>MDTD01030375.1_pt1 | contig 67887 bp, 56 predicted proteins | sample 811221 | NCBI WGS metagenome assembly MDTD01 (sample SAMN05326646, study PRJNA326480) | marine metagenome | isolation source: seawater | place: Pacific Ocean: South West | collected 2011
ACCGTAGCAGACAAAGAGCTGGCCGCCGCCAAAATCCTCGCCCTGTCCGAAGGCTTCGGTATTCTCAAAAACTCCCTGGACGATGCAGACACCGTTGAATCCGTGGCCAAATGGATGAAGGAATCTGCCCTGAAACTTCTGGAAAGCACCGTTCTTAAAGATTAACCCATATCCCGACAATTACATCACACGGGGTCGTCCTGAAAAGGACGGCCCCTTTTGTGTTTGCCCGGCCCCAAATCCCAGGGTTAAAGAAGCAGTGCCACAGACAGCGAGACAAAGGACAACATGGTGGATGTCATAATGGCGGTGGCTGCAAGCTCCAGATCCGAATTCAGCTGGGCCGACAGCACGTAAAGCGCGGTGGAGGTGGGCAGGCTAAAGAAAATCATCCCGGTTTTAAAGGGCACGCCCGTCACCCCGAAAAGCTTTAGCATCAAAAACCCCATCACCGGCAGCACCAGCAGTTTGAACCCGGCTGCGGCAAGAGAAGGCTTAGCCTTTCTGGCCACCCCGGAAAAGCTCAAGGTCCCCCCGATGGAGATCAGGGCCAGGGGCAGGGTCACCGAAGAGATCAGGGCAAAGGTATTGTTCAAAAAGGCAGGAAAGCCGATACCCGACCTGGACACCAATATGCCGCCCGCACACCCCAGGATCAGGGGGTTGGATACCAGCGCCTTGACAAAGAACCGGAGCTTTTGCCCCCGGTCCAGATCATGCCCGGCATACCAGATCAGCACGGAGACAGCCATGACATTGATGGCGGGGATAAGAAATCCGATGAGGATGCCGAAATGCCGGATTCCCTCCTCCCCCAGCACCGCCACCACAACGGCCATGCCGATATAGGTGTTGAACCTGTAGGATGCCTGGGAAAATGATCCCGCCTCAAATCCTGTCACCCCTCCTTTTCTTATATAGGCCAGGCTCAAAAGAAAAACAGCTCCCACCGCCAGGAATCCCGCCAGACACAATCCGGTACTTGACTCCCCGGATGACACCGACGTTCCCACCTTCCAGAACAGCATCACCGGAAAGAAGATAAAGTACACCAGACGGTCACAGGTCTTTAAAAATGAATCTGAAGTCCATCCTTTCTGTTTGAGCACAGCCCCCGTCATTAACATGAAAAACAGGGGAAAAAGCGTATCCAGCACAATCATGGCAGCCCTTTCGCTTTATGGAAACAATCCATCTCTTATACTGCCAAGGCAGGAACAAGTTCAATCCTTATTCACCGTACGCGTCCATATTGCCCTTGACCCGAAACTGATATCTGATATATTAGATATCAAAAAAAACACCATCGATATCCTACATTACGGCCGCCTTTTTAAGAAGCGGCCGTAATGCGCAGCGTTGACGGAACTTTCGAATTCATATATAAAAAAGGCCATTTGGCATGGAAATAAAAGGGCGGCAGCAGAAAAAAATGAAACCCCGGTTGAACGTTGCATCACTAAGGGAACAGGTTTACGAATACCTTCGGAACGAATTGATCACAGGCGGCCTGGTTCCCGGCTCCACCATCAACCTGAACCAGATTGCAGCCCAGCTGGGGATCTCCAAGACCCCGCTGCGGGATGCACTGATCCACCTGGAACTCGAAGGCTTTGTCTCCATCCTCCCGAGGAAGGGGGTGATGGTCAATGCCCTGGAGCTCAAAGATGTGAAAGATGCCTACCACAGCATCGGCATCATCGAAGCTGCCATTGTCCGGGACTGCTTTGACAAGATAAAGCCTGCCCATATCTCCAAGCTGGAACGGTTGAACGAACAGATGCGCGAAGACATCCTCAGGGATGATTTCTCAAAGCTGTTCAAAACAAACCTGGCCTTCCATGACGTATACAACAACCTGTCTGACAACCCCCTGCTGGAAAAGTTCATTTACCCCATCAAACACAGACTCTACGACTTCCAGGGGCAGCGCTATATTCAGGAGTGGGAATTGAGGAACTGTGACGAGCATGCCCGGTTCATCGACTTTCTCAAAGCGAAGGAACCTGCTCAAGCAGCCCGGGTCCTCAAGGATGTTCACTGGTCCTTCGAGGTCCAGGAGGAATATATCAGACAGTTTTACGCCATGACGGAGGCAGGATAAACCCGCAAAACCCGTTTATCTCAATTTTAGCATTCAGGAAAAAGACCAATGAATATTTTGATTATCAACACAGGGTCATCGTCCCTCAAGTATCAATTGTTTGATATGACGGCGGCAGGGGTCCTCACCGGCGGTGTGGTGGAGCGTATCGGCGAAGCCGAAGGGGTGCTCACCCATAAGACATATGAAAACGGCGAGGTAAAGAAGAACAAAATCACCCAGGCCATCCCGGACCATCAGGCCGCCATGAATCTCATGGCCGAGCAGATCAGCCACGGGATAGACGCCGTAGGCCACCGGGTGGTCCAGGGGGGCGAGTCCTTCAAGGAAGCCACCCTGATCACGGAGGATGTGAAAAAGGCCATTGAGGCCAACAATCCCCTGGCCCCGCTTCACAATCCCCCCAATCTCATCGGTATCCGGGCGGCGGAAGCCCTTTTTCCGGGCAAACCCCAGGTGGCGGTGTTCGACACCAACTTTCACCAGACCATTCCGGAAAAGGCATTTCTCTATGCCCTGCCCTATGACTACTACACCAACCACCGGATCAGGAAATACGGCTTCCACGGCACCAGCCACAAATACGTGGCCAACGAAACCGCCCGCCTCATGGGCAAAAATCCCGGGGATGTCAACCTGATCACCCTCCACCTGGGCAACGGCTGCTCCATTTCCGCTGTGAAAGGCGGCAAATGCCAGGATACCTCCATGGGCATGACCCCCCTGGCCGGCGTGATGATGGGTACCCGCTGCGGCGATCTTGACCCGGCCATTTTCGGCTATCTTATGACCCACACCGGCCTAAGCCAGGACGAACTGGATGAGGTGCTGAACAAAAAGAGCGGCCTCAAAGGGATCTGCGGATACAACGACCTTCGTGATATCCACGACAAATCCGCCCAAGGGGATACAAATGCCGCCCTGGCCGTGGATATGTTTGCCTATCAGATTAAAAAATACATCGGGGCCTATGCCGCCGTCCTCGGCCGGGTGGATGCCCTGGTATTCACCGCAGGCGTGGGGGAAAATGACGAGATCGTCCGCTGGAAAGCGCTGGAAGGCCTGGATTTTCTGGGTATCGAAATCGACAAAGCGGTCAACGATGTCAGAAATCCCAAACCCCATACCATCCATACCGAAAACTCCCGGATCCAGGTCTGGGTGGTACCCACGGATGAAGAACGGCAGATCGCCATTGAGACCAGGGGGGTGCTGGAAAAGCAATAGCCTGTCCCTGTACCGGACTTATGTAATAAAACGCCCCTGCAGGTAAATCACCTGCAGGGGCGTTTTGTATTTTCTGCAGCCACGACCTACAGGGCCATAAGGTCTTCCGCTGCGACCACCTCTCCTGAAAATGCCCTGCGGCACTGGGCCACGACATCCACGGTGCTGCACTCCGGGTAAAAATGGGTAAGCACAAGTTTGCCCACCCCCGCCGTTTGCGCCATCTTACCGGCCAGGGCCGGGGTCAGATGCCCCGGCAGCTTCATCTCATCCGGCATGGCGGATTCACATATCAGGATGTCGGCCCCCGCTGCCAGTCGGACCAGATTTTCCGTGACATCGGTATCCCCGGAGTAAACCAGGGAAAACCCCGTCCGGTCCGTAAACCGGTATCCCATACTTTCCGGTTTATGGGCCATGGGCATATGAGAGATGGCAAGTCCCTGAAAATCCATCTGCCCGTCATCTGACACTTCCACCAGGGAAAAGTGCTGTGCCGGCATATCGATGGAACGATTAAAGGCCAGGCTCAACCGCTCAAACCAGTCTTTGAGCCCCGGGCCGCCGGTCAGGGTGAGGGGGGTGGTCCTGTCAAACCCCGGGTATTTGGTGGCAAAGAGAAAGGGGGCGACCTCGGCACAATGGTCCAGGTGAAAATGACTCAGGCAGATCATGTCGATCTCGTCTATGGTCACCCCGAGTTTGAGAAGCTGCCCCATGGTCCCGGGCCCTGCATCCACGAGAACGGTGCACCCCGCATCCCGGATCAATGCGGCACAGGGGCGGCGCATAAGTGACGGCACACAGGTGCCAGAGCCCAGAATATGGGCCTGCATCCGCCCGGCAATATTTTTATCCTGCGGTGCGGTACTCATGCTGATAAATTCAATACTTCTCCTGTATTTGTCAATACATTTTTTGATGTCGGATGACCCGTATCGGGATCCCCTGCGTCCATAAGCTAGGCCAGGAAAAACGGAGTGTCGGCGGTGTGTTCCTTCCCTCTGCAATAAGATATTTTCCTTGACAGGCCCCGGACCCAACCTATATTTTTAAACTACTCTGACAACCATATTATTTCGTTTATCCACGATCAAAGCACATCACTACGGAGTTTCATGATAAAGGGTACAGGTGATATTAGCGCCCCCAAAGGGCTTTCAAAAGGCATGGATCTTAAACAGGATATCCAGGCCCATATCCTTATTGTGGACGACGACCCCTCGATACTGGACCTGTTCAAACGGGCCATGAAAATGGCCGGACACCGCTGTACCGTTACCCCCAGCGGAAAATCCGCCCTGAACATCATGGCGGAAACCCAGGTGGATGTGGTTATCACAGACATAAACATGCCTGAAATGAACGGCATTGAACTGGCCACAAGGGTGTTCAACCGGTTTTCCGCCGATGTTATCGTCATCACCGGCAATGCCAGGGGATACCAATACGACGAAATCATCAACATCGGTGCCAGCGACTTTGTGGAAAAACCCTTCTCCATCCAGGAAATCATCCTGAGAATCCGCCGGATTCTCAAGGAGAGGCAACTTAAAGAAGAGACCAGGCGCTCCCATGAGGAGCTCAGACAGGCTTACCTGGACTCTATCCACCGCCTGGTCATGGCCTCGGAATTCAAGGACGAGGACACCGGAGACCATATCATCCGGATCGGTGAATACGCATCACTGATCGCCACCAAACTTGGCAAGGATGAACAGTTCGTGGAAACCATCGGCTATGCCGCCCCCATGCATGATGTGGGAAAAATCGGCATCCCCGATAAGATCCTTATGAAACCTGCAAAACTGACCCCGGACGAATTTGAGATCATGAAACGCCATACCCTGATCGGGGCAAAGCTTCTGTCGGAATCAAAGTCCAGGATTCTCCAGCTGGCCGAAGAGATCGCCCTGACCCACCACGAAAAATTCAACGGGAATGGGTATCCCCATGGGATTTCCGGCAACGACATTCCCCTATCCGGCCGTATCGTTGCCATTGCCGACACCTTTGATGCCCTGACCTCAAAACGCCCCTATAAACTGCCATATCCCGCAGAAATGGTCTTTGATATCATCCGCAGGGAACGGGGCGGCCACTTTGATCCTGAAATCACCGATCTTTTCCTTGAAGATTTCGACACCTTTCTGGAAATCCGGAAAAGGCTGGGGGAAATCCGCCAGATTACCCTGGAAGACTTCAGCCTCTCAGAACGGGATCAAAAAGCAATCCGCACCTGAAGCCCGAACGCCTGTTCCGGACGGACATCAGCCCTGCGGGACACAACCGTCAACCGCATGTCTTTTGCAAATTTGACAAATTCGATTCCCGGCTTATGTTGGGGTGAATTTTTAAATTTTTTTTAGGAGAATACGAGCACATGCCAGATTTAAAAGCAATCATGGAAACCTCAAAAGGCACCATTAACCTGAAACTCTTTGCAGACAAAACCCCCACCACCGTCGGCAACTTCGTCAACCTTGCCAAACGCGAGTATTACAACGGCCTGAAATTCCACCGGGTCATCGCCGATTTTATGATCCAGGGCGGCTGTCCTTACGGTAACGGCATGGGCGGACCGGGTTACGAATTTGAGGACGAATTTAAAAAAGATCTGAAACATGATAAACCCGGCGTTCTTTCCATGGCCAATGCCGGCCCTGGCACCAACGGCAGCCAGTTTTTCATCACCCACACCCCCACGCCCCACCTGGACGGTATGCACACCGTATTCGGTGAAGTTGAGGGCGAAGCAGATCAGAAAGTCGTGGACAGCATTGCCCAGGGCGATGTCATTGAAAGCATCACCATCCAGGGAAATGTCGGCTCCCTGATGAAAAAGGTAAAACCCAAAGTGGACGAGTGGAACAAGAAGATCAACAAAGCCTTCCCGAAACTGCCTAAAGCTTAAAACCCGTATCAAACTGCCGGGAACGGCCCAAAAACAATCAGAAAGGGGCAATTCCGGCGCTTTGATCACAGGGAAAAAAACAAAAGGCCGGCCGCACAACGCAGCCGGCCTTTTTTATATTGCTAACGCTTACGAAAGGTTCAGGTAAAAGGGAATGGTGTGCAGGGAAGAAGAACTTTCCTCGGTTTCCCCGAGCCGCCAGTCTAAGACGGGGACACCGGCGTCCTTTATCTTTTCCACCATACCTTTGATGTTGATCAGGGGATGGCGGGAGAAGACCGTGGGCAGTCCGTAGGTCAGGCTGCATACCAGACATTTTCCGGGCCGCTGGGTGAGGCTGAACGCCAAAACGATTCGCTTGCTTGAAACGGAAACCGGCTCCAGCCGGATATCATAGGCACCTTCCGCGGCATCTCCATAGAGGGCGTCAAAAAACCGGTCGCTGGTTTCGGCCGGCAGCAGGCTGTCTAGAAATTCCTGGGTAATAATCGTGTCCAAGTCAATCTGATTCATACGTGTGTTTATCCTTAAATTTGCCCATTAAACGTTGAGTCTCTTTCTTATTCCTCTTTGATCAGAAAATCAAGCCCCGATCAATCTTGAAAAGAGAGGCGAAAACGGTTTGCCAGGTATATTTTACCCTCAATTTATGATAGAAAATCCGCCATGCAGCTATCGGTAATCATCCCGGTTTACAGGGAAACCTCAGGTATTCTCAAAACGCTTGAAACCCTGCTGAACCTTTCGGTACCGGTGTCCCATGAAATCCTTGTGGTGGACGGAGAGCCCGGGGCATCAACACTTGCCTATCTGGCGTCCCGGAGGATGACAGATCCGCGCATCCGCCCCATTGTTTCCCCCAAGGGAAGGGGGACCCAACTAAACACCGGGGCCAGGGCATCCCGGGGGCAGTTCCTGTTTTTCCTCCATGCCGATACCCGCATAAGCCAACAGGGCCTCAACGCCTTGCTCAGGGCCTGGCCAAAGCATATGCCGTCACGGTTCTGCGGTGCGTTTGACCTGGCCATAGACTCTCCAAAGCCCTGGTTCCGCCTGATTGAACGCACCGCATCACTGAGATCCAGGCTCACCCGTATTCCCTATGGAGATCAAGGCATTTTCATGTCCCGGGTTCTGTTTGACAGGGTGGGCGGGTTTCCGGATGTGCCGCTGATGGAAGATGTGGGTTTAATGACGAAGATAAAACGGATGCGAATCCGGCCCCTTTTTATAGATCACACCGTCCTGACATCGGCCCGGCGCTGGGAAAGTGAGGGGGCGGCCTTTACCACCCTAAGAAACTGGACGCTGATCACCCTTTATGCCTGCGGTGTGCCCCCTGAAAAACTTGTGGCCTGGTATTAAACGGCACCGTTTCCCTCAATGGCGTTCAGATCCGCCAGGGTATCCACATCCCTGAGAAAAGAAAGTATTTCCATGCTCAGACCGTGGTCCCGGCAGCGATCCGTGGTGCTGGAAAAAACCGTCCCGGTTCCCCAGTCTATGTGTTCAAATATTACAGGATTAAAGGTGCCGTGACAGGTCCCGATCAGCCAATACCCCCCGTCAAAACTCGGTCCTAAAACCACATCGGAAGTCTTCAGCCCGGAAAACGCCTCGTCCAGGTGATGTGCCTTTAGTTCCGGAATATCCGTGCCCACCAGCACGCATCGGTCTGCTCCCGCCTTAAACGCAGCGGCCATGGCGTTGGCCATGCGCCGGCCCAGATCCTCTCCGGACTGGGGCAGGTAGTGCCTGTCATGCCCGAGCCAGGCCTGCATCATCCGGATTTTATTTTCAGGATAAAAGAAAAGCCGGATTTCCCTTCCCCGAGGAGAAGACCTATCGTTGGCCTGCCAAACGTCTGCGGCTGCCAGAACGGCAGCCGCAAACTGCTTGTAAAGGGAGAGCGCCCTTTGATCCCCCACGGCCCCGGCCAGCCGGGTCTTCACCCGTCCCGGTTCAGGGGCGCGCAGGAAGATGATCAATATATCTTTAGTCTTCTTTTCCGACAGGGTAGTCCATTCCTTTCCAGGCATAGATACCGCCGGCAAAACGGTATACGTTCTTATAGCCCAGCTTTTTGGCCCACATCGCGCCGTTATGGCTGCGGGTACACTTTACAAAACCGCAGTATATAACAAGGGGTTTGTCCTTGTCAGCCCCCAAAAGGGCCTGATAATCCGCTTCGGTTTTACCTGCGGTTTCATTGGTATCCCAGGCTGCCATTTCGGGAATGGGAAAGAGGAACTGTACCGCACCGGGCACATGGTTCTTTTTATAGCTTTTTTCATAGGGCATGGTGTCTACAATCACCATATCCTTACCGGCATCGATCCACCCTTTAAGCTCTTCGGCAGTGACAACGTCATAACCGCCCTTCATCACCTCACGGGTCAGTTTCACCGCCCCTTTTTCCTTTTCCACCTCATCTTTGAACTTTCCGCCCATGAACCCGTAAGCGGGCATGGTGAGCATGATAATAACAACAAACAATACTGGGGACATCCACTTGGACACTTTCATTTTGCACTCCTTAAACGACATTTGATTGAATTTCCGGTTTATGCCGGATCATGTTGATCCTTTGAACTCAATTTCCTGGCACCTTTGGCAGAGGGAAAAGAACCTAAAAGAAATGAACGGGGTCTGCAGCCGGTCTTCCACCGCCACAGATAAAGGTAGGCGATCCCTGCCACCATGACCGCATCCCGTGCAATGACGGTTCTCAAACTGGAAAACGCCTCTGCCTCGGGGGCACCGGGGCCAAAGCATCCGCAGTCGATATCATAGCCCATGAGGATGGCGTAACCGGCCACGGCCATGAATCCCAGCAACATCACCAACAGCCCGCCAAGCGCCCCCTTATGGTCCAGGATAATCCCAGCCCCCAGCACAAGCTCGGCAATCACAATGACCACTCCGGCCGGATAGGCCAGTGCTGACGGCAGCAGGCCAAAGGCGTTGATCACCTCTGAAAAGTAGCCAAGATCCAGGGACTTGGAGATGCCTGAGTATAAAAACACCCCGCCCAGAGCGACCCGAATCAGCCTGTAGGGTATGGGGGACAGCAACCTCATCAGCCCGTCCTTTATTCGTCCGTCGATTCTCATCCGTTTCTGAAACAGCTCCCACCTCAGGAGCCTTAAGCCTTTTCATTGCCGGGCATTCTAGAAAAAAACGGACAAAGCTGCAAATTGATTATAGCGATGACAGCCAGGTCACCCTATCGGATTTTTCTATATCGCAAGCCGTCTCCGGGACTTGATATTACACCAGGATTTGTTAATATAGATCGTCTTTAGAAAACAAACGATCCAGGATTTACGCTGTTCGACACAACCACACCATATGGAACGATAGCATGGAAAAAATAGAGATTGCCAGAGGGTTTACCCCCCAGTTGACCGGAAAGCCCGACCTGACGATGATTCAGGTCCCCCTGCCCCAAAGGGTCGGGGTGTCCGCAGGCGATATTCCCTTTATCCGCCCCAAACTCCTGGTCCGCGAAGGGGACAGTGTCCAAACCGGCACCCCGGTGTTCACCGACAAGCGGGACCGCTCCATCAATTATGTATCACCGGCCACAGGCCGGGTGGAAAAAATCGTTTTCGGAAAGCGGCGGCGGCTCAAAGAAGTCGTTATCGCCACAGAGACCATAGATGACTTCGTCCCCTTTGAACCGGTATCCCGGGACGCACTCATCGACATGCCCAAAGCAGACCTGGTGGACCACCTCAAAAAGGCCGGGCTCTGGCAGGGATTACGGCAGTTTCCCGCCGGGGACACGGCAGATCCGGAATCCACCCCGGCCATGATCATCGTGTCCATGAACGGAAACGATATCTTCTCCCCCCACCCGGTGAACGTACTAAAGGGAAATGGTGAAGACTTTCATACCGGACTTGCCCTGCTCCATCGATTTTCCCACAGGATCATTGTCACTCTCCGGGAAAGCTGCCTGAAAGCCATACAGCAATTGGATTCCGGTATTGCAGAACAGATCACCCACGTCACCGAAGACACATATCCGGCCTGGAATCCGGGAGCCGTGCTTTACCAGATCAAACAGAACCAGGCGGAAAATGCGTCCTGGCACATCAGCCTCCACCATCTTGTTATGCTGGGGCAGTTCCTTTCCACAGGGAAATACCCCACCCACAAGGTGGTAACCGCCACCCAGACCGGGACCCACCGGCCCCACATGAAGGTCCGCCAGGGCACCCCCCTGAAAAAAATAGCCGGCCACGTCGCCCCGGACAGCCTGGTCACCACCGGCCAGTTCAACGGGCGGTGCCTGGAACCGGACAGCCATATCGGTTTTTTTGAAAACACCATCAATATTCTGGATGACGCAGACGGAGAAGAGATGTTCGGCTTTGTCCGGCCGGGCCTGGACAAGCCCACGGTATCCTCCTCTTTTTTGTCTTCCGTATTTAAACGGCCCCAGATCATGGACGGTACCCTTCACGGCGAACTTCGGGCCTGCATCAACTGCTCATACTGTGAACGGATCTGCCCCGTGGACCTCATGCCCAACTTCATCATGAAGGCCCTGCATGCGGACGAAGTGGAGGAGGCCCTGGGACTTGGAATGATGGACTGCTGCCAATGCGGGTTGTGCTCCTATACCTGCCCCTCAAAGATCGAACTGGCAAAGATTCTGTCCAACGGCATGGAATCCCACCATAAGGATAAAGCATGAAGAATCCCATTAAAAAAATCTTTGACGACACCAAGCCCCTGTTCACCGGTGACGGGAAATACCATAAGTACGAACCGGTGTGGGACGCCACCAAAACTTTTTTCTTTCTGCCGTCACCCAAAACAACGGTGATGCCATTCGTACGGGACTGCCTGGATCTCAAGCGCTACATGAGTATCGTGATCCTGGCCCTTTTGCCCGTCACCATCTTCGGAATGTTCAACACGGGCTACCAGTCCGGCATCGCCACGGGACAGGAGTACTCCGTACTGGACTGTTTCCTGGTGGGTGCCTGGTATATGCTGCCCATGATCATCGTATCCTACGGCGTCGGGTTTCTCTGGGAATTTTTGTTTGCCATTGTCCGGCGGCATAAAATTTCCGAAGGCTTCCTGGTCACAGGCCTGCTCTTCCCCCTGACCCTGCCCCCCACCATCCCCCTGTGGCAGGTGGCTTTGGGAATCTCTTTCGGTGTGGTCATCGGAAAGGAAATTTTCGGGGGCACCGGGCGTAACATCCTCAACCCGGCCCTTACGGCCCGGGCCTTTGTTTTCTTTTCCTACCCCGTCTCCATGTCCGGGGACATCTGGATTGCAGGAAAAGACTTCGTGGACGGCATCACCGGCGCAACAGCCCTGGCCGTCACCGGATATGAAGGCCAGGCCATCGGTGCGGCCCTGTCCGACAGCGGCTATTCCCTAAGCCGGCTGTTCCTGGGACTGGTACCCGGCAGTGTCGGGGAAACCTCGGCGCTCTGCTGCCTGATCGGTGCCCTCATACTTTCGGTCACCCGTATCGCCAACTACCGGATCATCCTCGGCGGGATCATCGGCCTGATCGTCACAAGCGCCCTGGTCTACATGATTCCCGGCGGTCAGGAAACCTGGGCCAATGCCGGTCCCCTGTACCACCTTTGCGCCGGCGGCTTTCTCTTCGGCATCACCTTTATGGCCACGGATCCGGTCTCTGCCCCCGGCACCAACCCGGGAAGATGGATATACGGATTTCTCTGCGGTTTTCTCACCGTCACCATCCGGGTGGCCAACCCGGCCTTCATGGAAGGGGCCATGCTGGCGATTCTCTTCATGAACGTCTTTGCAGCATTGCTGGACCATGCGGTAATGAAATACAAAATGTCAAAGAGGATTCCCAATGTTTGAAAACCTGTTTAATAAGGACAATAAAGTCTACGTGGTCCTGTTTGCCCTGGCCACATCCCTGATCTGCTCTGTCCTGATTACGGCTGCAGCGTCGGGACTCAAGGACCGCCAGCAGGAAAACATCGACCTGGACCGGAAGGTGAACCTGCTCCGGGCGGCCAACCTTCTGCCGGCCGGTACCAAACCGCCAAAACAAGAAATTGTGGCCATGTACGACGCCCGCATCCGGGACGTCATCGTGGACAGCCAGGGCAATGTGATCCAAAAGGATACGAAGGACAGCATGCACCTGTACTTTGTACGGGGTGAAGATGATCCAGAAGCTGTGGCAGGCTATATCCTACCCATCAATACCCGGGGGCTATGGGGAAAAATCTACGGGTACCTGGCCTTTGAAAATGACGGCCAGACCGTGAGCGGATTTTCCGTTTACAGCCATTCCGAAACACCGGGGCTGGGCGGAGAGATCGAAAGCAACTGGTTCCAGAACAACTTCAAGGGCAAAAAAATCTTAAATTCCCAGGATAAATTTGTCTCCGTAGGCATCGCCAAGGGCAAGGTGGAAAACCTGCCCAAAAATAAACGTGAGAATTACGTGGACGGTATTTCCGGTGCCACCCTTACCGGCAAGTACCTGTCCGAAGGCATCAAGGCCACCCTGGAACAATACGAGGGGGTGTCCATCTCCTTTAGGCAAAAAGAACTTAGGGCAAAACCGCCGACTGAGGCAAAACCTGCCGCTGAGTCTTAAATAAAAACACGCACTGTTTATGATTACCAAGCGTTTAAGGAACTGACATGTTCAAATCCAAAGAAGAATACCTAGAGATCCTGACCAAAGGGATCTGGACAGAGAACCCGGTGGCCTTCCAGGTCTTGGGGATATGCTCGGCCCTGGCCGTCACCGTGAAGATGTCCACGGCCATTGTGATGTCCATCGCCCTGACCGCGGTGACGGCATTTTCCTCACTGATCATTTCAATGCTGCGTAAACGGATCCCCTCTAACATCCGCATCATTGTGGAACTGGCCATCATCGCCTCCCTGGTAATTGTCACGGACGAAATTCTCAAGGCCTTTTTCTATGACATCTCCAAACAGCTCTCGATTTTTGTGGGGTTGATCATCACCAACTGCATCGTCCTTGGACGGGCAGAGGCCTTTGCCATGGCCAACCCGCCCATCGATTCCTTCGTAGACGGTGTGGCCAACGGCCTGGGATACAGCATGATCCTGATCGCCGTGGCCTTCTTCCGGGAACTTCTGGGCTCCGGCAAGTTATTCGGATTTTCCGTGATCCCGCAGTTTATTTACGACTTAGGCTTTCAGGACATGGGCCTGATGGTGCTGGCACCGGGGGCCTTTTTTCTCATTGGCCTGCTGGTCTGGCTGAAGAACACACTTCCCGGCATATCCACTGAGAAACGATAAGGAGGAATCATGGGTGATTTACTGAGTCTGTTCGTCAATTCCGTCTTTATTGGAAATATTCTCCTGGCCTACTTTTTGGGGATGTGCTCGTTCATCGCAGTGTCCAAAAACGTGGAAACCGCCACGGGCCTGGGATTTGCCGTTATTTTTGTCCTCACCGTGACCAGCCCGGCCAACTGGCTGATTTACCATGGGCTCCTTGCACCTGGTGCCCTGTCCTGGCTGGGGTTTCCGGATCTTGACCTAAGCTTTTTGAAATATATTACCTTTATTGCCGTCATCGCCGCCATGGTCCAGGCCGTGGAAATGATCATCGATAAGTATTCCCCGCTGCTTTACGCCGCTTTAGGCGTATTCTTGCCCCTGATCGCAGTCAACTGCGCCATACTGGGCACCTCGCTGTTCATGGTGGAGCGCAACCACACCTTTATCGAATCCGTGGTATTCGGCGCAGGCTCTGGTACGGGCTGGATGCTGGCCATTGTGTCCATGGCCGCCATCCGAAAGAAAGTCCGGTACGCAGACGTGCCCGAAGGCCTTCAGGGCTTTGGCATGACCATGATTATCGCCGGCCTGATGGCCATGACATTTATGATGTTCTCAGGCATCACCCTATAAACCTTCGGGAGGACGTTTTGATCTATCTCATCAGTATTCTGGTCTTTACCGCAGTCATCGGCCTTCTGGTAACGGTGCTTCTCTTTGTGGAGGCCAAGGTGACCACCCAGGGGGAACACAATATTGTCATTAACGGCAACACCGAGGAGCCCATGACGGTGTCCGGCACCCCCACCCTTCTTTCCGCCCTGTCCAATAAATCCGTATTCCTGCCCTCGGCCTGCGGCGGCTCCGGGTCCTGCGGCATGTGCAAATGCAAGGTTACCGAAGGCGGCGGCAGCATTCTTCCCACGGAACTGGGCCATCTGAGCCGCAAGGAAAAAATGGACGGCGTCCGGCTCTCCTGCCAGCTCAAGGTAAAAGAAGACCTTGAAATCCAGGTACCCGAATCCATCTTCGGCATCAAAAAGGTAGACGCAGAAGTGGTCTCCAACGAAAACGTGGCCACATTCATCAAGGAACTGGTGCTCCGGCCCGTGGAACCCATTGACTTTGAGGCCGGCGCCTATATCCAGATCGACGTGCCCGAGTATGACCTGACCTTCAGTGACTTCCACATCCAGAGCCAGTACGTCAGCGAATGGAAAAAGTACAACCTGCTGGAACTGCGGTCCAAGGGCATCAAGCCGGGTTTTAGGGCATATTCCCTGGCCAACCCGCCCTATGACAACGACATCCTGATGCTCAACGTCAGGATCGCCACCCCGCCCCCGGGAACTGCGGGCATTCCGCCGGGATTCGGTTCTTCTTACGTTTTCGGCCTTAAACCCGGTGACAAGGTGACCATCTCCGGTCCCTACGGCGACTTCATGGCCCAGCCCACGGACAATGAAATGTGCTTCATCGGCGGCGGCGCCGGCATGGCCCCCCTGCGCAGCCACATCTTCCACCAGTTAAAAGGCATCGATTCCGGAAGGAAAATCACCTATTGGTACGGCGCCAGGTCCAAAAAGGAGATGTTTTACGACGAAGACTTCAAGGAATTGGAACAAAAATTTTCCAACTTCAAGTATTACGTTTCCCTGTCCAGCCCGGAACCGGAAGATGACTGGGACGGCCTCACCGGCTTCATCCACACCCATCTTTGCGACCAGTACCTGTGCAACCACGAAGACCCTTCCGAGATCGAATACTACCTTTGCGGCCCCCCGCCCATGGTGGACGCGGTCATTGAGTCCCTTTACGAGTTCGGTGTGGAAGACGACATGATCCACTACGATAAGTTCAGCTGATATCGCCGGTTTTGATGAAAACCGTAATTCACCGCGAAGCGCACGTAGGACACGATGATTAACAGTCCTTCGTGCGCTTCACGGTTTAAACCGCTTGCCAGGAATTGCTGCCCATGTTAAATAAGCCGTCGATTTTTAAAGAGGATAACGACCATGCAGACTGATTTTTTAGGCACCAGCCTATCCACCCCCCTGGTCCTGGCCTCCGGTGTGCTGGGCAACAACAAGGCCATTCTGGAGCGGGTCCACGACAACGGCTGTGGCCTGCCCACCATGAAATCCATCGGCCCGGCCCCCAGGGACGGCCACAACAACCCCACGGTCATTGATCTGGGTGACGGCATGATCAACGCCGTTGGCCTGCCCACTCCCGGCTACCAAAACATGGAAGCGGAATGGGCGGAACTTGAAGGCCGCAATTTCCCGGTCAACGCCAGCATCTACGGCGGCTCCGTGGATGAATTTGTCCGGGTGGCCGAATTTGTCTGCGCCAAAGGCCCGGACTTTATCGAACTCAATATTTCCTGTCCCAACTCGGACCAGCACGGGATGATCTTCGGGGTAAACGCCGAATCCTCCTACGCCGTCGTCTCAGCCGTCAAAAAGGTCATTGATGTTCCCCTGATCGCCAAACTCACCCCGGCCGCCCCGGACATCGGTGCTATTGCCAGGGCCTGCGAAGAGGGCGGGGCTAACGCCATCTGCGCCATCAATACGGCAGGCCCCGGAATGGTCATCGATATCGAGGCCCGTATGCCTGTGCTGGCATTCAAAAAGGGCGGGTTGTCCGGGCCCATGATAAAACCCATTGCCGTGCGCTGTGTATACGATATTTACAGGAGCGTCTCCATTCCCATCATCGGACTTGGCGGCATCACCACGGGTGCTGATGCCGTGGAAATCATCATGGCAGGCGCCAGCCTTGTGGGCGTTGGCACGGCGGTCCGCTACCGGGGCATCACCGTTTTCAACCAGATCAACAAGGAACTTTCAACCTGGCTGGCCAACCACAACACCACCCTGGATGAGATCCGGGGCGCCGCCCATCCGGACCTGGAAACTGCCCACAGGAGGGGAAAATGATTACCGACCAGAAACCCGTTATGGTAAAGGTGGCCGCAAAGCAGGTGCACAGCCCCACTTTTGCCAGCCTGTACATCGATTTTTCCATCGATTTCAAACCCGGCCAATTCATCATGGTCTGGATTCCCGGTGTGGATGAAAAACCCTATACCATCTCCCACCATACCCCGGACCGGTTTGCCGTCACCATCGAAGCCAAGGGGCGGTTCTCCAAAAAAGCCGTGGCCTTGGAACAAGGGGACACCATCGGTATCCGGGGCCCTTTTGGCAACGGATTCACCATCACCCCCAAGACCCAGATCGGTATCGTGGCCGGCGGTTGCGGCATGGCCCCTCTGGCCCCGTTGGTTGACCGGCTGGAGGCAGAAAAAAACAGCGAGATCCTCTTCATCCACGGCGCCCGGTCCCGGCAGTTCATCCTCTACCCGGACAGATTTTCAACCCTGCGGCAGATCTGCACCGATGACGGCAGCCAAGGCCACAAAGGCTTTGTCACCGATATCCTTGAACAGGAAATCCGTACCCGGAAGGAGGCAGGCATGCCCGGCCTGGACCTGGTCTACACCTGCGGTCCGGAAATCATGATGCACCGGGTTTTTCACATCTGCGAAGAAAACCAGATTCCCTGCCAGGTATCCCTGGAAAGATATATGCGGTGCGGTTTCGGTGTCTGCGGCGCCTGTGTCTGCGGCAAACAGGTGGTCTGCAAGGACGGCCCCGTATTCGGTTCCCAGACCCTGAGAACCATGGAAGACTTCAATACCACAGCCCTGTTAAAATCAGGTCAACCCGTCGCCCTTGACCAATACGCGTCCTGGCGGTGCCAATAGTGGCCCTGGGCCGCCCCTGGATATAATTGTGACCAGCTTCTGCCCTTTGGATACAACCAAACAGGAAAGAGGTGGATACCTTATCCGGTTCTTTCAGATAAATTAGGAAATAAGAATGACTTACAAAGAAGAATTTATTGAATTTCTGGTGGAATGCAACGCCCTTAAATTCGGCGAGTTTGAACTCAAAAGCGGACGGATCGCCCCCTACTTCATCAACACCGGCATGTTTGATACCGGTATGAAAATTAAGCGGCTGGGCACCTATTACGCCCGGGCCATCCAGGAGCACTTCGGCGATGATTTTGACGGAATTTACGGTCCGGCGTACAAGGGAATCCCCCTGTGCATCACCGCTACCGCAGCCCTTGCCGACGACGGGATTGACAAAGGCTACGTCTTCAACCGCAAAGAGGCCAAAACCTACGCCGACAAAAGTGCGGTGGTGGGCATGGCCCTGGCCCCCAATACCCGGCTCATCCTTGTGGATGACGTCATCACATCGGGGAAGGCCATCCGGGAGTCCCTGGAGATTTTAAAAACCAACCAGGATCCCACGGTGTCCGGTATCGTCATCAGTGTCAACCGCCAGGAAAAGGGAAAAACTGACCGCAACGCCCTGAAAGAGGTGGCTGACACCTTAGGCATCCCCATCTTTGCCATCGTCACCATCAGGGAAATCATAGCGTTTCTTCACAACCGGAAGATCAACGGCCGGGTGGTGCTGGACGATGCCATGAAATCAAAGATAGAAGCGTATTTAGGCACCTACGGTGCCCAATAAACCAGCCGGTTTTCCCACCGCATCATATCCCATATTTCCCGGGCATTGGCCTCAAGGCCACAATGCCCGGGGAACCTGTGCCATACCATGAAAATAAAAAATTATTAAATTATACATATTGTTCACCCTTGTCTGTGATCCGGTTTGATGGTAACCTTAACCCTGTTCGCTTTTTTAGTCAGCCACTTTGGCGCCGGTATATCCGGGACCTTTGATACCCAACGGACAAAGGGCCCGGCAGGGGTTGTTACCGGGCCGAATGACCCGGATTCCACGTACGATTTTTGGGCGTGCCTGGAATTGAAATTTGTAACACCCGGTAGCCATTCACCATGACATTGTACGAGCAATATATAGATAAAGTATCAGGCACCATCAGCATCAACTGCCGTGAGGATGAGAACGATTGCGTGCCTTCTGTCCAGAAACCCCGGGTCATGATCGTTGAAGATCAGCCGGAAAACATCAGTATCCTGGTGGAACTGTTGAAAGAGGACTACCAACTGATGCCCGTGACCTCCGGGGAAGCGGCCCTCAAACGGCTGGCCAAAAAGCCCCTTCCAGAACTTGTGCTTCTGGACATTGTGATGCCTGGTATGGACGGATACGATGTCTGCACACAGATTAAAAGTACCCCGGAAACGGCCAATATCCCGGTAATCTTCATCACAGCGGTGTCTGAGGCCATGGATGATGCCAATGCTTTCAAGATCGGCGCCGTGGACTATATCACCAAACCCTTTAACCCGCTGACCGTAAAGGCCAGGGTCAACACCCATGTAAAATTGAGCCGGACAATGAATGATCTGAAAAATGCCCTGAACGAGATCAAGACCCTCAACGGCCTGATCCCCATTTGCGCGGCCTGCAAAAAAATCAGGGACGACAAGGGATACTGGGAAGAAGTGGAGACTTATATATCAGACCGTTCAGGTGCCATTTTCAGCCACGGCATCTGTCCGGACTGCCGGTCCGAGCTTTATCCCAAGTATAACAAATCCACGGAGCAACGACCGAAACAAGCCCCATAACGTAACAGCACGCTGCGAATATCGCCTTGCAGCGGATTCGTATTGGGCTTGACACCAAACGTTATTTTCGCCAGAATAGCCGGAATACACCATGAACAAGCAGGTTTTCAGTCAGTCTTGAGAACATTCTAACAGCGGGGGAGGGATGGAAATCATTCCAGCCAACAGCAGCAAGATTCAGATGTACCTGGAATCCCAGGGCATCATCTTCTATTTCACCGGTCCCTTGTCCCAGGAAATTTTACGGGATATCGTCAAAAACCTGCAGATCAAACGGGAGATGCTCAAGGCGGATCCGTCAACCTTACGAAGATTGATCACCGTCATCATTGAACTCACCCAGAATATCATGTACTATTCCATTGATTCCTCCCAATTTGGAAAATCAGGTGATAAGCCCTCCGTGGGCAATGGCTTTCTTGCCTTGGGACAGAAGAACAACGGATATTTTGTAACCTGCGGCAACAAGGTAAGCAAACAACAGGTGCCGATTCTTCGGGACAAGCTGTCCCGCTTACAGAAACTGACACCTGAAGAGATAAAAGAATATTACATTGAACAACTGAATCGGGACCCTGATGATCCCGATCAAATCGGCGGACTTGGGTTTATTGAAATGGCAAAACGAACGAGTAAACCAATCCAGTTTGAGTTTGATCCAATTGATGAAGACAACCAGTATATATCCATTACCGGTCATATAAAAAGAGGGAAATAATGAGTCCCCTAAATATTACAGGCACAGAAGACACGCCAGAAATCAGCTATGATCCGGATACACAAGTACTCTCCATCAAGGGTAGTTCATTCCCGGAAAACACCTACAATTTTTATCAGCCCATTTTTTCATGGCTCAATGAATTCATGGAACAAAGTGATTTCCGACAACTGAACGTCCATCTGGATCTAACTTACTACAACAGCAGTTCATCCAAGGTATTTATGAATCTTTTCCACCTGCTGGAAACCCATTTTAACTCCGGAAAATCACTTTTAATTAATTGGTATTACGACCCTGATGACCAGGATTCTTATGAAGAAGGTGAAGATTTCGGCGTAGGACTGGAAACGCTTCCATTTAACCTGGTTCCCAAATCAAAAGAGAGTTGAATTGGCCGGGTCGATTTTCAACGCAGAAGAGGAAATTATTTCAGAGATCAAAGGACTTCTGTCTGCAGGCGATACAGATGCGCCGATCTTGAGAAACGGCCTGGAAAAACTGCTGGATGCCTACCAGCGCCTCTACAAAGAAGAGAAAAAACTCATCCGGGTGAATGACCGGCAGCAGAATCAGATGAACCGGCTGAACCGGGAACTGAAAATCGCCAAAGAAACGGCAGAGGCGGCGTCCAAATACAAGGGCGAATTCCTGGCCAACATGAGCCACGAAATCAGGACGCCCATGAATGCCATCATCGGCCTCACCGAACTGACCCTTCGCACCAAGCTTACCCGGCAACAGCATGACTACCTTGCCAAGATTGAATCTTCCGCCAACTCATTGCTGGGTATCATCAACGATATTCTTGATATCTCAAAGATCGAAGTGGGAAAGCTGAAACTGGAAACCATAGACTTTGATCTGAACGAAGTCCTTGAAAACCTGACCAACCTCATCGCCATCAAAGCAGAAGAAAAAGGGCTGGAACTCCTTTTCAACGTGGCACCGGATGTACCTGTGGCCCTGCGCGGCGATCCCTTGAGACTGGGCCAGATTCTCATCAACCTGACCACCAATGCCGTTAAATTCACCGATAAGGGAGAAATCCTGGTGCGGGTGGAATGCACGGCCCCCAAGTCCGCTGATACGGATAAAATCGGTCTTAAATTTTCCATTCAGGACACGGGCATCGGCATGACCGATGAACAGCGTGCCAATCTTTTCAAATCCTTTTCCCAGGCGGACCAGTCCACCACCCGGAAATACGGTGGAACCGGTCTTGGCCTGAACATCAGCAAAAGTCTCACGGAAATGATGGACGGCACCATCGGCGTTGACAGCCAACCCGGCAAGGGAAGCACCTTCTGGTTCACGGCCAGCTTCAGCGTCCAGGCGCAACTGGATGAAACCATATCCAGGCTGACCCCGGGGGTTGAAGGGCTCAAGGTGCTTGTGGTGGACGACAACCCGAAATCCAGAGAAATTCTGGATGCCATGCTTTCGGATCATGCCGCGGTATACCAGGCCGCCTCGGCAAACGAAGCCTTTTCAGACCTCATCATTGCAGACAGGGAAACCCCCTTTGATATCGTTCTCATGGACTGGAAAATGCCGGGAACGGACGGTTTGGAAGCCATCAAGCACATCCGGAAAAACTTAGGTATAGAGCACCAACCGGTGATTTTCCTTGTCACAGCCTACGGCAGGGACGAGGTGCGTCAGAAGGCAAAGCAAGTGAATATTGACGGCTTCCTTATCAAGCCGGTCACAGCGGCCCTCTTGTTCAGCAAAATAAATTCGGTGTTTGATACCTCACAGTCCCAAAACGCCCGGCAGATGCCCCCGAAACCCCGCCAGGATGACATCCCGGATAACATCCGGGGCGCAGAAATCCTGCTGGTGGAAGACAACGATATCAACCAGCAGGTGGCCGGCGAACTTCTGACCCAGGCCGGATTCAATGTCTCCCTCGCAAGTTCGGGCCTAGAGGCGTTGACCCTTGTCCAGGACCGGCAGTTTGACCTGGTCTTCATGGATGTTCAGATGCCGGATATGGACGGCTACCAGACCACCCGGCTGATCCGGCGGCTAGAAAAAAAACTGATGGCCGCAGCCCAAAGTTCGGAAAATCTCTCCCCGTTTACGGTGCTTCCCTCCCCCCAGCTTCCCATCGTCGCCATGACGGCCAACGCCCTGGTGGGAGACCGGGAAAAATGCCTTGAATCCGGGATGAACGACTACATGACCAAGCCGATCAACCTCAGAATCCTGTCCAAAATCGTCACCCGATGGATTCAGCCCGGCATAAGGGAAACTGCACCGCTGCCCCCCGAAGATCCTGTCCCTGCCAAAAGGGATTCGGACCTGCCGGACCACATTCCCGGACTCAACCTGGAAGCCGGTCTCCAGGCAGTGGGAAACAACCGGAGCGTTTATAAAAAAATCCTGATTAAATTTTTCGAACACAACCGGAATACGGTTCCCGAAATTCAAAAGGCGGTTGACACAGGCGCCATAAAGGATGCGGCCCGCGCCGCCCATACCCTCAAAGGGGTGTCCGGAAATATCGGCGCCACGGAAGTCTATCAATGCGCGGCAGCCCTGGAAGATGCCATTCTCAACGGGGAATCTGACCAGGTGGCCTTCCTCATAAACCGGCTCACCCACAGACTGGGGGAGGTGCTGGAGGCGCTGTCCACCATCCGGGCGCAGGAAAAAGAAGGGGCCGCCGGTGTGACATCCCTGCTGTCCAAGGGAGATGATCCTGAAGAGTTAAACCGGAGAATCACACCGCTGCTGAATCAAATGGCCGTCCTTATGGGGGAAGATATCTCAGAGGCCGGCCGGGTGATGGAAGAATTGTCAGCGATCCTGGGCGGGGAGCCCGAGGTTCGAAAAATGGCCGAAGCCTTTGACGAATATGATTGGGATGAAGTATTGGCGGCCATAGGGCAATTGGCCGAGCGCCTTGATCTGAAAGTGGACATGAACGCATAAACGAAACACAGTAATACCTAAAACCTGTAAGGAGAACCGACCCATGTTGTCATTTCCAGGCTACACCATGACAACCCAGCTTTACGAGGGAAACAACTCATTGATCTGGCGCGCCGTGCGCGACAAAGACAACCTGCCGGTAATCCTGAAACTCCTGAAAAAAGAGTATCCCCTCCCGGAAGAGATTTCCAGATTCAAGTGGGAACACACCATCATCTCCAAGCTGGACAACGAAGGCGTCATCCAAACCTTTGGCCTGGAACGGCACAAAAACCTGCAGGCCCTTGCCCTGGAGGATTTCGGTGGCAAGGCCCTTTCCCTGATGATGCCGGAATTGAGCGGCAATCTGGAGCACTTCTTCTCCATTGCCTGCCAGTTGGCTGATATCCTGGGATATATCCACCGCCAGGAAATTATCCATAAAGATATAAACCCGTCAAATATTATACGGAATCCGGATACCGGTACCGTCAAACTCATCGACTTCGGTATTTCCACGGTACTGCCCAGGGAATCCCTGGCCGGGCTGAGCCTGAATGCCCTTGAAGGCACCCTGGCGTACATGTCACCCGAACAGACCGGCCGGATGAACCGCGGTATGGATTTCAGAACCGACCTGTATTCACTGGGGGTCACCCTTTACGAACTACTCACAGGCCGGGTGCCCTTTGAAGAGGAGACCCCCTTGGAAATGGTTCACTGCCATATTGCCCGCCCCCCCATCCTGCCTTCACGGCTGAACCCCGGCATCCCTGACATCCTGTCTGATATTGTGCTCAAATTGATGGCCAAAACCCCGGAAGACAGGTATCAAAGTGCCCATGGCCTTAAGGCCGACCTGGAACAATGCCGGGATGCATGGTCCGAATCCCGGCAGATCCCCGACTTTACCATCGGCCGGCAGGACAAGTTTTACGAGCTTAGAATTCCACAGAAACTCTACGGCAGGGAAAATGAAGTCCAAACCCTGATCCGCAGTTTTGAAACCGCTGCCGACGGTGAGAGCCAGATGCTTTTGATCACGGGATATTCCGGTATTGGAAAATCCGCGCTGGTCAATGAAATCAGGGGTCCCATCACCCGGAGGCGCGCCTATTTTTGCACTGGTAAATTTGACCAGTACCAACGGTCCGTACCCTTCAGCGCCATCATCAATGCCCTGCGCAACCTGATCAAACAATGCCTCACCCAGTCCGATACCGAGATCGCAGGGTGGAAAGAAAAAATACTTGATAAAATCGGTAATAACGGTCAAATCCTCGTGGACGTTATTCCGGAGCTGGAACTGATCATAGGCCCTCAGGCCCCGGTACCGGAGCTGGGTCCCACAGAATCCCAAAACCGGTTTAACATGGTGTTTAGAAATTTCATTTCCGTGTTTGCGGACCGGTCACATCCCCTGGTGCTGTTTCTGGACGATCTTCAATGGGTGGATCCGGCCTCCCTGGATCTGATCAAAACCCTGATCACCGACCCGGACAGTCGGCATTTCATGCTGATTGGGGCATTCCGTGACCATGAGGTGGATGAAAGCCATCCCCTGTCCGTCTCCTTAGATGAGATAGAAAAACTGCGACCGGTCAACCGGCTGACCTTGGCCCCCCTGGCCCAGGCCGACATCAACCGGATGGTCTGCGAATCGGTTTTCCACGAGGCGGACACCTGTACGCCTCTTGCCGTGGTCGTCACCGAAAAAACCGGGGGCAATCCGTTTTTCATCAATGAATTTTTGAAAACCCTGTTCCGGAAAAACCTGCTCACAACAGACAGCAGCGGCGACTGGCAGTGGGATATCCACCGTATCGAGGATGAACATATCACAGACAATGTGGTTGACCTGCTGGCAGGCCAGATCATGGACCTGCCGGAAGATACCCAGGGTGTGCTGAAACTGGCCGCCTGCATCGGCAATGAGGTGGACCTGGCAACCTTGACCCAGACATCCACCCGGTCCAAGGCAGATACCATTCAGGCCCTGTGGAAAGCCGTTCAGGCAGGCCTCCTGGTTTCCTCCTCGGACTTTGACCGCATCCGCGAACTGTCCATCAATGATCGGGAGGCTTTTGAAAAAATAGATCTGGGTAGCGCCAGGTTCAGGCATGACCGTATTCACCAGGCCGCCTACAGCCTCATTGACGACAAGGACAAGCAGCCCCTCCATCTGAAGATCGGCTGGCTGATGCTGGAAAATACCCCGCCGGAAAACCAGGCGCAACGGATCTTTGACATCACAGGACAATTGAACAAGGGGATTGATCTCATCCAGGCCCCGGAAGACCGGTTTAAGCTGGCCGAACTCAACTTCGAGGCAGGCACCCGCGCCCAGAAAGGCACGGCCTATACCATGGCGGCCGAACATTTCTCATACGTGGCGCAGCTTTTAGGCGACGACGGATGGGAGGCCCACTACCCGCTCATGTTTGACGCCCGGCTTTCCCTGGCCGAAGTCCTTTACCTGTCCGGCGAGTTTCAGGATGCCGAAGCCCTCTATGGGCCCCTGTCACAAAACGCAGCATCCACCATGGACAAGGTCCGTGTCCTCAGCGTCCAGATGGTCCAATATCATCTCCAGGGCCGGCTTCAGGACGCCCTGGATACCCAATTATCAGGCCTTTCCCTCCTGGATCTCGACATTCCGTCCAGCAACGACGCTAAGCTGGAAGGATTCCTGGGCGCGGAACTGTCTCGGGTGCCCGAACTTTTAGGGGACCGCAGTTTTGAAGACCTGGTGGATGCAAAGGAAATGACGGATGAGACCGCCAAGGCCATGATGAATATCTTATCGGCCATGTGGATCACAGTGTATAATTTTGGCGACAAACCCAATCTCATGGCATGGGTATGCGCTAAAATGACAACCCTTTCCCTGGAGTACGGCAACTCGGAACTGGCAGCCATGTCCTATGCCAACTACGGCCTTTTGGTATCCGCCTTCTTAGGTGATTATGACCTGGGCTACCAGTCAGGAAGCATTGCCCTGAAACTGAGCGGCCGCTATGACAACCTTGTCATCCGGTGCCAGGTCTATTGTATTTTCTACAACCTGATCAACCACTGGAAACAACCGGTCGCCAACCGAATTACAGAATACAACAAAGCCTATGAATTCGGGATTCAATCCGGTGAATTCTGTTACGCAGCGTATGCCCTGATATTCATGGTTCTGCATCAATTTGTTTCCGGAAGCCGACCCTTGGAGGAGCTTCTGGAAGACACCTTGAAATACGACCGGATCATCAGGAAAATAAGCCCCTCCAATGTGATCTATTCAGATCCCCTCGTGGGCCAGTTGCTCAACTTCAGGGGAAAAACGGATGCTCTCACATCATTGAACTGGGAACAGTTTGACGAAGAATCCCATAAAGCGACCCATTCGGATAACCCCCTGACCATGTGCTGGTGGTATTGCGCAAAACTTGAAACCCTGTATCTATACGGACACCACAAAGAGGCACTGTCACTGTGGCAGCAGGCAGAAGGAATCGCGGCCACACGTCCCGGCCAGGTGGTCATTCCTCAGATTTACTTTTACACCTGCTTGAACCTGCTCAAATGTTATCCCGATGCCGACCGCACGGACCAGGAAGCCTACCTTGCCCAGGTGGATGCGTTCCTGGAAAAAATGAAGATGTGGATCACTGCCTGTGAGGCCAACCACACCCATAAAGTCCTGCTGATTGAAGCCGAAAAAGCCCGGGTACTCAAAGATACCACGCTGGCATCGGAACGGTACGACCAGGCCATTGAGTCCGCAGAAAACTACGGCTATATGAACAATGCAGCCATTGCCAACGAATGCGCCGCCAACTTCTGGCTGGCCCAGGGAAAAGAAAAATTTGCCGGACTCTATATGACGGAAGCCTGGTACAAGTACCGTCAATGGGGGGCCGTTGCAAAGGCGGATGATCTGGAAACCAAGTATCCGGCCCTTCTGTCCAAACCCGTATCCATGACCCGGGAACGCACCACCCTCACGGACATGTCAACCATGTCAACCATCACCCGCGGCCATGCCCACATGACCCTGGATCTGAACAGTGTCCTGAAGGCATCCCGGGCCATTTCCCAGGAAATTGTCTTTGACACCCTTCTGGAAAAAATGATCCGGACCCTGGTGGAAAACGCCGGTGCCGAAAAGGGAATCATCCTTTTAAACGAAAACGGGGAATTAACCGTTGCCGCAGCCGACGATATCCGGGAGTCCAGCGAGTATTCCTTTTTACCGGAAAAAGATGAGGATAACCTTCCCCTGTCCCTGATCTCTTACGTGGTCAGAACCAAGGAAAATATCGTTCTGGACAACGCTGCCGAACAGGGCCGGTTTACTGAAGACCCCTACATTGAGGCATTCCGCCCGAAGTCCGTCCTCTGTGCCCCGATTTTGAGCAAAGGCACACTCAGCGGTATCTTCTACCTGGAAAACAACCTCACTGCCGGTGCCTTTACCCCGGACCGGCTGGAGCTTTTAAAGATCCTGGCGGCCCAAACAGCGGTTTCCCTGGAAAACGCAAGACTTTACCAGGACCTTGAACGATACAACCAGACCCTTGAGGAACGGGTTTCCGAACGGACCGAAGCCCTTCATCAAGCCCTTGAAAAAGTAGAGATCACCAACCGGAAGGTGGCGGACAGCATCTCCTACGCCAGGCGGATTCAAACCTCCCTGCTGCCCAATCCCGAAGAATTCTCCTTGTTTTTCAACGAACATTTTGTGCTCTGGCAACCCAGGGATGTCGTGGGCGGAGATATTTACAACATTGAGCATGTGGAAAACGGGGTATTGGTGGCGGCCATGGATTGTACGGGCCACGGGGTTCCGGGAGCCTTTGTGAGCATGATAGCATCCTCTCTTTTAAAACGGCTTGTCCGGTCTGCATCCCGGGGGAATCCGGCAAAACTGCTGGCACAACTCAACCGGGAGGTACAATCTTCCCTTGGCCGGGACCGGGACCAGACCATTGCCGATGACGGGCTGGATGCCTCAGTCTGTTTTATAGACCTGGAGCAACGGACCCTGACTTTTGCCGGGGCAGGCCTGCCCCTGATTTACTCGGAAGGGGGCAAGATCCACCGTATCCGCGGAGACCGGCAGAGTATCGGGTACCAGTCATCCGATCCGGACTACGTTTACACCAACCACCGCCTGCCCGTCTCGGGTAATTTTCAGTTTTACCTGGCCACGGACGGCTTCTGGGACCAGCTTGGCGGCGACAAGGGGCTCCGGTTCGGTATGCAGCGGTTCATGAGGCTTCTGCAAACATCCCAAACCATGCCCATGGCAGAAAGAAAGGCACATCTGTTGTCCGCATTCCAGTCCTATCGCGGTAACAGGGTCGTACAGGACGATTTAACCGTAATGGGGTTTTCAATCATTTAAATTCTAAGTATTTTCACCTATTATTTATTTCCATACGGGCATGCTGATCCGGCTTGCCCATACAGGAGGGTCACCTATGACTAAAGCCAGCGGCACCAAGGACCACAACCATCTTTTCAGAATCATGACAATGGACGGGGGCGGCATTTACGGGTTGTATACTGTCCTGCTGTTGAAACAACTGTGCACTTCCAATCCAAGTTTCCTCAAGGACGGATGCGTTGACCTGTTTGCCGGCACCTCGGCAGGCGGATTGAACGCCCTGCTTCTGGCCAAGTACGAAGACCCCAGAGAGGCCATTGAAAGCGGGGAAATGGAACGCTTTTACGCCGAACAGGACATCTTTGCCAACAAGAACCCCCTGAATCTGTTCATGAGCAACATGGGGCTTCGCCCCTATCTGGGCACCGAAGAATACATGTCCGTGCTTAAAAAATATTTCGGAGACCTGACCCTGGGGGATCTCAAACAGCACGTGTTGATCACCATGTTCAACTGGGCCGGTTCCGACGCCGACGGTAAACACCGCAAATGGAAACCCAAACTCTTTGAAAACTACGATGCCAACGACCCGGACTGCAATCTCCTGGTCAGGGATGTGGCCTTTGCCTCCACCACGCCGACCTTCCTGCGGGCCATCTGGTCCGGCGGTAATGACGGCGGCATCTTCGCCCCCAACCCCACCATGTGCGCCGTGACCAAGGTTATCAGGGAAATCTTCAAGGCAGAAACCCAGGACAAGATTCCGGCCCGGGCCAACCAGGACTGGTACAAGATGGCCTATGCGCTTTTCAACCAGGATTACAACCAAGAAACCTTCGGCAAAAGCTCCGTGCTCAACCATATCTCGGTCTTTTCCCTGGGAGTGGGCAACACCTATCCATACATGGACGTGGGCACGGAAGAATGGGGCATGCTGCAATGGATGATGGGCATCTGGAACCCGGCCATCCGCCAGTGGGTCATGCCCATGAACCGGATGCAGTTCGAACCGTCCATAGAGGCCGTCAACTACCAGGCCGCCGAATTGCTCAACCGCGACTATGACATCGTTCTGGGCGACGGAAAAATTGACACCTATTACCAGTCCAAGGGATACCACCGCCTTTCCCCAGAAGTCCTTCCCATCTCCATGGGTATTGCCAATATGGCCCTTAGGAACAACCCCATTTTCTTCCAATACCTCACCGGTGAGATCTATAAAGCGGCAGGCAATACCGAATCCACCCGCCAGCTCAAAGACGCCTATGATTGGCTGAAAGCTGAAAAATGGTTTATTCCCGAGACCTGGATGCGTGATCTCATCTGATATCACCAAAGGCTTACCTCTTTTTCACTCAATTGACGTACGGCACTGCCCCGGGATATATATCCCGGGGCAGTGACAAAAAATGAGAGATTTCCATGGATATACCCCGCGTGTCAGACCTTTCCGACAAAAAAAAGAAATTGCTCCGCCTGATTATGGACGGCAAAGAGGAAACGGAAGACCAGAAGATCCCCCCCAGAAAAGACACCACATCCGAGCCGCCCCTGTCCCATGTCCAGGAACGCATGTGGTTTTTAAGCCAGTTGGCCACCCCCTATCCCAACAACCTGCCGTCTGCGGTGCGGCTGAAAGGCACCCTTGATATCCCGGCCCTTCAAAAAGCCTTTAACGCCGTCATCCAAAGGCATGAAGCCCTGCGTACCACCTTCCCGGTGATTTCCGGCACCCCGGTCCAGCGCATCGCAAAAGAAGTAAGCATTCCCATACCGGTAACGGGTCTTGACCACCTGCCGGACGGCGGCAGGGAAGCCGCATTTTACCAGGAGGCCAAGGCTGAGATCAGCCGGACCTTCGACCTGGCCGCGGACTCCCCCATACGGATCAAACTGTACCGCTTAGCAGAAGATGACCACCTCCTGCTGCTCATTGCCCACCACATCATCTGGGACGGCTGGTCCATCGGTATATTCACCGGAGAGCTGGCCCTTTTCTACGCGGCATTTTCAAAGGGAGAGATCCCGAATCTCCCACACCCGGCCCTTCAATATGCGGATTTTGCCGTCTGGCAGCGGGAGCACCTCAGCGGCAGCCGCCTGGACAGCCTGGTGTCATTCTGGAAAGAGACCCTGGGAGACGCCCCGGACCTGAAGCTTCCCCTGGATCACCCCAGACCCGACACCCAGACCTTTAAGGGGGCCATGGCGCCGGTATTCATATCCGAAGAGATGACGGACAGGCTCACCCGGCTGAGCCAATCCCATGATGCCACCCTGTTCATGACCTTGCTTGCCGCCTTTAACATCCTGCTGTTCAAATACTCGGACACCGAACGTATCGTTGTGGGCTCCCCCACGGCCAACCGCCGGAAAAAGGAAATCGAGAATATCATCGGCTGTTTTGCCAATATTTTTGTTCTTTCAACGGACGTATCCGGCAACCCTGCCTTTCCGGAACTCATCGCCCGGACCCGGCAGACCGTCCTGGCTGCCCAGGCCCACCAGGACCTGCCCTTTGAAATGATGGTGGAGCACCTGAATGTCCGTCACGATCCTAAGAAAAACCCCATTTTTCAGACCATGTTCGGCCTCCACACCACCTCCTTGAATGAACTTAAACTGCCGGGACTGACCCTGTCCCCGGTCCCCATGGACAGCGACACCACCCACTTTGACCTGGGCCTCCACCTCTGGCTGCAGGACCGGACCCTGAGCGGCTACTTCTCTTACCGCACGGATATTTTTGATGAAGCCACCATTACCGGCATGCGGACCCATTTTGAACGGATTTTGGAGGCTGTTCTTGAAGACGGCAACCTTCGGATATCCGACATCTCCCTGCTCACCGATGCAGAGCGTTCGGCTTTGGCGACAGCACTTCCGGCACCGCCTGCCCCGGGAAACATCTATCAGCAGTTCGCCAGAACTGCGGCGGAACACCCCCATGCCACAGCCGCTATATACGCGAATAAGGGTACCGGGCAGGTTGCAAGTATCTCCTATGCAGACCTTCACCGGAAAATTACGGCCTTTGCAGCCAAGCTGCCGGTGCTGGTCCCTTTCCCCAAGATCCGGGCGGCCGTCCGCCTGCCGGCAGGACCGGAATTTGCCATCGCTGTTTTAGGTATTCTCAGGGCCGGCGGCACCGTTACCCTTCTCGACCCCGAACTTCCCCAGAGCACCATCGCAGACCTGGCCGACGCCTTTGGCATCAACTTAGTGGTCCTGGATACCGGCGGCAGCCTGCCCACCTGCAAGGCCGGCCTTGCCATGTTCTTCTCAGACGGCCTGATGGCGCAAAGCTTCGAAACAGACACACCGAAGCCTGCGAAAGTCACTTCGGACCACCCGGCCTTCATTGAGGGTCCGCCTGAAAACGGCGTCACCGTTTCCCACGATCGCATGCTGCGGCGGATTGATACCCTGCAGTCCGAAGTCAACCTGACCGTCAGGGACACGCTGATCACCCGGGGTGATACCGCCAGCCGGACCCTGATTTGGGAAACCCTCTGGCCCCTGCTCACCGGGGCCTGTCTGACCACTGCCCCCGACAACACGAACGGCAGCAGCGACAGCAGCGGCAGCGACGCCCGAAAACTCATCCACCTAACACCCGGAGAGCTGTCAAAAGAGACGACAGCCGGCCTCACCAGCGCACTCCAACCCACCGATCAAGTCCTGATCAGCGGCGGCCTGCTGCCCGAGTTCGCCCTCAGCGAATTTCTCAAACAGACCCGGGCAGGGGTCACCTACATGTACACCCCGCCCGAAGCAGTGCTTGAGGCAGGCTTTATGAACTGCCGCGAGGGCGAAAGGGCCATACGCCCGGCGAAGGCCGCAAGACTGCGCATACTTGACCGGTATCTCAAGCCCGTACCCGCAGGTATTCCCGGCGACATCCACCTGGATTCCCGGGGGCTTTCCCCCCTATACGGAGAATCAGTAGACGGCAGCGAATCAGCCAATACGCCCCCCGATTCCATGTCACCGGAAATTACGTTGATAAAAACCTGCGACCGGGGCCGGATGAAACCGGATAACACCCTTGTCCTTCTGCCCCCATCCCCCGGGAACTTCTGGAAAGAGGGCATGCGCATCCACACCGGAAAAGTGGCCTCCGCCATGCTGAGGCATCCGCTGATGGCTGACTGCCATGTGGCCGGCAATCATGAAACACTTACGGCCTTTACCGTCACCCGGGGTGCCGTACCCCAAATCCGGAAGCATCTTACCGCCTATCTTCCCCCGGCACTGATGCCGGACAGGGTCCTCACACTGAACCAGCTCCCCCTGACCCCGTCCGGACAACCGGATATTGCCGCCCTGATGCGGCTGGACAATACGCCTGATGCCGAAGCCGCGCACTGGGAAGCGGCCATCGCAGCCATCCCAGAGGTGGACAAGGTAAAGATTTTCCGGCAGGAAATCCCGGTTTCCCGCCGGCAGATCCATATATCGGATATTTTACCGGTTGCCGGGAATACGGACATGGAATGTGTTCAGTCCCCGGAGACAGAAGCCGCGTCTAACCAGGCGGAGGAACTGCCCCCGGCATTCTCCGACGGCGGCCCCCTGGACATCCCGGCAGACGCCCCTGTCACCCTGGGCCAGGCCCTGGTCAAAACCGCCGCCACCCGGGGCCACCTTGGTATTATCGTTGTCCAGGAACAAGGGAAGGAAATCTTCATTTCCTATGTGGATCTTTTGGCAGCAGGCGAACGCATCCTCACCGGCCTCCAGGCCAAGGGCTTGGGCCCCGGTGACCGGGTGATCCTCCAATTGGCGGATATGACCGCCTATTTTAAATCCTTCTGGGCCTGTATGCTCGGAGGGATCATCCCCGTCACCATTGCAGTGGACACGGGGTATGCCGAAAAATCCGGGGTGGTGAAAAAACTGTGGAACTCATGGAAACTGCTGGAACACCCGCCCATCATCGCAGAAAGCCGGACGGCCGGGGCTTTGGCCTCCGTACCGGATCTGTTCAAGGACGAAGACGACACCGCCACCCCCTTCAGCGTTTTCAGGTACGAAGGGCTTGCGGACAGCGACAGAAAAGCGAAGATCCACCAGGGGCGGTCCGAAGATGTGGCCTTTCACCAGCTCACCTCGGGCAGCACGGGGATCCCCAAATGCGTTCAGATCACAAACCGCTCCGCCATCCACTACATCTACGGTGCCGTCTCTTTCGGAAACACCGACAGGGATATCACCCTGAACTGGCTGCCCATGGACCACGTGGTGCCCCTGCTTACCTGCCACCTCAAGGATGTAACCTTGGGCAACCAGCAGATCCAGGTCCATCCGCGGCTGGTGCTGGCCGACCCCCTGATCTGGATGGATCTGCTGGACAAACACCGCTGCACCTATACCTGGTCACCCAACTTCGGATTCAAACTGCTCACCGACGCCTTAAACGAGGTGCCGGACCGGACCTGGGACATCACCCCATTGAAGTTCCTGCTCACCGGCGGCGAGCAGATCACCCTGCCGGTTATTGCGGACATCCACCGACAGCTCACCGGTTTCGGTATGGATCCCGATGCCATGCGCTCCGGCTACGGCATGGCGGAGATCGGTACGGTGGCGGTGAATCCCAACGTCCTCAAGCCTGAGACATCGGCGGACCGTTTCCTGAAATCCTCACTGAACGGTGTGCTGGAAGAAACAGATATCCAAGGGGAATCCTCCGTTGTCTTCATGAACCTGGGCCCGGCCCGGGCCGGGGTCCAGTTCAGGATCGTGGACGACGACAACCGGCAACTGCCTGAAAAGACCATCGGCAACCTCCAGGTGCGCGGCGGCATCGTCACCCCGGGGTACCTCAACAACGATGAGGTCAACCGGGAGGCTTTTGCCGGCGACGGCTGGTTCAACACCGGCGACCGGGCCTTCATCCGGAACGGAATCCTCACCATCACCGGCCGGGTGAAGGAAACCATCATCATCTGCGGGGCCAACTACTACTGCTACGAGATCGAAGATATCGTCAACGATATCCCGGGGGTTGAACCCACCTTCTCAGCGGCCGTGGCCGTTGACAACCCGAAGCTGGGCTCCGAAGGCCTGGCGGTATTTTTCGTGCCCAAGGCCTGGGCCGATGCGAAGACCCCGGAGCCGGCATCACAAAAGAATATAATCGACCTTCCCCTGATCCGCTCGGTCCGGAACAAGGTGGGCAAGGAACTGGGGATATCCCCGGAATACGTCATCCCCCTGGCCAAGAAAGATTTTCCCAAAACCACCAGCGGCAAGCTCCAGCGCACGGACCTTAAAAAAGGACTGGACCGGGGAGATTTCTCCCATGTCATCAAGCAGATCGAGCTGGCCGGAGAAAGCCGGAACACCCTGCCGGACTGGTTCTTTGAAAAGATATGGATCAAAAAAGCCGCGGCCTGCCATCCGGCTGAAGGGCGGGGAGCCTGCCTGGTGTTCACAGCGGATGTGAAGCTGTATGACGCTATCACCGCCAAAAATCCCGGGCAATACATCCGAATCGAACCGGGCAGCGCCTACGAAAAACGGTCCCACGATCTTTACACCGTCCGCCCTGAAGTTGCCGAAGACTATGAACGGCTGCTGAGCGACCTGAAACGGGATAGTGTGGATTTAAGGCAGATACTTCACCTTTCGGCCATGGCGCAACCAGTGCCTGAAACCGATCCTGAACTCATCACTAAAGCCATGGACACCGGGGTGAGAAGCATTCTGGGCATCTACCGTGCCGTATCCAACCTCCCGGCGGCAGACCGGCCGGATGGCTGGCTCACCGTGGGCAGCGGCCTTTTGGATGTGCGGAACGATGATCCCGTATCATTAGAACACACCGCCATCCCCGGACTGATCAACGTCCTGGACCAGGAACTGCCCGGCATCCACTGCCGGCTGGCCGATATCCCCGCAGAGAACGCCGAAGCAACGGCAGCACTGATTCTCACAGAGGCATCGGCCCACGGCGACCGGATCACGGCCTACAGGGGCAACACCCGGTACATCCCGAAGCTGTCCAGGATCAAATTTGCCCCCAAAGAAGACACCGTAATTAAACCCGGCAGCCTGATTCTGATCAGCGGCGGCTTAGGCGGTGTCGGCATTGAAATCGCCAGGCATTTACTGAGCCAGTACGACGCCCGGCTGGTACTGGTGGGACAGACACCGCTGCTGGACGAAAAAGAACAAACAGAAGACAACAAGACCCCAATCGATGACGCCGCATTGGCATCCACCCGGACACCGGCCCAGCGGCTTGCCGCCCTGAAAGATCTCCAACGATTGGGCGGTGAAGTCATCTATGAAACGGCAGATGCGGGCAACCCCGAGCAGATGAAATCGGTCCGTGACAGGGCCGTCGAACGGTTCGGCAGGCCGCTTTCCGGCGTGATCCACCTGGCAGGGGCCTTCCCCACCCGGATGCTGGCCGAAGAGACGACCGACACCTTTGACCGGACCCTGTATCCAAAGGTAAACGGAGCCATGGTACTGGAAGGATTGCTGCCCAAGGACGGATTTTTCATCACCTTCAGTTCCCTTTTTACCTTTTTCGGCGGACTGGGCGTCGGTGCCTACACCGCGGCCAACAGTTTTTTGGAAGGTTTTACCCACCACCTGCGCAACACCGGCCGCCCCGAATCCTACTGCTTCGGCTGGACGGTCTGGGACGACACCGGTATGAGCCAAGGTTTCCAGCTCAAGGAACAGTCCAAGGACAACGGCTACCACCAGATCCCGCCGCAAAAGGGTATTGTGTCGCTCATGGCCGGACTCCACAGCCGGCATCACAGCCCCATGATCGGATTAAACCCGGAAAAGCCCGCCATCGGTGCCGCCATTCTCCATAAGGAATCCCGGCTGACCCGGGTGCTGACGGCGGCCTACACCACCCACAACGGTACACCCTGCGACGGCAGGTTCAGGATGCTTTCCATCGGATGCGGCGTCACCCACCTGAAAGAAATGCCATTGAACAAGAACGGCCAGGTAGACATCAGGGCACTGGAACGGACCGGGGACGGCCGCGGGGCTTCCGGCAGGGGCCACACCGCCCCCAGAACCTCCTATGAAAAAACCATAGAGGCCATCTGGCGTGAGGTCCTGGAAGTTGAGGACTTCGGCATCCACGACACTTTCTTCGAACTGGGGGGCCAGTCCATCCTGCTGGTCAAAACACAGACCAAACTCCAGCAGATGTTCAACAGGGACATCTCCATCGTGGAACTGTTGCGTTACCCCACCATTTCCACCCTGGCCAAGTACCTGGAAGAGGGAAAGAAACGGCAGAGCTTTGATGGGGTCAAGGCCCGTGCGGAAAAATTGAAACAAAAAAGAACACAACGAACCCGGCCCAAAAGCCGGAGACCAGCCCGGCCTGCGCGCCGGACCACCCGGAGGGGAAAATAATGGACGAACAGATGGACTCAGTAGATAGCGGGGAAGGCCAAATCGGAGAAGATCAGGCCGGATACATTGCCGTCATCGGTATGGCAGGACGGTTTCCCAAGGCAGACAACATTGACACGTTCTGGCAGAACCTGATTGACGGCGTTGAATGCGTCTCATTTTTTACACCGGAAGAACTGGCGGAGGCCGGGGTGGACCCAAGCCTTTCGGCCATGCCCAACTTCGTGAATGCCCGGGCGATTATCAACGACCCGGAAATGTTTGATAACCGGTTTTTCGGCATGCCGCCAAAAGAAGCGGAACTTACCGACCCCCAGCACCGGCTGTTTCTGGAAACCTGCCAGACCGCCCTGGAAACGGCGGGCTGCGACCCGGAGCGTTACGAAGGCTACATCGGGGTTTATGCAGGGGCCGACATCAACTCATACGCCATGGGCAACCTGGCCATGGCGGCCTCCAATACCATGGCCCTCCTGGGCAACGACAAGGATTACCTGGCCACACGCGTCTCCTTCAAGCTCAACCTGCGGGGGCCGGGCATCACCGTCCAGACCGCCTGCTCCACGTCCCTGGTGACGGTGCACATGGCCTGCCAGGGGCTGCTGGACTTCCACTGCGACATCGCCCTGGCAGGCGGCGTCGGGGTAAACTTTCCCCAGAAATCCGGCTATATGCACACCGAGGGTGCTGTGCTCTCCCCGGACGGCCACTGCCGGGCCTTTGACGCCAATGCCAAAGGCACCCCACCCGGCGACGGTGTCGGGGTTGTGGTGCTCAAGCGCCTGGAGGAGGCCCTGGAGGACGGGGACGTCATCCACGCCGTTATCCGGGGCTCTGCCATCAACAACGACGGCGGCATGAAAGTAGGATTCACCGCCCCCAGCATCGACGGCCAGGCCGAAGTCATCGCCATGGCCCAGGAAACCGCAGGGGTTACCCCGGAGGATATCGGTTACGTGGAAGCCCACGGCACCGGCACCGAACTGGGAGATCCCATAGAAATGACCGCCCTCACGGAAGCCTTCCAGGCCGGCACCGACAAGCAGGGGTACTGCGCCGTGGGGTCCCTGAAAACCAACATGGGGCATATGAACTCCGCCTCGGGCGTCGGCGGCCTCATTAAAACCGTCCTGGCCGTCAAACACGGCAAGATCCCCCCCAGCCTCAACTTCACGGAGCCCAACCCCAAGCTGAACATTGAACAGAGCCCCTTCTTCATCAATACGGCCCTGCGGGACTGGACCCTGGACAACGGCCCCAGGATCGCCGGGGTCAGTTCCTTCGGCGCCGGCGGCACCAACGCCCACGCCATCGTGGAGGAACCGCCGGCACAGGATCAATCCTCCGGTTCCAGGGATGACCAGCTCCTGGTGATCTCCGCCAAAACCGCCACCGCCCTGGAAACTGCCACGGACAAACTTTCGGCCTGGCTGCGGGCAAACCCGGCAGACAGCCTCGCAGACACCGCCTACACCCTCCAGACCGGCCGACAGCTTTTCGATCACAGACGGTTCCTGGTCTGCAGGGATGCTGAAGCCGCTGCCGCTGCCCTGGAAACCCGGCAGGGAACCACTACAGTCACCGCCACACCCGGCCATGCACCGGTGGTGTTCATGTTTCCGGGCCAGGGCGCCCAGTACGTGACCATGGCCCAGGGCCTATACGAAGGAGAACCCCTGTTCCGGGAAATCTTTGACCACTGCGCGGATATCCTTCAGCCCATGCTGGCTTCTGACCTCCGTGAGGCCCTGTATCCCCGGGAACTCCCGAAAAAATCAGAAGATAAGAACAAGGCGTTGGAAAATACCAGCCTGGCCCAGCCCGCCATCTTTGTCATCGAATACGCCATGGCAAAGGTATGGATGTCCTGGGGCATCACTCCCGAGTCCATGATCGGCCACAGTATCGGTGAACTCACCGCAGCCTGCCTGGCAGGGGTATTCTCACTGGAAGACGCCCTTGGCCTGGTTCACAAACGGGCCAGCCTCATGCAGGGCATGCCCCCCGGTGAAATGGTGACCGCATCCCTGTCCGAAGCCGATGCCCGGACGTACGAGGGCGTTTCGGTGGCTGCCGTCAATGCCCCGAACCGCTGCGTGCTATCCGGCAGTTTCGAGGCCATGGCACAGGTAAAACAACAGCTTGCGGAAAAAAAGATCGCCCATGCCTCCCTGCACACCTCCCACGCCTTTCACTCGGAGATGATGGCAAAGGCCATGGATGAATTCCACCGCGCCTTTGACGGCATTGAGCTGAACCCGCCTAAGATCCCTTACATCTCCAACATCACCGGTACCTGGATTACGCCGGAGGATGCCGTAAGTCCCGAGTACTGGGCCAAACACATCATAAGCACGGTCCGGTTCGGCCAGGGCGCTGCGGAACTGCTGGACGACCCGGCCCGGATCTTCCTGGAAGCCGGTCCGGGGCAGACCCTCACCACCCTGGTCAGGGCCAATGCGGAAAAAGGCAGTCGCCGTCAAATTTTCAAATCCCTGCGCCATCCCAAAGACAAGACCTCTGACACGCACCTGATGCTTGAAACCCTGGGAGCGCTTTACTGCGCCAATGTGGCCGTGGACTGGGCAGGGTTCTACGAGAACGAGACCCGGCGCAAAGTCAGCCTGCCCACCTATCCCTTTGAGCGGGAACGGTTCTGGTCCGATCCCGGTGAAAAAATCCGGGCTTCTCTCGGCAAACCGGAAGGCCATCTGGAGGCCAAAATACCGGATGTGGGCCAATGGCTCTACTGCCAGTCCTGGAAACGGACCGGCCCTGCTCCGGCACTGCCGGCAAAAGACCTGCAAAAAAGACGCTGCCTGGTGTTGAGCTGCGACAGCAATCCGGTCCGGGCCGTCATCGACGCCCTGACACCCCGTGTGTCCGATGTGACCCTTGTCACAGCGGGTAACGAATTTTACAAACTGGACGATAACCGGTATTCGGTGGATCCGGAGGACCGCAAAAGCTTTGAGGCCCTCTTTGCCGAACTTGCAGAAACCGACCGGATGCCGGACCATATCGTCCATCTCTGGGAACTTTCAGAAGATGCCACAGGATCTGCAGGCAGAGCACCCTACACAGGCTTCCTCAGCCTCGTGGCCCTGGCAGGGGCGCTGGGCAAGACCACCAGGAAAACCCCGGTAAGTCTGGACGTGGTCACCACCGGCACCGCCGACGTACTGGGGGATGAGCCCATTGCCCCGGAAAAAACCATGGTGCTGAGCGCCTGCCGGATTATTCCCCAGGAAGACGCGCTGGTGAACTGCCGGGTCACAGATATTGCTTCCCCGGACCTCTTCTCGCAAGATATCGGCGACCGGGTGGCTGACGCGCTGCTCAGCGATGCTGCGGAACCCCTTGTGGCCCTCCGCGGCCGGCACCGCTGGGCGGAAGTCTTTGAACCCATCACTCAAAGTCCGGCAGCAGATCAGGTCCCTGACACAGAAGAATTGCTGCAGGCCGGCCGCATCCGGAAAGACGGCGTATACCTGATTACCGGCGGCTTGGGCAACATCGGCGTGACCATCGCAGAAGCCCTGGCCGAGGCCGCACAGCCGGCCCTGGTTCTCACCGGACGGTCCGGCCTGCCCCCGGCAGAAGAATGGGATACCTGGCTCTCCACCCACGACCTGAAAAACAAAACCAGCCGCCGCATCCAAAAGGTGCGCCACCTTGAATCCCTTGGATCCAAGGTGCTGGTCTACAGCGGAGATGTATCAGATGAAGGACAGATGGCCAAGATTATTGAGAAAGCATCTGCAAACTTAAGTGCTCCTATATGCGGGGTTGTCCATGCCGCCGGTATCGTTGGCCAGGAGGCATTCTGCGCTGTAAACGACATGGACCGGACGCGCTGCAGCCAGCATTTCCACCCCAAGGTGGAAGGCCTTGCCGTCCTGGACCGCCTGCTGCCCCCGGACATGGACTTCTGCGTCCTGATCTCCTCCCTGTCCACCGTCATCGGCGGCATCGGCCTTGCCGCCTACGCCGCCGCCAACCAGTATATGGATGCCTTTGCCCAGGAGAAAAACAGAGGTGAAGGCGGCCACCGGTGGATCAGCACCAACTGGGACCGCTGGCACCATGAGGTGGAAACCGCCGCCCCATCTGCCGATACGGCATCTGCCGGCGCCATGGACGCCATGATGCGCAGCACCAGCATCCTGCCGGACGAAGGTAAAACAGCCTTCTGGCAAATCCTGAAAAGCCTTGGGCTTTCCCAGGTGGTGGTGTCGGTGCGGGATCTTCAATCGAGTATCGACCAGTGGATCAACCTGGATCCGGACCGAAACGAAGAAAAGAAAATGCTTGAACCCGGTGCCCGTCATCCCCGGCCGGACATGGGCACTGAATATGTTGCCCCCCGGAACGAAACCGAGGAAGCCCTGGCGGAAATCTGGAGCGAAATCTTCAGCATCGAGCCCATCAGTGTGGATGACAACTTTTTCCAGCTTGGCGGCGATTCCCTGATGGCCATCCAGCTTGCCGCCCGCCTGCGGGAGCATTTCCTGGTGGATGTGAGCGTGAACAACCTGTTCGAAGAACCCACCATTGCAGATCTGGCCAGAAAAATCCCGGAACTCCAGCAGGAGAACCAGGAGATGATCGAGGATATATCCCAGAAACTGGATATGCTCGAATCCCTCTCAGATGAAGAAGTTAAAAAGATGCTCGAAGAACTGGGCCCTTAGGAGATATAATGTCAGACATCCACAACAGAATCGAAAAACTTACGCCGGAAAAACGCAGGCTTCTGGAGATGATGATCCGCCGCCAGGCCGAGGAAGAAGTCCAAGCCGTTCCGGATACAGCCCCAATGCAGGAGATGGAACGGATCGAACCGGTGAGTGAAGAAAACTTCACTGACAAGACAGAGGTACGCAGGTTCTACAATGCCGTGAACCGCCAGCTTAACGCCTCGGCGTTCGGCGATGCCTCCTTTTTTCTCAATTACGGGTACGCCCCCAACGACAGCCCGGCCTATTCCCGGATCAAGCTGCCGGACAACACCCTCAACAAGAACCCCACCCGCCTGGTGCTGGAGGTGATCGGGGACTGTGAGGTCCGGCCCGGGGACAACCTGCTTGATGTGGGCTGCGGCAGGGGGGGGACGGTGACGGTATTCCAGAAGTTCTTTTCCTTCAACCGGATTGTGGGCATGGATCTCTCATCCCAGGCCGTGGCCTTCAACCACAGGACCCACAATTTCGACAATGCCTGGTTCCTGGAAGGGGATGCCCAGGTGCTGCCTTTTAGAACCGCCTATTTCAACATCGTGACCAATATTGAATCCTCCCACGGATACAAAGATATAGAGGCCTTCTGGAAAGAGGTCTGCCGGGTGCTGAAACCCGGGGGGCACTTTTTATACACGGACCTGTTCGCCGTGGACAAGATCGATGAGACCTTAGCCCGTCTGGATGACATCGGCCTTGCCCAGCGTCGGCGCACGGACATCACCGGAAACGTCTTGCTTTCCTGTGACGAAGTTGCCGACACCCATGCCAGGGCCTACTCCGGGGACAATGATGCCGACTTCATGGGCAACTTTCTGGCCCAGCCCAACTCACCGGTATACAACGAGATGAAGAGCGGAAAATCCAAATACATGATCTTCAAACTCCAAAAGAAGGACAATTAACGGGCAGTGCCCGGAGGGACAACACTATGGAAAAAAAGGGCGATAAAACGGAAGCTGCCCAGACAAGGAAAGAGGCCCTGTCCGATGACCGGCGCAAACTGCTCTCCGCCATGATGGAAAAGGAGGCGGCCGAAAAACAGGCCGCGGATCTGCAGGCTGCGGGCATCCAGGCAGCCCAGGATATGCCGGGCCAGGACAGCGGCACGGCATCTTCCGGAGACAACCCGTTTGCCACACCCGGTGGCAATCCCGGGCCGGGCACGCCTCCCGGCCAGGGCACAGGACAGGGCTCTGATCCTGGTCCGAACTTCGGCGGCCCCGGGGTGCCCCCGGGCATGGAGAATACCGCACAGGGCAATCCGGCCGCGGGATTCCAGAATCCATTCGGCGGCACGGGCTTCCAGCCCGGTATGATGCAAAGCATGATGCAGGGGATGGCTGCCGGACAGCCCCCCGGGATGGGACCGGGTCAGATGCCCGGCATGATGCCGGGTATGAATCCCGGAATGAATCCTGGCATGATGGGCGGGATGATGCCAGGCTTCGGCCAGGGCATGTTCCCCGGGATGAACCCCATGTCCCAGATGTTCGGCCAGCCCGGCCAGAACCCATTCGCAGGTTTCAATCCCATGAACGCCGCCGGGATAGGGGCAGGCGGCGCCCAAGGCCAAGGCGGCAACAGCCAGACCGGAAAGGACAACGCACGGAAAAGCGGGGATACCAAGCCCCCCTCCCCCCTGGTGGCCATCAAGGCATCCGGTACCAGGCCCCCCTTCTTCTGTGTCCATGCCATCCTCGGATCCGTCTTTCCCTACCATAACCTGGCCCTTCACATGGAAAAGGACCAGCCCTTTTACGGCCTCCAGTCCACAGCGGTTGACGGGAAAACAGAGTCTTCGGACACCATTGAAGGCATGGCCTGTGACTATCTTGACGCCATCCGGGACGTCCAGCCCAAAGGCCCTTACTATCTGGGGGGGTATTCATTCGGCGGCTGGATCGCATATGAAATGGCCCGGCAGCTCAGGGAGGCAGGCGAAAAAATAAACCTGCTGGCCATCTTCGGCACCCTTGCCCCCCCGATTACCAATCCCTACAGCCAAAAGATGAAATACGCCATGGAATACATGGAGGATTTCAACAACTTCGTACTCCACTCTTTTATGGCGGACAACGTCCGGATGAACCACGGGATGAATCGGTCCGCATTTATGGACAAAATGATGAACAACCCGTACATGTCGCCGGCATTGCGCATGTACTATTCCCATATCCGTTCCCAATTGCAGTATTCTGCCAAACCCATGCCCGTTGAGGTGGAACTCTTTTTGACCCAGGAACTCCAGGAGGCTTTTTCCTTTGATTTAACCATGGGATGGGATATACTGTGCGCCAATGTGGGCATCCACAGAGTATCCGGAAACCATATCTCAACCTTCCATGATCCCCATGTCAGGGATCTGGCGACAAAACTGACGGCCTGCCTGAAAAAGGCGCAGACCGGCCAGGTTTGATCGGATTGTAACGCAGGCTGGGGGCCGTCCCCCCGGCCCCGGGAGAATGCCACACGTGAGTAACGGTGCGGAAAAATCAAAAATTCTGATCGTGGACGATGCAACGGAGAATATCGATATTCTCTATTCCCTGTTGAAAACCGATTACCGGGTCTCCGCGGCAAAAAGCGGGGTTGCCGGCCTTAAAATGGCCATCCAGCACCAGCCGGATGTGATTCTTCTGGACATTATGATGCCGGAGATGGACGGCTATGAGGTCTGCCGGATTATTAAGGAAACCGAGGAAACCAAGAATATTCCCGTCATATTCGTTACGGCCAAAACCCAGGCCATGGACGAGGCCCGGGCCTTCTCCCTGGGCGCCGTGGATTATATTACCAAGCCCTTTGTCCCCATCGTGGTCAAAGCCCGGGTCAAGACCCATATCGCATTGAAACGAAAAAACGATATGTTAGAGGAGCTGGTCTCCCTGGACGGCCTTACCAATATATTCAACCGCAGGAAATTCGACGGGCAGCTGGTCCGTGAATGGCGCAAGGCCCAGCGCCAGACCGAATCCCTGTCCGTGATCTTCATCGATATCGACCACTTCAAGCACTTTAACGACACTTACGGCCATGCCTGCGGGGATGAATGCCTTCAACAGGTCGCCGCCGGCCTGGCCACCCGCCTGAAACGCCCCGAAGATTTTATCGCCCGGTACGGGGGGGAGGAATTTGTGATTATTCTTCCCAGAACCGACCTGGAAGGGGTCACCCACATCGGGGAAAGCCTGATCGAAACCGTCTGGGCCCTGGGCGTTCCCCACGAAACCTCAGAAACGGCAGATGTGGTGACCATCAGCGCCGGTGCCGCCACCACCGTCCCCACTCCCAGTACCGGCTCCCCCATCGAGCTTGTGAAGTATGCGGACAAGATGCTCTACGAATCCAAAAAAAACGGCAGAAACAGATTGACCGCCGTATCTATCTGATCATCCGGGTACCTTAGAAAATCGTCTGGGCGAAAGTTGCCCAAAAAAAGTAACTGCAGATCCTGTCTTGTCAATTTTTCAATTGAAATTAACTTAACATTAAACTATTTAATGTGGAGACAAAATATGGCCCCCAAATCAACTGCCCTGACCCTGTACACCCGATTGATGAGGGCCACCACCACGGTGACGGAAAAAATGCACCGCCATCTCCAGGACCACCGCCTCTCCATCAGCCAGTTCGGGGTCTTAGAAGCCCTGTACCACCTGGGGCCTATGTGTCAAAAGGAAATCGGGGGAAAAATCCTTAAAACCAGCGGAAATATGACCCTGGTCATCGACAACCTTGAAAAAAGCAACCTGGTCCGCCGTCAGAAGGACCCGGAAGACAGGCGCCGGACCATTGTCACAATAACGGATAAAGGCGCTGATGTAATTCAAACCATATTTCCCCATCACGAAAATATCGCCAGGGAAATCTTTTCCGTTCTTGATCCCGAAGAACAGTCAACCCTGGGCACACTGCTCAAAAAACTGGGGATGGAAAACCTAAATACATAAAGGAGCAAAGAAGACATTATGAACTTTCAAAAACTCAGCCAAAACAGACGGTCCGTCAACTTTTTTGATCCGGACCGGGATGTATCCCAAGACCTTGTCAGACAGATGGTGGAGATGGCGGCAGCCTCTCCCTCCAGCTTTAACCTCCAGCCCTGGAACCTCATCGTTCTCCGGGACAAGGACGAGAAAAAAAGACTTAAATCCCTGGCCTGGGACCAGCCCAAGGTGGTGGAAGCCCCTGTGACCATGATCGTTCTTGCGGATCAAAAAGGTTGGCAGGAAGGCCACCCCGTATTTGAACGGACCTGGAAAGAAATGATGGCATCAGGCATGCCGGCCGAGCAGCGGGACTGGTTTCTCAATGCCACCAACTCCCTGTACAACTGGAGCGGTGATGCCCGCCTGGCCTTTGCCGCCAAGAACACCGGGTTCTTTGCCATGAGCCTGATGTATGCCGCAGTCAGCCTGGGGCTGGACACCCATCCCATGGACGGTTTTGACCACGAAGGGGTGAAAAAAGCCTTCAACATCCCGGACAATTACTGGGTCCCCCTGCTGCTGGCAGTGGGGTACAGGACAAAGGATCTGGAACTGACGCCGCCCAAATGGCGTAAAAGCTATGAGGATATCGTTACCAAATTCTAGATTTTATTTGAATTCAACTGAATACAAAAAAACGCATCGCCTGTCCGGAGCAACCCCGGACGGGCGATTGGCAATTTCAGGCGGGTTGGATGTCGTCTCTTGCCGAGCCTTCAGGGGGATGGTCCCGGTAGTTTTCAAAAATTTCCATCACCCGGTCCAGGTTTGACAAAAAGAGATCCACCAGATTCGGATCAAAATGCCGGCCCCGTTCCGCCTTGAAGGTAGCGACGATCTTCTCCAGGGGCCATGCCTCTTTATACACCCGGCTTACGGACAAGGCATCAAAGACATCGGCGATGGCGGTGATTCGCCCGTAGATATGAATATCTTCTCCGGCTAGCCCCCGGGGGTATCCGTTTCCATCCCATTTTTCGTGATGCTCCAGGGCGACGATGGCCGCGGTTTTAATCAGCCTTCGGCCACTGTGTTTCAGCATATCGTAGCCCAGTTGGGTATGGGTTTTCATCACCATGATCTCAGCTTCGGTGAGCCGTCCCGGTTTCAAAAGGATGGCATCCGGGATGGCGATTTTACCGATGTCATGGAGGGGGGAGGCCAGCTTGAGGATCTCGGCCTCGGTTTTCGCCATGCCCGAGAGCCGTGCCAGAAGCAAAGAATATTCAGCCACCCGCTTGACGTGGTATCCGGTCTCCTTGGACCGCAGCTCCGCCGTCTCGGCCAGGGTGAAAATGATTTCACGCTGGGTATTTTCGATCTCCTCTTGAAGCAGAACCGATTCGATCTGCTTACCGATGTAGGTGGCGGCAATGAGGAAATATTCCAGATCCTCCTGGGTGAAGACATGATCCTCCCGGAGTTTGTTCACTGCCTGAAACACCCCGATAATTTCTCCGGAGGAGTTCCGCACCGGCAGGGCAAGAATATTCCGGGTCACATGACCCATCTGCCTGTCCACCTCCTGGTCGAAACGCGCGTCTCCGTAAGGGTCATTGATAATCTCCGGCACCCCCCAGCGGGCCACATACCCGGCGATGCTCCGGTCCAGGGGAATCCGTATCTCTCCCAGTTCATGGGACACCCGGCTCCAGAGTTCTCCGGCCTTTGCATCCAGCATCCATAAGGTGCAGCTTTCCGCCCCCACCAGGTCCCGGCCCATGTCCGCCATCCTCACAAGAAGACGGTCCACATCCCGCTCATTGGCAATACCCGCAATGGATTCCAGGATGATGGGGACCAGGTCGGCATTGGATTTCGCATGTTCAGTATTCATGGGATAAAAATAGTGCTCCTTTTTCCCGGGATCAACCCAGTGAAATTGTGGAGATTTTGTGTACGGTATAAAAGATTTGGTACCGGCTATTTTGACCCGTCCGTTGTCAGGGATCCAATATGAAATCCGTTATATAAATATTTTCTGCCATCTCCCTCTCCAGATTAGTGGATTCCGCGGTACCCGGATGATGGTGCCCGGGAAAAATAAGGGTCTGCGGCGGCAGGGGCAGAATCCTGTCCCGTATGGAAGAGATCATGGTGTTAAGGTCACCGCCGGGCAGGTCGGTCCGGCCGGCCTCCCCCACAAAAAGGGTGTCTCCTGTAAAAAGGCGGTTCTTCCATAAAATACAGGAGGATCCCGGTGTATGGCCCGGGGTATGAATAAAGGATGCCGTCTGGTTGCCAAAGCGGAGTTGATCCCCGTGATCCAGGGGTCTGTCCGCAGGATGAGGCGGCGGTAGACCCACGGCGTTTCGGATAGCGGTCCTGACATCCGGATCACGGAAAAATTCATCATCTGCCCTGTGGAGGCAGTAGGGAATGTTCCAGATCATTTTAAACGATTCACACACAAAGAACTGGTCTGCATGGCCGTGGGTGAGCAACACTAGGGCCGGGGTCAGCCCCCGGGAATTCAGATATTGGGCCAGATCCTCCGCCCTGCCGCCGGGATCGATTATAAGGCATTGACAGGTGTCTTCACACACCAGGACATAGGTGTTCAGATGATAGGGGCCGGACATAATCCTATGCATGTCGGAGGATTCAATCATAATTATCACCCATCTGCGGGGTCACGGCGGATGCGATCAAAAACAGCCATTTATCCGGGCCCGGCCAGCAGCTCATCCATGACCGCGTATAATTCATTGGGAAGGAAGGGTTTTTTAAGAAACCGACACCTTCGGTCCTTCAACTGCTCGTCCATGGTCTGCTCCGGTACAAGCCCTGAAATCAGAATCACGGGCAGGGTCCGGAACCGGGGCGGCCCGTTCCGAAGGATCTGCATGACATCCCTGCCGTCGCTGGCCGGCATGGAAATATCGGAAATCAGCATAACGGCCCCGGGGTTGGCCCGCAGGGCATCCAGGGCATCATCCCCATTGGAGCAAGCAAGGCAGTCATCCCCCCGGTCTTCGAGAATATCCTTCAGGAAGGCCCTTACGTCCCGGTCGTCGTCTGCCAATACAATTAATGCCATAGTCACGTCCTTGCTCAAAGATGTGAGTTGCAGCTCATATGTTTTGGTCCAGAGAATTCTGATGTTTATTATTATTCAGATGGCCCGCCCCTGTCAACCAGCCAGGAAGAATCTATCAGGAAAAAACAGGCTCGCACCCTCATAATTCAAATTAAAAGGAAAGTGCCTTTCTGATCAGCATCGGCTCGTATCCGAATACGGCATTGAGGTGGTGAAGCAATGCGTGCTGCCCCTCGTTTCTCCATTTTTTCGTAATCACGGCATCGGCCTGCCGGTATGCAGAAAGCAGTTGACGGATATCATCCGTTGATTCCGGGGATTGGGGCTGCACCTCAATGATCAGCCCAAGCCAAAATGAACTGACCCCCATGATAAATGCCGGCCAGCGCCTCTGGATTTCCGGTGACCAGTTCGGATCGCTGGTGTCACCAATTCCAGAGCGTTCAGGAGTTGCCGGATCATCCAGGATCACCTTTTCCACGATGCCGGCCGTCACGGCCCTGTGCAACACCCCGGATGTTTCAACAGCGTCAAAAACCGAAGATGCCGTTCTCGGGGTTCCGTAAAAAAGAAAGGAAAACTGATGCCCCGCCGCATCCCTTGCCGCCCGCCTGTGGAAACGCCAATAGGGAATATTATCCCCGTATTGTGACAGCACCGGGGCAACCACGGCATGGGCGAGCAGCAGATCAACGGCACCCTTGGGCCGTTCTCCTTCAGGCCAGGCAATCTTAAACCGGCACTTCCACCAGAAGGCATCCTCGATAGCCTTCATTTCATGGGGAAAGTTATGGGAGGCCCCCGGAATGTCGGAAAATTTTTGCACCCCGCATCCGTACGTCACTATCAAAACAAGAAGAACCAACCCGGGCAATTTTATAGAGAATCCAATCATTTTCATTTTTATCCACACTCCGCATACAAGATTACGCACACCTACAATATCTACGTTCGGCCCACACCGTGTCAACCGTCACTTTCATCCTGTGGTATTAAACACCCGGCCGGAAATGAAGAATGCTCTGGAGTTACGAAGCGCTGATGCCCCATTGCAAACCCGGACCCGGGATGGTAAATTGAAGCTTGATTTAAATATCCAAGCATAAGGACTTGCAGTGGACACTGAACAGCCCCTTGAAGATCTGGTTACCCTTCCCGTCACCCGCTACCGGGCAGGTGCCCTCACCCCCGAAAAAAGTCCCGTGGCCGTTGAAACGCCTCTCACTTTTGTGGTGAACGGCCATGAGGTGGCCACCCTCATGTGCACCCCCTCTCATCTTAAAGCCTACACGATCGGATTTCTGTTTACCTCAGGCATGATCCGGTCGGCGCAAGATATCCTGGACTGGGATCTGGATCGGCGCAAATGGCGGGTGGATGTAACGGTGAAGGATTTCACCGATCCGGAGCTTTTAGGGCAGCGGGTATACACTTCGGGCTGCGGCAAGGGGGTGATGTACACCTCCATGGTGGAACTGGCCGCCCGCCACCCCATCGAATCAGACATCCGGATCAGCGGGCAGGCCATCATTGATGCCATGGGCTGGCTGGCCAAATGCTCGGAACTTCATAAAAAGACGGGCGGGGTGCATTCTGCCGCTGTCAGTATAAACGGGGAATTGCCGGAATTTCACATCGATGACATCGGCCGGCACAATGCCGTGGACAAGGTGATCGGCACCCTGCTCATGTCAGGCACCCCCACGGACAACCTGGTGCTGATGGGAACGGGCAGGGTATCTTCGGAGATCCTCCACAAGGCGCGGCGGCTGGGTATTCCCGTCATCGCCACCCGGGGGGCCCCCACCCACCAGAGCATCCTTCTGGCCGAAGAGATGGGCATGACCATTGCAGGGTTTGTCAGACCCACCAACTTTGCCGTATTCACCCATCCGGAACGGATAACCGCCCCCTAAACAACCGATATTTCCAGGGGACCAGGCACAAAACAATCAAACGCAACGGCTGCATTGACAGCCTCTTAAAACACAGGGAGAACGCACATGAGTCAGAAAATTTTCAACCAGGCACTGGTATATGAGAAAAAAATCAGGGATCTATACATTTCCGCCGTAGACACCATTGACGATGAGCGGGGGAAGGCCATCTTCAAAGGATTGGCAGATGATGAACAGTCCCACGTGGATTTTCTGGAATATGCCTTGGATATTTTGGCATCTGAAGGGGAAATCGACATCAACCGCCTGACTTCCGCCATCCGTGTTCCCGGGGCAGCCGAAATCGAAAAACTCACCGCCCGGATTCCGGAGCAGATGCTGGGGGACACCAAACGGGTGCTCAACGCGGCCTTGGCCCTCGAAGTCGAAACCTCAAAATTCTACGCGGATGCCATAACCAAAACCTCGGGACGTATTGCGGATATCCTGAAAAAATTCTACGACATCGAACAGCGCCATGTGGATGTGGTGCAGATCGAACTGGACCATGCCATGGACAACGGCCACTGGTTCAACTTCATGGAGATAGATATGGAAGATTAATTCCTTGAGGCACCTGAAATGGACCTGAGTCTGCTTACCCCCGATATGGCCGTTGTTTTCGGCTTCCTCATACTGGTCACCCTGCTGTTTATCCTGGATATATTCCGGGTGGACATGGTTGGCCTCCTGCTCATGGTGCTGCTGCCCCTGGCCGGAGTGATCACCCCGGCCCAGGCGGTTTCGGGCCTGAGTTCCAATGCGGTGGTGTCCATCATCGCCGTCATCATAATCGGCCACGGCCTGGACAAAACCGGGGTGATGACACTATTTGCCAAAGGGATTGTCAGGCTGGCCGGCAAGAGCCGCACCCGGGTCATGGCCCTGATTTCAGGGACTGTGGCTGTATTGTCCAGCTTTATGCAGAATATCGGGGCGGCAGCCCTGTTTTTACCCGCCACCCACCGTATGTGCCGGCAACTCAACGTACCGGTCTCCCAGATTCTCATCCCCATGAGTTATTGCGCGGTGATCGGCGGCTGCATCACCCTGGTGGGTTCCAGCCCTTTGATCCTGCTCAATGACCTGGCCGCGTCGTGGTGGGCCAACAACAAAGCGGCGATGGGAGATGGACTCTACCAGCCCTTCGGACTGTTCAGTGTCGCCCCCATCGGGATATCACTTGTGTTGTGCGCCATCCTGTACTTTATGGTCTTTGGCAGATATATCCTGCCGAAGGCCCAGGTGGCCCAGGATACCTGCTGCCTGCTGGACCACGATCTGGAATGCACTTACGGCCATGAAGTCTCTTCCGTATTCGAACTTACCGTACCCCAGCATTTCTATACCCGCCGGCTGGAGGAACTGGAACTTCGACCCCGTTACCATGCCACCGTGGTCTGTATCTCCAAACGCAACGACAGGTACAGGGTGCGGGTGCCCGGACGGGCAGACGTGGTGGAGCCGGGCGATGTCGTGGGCATCGTTGGAAACCAGGAGCATGCCCTGCGGCTGGCAGAGGATATGGGATGGACCCTGGCCCCTGATCTTGACCGGCTCAACGGCGTGTTAAGTCCGGACCACTCAGGCATTACCGAAGCCATTGTCCCTCCGAGATCCGAACTTGTGGGCAAGACACTTCACGAGTATGGGTTCAGAAAAAAGCTTTCTTTGAATCCCCTGGCCATGTACCGCACCGGCAAGCTGATCCTGGAAGATATCTCCGAAATAAAAATTCAACCCGGGGATGCCTTTCTCCTTTTCGGGGAGTGGGAGCGGTTCCACCTGGCAAAGCCGAAGAAGGCCCTGGCCTTCACCCAGCACCTGGAGGGGGAGGTGATGTATCCGGAAAAAGCCTGGACCGCCATTGCCTGTCTGGCGTTGGCCCTCATCCTGGCCCTGGGTTTCAAGATACAGCTCTCCGTCTCCCTGCTGGCAGGGGCCGTAAGCATGATCCTCACCCGTGTGATGGATCTGGACGAGGCCTACCAGTCCGTGGACTGGATGACCGTGTTCCTGCTGGCCGGACTGATTCCTCTGGGTGTCGCCTTTGAATCCAGCGGTGCTGCAGCCTTTCTGGCCACAGCAATTGTCCAGGCCACCCAGGGCAGTCTCACGCCGGTACTCCTGTTTCTCATCATCGGCTGCCTGACGTCTTTTTTTACCCTGGTGACGTCCAACATCGGGGCCACGGTCCTGATGATCCCCCTGGCCATGAACTTGGCCCTCCAAAGCGGGGCCGATCCCAGGATGGCCGCCCTCCTGGTGGCCGTGGCCGCCTCCAATACCTTTGTCCTGCCGACCCACCAGGTGAACGCCCTGGTGATGCGGCCGGGCGGCTACAAAATCCGGGACTTCATCCGGGCAGGCTCCGGCATGACCCTTATCTACATAACCGTGGTCATGGTGCTGATGGTCTTTTATTACGGCATCGCGGGCTCTTCTTGAACTGGAGCTGTTCAAGCCGGCCCGGGCATGGTAATATCCCGCGCCATATTAACGTACAGGTAACGCTTTATGCCCAAGACCAAAAATATAAAATACCAGCGAGTCAGGACCCTGCCCAACGTCATTATCCGGGAAACGGACGAGGCGCCTGGGGGCTGTCCCTGGCAGTCCTTTGCGGATAACAGAAGAACCATACTGGAACTTGGCTGCGGCAAAGGAGAGCACAGCATAGGGTTTGCCTCAGCCTTCCCGGATGCCCTTTGCATCGGTGTGGACCTCAAAAGCCACCGCCTCTGCTCGGGAGGCCAGCGGGGACTTGAACTTGGGCTTACCAATCTTTTTTTCCTCAGGGCCAGGGTAGAACGCATCATGGATTTTTTCCGGGAAGGCAGCGTCAGTGACATCTGGCTGACCTTTCCCGATCCCCATCCCAAGCAGCGGGGTATCAAGCATCGCCTCACCTCCCCGGGGTTTCTGGAGATTTACACCCGGCTGCTTTCCCCCGGCGGAACGGTTCACCTGAAAACCGACAGCCTGTTGCTCTATACCTACACCCGTGACATGGTGGACGTGTGGGGAGGGAATATCCTTGTTTCCACAAGGGATCTCCATGGCGGTAACCCCACGGGAAAAGGCGCCCGGGACATTGTATCGGCCTTTGAGGCCAAGGCCCTGAAGCGTGGGGACACCATCAAATATATCTCATTTACACTGAACCAGGAGGCCCCATGAGTGACGATCGTATAGAAGCGCTGGAAATCAAGGTGGCCTTTCAGGAAAAGGCCATCAAAGAACTCAACGACATCATCTACGCGCAGCAGATGGAACTCGACCGGCTGGCCCTCCGGGTCAAAACCCTGATGGCATCAGGAATAGAATCGGGCAGCGACGGACCGGCCAATGAGAAACCGCCGCATTATTGATGCGGCATAAAAGGTCAGGTAAAGGATCCCGGCCGCTTAATCGGTCTTATGTGCAGCGTCCTTGGTATCCGTATCCTGAAAAAACCTGAGCAGGGGATCGGAACTGATAATATAGTAGGCGTTGCCTTTGTTTTCCGCCTCCGCCTTGTCCAGAATCTTGACATCCGAATGCAGTTTCACCGTGGCCATGATGGAGAGGGGGGTTTTCTTTTCCCGGGCCAGATCATACTGGTCCCGGGTGAACTTGCCGGCCTTGCCCCAGGCCCAGTAAACCACCTTGTCGTGGGCTTCCACGGTGGGATCATCATAGGCCATGAACAGATCGCCCAGGACGTTCTGCACCTGGGCCTGGCCGATATCTTCAAATTGCTCAAACACCACCAGGACTCGGTCCGTGGCCTTATCCGCCACCACGTTCAACGAGCCATCCATGAACCTATATACCTTTTCGGACCTGGCGGTCTGCATGTTGTTTTCAGCCACGGTCTTCTGGGCATCGGTGAGTTTGGCGCAGAGTATATAACCGTTGCGCTGGATATTCAGATTTCGCACGGTGGTAAACAGGTCTTCCAGTTCCCCGCAGGTTCCGGGCAGGGCAGTCATCAGTATCAGAAAACAGGACAGGCTTAATATTTTTATCATAGTTCCTCAAAAATTCAGGCAGGGCAGGCGGTGAACGCTCACGCCTGCCCTGCCTTAGGTTGCTGTTGAAGTAAAGAAGCTCAATGGCGCATTATTGGTTATAACGCAGCTTGTTCTCTTCTTCAATAAGCTTCATGGTTTCAGCAGAGCCGCCGGTCCGGGTCCAGATATGTTCAGGCCGTGCCAAAAGTTCCTTGATATGTTTCTTGTATTTTTCGCCTTTGCCTGCATGGTCTGCCAGCTCCTGAACCTCTGGCAGGAAGTCATGATAGAAGTTCCGGGCGATTTCATACATGCCGTGCCAATGGGTATAGTCCGGGGCGAACATGGCCGCCGCCATCCGGGCCCGCCGGCCTTCATGGTGCCAGATCTCAAACCAGGTAAAACCGATCTTGTGCTGGAAGCCGGTGTTTTCCCAGATACCGTCGGCCTTCAGCATTTTAACCAGTTCAAGCCCGGGTTTGGCGAACTTGTCGTTATACAGGTTCACCAGGTCGTCCAGCTGGCTGTAAAAATCCCTGACCTGGTTGACGCCGTGGCAGGACTTGCAGACTTCCTGCATGGATTCCCGGCGCTGTTTCCAGGAAACAACCGAAGCAATGGTCTTTTCCTCGATGACTTTCTTCAGCTTGTCCCCTTCGCGGACGTAGGATTTCTTCTTGGCTTTCTGGCCGGCTCTCGGGGGCTGATCCCCCGTGATGTCGGTGACACTGCCGTCGGTGAACGTCACCCGGTTCAGCTTGGACGAGATGGGAGCCCTAAGGTTCCAGGAAATCCTGTCGCCCACGTTGTGGCTGTTCTTGGCCACGGAACCGTTGAGCTTGATGAAAGATCCCATGTGGCAGGTGGAACAGGTGGGGGCGGTGTGGTAATCGTCACCGAGTACCCAGGAACCGTCCTTGTAGATGTTCATGCCGTTGGGCTGGTTGCCCTTTTGTGCCGTGAAATAGGCGATGCCGTGCTTGGATTCCTCGTAGATCTCCTTTTGGGGATGATCCGGTCCCAGATGGCATTTGCCGCAGTTTTCAGGCTGTCTTGCCCGGGACGCGGAAAAATCATGCTTGGAATGGCAGGCGTTGCAGACGCCCTTGGTGCCGTCCGGGTTGATCCGGCCGATACCCGAGTTGGGCCAGGTGTTGTAATCCATCTGCGGGGCGTCGGTCTTGGACCGCAGGGTGTTGCCGTCCTTGTCCCGTTTCAGGGCGACCACAGACCCGTGGCACTGCCAGCAGCCCGACGCCATGTTACCCTTGTTGGTGGGCATGCCGCCCACGGTTTCCGCCAGCATATTGTCCAGGGACGCCATAATCTCACCGGCCGTGGCATGGTGGGAAATGGCCATTTCCTTGGCTTCAGGCTCATGGCACTTGGCACAGTCGTTCGGAGAAAGGATCGCCTTGATGAAGGCACCTTCATGCTGGTACCCCATCTCATCCCCTTTTTCTGCCGCATGGCAGGTGTAACAGCCCACCTGACCTTCCTTGGCGGCTGCATGGGCGGAATTCTCCCACTGCAGGACCAGGGACTTGTTCTCTTTGAGATGGCAGGTGATGCATTTTTTGTTCATTTCCTGGTTTTTGGGATTTTTCACGTCAAAGGACGCCTGGGTCAGGGCCATGGCCGTGCCCGCCGTAAAAATCCCGAAAACAATAATAACCAATAATGACCTTAGTAAAGTCATAAATGTTACCCTCCAGTAACTATCCGTTAACGTTGCCAGCCGGTTTTGCCGTTCCCGGCTGAGTAGTTCCCTTCGTGTGAGCACATCACCTCCTTTCCATGTTTTTTATTTATGATGCTCCTATTTGTTTTAAAACTTTTCAGGTTTTGTTTTCCCCTGCCCAGAAGGGAAAAATCCGGCTCAACCCCCAGAGAATAATAAATGGGATGGACATCACGACAATCACCGCAAGGATGCCCTCCTTGTCGAACCATTCGGGGTGAAACTCGGTATATCCCCGGGCGCTTTTGCTCATAAGCTGGCCGCCGATGACCACATTCCAGCGCATGATAATCACCTGCAGCAGCAAAATGGCCGATACCACTGCCGCCAAAAGATTGTAGACCGATGCTTTGAGCTTCATAAGCCCCATCACGCCCAAAAGCAGCAAGGGAATCACCGAACAGATCTTCACCTGCCAAAGCCAGAAAGAAGCGGCCAGCGGCCCGTTGAGCAGTCCTTCCACCATGTGATGGTACCCGGTTTTAAGATAGGTATGGGAGAAGACCTCCAGCATTTCAAACGAGAAGGCCAGGATGAAAAACAGGGTCAGGGTTTTAACCATGGTAACGATACAGCCGTGGTCCACCGGCCGGCCTTTGAATCTGCGGATCAGGATATAGGCCAAAATGACGGCGGAGATCCCGGAAACACAGGCGGAAAAAAGAAAAATAACCGGCATCAACGGCGTGGACCAGGTGGGATTGGCCTTGACCCCGCCGAAGATGAATCCCACATAACCGTGGAGTACAGCGGCGATGGGGATGCCGATCCCCACCAAAAACTTGATGATTTTTTCATCCAGGGCCATGGCTGCAGGAGACAGATCCGTACTGTCAAAGGTAATGGTCCTGTAAATGAACTGGAGCGGCCCCTTTGAGGTTTTCCGCAGTTCCACCAGCACCGGCCGGTAGACAAAGAGAATAATGAACACCAGCACCCCCATGGAGACGGCAAAGATATAACCGAACCCGGCCATGGCCGAAGAGGGACTGGGGGTGAGCAGCATGTTGAAATTGCGTTCGGGACGCCCCAGATGAAGCAGGAGCGGCAGGGTGGCGCAGCTCAAAAAAGCCAGGGCGAACAGCAGGGAAAACCGGGCCACGGGCTTCAGGCTCTCCACCCGGAAAAGATAATACAGGGCGGCGATAATAAATGCCCCGTCCACCAGCCCGGTGATGTAAGGATAGAGCACGATCATCATGGACCAGTGCACGTGAAGGTCGTTGGGGAATACATAGTTGGACACCAGCATGGTGGATGCGCCGATGGACTCGGACGCCTTGCTGGCCAGCATCATGATCGGATTCATCAGACCACCTCCCTTCTGGCACCTTTGTAGTAGAGGGCTGGCCAGGTGCCCATTTCCTTCTTTAATACGGTCAGCACCCCGGGACCTTTGAGAATTTTATAGACCTCGCTCTCCTTGTCCTTCATGCTGCCGAATTTGCGTGCAGAGGTGGGGCAGACATCCACACAGGCGGGCAGCAGCCCTTTGCGGACCCGGTGATAGCACCAGGTACACTTGTCCACCACCCGGGATACCGGATGAAGATAACGCACCGAATAGGGGCAGGCCTGGATGCAGTAGGCACAGCCCACACAGCGCTTGTCATCCACCAGGACAAATCCGTCGGGCGAAGTGAAGGTGGCGCCCACGGGGCAAACCTGGACACAGGGGGCCTCCCGGCACATGTTGCAGAGTTTGGGAACAAAAAAGGTGTCCCGGACCTCCTCCTGGATATCGGACCTCGGATTCTGGTACCCGTCCAGCCCCCCGTTGGGGGCATCCACGTATACCTGGTCGGAGAAGCCTTTGACGTAGCGTTCCACCCAGGTGCGGTAATTGCCGTCCGGCACGTTGTATTCCCGTTTATCCGCCACACAGCAACTGCCGCAGCCGATGCAGCGGGTGATGTCCACGATAAAGGCAAATTCCTGGTCCAGGATGTCGTACGCGTGGTCCCGGATTCCCGGAATCTGTTCCGGCGGCATCTGATTCTTGGGAAACTGTCCTTCAAGCCCGTCCGACCCCATGGGAAATACCAGGTAAAGGGACCCTGCGATGGTGCCGTTGAGCACCTTTTTCAAAAAGGAGCGCTTTTTCATGTCCGGCGACGGCGGCTGTATCTTCATATCTTTTCCTCCGTAAGTCCCGTGATCTGTCTGGCCCGCTTGATGTACTTCAGCGGGGCATGGACATGGTGGCACTGGTTGCAGTTGTGGGTAAGTTTGACCTTCTGGGATTCCAGGTGTCCTGGCATGGCAACGGTTTTAATTACCTGCTGGGACCGGGCCTTGATTTCGGTGTTGTGGCAGCGCAGGCACAAGGTGGTGATATCCTGGTTCGTTTTCACCGGCAGGGTGCCGATCTTTTTTTTGCCGTCCGTATGATCGGCCCAGGGGCCGTGGCAGAACTCACAGGAAATGGTGCTGTGCAGCCCTGTTTTATGAACCTTGGCCTCATAGGTGTGGCAGGCGTAACAGGATGAATTGGTCCCGTGCCGGATCGGCAGTTCCGTATTTTCAGCAATGGCATCCGCACGATAAGGACCGTAAACGCCGAAAGAATCCGGTACCAGCAGCCCCTTGAGCAGCAATCCGCTGCCCGCCATGATGCAGATACCTAAGGCCAGGATGACCAGACGCATCTTGTAGCTTAGACCCACATGCACCTCCTTTGTGATGTTGGCTGGACGTCTGGCGGACCTTTATGCTTTTTTGGTGTCAGGCCCGGAACAGACGCACAGGTATGGCTGTCCATGTTAATGACTTATCTGACGTTATAGGCAAAAGAAAAAATTACCAGCAAGGAACGATTTTGTAACAATTGCAACAATATCATTACACCGGGGTTACGGCAATATTTTTATCAAAAATACAGCGACTTGGAAGATGTCCGCAACTTTGACTTTGACCAGGCTTTAAGTTTGGTACATACTTGGTGTAACCTAAAGACGGACAATTGCCAAGGAGGCGCCATGACCTTTATCACATCAGATCCGGACAGATTTAAAATTACCCTGGAAGTGGTTCCGCCGGAAGGCGCGGATACAGCCCGGCTCATGGATAAAATTCTGCCCATCGCCAACCTCAGCTTTGACGCCTTTTCCGTGGCATCCAACCCGGTGGCCAAACCCCGGATGTCCGCCATGGCCTTTGCTGCCCTTCTGCAGCAGAAAACCGGAAACCCCGCCATTTTGCACCTTACGGTCAGGGATCACAACAGACTGGGGCTTACGGCAGAACTTTGGGGGGCAAAAGCCATGGGTATAGACACGGTGATTGCCGTTACCGGCGATCCTTCCGCAAAAAACACAGACCACCCGGCCACCACGGTCAATGACCTGAATGTGTTCGAAATGATCACCCTGGCAAAGGATTCGGGAATGACCACCGGCGCCGTCCTGGATTTCCGGCCGGAGGTGGACGGGCTGGCTCACGAAATCAAACGAATTGAAAAAAAAGCCGCGGCAGGGGCATCGTTCATCGTTACCCAGCCGGTGTACGATTCGGATACCGCCAACCGGATAAAACAAGGGATTGCCCATGTACGGGTACCTGTCCTTATGGGCATCTTACCGCTGCTAACGGCGCGGCACGCCAGGTTTCTCCATGAGAAGGTGGCAGGCATCGCCGTACCGCAGTCTCTCAGGGAAGCCATGGACACCGCAGCGAATCCCCTGGATGCGGGGATAGAAAATGCCTGCGACATGCTGGCCCTGGCCAGGCATACGTTCGCCGGTGCCTGCGTCATGCCGCCCTTTGAACGGTTTGACATTCTGGACCAAATCCTTTAAGTTAGCAGCCATCAAAATACGACAGGGACACAGATCAAAAAAAATTCATCAGCGATAGGATACACAAGGGTTGGATTATTTCACAGTCAGGCCTTCCCAGACACAATTTTTTAAAACGGTTCCATTCTATTACCAGTCCGAAGAAGGCGAATTCCTGCTGTACAAAAAAGCAGGGGATATGCTTGATGCGGAGCGGACGGAAAACACCCGCCACCCTCATCTGTTCATCAGCAACAAGGACAAGGATACCGCTCTCAAGGAATTGACCACCGGTTTGAACCGGGAGTTTGAAAGGCTTCTTCGCCAGGGCGGAGGGCTTCTGGAAATCAAGCAGGCCCTGGGCAATATCGTCAGGGAAGCGCTCACCCCGGGTCAGGAAACCGCCATGCTGGCCCTGCCTGAAACCATAGATATTCTGTTCAAGAATATGGATCAGGACCATACCACCATGGAGTATCTCGCTCAAATGGCAACGGCCTCGGAGTTCATGGTGGAACACACCGTCAATGTCACCGCCCTGACCCTTCAATACTGCTTTTTCAAAAAGATGAACGAAGGGGAAACCAGCGTATACGCTTTGTGTGCCCTGCTCCATGATGTCGGGGTCGCCACCCTGGACAAAAGCCTGGTGAACACCACCGAGCGGCTGACGGAAAAACAATTCCAGCGATATCAGGCCCATGCCGAAGCCGGACACGACATGATCATCTTAAATACCGATTTTAATATCGCCGTTGCAAATGTGGCATTGGAACACCACGAACGGCTGGACAAGAGCGGCTACCCCAACGGCATCAATACCCTTTGCATGGAAAGCCAGCTCATCGGATTTATCGATTGTTACGAAGCTTTGACGTACAGGGACAAGACATTCAGAAAGGCAAAAACCCCGTTTAAGACCCTGCACCTGATCAAAGAAGAAGTGATCGCAGGCAAATTTTCGCCCCGGCTATTTAAGGCGTTTACCTCCTGCCTCACCCGGTGAGAATCCAAATATCAGTCCGGATCCATTACCCGTTTCACCTCCTGAATAAACAATTTCTCGGTGACCGGTTTAACGATATAGGCGTCCACCCCTTTTTCCAGGGCCTGATTCATGGTTTTCTGCACGGCTTCAACGGTAAGTATGATAAAGGGTATGGTGCGCAGACCGGGTGCCAGTCGGATTTCCGTCAACAACTCCATCCCGTTCATCACAGGCATATTCAGGTCGGATATGATCAAATCCGGAGGATGGCGTTTAATCTCTTCCATGGCGGAACGGCCGTGGCCGGCTTCCAGAATATGTTTTACCCCGCCGTTCTCTAAAAACCTCCGGACAATCCGCCGCATGGAACTGCTGTCGTCCACCACAAGTACCCGCAGATCTGATAATGAAACCCTCATGATATTTCCCCCAAACGTTTGAACACCAGATCCTTGACCCCGAAAGGATATGCCTGGCCGGACAATAAGGAGGCCTTGGCAATGTCCCCGGAGATTGCTTCAGAACCCGCCCTGGCCCTGTCCTTGAAAAAATCCATCAGCGTCAGCCGGATCACCTCAAAGGCGATTTCATCCCAGGGGATCTCCGCCTCTGTGAACAGGCAGACCTCCGTACTTTCGGGGGTGGGGCCGAAGTCGTGTGAGGCCAGTTCGGCCAGGAACATCATATATATCTGGTCCACATAGAGAATATTGTACATCCGGTACGGTCCGATCAGTTTCACCCGGGCCCGTGTCTCTTCCAGGGTTTCCCGGACAGCCCCATCCTGCACCGACTCCTGGTTCTCCAGGTAGCCGGCCGGCAGGGTCCACTTGCCCTTCCGGGGCTCGATATTGCGCCGGCACATCAGTATCCTGTCACCGGATACGGGAATGGTGCCCACCACCATTTTTGGATTTTCGTAATGGACATGGCCGCAGGCCAGGCATACGGCCCTGAGATGGTCATCGTCCTCGGGAATCCGCTGGGTCATGGGACTGCCGCATTGACTGCAGAAATTAATACTCATTGATTGTCGCTTTCACTGTTATTCAGGTGTTCCCTTCGGATGTCCCGGATCTTTGACTTGGCCTTTTCCACCCATTTTTTACCGGTCAGTTTGAGTTCCCCCGTCAAAGACGGGTCTTTTTGTTCAGGTGCCGATCGCATTCGCTTCGCCCGTTTATCCGGTGCCGGATGACTGGCCAGCAGCGAATGGGCAGATGACGCACCGGCAAGATTCTCAAGGGCACGTGCGGCGGTTTTCGTCGCAGCCTTGTGGCTGTATCCCAAGGCCTTTAAAAAGGCCAATCCGTAGTCGTCGGCCGCCCGCTCCTCCTTCTGGGAAAACTGGGCATTGGCAAGGGTCTGGACAAAACCGCCAAGGGCAGACCCCGCAATGGCACCGGCGGCATTGTCCTGGGAGGCGATTCCCTTTCTCAGGGCAGAGGCGGCATAGGCCATCATCAACTTCTTTTTGCTGTGCTTTTCAACCACATGCCCCATTTCATGGCCGATGACAAAGAGCAGTTCATCATCGGCCATCCGGTCCATCAGGCCGCTGTAGATGCGTATGGAACCGTCGGCCATGGCAAAGGCGTTGACCGGGTCCGCCAGATATACCCGGAAATCCCAGGTCTGTCCATCCACATCCGGCAGATTCCGGGTCAACCGGGAAAGCCTGCGGCCATAAGGAGATCCCGGTCCGGCCAGCCGGTGCTGCCGGTCAGATGCCATCGACGCCCTGGCCGCCAGATGGGCCACCTCCCGGTCGCTCAAAGTCACAGCTTTCACCGCCTCCACGCCGGCTTCGGTTGCCAGTTGAAGGTTTGTATCCTCACACCCGGCAAAGATCAGGCAGATCCCAATCACTATGGAAACAAAAATCTTCATCTTACCCCCTTATCGTAAAACCTGGACGCAGACAAGGACAAACGCCCTGAAAATCAATCAAATCCGGATTTCCCCTAATTTTTCCCAAGTTTTTCTTGGTTCACGTCCCGCTTTATAGTATCGTAATCATTGCCTTGGGTTTACGATGATAATCACCTGGTGCAAACAACAGGTCCGGCACGGCCGGCTGAAACCGGCCAAATTCCATTGAATATACCGGACGCGACACATCCTACTTTTCCCTACAGCACGCGGGAGATAAAGCAAATGGCCGATATCCTTATTATAGACGATGAACCGTCAGTCCGAAAAATAATCGCAACCTTTCTGGAACGAAACGGCTACCAGGTCCGCACCGCGGACAGCGGTGTCACAGGCCTGTTGGAATTTAACACCAGACGCCCGGCCCTGACCATCACCGATCTGATCATGCCGGATAAAGAAGGCCTTGAACTGATCCGGGAAATGAAGGCCATCGCCCCTGATGCCAAAATCATAGCCATGTCCGGCGGTGGATTCGGCAAGGCCCAGACCTACCTCAAACTTGCCGAAAAATTCGGTGCGGCCCGCACCTTTGTAAAGCCCATAGACTGCCAACAAGTCCTCACCCTGGTCAAAGAAGTTATAGGAGACTGAGATTCCGGCAGATCATTGCACGAACATCGCATGGCCTTTCCATCAAATCCGGAAAGCGCCCTTAGCACCTGATTTGTTGACATACCAGGGAATATCGACTATTTTTCCAGATTATGAGTGAACCAACTCCAACTGCTGACATAACCGCTGCTCAGCCCGCTGCATCCGGATCCCCGGCCGGTCCGGAAAATAATTTCATCGACAATGACGGTGCCGGCCTGATTGAGCTGGCCTTTAAATGCCGCCTGATATCCTTGCATCAGGAAAGCGTCCTGATGGAAACATTTGCGGAGAAACGGCGCACCTTCCCGGGTTATACGGTTTTGGACCTGTTCCGGGAGACGGATATACTTTCAGAAGAAAGCCAGGCCTTTCTATTTGCCGTCCGGGATCACCTTGAAATGAAAATGCTGGACAAAAAATTCGGTGAACTGGGGGTGGCAAACCAATTGATTGATCCGGAGAGTGTGCAGCGGGCACTGGATATCCAGAGCGCCATTTTCAAAGAGACCAGCAAGAGCAAACTCATCGGTGATATTCTTCTGGAAAATGAAGAAATCACCCTGGCGGACAAGGCAGCCATCCTCCTGACCCAGGACCGGATCAAGGACGAACTTCTCTCGGAAACCCTGAACGATATCGCCGCCACTGAAATCGAAAAACTCAATATAAACATGCGGTTCGGCGCCATCGCCGTTAAAAAGGGCTATGTCACCATTGATCAGCTTAACCAGGCGCTCCGGCGCCAGAAGCAGGAAGTTGAAGAAGGCAAGGAACGCCGGTACCTGGGACTGATCCTCAAAGAAATGTTTGACCTGTCCGACGATGCCCTGGGCCGGATACTCAAAATCCAGAGAATTCTGGAAAAAAACAGGCTTTCCCTGGAAAAGGCTCTGGAAAAGTACAACTCGGAAACCCATATCAACAAGCGGCTGGCCACCCTGTTCACCTACCGCTTCTCCAAAAACAAACTGGAAGCGGCCCTTTCCCGGGCCAAGCACGGCTTTGAAAGCATCAGCGTCCAGGACCTTAAACGGTGGCTTACCACCGTCGGTATCAGCCACGGCCTTTGCCCGGACGAAGAGATCGCCGCATTCCTCAGGGCCAAAGAAATCGGCGATGAAATCATTATCGCCAAGGGCACACCACCGGAAAAAGGACAGGACAGCTGGCTGGAGTTCTATTTTGACGCGGAGTTTCAGGCCACAGACGACAATCCGGACCAACATGTGCTGCCCATGGTTAAAAAAGGAGATGCCCTTGCCCGCATCGTTCCCGCGAAACCCGGTATACCGGGCAAGGATGTAAGCGGATTTTCAATTGCCGCACCAGCCCCCAAGTCCGTTATCCTCAACTGCGGAGAAGGGGTGATCCGGGAACAGGACCTTTACCTGGCCGAACACGACGGCATCGCACTGCTCTATAAAGGAAGGACCCTTTTTGTCAAACCCAGGGAGATTGCCATTCCCGTCCGCCACCATACCGGCTCCGTTGACACAGACCTTGGAGACACCTATGAAGGGGCCCATCTCAAACTGGACGGATCTGTGCTGGAAAACGGCCGGATCAGGTGCCACAGGCTGGAAGTGTCGGGAAATGTTTACGGCCAGGTATCTGCTGCCGGCGATATCATCGTCAAAGGCAATATAGGTCCGGGCCATGCCGACGACACGGCGGAACCTGCAAAGCTGAAGGCAGAAGGGGATATCCTGGCCGGCAAAACCATATCCAATGCCATTTTAATCACCGGAAAAAACCTCAAGGCCCCGGGAGCAGACCTGAGCGCCACGGCAGTCCAGGCGTACCAGGATATCACGGTGAAAAACGTATTGAACCAGGGTCCGCGCCCCTGCATCCTCCAGACCGGGAAAATCCCCAATCTCAAAGCCGAAGGCATGGATATCCTGATCCAGGCCCGGCAGGATGAACTGAACCAGCTGATGTGTTCGGATGAAACCGAAGAGCTTTCAGAATGGCTCCGGCAGAAACTGGAAATCAAAGACGTGTATCTCCAGCAGCAGGCCTTCTTGAAATATGTGGTCAACCTGTGCAAGTGCCCCCCCCTGGCAAGCCTGACCTCCCTGTCGGACAAACTGCTGGCCGCCAAAAAGAATCCGGGAAAATGGCCGGAACTTGGCGAATTGCCGGATGATTCCAGCCAGGTACTCACGGATTTCAAAAAGGACTTTATCGACGAAACCCGTGACATGGATACGGCAGCCCTTGAATCCCACGCCCGGGAACAGGCAGACATCAAATACGGCATGTACCGGGCAGCCGTCAGTGCCACCCGCAGATATCACCGGGAATACGAGGAAAAGAAACGGCAGCTTGAAGAACGGATCAAGGCCAATGCCCCCCAAATCCGGAAAATGGAAGAGCTTATTAAAAAGCTGAATATCAGAAAGGACACCTTCCTTTTGGGACAGGTCCACGAATCACAGCCGATTCCCCCCGCCATCCGCGTCAAAAACCAGGTGGCCCGGGGTACGGTGATCAAGGGGAAACAAGCCAGGCTCACCGTTGACCAGAACATGTTCGGTGTCAAATTCACGGAACAGCCCCCTTCCGCCGGAGAACCGCCGGAAATCCTCATCCAGGGATTCTACGATTAACGGCCATGCCCAACGGGCAGAAGCTGGGCCGCCCTTATAGATTGCCCGCTACAGATCGTCCTTTATTTTTCTTTCAAACACAGAGGCGAAAAAGGTATCAGACTCGCCCAGCACGTGGGTGTGTATCTTTTTGAACTCCTTTAACAGCGTTCTTGCCAGGGGGGTGAGTTCAGATCCCCCGCCGGTTTTCCCCCCGGCATTCCGGATGAGAAGGGGCTGCCCCAGGCCTTCTTCGGTGGCTTTGATCTTTCCCCATACGGCCCGATACCCCATTTTCAACTCTTTGGCAGCGGCACTGATGGAGCCGCACCGGTCAATGGCCGAGAGAATCCGGAACCGCCCCAGCCCGAAAATCACCTTTCCGGAGTCATCCTCAATCCATACCTTGGAGCGTATGCTAAACGGTGTGTTGCTGTCCATTTCAGTGTCCGCCTCTTTTTGTGTTTCCCCGGGTTACCCACTTAGATGTCACCGGCATTCATATCACACCGGTTTTATCTGGGAAAGCCCTGGGCTTGACAGTACGCAAGTCAATCACATATACAAATGATCATACCATGACACTCTGGAACCAGGATAAATATACCCGGGCCTGGCGCTTCGCCGCAGGGGCCCATGCCGGCCAGGCCGTCCCCGGTGCGAAGACCCCCTACCTGTGGCATATCGGCCTGGTCGCCTCAGAAGCCATGGCCGCAGCAGCCCAAGAGCAGGTGAACGCCCCGGATCTTCTGGTCCTCTCCGCCGTTCTCCATGATGTGATCGAAGATACCCCGCGCACCTATGAGGATATTCTCTCCGTCTTTGGTCCCCAAGTGGCAGATGGGGTATCCGCCCTGACAAAGGACGAGAATCTTCCATCAAAGGACGCGCAGATGGCTGACAGCCTGGAACGAATTCAAAGACAACCCGGAGAGATCCGGATGGTCAAGCTCTGTGACCGGATTGCCAACCTCCAGCCCCCACCGGCCCACTGGAATGCACCCAAAATCAAACGGTACCGGGATGAATCCCTGCTGATTCTAAACAGCCTGGGAGGCGCCAGCCAATACCTGAGCCAACGGCTGGCTGAAAAAATCCGCACCTATTCAACCTATTTTCCCACGGACTGACAAAAAAATTGGCGCCTGGCCAACTTTTTTTAATTCCGTTTCAGGCACGGCCCCTGTTAATCGTGGGTTTTCCATGTTTTTTCAAGCCGTTTTAGTTCTGGCACACAATCTGCTGTCTAATCCATAAGCGAATATGATATTGACCCGGGGAGATTCCCGTAGCAAATTATAAGCATATCGATTTGAAAATCAGGCGGGGGGAGTATGACACAGGTTTTATACGTCAGGCAAAAAACACCGGTCATGGCGCTGAGCACTTGGATAGAGCTGACCAAGGCAGGGATTAAAAACCCGAGGAGCAAGGCCCTTAAACGGTTGGACACGGCCCTTGGAAATTACCACAAGGAAAAAGGCGGCGAAAAGGCCCTCAAAAGCCTGAATGACGCCTTTCAATCCTGGTGCAAAAAAACAGGGGAGCACCGGTTCAAGCAATCCGTTCGGAACCGCCACGGGGCGGTATCCCAGCTTGAACGGCAGATTGCCGAGGCCATGTCCCATGCCCCGGTGGTCTTTATCGACAAGGAACTCCACGACGCCATTGATTTTATGGAAAGCGAGCAGATCCGGCTGAACCGCATGGTTTTTTTAGGGGCCCGGGTGGTGCTCAAATCCAAAGCCTATGAAGATGCGGCCGACGAAATCAAGGAAAATGCGGAGGAACTCAAGGATAACCTGGCGGAACTCACCGGAACCGACCTGTCCATCCCCGAAACCCTGTCCATGGATTCCCTCAGGGACAAGATCACCGGCGACATGGGGGAACTGTTCGGAGGAGAGCTTTGCACGGTGATGCAGTTTGTGGGGGAAGAATCCTGCAAAGACATGGCCGAAAACATCATCGAGGGGATGATCCCCATCTATGCCCAGCTCAAGGCCGGTGCCGAGATGGTCAA
>MDTD01047918.1_pt1 | contig 67838 bp, 55 predicted proteins | sample 811221 | NCBI WGS metagenome assembly MDTD01 (sample SAMN05326646, study PRJNA326480) | marine metagenome | isolation source: seawater | place: Pacific Ocean: South West | collected 2011
GCCATGTATTTGCGGGCATTGGCAATTGATTTTTTAGAGGTGAACTGATCGTAATTCAGACTGGATTCCGAGTGGATAAAAAACAGGGACACACCCGACGGATTGAAAAAAACATTTTCATTGGCAAACAGGGTTTCGATTCTTTGGGGATCAAAACCGTCTGTGATCAACCGTTGGGTCAGCGGGGTGAGTTCTCCACCTTTGTCCGGGGTTTTTCCAATGGCAGCACCCGGGGCAAACAACAGGGTAAGAATCAGTGAAAACAGGAGGAATGGTTTGGGTCTGGATGGGGTATGTGGGGTTTCCATAGCGTTTAACGTATCAGCTCCCTTGTCAGGCCGTATTTTTCTCGTACTTTGGTTTTAATCCGTCCCTATATAACTTATTTTGAACCGGATTGCATTAAAAAAATCCCCCCTTGCCGACATGCGCGACAGGCTCAAAAAATAAGGCCCGGAAACCTTATGGTCTCCGGGCCTTAGGTCAACCCGATCTCAAGCAGGAGGTGCTTAGGGTGTTATGGATTAAATGTCATAGTACAGGTAGAACTCGTGGGGATGGGGACGGCTGATAACCGGTTTAACTTCCACTTCCATCTTGTAGTCAATCCAGTAATCAATAACGTCCTTGGTGAAAACATCGCCCTTGAGCAGGAAGTCATGGTCAGACTTAAGCGCTTCCAGAGCTTCTTCCAGAGAGCCCGGAGCGGAGGGGATTTCTGCCAGTTCTTCGGGGGGCAGATCGTAGATGTTTTTGTCCATGGGATCGCCCGGATCAATCTTGTTCTGGATGCCGTCTGCCATGGCCATGGCAATGGCAGAGAAGGCCATGTAACCGTTGGCAGAGGGATCAGGCGTACGGAACTCGATCCGTTTGGCCTTGGGAGAACCGGAGTACATGGGCAGGCGGATGGCAGCGGATCTGTTTCTGCTGGAGTAGGCCAGTTTGATGGGCGCTTCAAATCCCGGCACCAGACGTTTGTACGAGTTGGTGGTGGGGTTGGTGATGGCGCACAGGGCCTTGCAGTGTTTCATGATGCCGCCGATGGACCAGAGGGCTTCATCGGACAGGCCTGCGTATTTGTTACCGGCAAAGGTGGGGTTGCCGTCTTTCCAGAAACTCATGTGGGTATGCATGCCGGTACCGTTGTCTCCGTAGAGGGGTTTGGGCATGAAAGTAACGGTGTGGCCGTATTTGGCGGCAACGTTTCTGAGGACATACTTGAACCAGGCAAGCTTGTCACTCATGTTCAGCAGGGAGTCGAACCTCAGGTCGATTTCAGACTGACCGGCAGACGCCACTTCATGGTGCTGGCACTCCATTTCAATGCCGAGATCTTCCAAGGTCAGCATCATTTCGGTTCTCATGTCCTGGTACTGATCCGCAGGCGGAAGGGGGAAGTAACCGTGTTTGGGCTTGATTTTGTACCCCATGTTGGGTTCGGAGCCGTCACCGGTGTTCCAATGGGCTTCCGGGGAGTCAATCTCATAGAAGGACGCATGGGGATCGGAAGCATAGCGGATGTTGGAGAAGATGAAAAACTCGGGCTCGGGGCCGACAAAGATGGTGTCGCCCAGGCCGGCGCTTTTGATATAAGCTTCGGTTCTCTTGGCAATGCCACGGGGATCACGGCTGTAGGATTCCTGGGTAATGGGATCGTGAACGTTGCCGATGATGGCCAGGGTCGGGACTTTGAAGAAGGGATCGATCTTGGCGGTGCCGGCTTCCGGGATAACGATCATGTCGGAATTGTCGATGTTCTGCCAGGCTCTCATGGAAGAACCGTCGAAACCAAACCCGTCTTCGAATGAGGAGTCGGTGAATTCGCTCACGGGAACGCTGAAATGCTGCCAGGTGCCGATGAAATCCATGTAACGGATGTCTACTACTTTAACATCGTTTTCTTTTACCATTGCAAGTACATCAGAAGGTGTCATGTCTTTTCCTTTCTTTGGGTGTAATGTTACCGTTTTCTATTACTCGTTTTTATAATCTTTGAATCGCAGCCTTATATGGCGGCGATCTATATCGCAGCAATTAAATTGCGTCGTCTCCGCTCTCCCCGGTTCTGACCCGGATGGCCTGTTCAACCGGCAGGACAAAAATTTTCCCATCCCCGATTTTACCGCTGTTGGCAGCGGACCGGATGGTCTCCACGGACTCCTCAAGGCGGTCGTCGGTCACAACGATTTCAAGTTTGATCTTCGGGACAAAGTCCACCACATACTCGGCGCCGCGGTAGATCTCCTTGTGTCCTTTCTGTCGGCCGTAGCCGTTGACTTCTGTCACGGTCATGCCGTAGATGCCGATTTCGCTGAGCGCCTCTTTAACATCGTCCAGCTTAAAGGGCTTGATGATTGCCTCAATTTTTTTCATTTAAACCTCCTTTGGCGCTATCCTTATAGGCCTCGATTTGGGGCAGACAGTTAATTATGGCTGTTTTTATCTCTTCCAGTTTTTCCTTGGATTCAATTTTCCGGTCATCCTCCAGCCCTTTGACGTAGAAGGTGTCCACCACCTGGTCCACCTTGGTGCCCACCACGGCGACATTAACGTTCAGGCCGTTTCGGTACAGGGCGTTTGTGACGGCAAAGAGAAGCCCTGGAAAGTCATAGGTCAGGACTTCGACTATGGTGAAAAAACTGGATGTTTCATTATCAATTCTAACCTGGTTGGGTTCAGGGCGTTTACCCGAAGATACGGTCAGGGTTTTGGGAATCTTTTTGAGGGCCTTGTCCAGGTAATGGTCATCTTCCAGGGCCTGGCTCAACTGCTTTTCTGTTTTTTCCCATTTTTCTTTTTCAAAAAGCCTGTCCTTGGGGGGACGGACGTTGAAGATATCCAGGATGTGGCTGTCCCCCAGTGAATACGCCTGGGAGGCCACGATATCGATGTTGTTCTGGAAGAAAATGCCGGCAATTTTGGAATAAAACCCGGGTTTGTCTTTCCCGCAGATGGATACGGTGCGCATATCAGTACCGTTCTCCTTGGATATCTGCCAGATAAATTCGCGTTCTCCTAAATTCCGGTAAAGGTTGATGTGATCCACAATATTCTGGGGCGGCACATACAGCAGGTACCGCCGGGACATGGCGGACAACTGCCGGTTGACTTCTTCTTCCCGCCAGCTTTCCCGCAGCAGGGTTAAAACGTCTTTCTTCTTCCTTTCGATCAGGCGCTGGGTCTTCTTGGATGCAAGTTCTCCGGTTTTTAGGATGCCCATGGTTTTGAGGAACAGATCCTTGAGCAGGTTTTCCGTCCAGTCGTTCCAGGCTTTGGGCCCCGTGGCCTTGGAATCGGCAACCGTGAGCAGGAAAATCATGCGAAGGATGCGTATTTTTCCCAGTTTATTGGCCATGTAAACGGCGGTTTCCTCGTCATAGATATCACGGCGGGTGGCGGTTTTGGCCATGACAAGATGGTGCTCGATGAGGAAAAGGATGTCCTCTTTTTCCGTGGGGTTGAATCCGAGCCTGTCAACGATGGGGGCGGCGATCTTGGCGCCGCGCTTTGAGTGTTCCTTGGCCGGATCCGATTTGCCGATATCGTGGAGAAGGCCTGCCACCATCAGGACGTTTTTATTCCGGATATCCTTGTAAACGCCGGCATACAGGCTGTCCATCATGGAGTCGCCGGGCTCTTTAAAGCTGTTGATTATCTGGACGCAGCGAATGGAGTGTTTGTCCACGGGGAACAGGTGGTAATGGTTGTACTGGATTTTATTCACCAGCGCGGAAAATTCCGGGATGAACCGTTCCAGAAGACCTGTGGAGAGCATGACGTTCAACACGTTAAATTCCCAGAAAGAAAGGCCGAGGATCCGTTTGAAGATTTTTACGCATTTGGGATCGGTGCGCATTTCCTCGTCCACCAGGTGCCTGAACTCCAAAACGATCCTGCGGGCTTCGATGGACAGGGGGGTGCGGGTCTGGCCGCTTTCCAGAAATATCTTCAAGAGCAAATCCGGATGCTGGAGGATGACCACGGTATTTGCAAAGTAAAGCCTGCGTTTTCTGACAATCAACCCTTGCGTTTTTGTGGGTCTGGGGGCCACGGATTCTTTTTTGATTTTGCAGGAGGAAAGAATATCTTCAAAGGTGATTTTGGAAATCTGTTTGAGGAATTCCATCCGCTCGTGGAGGGTGCCCAGGAATACTTCTACATCCGGTTGGGCGGTATCGTTCTCATAATCCAGAAGACTTGCCACTTCTGCCTGGTGTTCAAAATGGAGGGTGTCGTTTTTTCTCCGGGAGATGTAGTGGAGTCGGTTCCGGATATCCCAGATATAGGTGAGGGACTCTTCCAACTCCAGATATTCGGCATGGGACAGGAAACCGTAATATTCCAAATCCCGCCGGGTTTTGATATTGGACTTGATCTTGGCGTACCAGAGCAGGGTATGGTAATCCCGAAGTCCCCCGAAACCGGATTTGAGATCCGGGGCCACAAGGTAGGTGGAATCCCCGAAATCCTCCAGGCGTTTCAGGCCGTTTTCGTACAGATAGTTCAGGGTGGGTTTCAGGTGCTTGCGGGACAACTGCTGTCTGAACTTTTCCATAAAGGCGGTGTAGACCAGGGACGCACCGCAGAGAAACCGTGCATCCAGGACCGTGGTCAGTATATCGAAGCGTTCAAACGACATTTTTATACATTCGTCGATGTTCCTGACGGCGTACCCCACCTCAAACCGGGCATCCCACAGGGGGTAAAGCAGCTCCTGAACAAAGGCCTCCACATCGGGGGGCACGTTTTTGTCAAACAGGATCAAAAGATCGATATCCGAATGGATGCATTGTTCTTTTCTGCCGTATCCGCCCAGGGCGATGACGGCAAAGGGGTTGCCGGCAATGACCATCTTTCTGGCTGCTATGCTTTTGGCAAATACATTGTAAAAGTATTCGTCCAGGCAGGTGGTCAGGCGGTCCAGAAACCCGTCGGCCTTTCCGTGGAGAAAGTCATCGATCAATGCGTTTTTTTGTTCGATCAGTATATTTGCTTCCGGGCTGTCCATACCTGTGTTTTATTACCCTAAGTTATCCGTACCTATTTGAGTGTGTTTCTTCGTTGTCCTGTCCGGCAGGCAACCGGCTGACCGCCGCATGCCCATGTTGCTGAAATCTTAGGATTGCAACGGATGTGCCAGTCTTTTGATTTCAGGGGGTTAAGCCGGTTGGGTTCTGTGGGGTGAAAAAGAGGTGTGAAAAAATAAAAAATTCGTAACAAAAATGTGAGAAAATGGAAATTGTAATTACAATTTTGTAATTAGATGGGTCTGGTTAAGATCGGGCTGCAGGGAGGGTGTAAAAAATAATACAGCCAGGCATGTGGCATACCTGGCTGGAATCTTTGAAAACAAAAGGTTTCGGGATGGCAGTCATTACTCTTTATCAATTTTTCCCGGTTCGTCGTCCTTTTCATCAATCAGAGGTTCTTTTGTTGCTTTTTTGAAGTTCTTAATGCCTTTTCCAAGACCGGCGCCGATCTCCGGAAGCTTGCCCGCCCCAAAAATAATGAGGATAATGACAAGGATAATTATCAGTTCCGGCATTCCGATTCCACCAATCATAGTATGCTCCTAAGTTTGTTTCATGGCGTTGATATCAAAGTAAATTAAGATAAGATAAGTACCATTTCAGTTCGGGGGTGTCAATCTTTTAGAAAAACAGTGAAAAAGCAATAAAATACATATTTGTAATATAATTATTGTAAGATACATTTTTCTTCATCTTTGGGTGGAGACGGCCCATGTAAAAACATTCTGTGATGCGGAATAAACGTTGACTGTTGAAACCCGGCCTGCTAACCAGAACATTGTTTACTCCTTCCGGGGAGCGACCCACAACCAGGGGCCCTTCCTTTTTGTGTATGGTGAAGAGGCCCGATGATAGACGGAGAAACCCATGACCCAGACCCCAGATGCCCAATTCCAGGGGGCACAAAAATACGTCCTTGATCCGGAGCTGGCCTCCATTGTCAATATCTCGATGAAGCTTGAGATGCCGCTGCTTCTCAAAGGCGAGCCCGGTACGGGTAAGACCATGCTGGCCCATGCCATCGCCGAAACCCTGTCCATGCCGCTGATCATTTTAAATGTGAAATCCAGTATGAAACTGGTGGAAGCGCTTTACCAATATGATACCCTGACCCGGCTGAACGACTCCAGATTCGGGGATTCCACCCGGGATGTCTCCAACATTGACGATTATATAAAGATGGGAAAAATCGGCCAGGCCTTTTGCGCCGATGAGCGGGCGGTATTGCTGATTGATGAAATCGACAAGGCGGATACCGACTTTCAGGATGATATGCTGGATGTCCTGGACCAGATGCAGTTCGACATTATTGAAACCGATAAAACCATAACCGCCAGAAACCGTCCGGTGATCATCATTACTTCAAATGCCAAGAAAGATTTGTCCGATCCATTCCTGGGCCGGTGCAACTTCCATCATATCGCCTTTCCCGAGCCGAAAATGATGCGCAAAATTATCCGGGTGCATTTCCCAAAGATCGATAACAGCCTGGCGGAAAACGCCATCTCAGCCTTCTACGCCATGCGCGATATAGATGGTATTGAAAAGAAACCCGCCACCCGTGAATTGATAAACTGGATCAGGGCACTGAATGCAGATCCGGATTTCAGGGCCAAGGATCTGGTGAAAGGGGCCATGCCTTTCCTCGGAGTGCTTTTCAAAAAAAGCCCGGACTATGAGCGGGCCAAAAACCTGACCGGCCGGCGCAAGCTGTTCTAAAACGGCGGTGGCCGCAAGGCCGTGGGCTGTGTTATTATTGTTCTGGAATGACCTGACAGAAGGAACCTTATGTTTCTCAAGTTTTTTTATACCCTGAAGGATGTGGGGATACCGGTGTCTCCCACCTCTTTTCTCACCCTTCAAAAAGCCCTGGACCAGGGGTTGATCAACAGTCTGGATGACTTTTATACCTGCGCCAGGGCGGTGCTGGTCAAAAGTGAGCGGTATTTTGACCTCTACGACCAGGTGTTTGCCCATCATTTTGAAGGGGTGCCGCTGCCGGAGGATGCCGGCTTTGAAATCGATGACATGGCCCGGGCCATGCTGGACGAATGGTTGAAAAATCCCAAAACCATGGCAGATGCCCTGGGGGTGGACGAAGAAAAACTCAACCGCATGTCCCCGGATGAACTCATCGAATATTTCAAAAAGCGCCTCAAAGATCAGGACGGCCGACACGACGGCGGCAGCAAATGGATCGGCACCGGCGGCACCTCCCCTGTGGGCCATTCCGGCTACCACCCCGGCGGTATGCGGGTGGGAGGAGAGTCCCGGAACAAGTCTGCGGTGAAAGTGGCCAACGAGCGGCGGTACAAAGACTACTCCACAAAGGGGCCCCTGACCCAGGCCAAAATCGGTGAGGCACTGAAGCGGCTGCGGAACATGCGGCCGGCAGGCCCTAAAGATGTGATCAACGTGGATGAGACCATCCGGGAAACCATGAAGAACGCCGGGGAGATTGAACTGGTGTTCGACCGGGCCATGAAGGACCGTCTGAAGGTCATCCTGGCCATTGACAACGGCGGCTGGTCCATGGACCCATATATCCACGTGGTTCAGACCCTGTTCGACTATGCCCGATCACAGTTTAAAGAGGTGAAAACTTACTTTTTCCACAACACCATCTACGATTATCTATGGGAAGATTCATCCCGGTACAAAAAGCCTAAAAACATCATGGAGTTTAGCCGGCTTGATCCTGAAACCCGCCTGGTGATTGTGGGTGACGCCAGCATGGCCCCCTATGAACTCATGGCCCATGACGGTTCCATCCACATCACGGAGCGCAGCGGCAGGCCCAGCATCGAACAGCTAAAGTTTCTTCAGGATACGTTTGCCCACTCGGTGTGGTTGAATCCGGTGTCGGAATCCATGTGGGGGTATACCCACACCATCATGGCAATTTCAAAGATATTTCCCATGTACGAACTTTCCCTGGACGGACTGGAGAACGCTGTCACCAAGCTTATGGAGAAGGCGTAACCCCGTACAGTTCACAGGTGTTTTTATAGATCTGTTCCGATAGGGTGTCCGGATCTGTGTTTTTCAGTTCCGCCAGCCGTTCGAGGACGGACCTGACAAAGGCAGGCTCGTTCCGGCGGAACTTGTTCTTCTGGGGTTTCGGGGTCAGGTAGGGGGCATCGGTTTCGATGAGCAGCCGGTCATCGGGGATCAGGGGGGCAACGGACCGCAGGTATTCGCCGCGCTGCTGGATAGTAAGGATACCGGTTATGCCGATGTGATAGCCCAGGTCCAGGTACTTGACCATCTCTTCTTTCGACCCTGAAAAACAATGTACCACGCCCCGCCGGTTTTCCGGGCCATCCGATTTCAGAATCTCGTAGAATCGTCCCTTAGAGTCCCGTTCGTGGAAAATCAGGGGCAGGTCCAGTTCATCCGCCGCGGCCATCTGGGCCGAAAAACAAGCTTCCTGGTCAGCCTGGGGGGAGAACATCCGGTTGAAGTCCAGCCCGGTTTCGCCCCAGGCCCGGACACAGTCGTTGGCCATGGCAAGGCTTTTGAGTTCCTCTATGACCTGGCTGCCGCACTGGATGGCATCGTGGGGGTGTATCCCCACGGCGGTGTAGACATTGGGATGGACAGCGGCGATTTCAACAGCTTTGCGGGCGGTATGGCGGTCAACGCCGGCGATCATCACCGCGCGGACCCCTGCTTGATTTGCCCGGGTCATGACCTCGGGCAGATCCTGGGCGTAACTCTTGTCGTTGATATGGCAGTGGGAATCAAATAAAATCATGGGATGTCTTTGTGTTACAGGGAGTTCGTGTCGTTTGGTCCTGCCCAAGGCTTCCTGGGTTTAAGGTTGTATGCATGTTTAAGCCTTCACTGAGTTTGGAAGAAGCCTTTGTTACGGGTTCAGTGAAGGCTTATCGTGTAAGAAAAACTGTTTTGCAGCACTCCTTGACACAAGCGGTTTATATCAGTAAATTCAGTTTCAGTCAATTACCAGAGACCACAGGGCGGCTAAGGACTATATGAGTGCGGACGGCGGTAAAGCCAACATTATCAGGTTGTTTAACGTAAGCAAACGGTATGGGGGAAAACTGGCTCTGGATGACGTGTCCCTGGATATCGAGCCGGGGGAATTCATCATCATTTCCGGACCGTCCGGTGCCGGAAAATCAACGCTTCTGAAAGTGCTGTACCTGGCCGAGCGTGTTTCCGAAGGGCAGATTCTCATTGACGGCATGAATCTGGCCAGGATTTCGCCGCGCAAGCTTCCCTTGTTGCGGCGCAGGTTTGGCATGGTATTCCAGGACTTTAAACTCATTCCCAATCGTACCGTGTTTGAAAACGTGGCTTTGGTACTTCAGGTGGCCGGAGAAAAACCGTCGTATATCCGTAAAAAGGTGATGCACGTCCTTCGGACCACCGGCATGGAAAAAAAGGCCAACCACCTCCCCCCCACCCTGTCCGGAGGAGAGCAGCAACGGGTGGCCGTTGCCAGGGCGGTGGTCGGGGAGCCGTCCATCATTCTGGCGGACGAACCCACGGGCAGCCTGGACGAGCATTCCGCACAACTGGTGCTGGAACTGCTCATGGAGTATCATAAAAACGGTGCCACCATATTGATTGCCAGCCATAACCTGGGTCTGATCGAGGCATCGATCCGGGGGCGGAATATTGCACTTAAAGAGGGGAAACTCCAGGGAATTTCCACCATGCTCTATTGAGGAGAACTGCCGAGTCTTATGAGCCGATCCGTTAAAAAAGCCCTTGCAGATATCCGGTCCAACCGTTTTTTAAATTTGATCACCATTGTCACTATCGCCCTGTCCATCCTCGTGGTGTCTGTCTTTCTGCTCTTTTTTGAAAACGCCAGCCGTGTGCTGGAATCCTGGAACCAGGGGGGGCGGGCCATGGTCTACCTGGATACGGGGTTCACACCAAAGATGCTGCCGCAGCTCAAAGAGAGGATTTCAGGGTTGGGCCGTATCGATCAGATGACATTTATTTCAAAGGACGCCGCCCTGGAGCGGCTCCGTAAAGAGATGGGGGCAAAGACCCTGTTTTTTGAGTCCATTGAAAAGAATCCCCTGCCCCATGCCCTGGAAATTTCAGTGGCCGAACTGTCCGGTTTTGAACAATTGGCGGCATTGGCGGCAGATATTGAAGCTTTGGACATGGTGGAATCCGTCGAATACGGCCAGGGCTGGCTGGGCCGTTTTTTGCGGTTATTTAATCTTTTTAAAATGACGGGCTATGCCATGTGCAGCCTTTTCTTGCTCATCGCTTTATTCATTACCGCCAATACGGTGCGGCTGGCATTCTACGCCAGGAAAACCGAGATTGAGATCATGCGCCTGGTGGGGGCCACGGAGAGCTTTATCAAGACCCCCTTTTATGTGGAAGGGCTGTTCCAGGGCTTTTTGGGCGGGGCTTTGGGGGTGATTATTCTTCTGGCCGGATTTCTGACCCTGAGCTCCGGCATTACCCAGAATATCGGTGCCTACGTCTATGTGGACATCCGTTTTCTGTCCTGGCCGGCCATGGCCCTTATTCTGTCCAGCAGTACATTTTTAGGTTGGTTCGGATGTTATCTGTCCCTGAAACAAATACTGCGGTAAGACCGTTACGGTTTACAGCATTTCTGGCCGTATGCCTTGGCCTGGTGCTCCTGTTGCTGGTTCCGGCCTGGGGGGTAGAGGCTATTTATAAAGGTACCACCAGTGCATTCAAGCTCAATGTAAGGAATGCACCGTCCCAGAAATCCGCTGTGATCATGACCCTTGATAAAGGGGATGAGGTGGATGTGCTGAAGGTGGACGGCGGTATCGGCGGCTGGCTGACCATCCGTTATAACGGCAAGACCGGTTATGTGAGAAACCGGACCAAATACATGGTGTTGTCCCGGGTGGAAACGGCATCGGCGCCTATGCCAAAACCCAAGGCAAAAGCAATTCAAACCGTGCCTGGGAAGAAAAATGCCCGGGTGGCGGAAAAACCCAAAAAATTGCCTGAGAAAAAGGCCATTGCCAAACAGATCGAAGCTGAAACCCGTAAAGTTGATTCCTTTTCCCGAAAGGAAGTGGAGATCCTGGACGGCCTCAATGAAATCGACTACTCATTAAGCCAGGCCAGGACCCGGGCCAAAGCCCTGCGGCGGGAAAAAGATGCGATCGTCTTTGAAATTAAACGGATTAAAGAGAAGGCGGATCATCTGGGCCGAGTCATGGAAACCAGCAAGGATTATGCGGCCCGCCGCCTCAATGCCCTGTACCGGATGCACATGATGGGAAGCCTTGAAATGGCAGGGCCTCCCGCCTCCTTATTTGACTTCTTTGTCAAGCAGCGGGCTTTAAAAAAGGTGGTGGCCTCGGATTTTGACCTGTTGGCAAAACAGGCGGAAGACCTTCTGGATCTAAACCGGCTGGAGGCGGATCTTGAGGCCCAGCAGTCTGCAAAAGCAACCCTTGAGGAGGAATTGGCCACCCAGATATTGATCAAGGAAAAAGAGTCCGGGAAAAAAGCGGTGATTCTAGAGGAGATCCGCCGGCAGAAGGCCTTATCCGAGGCGGCGCTGGCGTCTTTGAAATCTTCGGCCGAGGAACTGGACAATACCCTGAATAATATGGGGCTCAAAGGCAGTGCAGATTTGGATAATACCTCCTTTTTCAGGCAGAAGGGCATGCTGCCGGTGCCGGTCAGCGGAAAAATTATTTCCAGGTACGGCACCCGCCGGAAAGGGGATTACAATTCCTTCACTTTTCAAAGTGGAATTGATATAAGGGTGGAGCGTGGAGAGCCCGTACGTTCCGTGTTCAAGGGCGAAGTCATGTTTGCCCAGTGGCTTAAAGGGTATGGAAACCTTTTGATAATCAACCACGGGGACAATTACTACACCCTCTACGCCCACGTGGAGGAGATGTTCAAAAAGAAGGGGGATGCGGTGGATACCGGTGAAGTGATCGCCACAGCCGGGGATTCCGGTTCCATCAAGGGCCTTTGCCTCCACTTTGAAGTCCGGCATCACGGAAAGCCGGTAAATCCCATGAAATGGTTAAGCATAGGAGCCTGACAGATGATTACACTCGATTCTTTGATTCGCGGCCGGTGCTGCCGCATCTTTCTGACCGTGGCTCTGATCCTGTTTTTTGCCACAGGTTTAACCGGGACAGCAGGCGCGGCGGATGAAAAAACCTATCAATCTCTGAAACTCTTTTCTGACGTGCTCGAAGAGCTGGAACAAAATTATGTGGATGAAATTGATGCCGAGGAGCTGATTCACAATGCCATCCGCGGCATGGTGGGAAACCTGGATCCCCATTCCAGTTTTATGCCTCCAGAAGCCTTTGACGATCTTCAGGATGATACCAAAGGGGAGTTCTCCGGCATCGGCATCGTCATCACCATGAAAGAGGGGATACTCACCGTGGTTTCCCCCATTGAAGGGACACCTGCTTACAAAGCCGGTATCCAGGCCGGTGATATCATCATCAAAATTGATGAGCAGTCCACCAAGGATATGGCCCTGTGGGAAGCCGTCAGCAAAATGCGGGGCCCCCGGTACAAAGAAGTGATTATTACGGTCATCCGGGACGGAGAAGCCGCCCCCCTTGAGTTTGTCCTGAAGCGGGACATGATTCCCATGACCTCCGCCAGATCCGTCGTTCTGACTCCGGGCTACGGATACTTGCGGATTACCAATTTCAGGATGAACACCCTTGAGGATGTGGAAGCACAGCTGGGTAAACTGGAAACGCAGGAAAACGGCCTGAAAGGGCTGATTATTGATCTTCGTGATAATCCCGGCGGTCTTCTGGACCAGGCCATAAAAATTTCGGATCTGTTCCTTGAAAAAGGACTGATCGTGACGATTAAAGGCAGGCTCAAAAAAAATACCCAGGAGTTTAACGCCTATCCCGATTCGGAGGAAAGAAGCTACCCCATTGTGGTATTGATCAACGGCGGCTCGGCCTCGGCCTCTGAAATCGTGGCCGGTGCACTCCAGGATCACCACAGGGCCCTGATTCTGGGCACCCCGTCCTTTGGTAAGGGATCTGTACAGACCGTGCGCCCCTTAGGAGACGGGTTCGGCATTAAATATACCATTGCCAGATATTATACACCCAAGGGCCGCTCCATCCAGGCCAAAGGAATTGTGCCGGACATTGAAGTCAACCAGGGAACCGTTGTTAAAAGAGATCCCGATGCATCTGCCTTTGACCGGATGATGAAAGAGCGGAACCTGACCAACAGCTTGAAGCCGGAGGGCCAGGAGTCCGCCGATACCAAGCCGAAATCTGAAACAAAATCCCGGAAGGACAAGGAAGTTGAAACGCTGAATCAGGATGCCCAGGTGAAACGCGCCCTGGATATCCTCATCAGTTACGGCATCTTCAGTAAACTCAATGGCAGCTAAAAAGCAGACCGGGGGCAGGAAACCTTCTGCCCCCAAAAAGAAAGCCCCGCCCAAGAAAAAAACAGCCCCCAAAAAATCCCTGAAAAAGAAAACACCTAAAAAGGGTATTGGACAGGAGTTAACACGGCAGGTACTTGCCATTGCCATTCTCTTGGCTGTCTGTTTGACAGGGGCAATGGTGGCGGATATTTTTATCAATCCGGATACGCGGGAGAGCCGTCCCTCCGCCAATAGAACGGATATGGAGAAAAAGAGGGCTACGGCACCCAAAACCGCAGCCGCCCCGAAAACCGGCACAGCAGCGTTGAGATCTTCCAAACCGGCACCGGATAAGAACAAAGACCTGGCACCGGTGATGGCTGATCCCCATCCCCAGACCAAAAAGAAGAGCGTCGGACTCAAGACGAAGATAACACCGCCGGCCATTGTTTACGAGGTTTTTGAAGGTGTGGACCAGGGCAGGTCCCAAAAACCCGCCAGACCCCAGACCAAGCCGGATTCCCCTCAGATTGCCATTATTATTGATGACATCGGGTATGATAAAAAGCTGGCGTTGGCGCTGTTTGCCGTCCATCCCGATATTACTTTTTCAGTGCTTCCCTTTTCTCCCCACGGCAAGCGTATCGCCACGACGCTTTCCGCCAAAGGGGCGGAACTTATGCTCCATCTGCCCATGGAGCCCGCACAGTATCCTAAAGTGAACCCCGGTCCCGGGGCGCTGTTGTCATCCATGACGCCTGATGTGCTTTTGGGGCAGCTTCGTAAAAACCTGAATGCTGTTCCCGGTGTCATCGGGGTCAACAACCACATGGGATCAAAACTCACGGCCGATGAAGACAAGATGCATCAGATCTTTACAGTGCTCAAACAAAAGAATCTCTTCTTCATTGATTCGAGGACCTCGGCCCAGTCCAAGGGAGAGGCCGCCGCCCGGATGTTCCTGCTCAAGTTCTCCCACAGGGACGTGTTCCTGGATAATTTCCAGAATGTGCCATATATCACAGGCCAGCTGAAAAAATTGGTGAAAGAGGCCCATAAGCATGGGACGGCCATCGGTATCGGCCATCCATATCAGGCTACCCTGGATGCCCTGAAGCGGGAACTGCCAAAACTCAACGGTAAGGTTGAGGTGGTGCCGGCCAGCCGCCTGGTGGCTATTCCCGGATAACTTCAGGCCTCCTCATCCAGATCCTGGTAAAGAAGCACGGCTTGCGATACGGGGATTCTTTCCGGCAGATCGCCTTCAATATGGGTGACAAAGTGTTGGTTTACAGCCGTTATCAGTGTGTTCAACTGGTTGAGGTCCAGCATGGCGTCTTTGGGTAACGCATCTAAATCCTTGAAGTTTTCCGGGCAGAAATCCACCATCCCCTCACCGTCCTTTTCCATATAAATGGGCAGTCCGTGGGTCCGGCAGATAATCGGTCTGGCCTTGTAAAGCATACAGGCATGGCCGATGAGCAGCGGACATTTTTCCTCGCTTCCCTCGCTTCCCTGGCTTCCCTGGCTTTTTTTGACTTCATCAAGGACAAGGCGCCGGAGGTTTTCGGGCAGATTTGAAAAGGCCCTGGAAAGGGCAAAGGCCTCCACCGGGAAGAGGCTTAGAAATCTGCAGCAGGCATCGCACCCTTTCTTGCAGGAAATATGGGGGGAAAACAACGATGTGACCCTGTTGACGTGGCTGTCAATCCGTTCCAGAAGGTCATCGTAGTTTTTCAGCAGATGGTAGACTTCATTTTCAGGCATTTTCATTCTCAATTCGATTTATATCATCACTTAAAAAAATGTCCGCAGTATACGTGAGTTGTAGGTAAATGAAAACAATGGGAGCTGCAGGCTATAAAAACATGACGGGAATTTACTGGGCGTCATGGGTTTATGTTGTTTAATATCAGTTTGTTAACAAAGATTCTTTCTCCGTTACACACCCGAAAATCTAATTTACACTTCTTTACTTGACCTTGATTCAAACAAAATCTATTTCTGTTCGAAAGTTTGGGATTTTGAGAGTGCCCGAATAGGATTCTGGGTTGTTCCGAATCCGGGTGGTAGGAAACGAAAAGGAGAAAAAAATGAAAAAAGCACTCATGTGTATGGCAATTATCGCATTGATGGCTGGCTCTGCCTATGCGGCAGATTGGAACTTCTACGGGTCAGCCCGTGTATCAACTTTTTACACTGACACCGACAACGGTGACGGCACCAGCACCAAAACCTTTGATGAAGCCCTTCAGGGGAACTCCCGCATTGGGGCAAAGGTCAAGGTAAATGATGAAGTGAGCGGCCGTTTTGAATATGGTACGTCAGGCGGTAACGCAAACATCCGCCTGCTTTACGGAAACTGGAACTTCGGTCCCGGCGCCCTGAGAATCGGGCAGGACTACACCCCCCTTTATCTGCCCGTCTCCAATCAGGTTTACAACGGCGACAATGGCCTTGACGGCTGGGGTGAACCTTCTCCCTCCCGGGCTGCACAGATTAAATTGACCTTTGGCGGGTTTAAAATCGCTATCATCGAGGCCGACGCCCAGTACTACGACGGTACAAACATTGTGGACACCGGAAATGAAGTTGCCATTCCCAAACTGGAAGCCAGCTATAAATTCTCCAGAGGCAATTGGTGGGGTGCAGCCGGCCTCGGCTATAACAGCTTCGAAGTCAACGATACCCATGATGTGGATTCCTATATTGCAGTTGTAAATGCCGGTTTTAAGGCAGGTAAATTCAGCCTGGCAGGTGAAGCGTTCACCGGTGAAAACGTGGGCAACCTGGTTGGCGGCGATGTGAACGGCGCTGATTCCGGAAACGGCTATGCACAGATCTCTGGCGGTACGCTGCAGGATAATGACGCATACGGGTATGAAATCGTCGGTGCATACATGATTAGCGATATGTTCTCTGTTGAAGCAGGCCTTGGGTACATGAACACCGAACTTGATGATGCCAGTGCTGACGATGATGTATACGCATATTATCTGCAGGTTCCCGTCACTCTGGCGACAGGTGTTTTTATTGTACCGGAAATCGGCAAGATTGATTACAGAGAAGACAACCAGGGCGACATCACTTATTTGGGCGCCAAATGGCAGATCAACTTCTAATCCTGCCCTAGCAATATTACCCCCTCCCACCCCCTTAAACCCCCTGCCGGCGATGTGCCGGGAGGGGGTTTTCATTCTGCGGCCTTGTTGTCTGAGTTAAGATGCCTGGGCTTTGCTCCGGATGTGCTTTAGCCGTGCCGGGTCCGTTTTTCCGTCAATGATGTCCCGGACAAAGGGAAAGTATTGTCCCTGCCGGTCCGGGGAATGGGCATCTGATCCTAAGATCAGGGGAATGCCCATGGCTTCCGCCCGGCGGAGAATCCAAGGGGACGGATAGGTGTCACCGGCCTGGTGGTTGAGTCCGTTCATGTTGACTTCAAGTCGCAGGCCGTTGGTGCGGATGCTGGTCAGGGTGTCCTGGATCAGGGCCTGATACCAATCCTCTTGTTCATTAAAATATCTGTTGTCCCGGTTGTGTTTTTTAATGACGTCCATATGGCCGGCCACATCGAACCATCCGGTGGCGGCGGCTTCCCGGATCAAAGAGTAATAATGGGTGCAGAACGCCTGTATATTGTTTTGAAACAGGGTGTCAAAGGTTGTTTTAAATTCATCTTCACGGCCATTGACCATGAAGTGCCCCTGGCCTGCGACAATGCCGTGAACGGACACCAGCAGTATATCCCAGTCCATGGCGATAATGTCCCTGATCCAGTCCATATGGCGTGGAATAAATTCAATCTCCAATCCCGCAAGAATATTCAGTTCTTTGCCGCAAATTTTGCGGGCCTCATCAATCTTCCTTCGGTAATCATCCAGGCTGCGTCGCTCCATGGCATAACGGGTCTTAAAGGGCAGGGGCATATGGTCTGTGATGGCAATGGTGGTCAGGCCTTTTTCAACAGCCGATGCCGCCATTTCTTGAATGCCGGTACTGCCGTCGGAATAGGTGGAATGCATATGGCAGTCCAGGTGAAGATCTATGGTCAAATGGTCCTCCAAAGGGTTCAAGAAAGCTGATATCCTGCAGTCATACAGGATATCAGCCGGTCGTGTATACATCTATCACGGGGGTGTGAGTTCCGTATTAGCCCCATTTATTTCAGATGCATTTTCACTGGTCAGGGAATTTAATGGTTATTTTCCGCTTCCCCTTTTTTTCTTTGATGCCTACGGACAGGTCCAGGCTGGAGTCCATTATTCCCAGTGCAAGGGGCATTTTACCTTTGTCTCCCTCAATATGGGTAATGTCCCGCACCGCCTTGAATACATCCTTGCCCACGGATTTTCCGGGGGAGGGAAGTTCGGTCTCCCTGTATTCGGCAACGACGGTTACTTCGCCTTTGTCGGTCTCCTTGAGGGTAATCTTTTTCGCATTGGCGTTGACCCCGTGAAGGGCGGCAAGCGCCAGCCATTTCAGTGCCGCATCGTTTGTATCTTTATCTTGAACCAGGTCAGACATCTCTTTTAAGGGGTCTGTGCCTGAAAAACAGGCGCAAAGCTCTTGAATCTTGAGATGCAGGTTTTCTGAATCTTTCATGAATCGTCTCCTTTCGATAAAAGGTTACCCATTTAATATAATCAGGGGTGGAGGGGCTGCAATGGCCCCCTGGTGTTTTTTGGTGTTATTTCCCAGCAGCTGTTAATTTTTGCTTGACAGTCCAATTTTTTGTAAGTAAGTATCACTTACCTTGTGAAATCCCCTATTAAAGGGCTTTTCTGTAACAGACTATAACTATGAAACGTGTGCTACCAATGAAACACAGAGGCAAGACCAACCCGCCCGGCCGGATAAAAATCATGAAATCCTTTTCCAAGCTGATGGAGGAAAAGGATTTTCACTCCATCACCACCGCGGAAATCGCCAAGAATGGCGAAGTGACCGAAGGACTTATCTACAAATACTTTAAAGATAAGAAAGATTTGCTTTACCAGGTGCTCAACGAACATTTCATGGAGTTTCAGACCAAGATCGAAAGCCGTATCTCTTATGAAACCACCTGTGTGGAGCAGCTGGAGGTTATCATTTTTTCCAGTCTGGAAAGTTATGCCGAAAATCGCCTTTTTTCCAAGATGCTGCTGCTGGAAGTCAGAACGTCTCCGGCATTTTTTAACTCCGCGGCTTACGGGATGGTAAAAAAGTATGCCGCCACGATCCTTGAGATCATTCAAAAGGGGATTGAGCAAGGAGAGCTGAAAGACGACACGGATCCCTATCTGTTGAGAAAAGTGATTTTAGGGGCCATTGAACACGCCTGTCTGGGGGAGATTATCTTTGGCAGGGAACTTTCCATCGACCAGACTTCAACCGGTATTTCAGATATCATATTCAACGGGGTGAGAACATGACAGATATTGGACAGATCATCAACACAGCTTTAAGCACCGGTAAATCCAGCCTGAACGAAGACCGGGCCAAAGAAATCTTCAGACACCTTGGCATGCCTGTGGTGGCTGAAGAGAAAATCGGAGCGGGAACAGGTATGACGGATGCCGCCCTTGCTGCCGGCGAACGTATCGGTTGGCCGCTGGTACTCAAGGGGCTGGGTGAAAAAATCCTCCACAAAACCGAAGCCGGCCTGGTTCACGTGGGGATCGGCGGACCGGAAGATCTGGCTGCTGCGGTGGATGACATCAGGGCGCGTGCCGCAGATGAGTTGGAGGCACTGCTGGTTCAGCCCATGGTGAAGGGGCGACGGGAATTTGTGGCCGGTATGTTCAGGGACGCCCAGTTCGGGCCCGTGATCATGTTCGGCCTTGGGGGGATTTTTACCGAGGCCCTGGGAGATATCGTTTTTCGTATTGCCCCGTTGTCCAACGCAGATATGGACGACATGATCGACAGTCTTAAAGCCCAAAAGCTCCTGGGAGCGTTCCGGGGGGAGGCGGCCGTGGACAAGGAGGCCCTCAAGTCGGTGCTAAAGGGCCTGTCAGATCTGGCCTGTGAGTTTCCGGCCATCACCGAGATGGATGTGAATCCCTTGATCGTTCAGCCGGACGGACGCCCTGTGGCCGTGGACGGGCTTGTTATTCTGGGGGGTGACGCCAACTCAAAAGAACGGCCCGCAAGTATAGACCTCAAGGCGTTGAATGCCTGCTTCTACCCCGAATCCATTGCATTTGTCGGGGCGTCGGCGTCTCCCGGAAAATGGGGACATATGCTGCCTACAAATACCTTTGCCAGGGAGTTCGGTGGCAAGGTGTACCTGGTCAATCCCAAAGGCGGAAAGATTATGGGGCGCAAGGTGTATAAACGCTTGTCCGAAATCAAAGGGAATGTTGACCTGGCCGTGGTCACGGTGCCGGCAGACAGGGTCATGGACCTGATACCGGAAATGGCCGAGAAAAACGTACGGGGGATGCTGCTGATAACATCAGGCTTCAGGGAGGTGGGCGAAGAAGGACGGCAACTGGAAGATGCCCTGATAGAAAAGGCGAGGCAGGCCGGGATTCTGGTTCTCGGGCCCAATACCATGGGGGTCTGCAACCCCCACGCCAATTTCTACTCCACCGCGGCCAATGCCTATCCCCTTCCCGGTTCCACCGCCCTGGTCTGCCAGTCCGGAAATATGGGCACCCAGCTATTGGCCTTTGCCGAGCAGCAGGATATCGGCATCCGGGCCTTTTCGGGGTCCGGCAACGAAGCCATGGTCACCATTGAGGATTACATGGAAGCCTTTGAACGTGACGAACTAACCCGTACCGTTGTGCTTTACCTGGAAAGTGTCAAGGATGGCCGGCGGTTTTTTGAATCCGCCTCACGGGTATCGAAAAAAAAGCCGGTGGTGGTGCTCAAGGGGGGACGAACCGAAATGGGGGAAAAGGCTGCCTCGTCACACACCGGCGCCATGGCATCCGATGCCAAGGTCTTCAACTCGGCCTGCACCCAGGCCGGAATCATCCAGGTGGAGCAGCCCATGGAACTTTTGGATTTGTCCGCCGTCTTTTCATCCCTGCCCCTGCCAAAGGGAAACCGGGTGGCCATTATGACGCTTGGCGGCGGCTGGGGGGTGGTGACCACGGATCTTTGTGCTGAACACGGTCTTGAAGTACCGCAGCTTTCCGAAGAGATTGTTCACCGTTTGAACGGCATCCTGCCCGCCTACTGGAGCCACGATAATCCGGTGGATATCGTGGGGGAGGGGGACCCCAATATCCCTAAGACCTGTATGGAAGAACTGCTGAAATGGGACGGCTGCGACGCCGTTATTCATTTGGGTATTCACGGCAAACGGGTTCTGGTGAATTCAATGATCGAATCCATCCTCAAGGCTGATCCGGATACGGATAAAGCTTCCGCCGGCCTTTACAGGGATGCCCTGTTCCAGTTTGAAGAAGATTACAGCCGTTTTGTCACAGAGCTGACCGGAAAGTACGGGAAACCTGTGCTTGGGGTCAGCCTGCTCACCGACGAACTGAGCCGCACCCTGTACCGGTATGAGAATCTTGAATACAAGGGGGTGTTTTTCCCCTCTCCGGAACGGGCGGTGAAGACCCTGGCCGGTATGGTGCAATACCAGGACTGGTTGTCCAAAAGAAAAGAGTAGGTTCCGGGGGGGACTTTTATAAAACAACACCGGCAGGGCGATCACGTCCCGCCGGTGTTGTTTTTACGGGGTGCAATTAAATTTTGTGCAGTGCCAGGGGCGCTCGGCCTTCTGCTTCAAGGGCCTGGTTGGCCTGTTCCAGAAGCGGTTTGCTTGAGATAACGGCAATGCCTTTGCCGCTGTCGTCCCGGGTAAAATAGGTGGCGGCGATCTTTTGGATTTTGGCCTTGTCCAGACGGAGCAGGGCATCCTTGAAGCCCTTTCGGATATCGTCGGACAGTTTTGTGATTTCCCTGTAAAAGGCCTTCATGGCGGCAGGTCCCGGTGTCTCGGGCTTGTCGATGTCCGAGCAGACCTGGAGGATGGCTTCTTTGACGTCGGTTTCGGTGTATTTCCCGCCCACGATGAAATCACAGGCGTCTGCGTATACGTCCAGGGTTCGTTTGATATGGGGATCCCTGTAAGAGCCGAATGAAAAGATGCCTTCCTCGGTGTTGTACATGGCAAATCCGCCGTAGGCCCCGCCCTTTTCCCGGATTTCCCTGTGAAGGAAAAGGGAGCGCAAAAGTTTTGAAATCACCGATAGCCCCGGGGAGTCTTCATGGGTGATGCGGACGGTTTTAAAGGACTGTCCCACAAAGGAGACGGAGGTATTGGTATACCAGCCGTCATAGGGACGGGGGCTTTCCCAGTCAATGGCCGGGGTGTAAAAGGCCTTTTCCGTACCGTTGGTCAGGTTGTCGTGGATCTGCCGGATCCTGCCGTCTGCCTGCAACAGGGACGGGGCGGCGCCGATGACGGCGGGTTTGAAATTGTCTTTTTTCAGCAGGGATGCGGCGATGCCGGCCAATTGATTGCTCAGGGCCTCAAGGGTTGGCCCACCCTTTGCCTCGTCCATGATGCCGGCACTCAGTTTCCTTAATTGTTTGTACTGGGCAATACCGTGCCAGAGTTCGTTGATGTGGGAGGCCTTTGACAGATGCTGGGCAGACAGGGATATGGCGTACCTGTGGCCGGTGGAAACAATGGAGGATTCCATGGCGGCCTGGTATTGGAGCAGCAGGCTCTTTAACCGGTCGTAATCCTTGAATCCGAAGGCGTTTACGTATTCATCGATGAGGTTAAACAGGTTGTCGATATTCCGGTCCAGGGCCTTTCCCTGAAGGGCCAGAAAGGAATGAGATCCGCCTTCCTTGCTGAAATATGAGCCGGAAAACGGGGACATGGATATCCCGCCCGTGTAAAGGTCCATACGTTCTGCCATCTCCACATAGGAACTTTTGGCTGTACCGCTGTTGGTAAAGGCTTTACAGAAAAAAGGTGCCATGGCAAAGCTGTCAGGCGGGATCAGGCCCGCACCGATGGGGCAGGTGAAATATAGGATGTCTGAGGTGGCCTTGTCATAGGCGGCGGACAGGGAAACCCCTTCAATGGTATCCGGATGGATGATTTCGATTTCCGGGGGGACATCCTCAAGTTCCAGGGTGGGAAGGACGGAGAGGTCTTCCTCTGTCTCCTGAAGGGCCTCCAGGGCTTTGGCATCTTCTCTGATCCGGTCCAGGTCTTCCGGTGTCAGTTCGGCCAGCTTGGCGGCCAGTTCCGCCCGGGTCTCTTCAACACTTCGTTCCTCAAGACCTGCGTCCGGTTCGAGGATGAACATCAGCCGGTGAGGATTGTCCAGGAAGTATTCTTTGAGTTTTCCTTCCAGGAAGGGACCCTGGTCAATTTCTTTTTTAATCCGGTCCAGGTCGTCATCAATGTTGATGCAGGTCACGGGATCTCCCCCGTGGATAACGGCACCGGCAAAGGACAGGAGCATTTTGATGCCGTAGGGGTAGGGGGTGTTGGTAATTTCCTTCCGGTAGAATTCGATCTGGTGTATGGCCGAGTCAATGAGGTTGCGGTCTATGCCCTTTTCTGCCAGGGATTTTATGGTGGAGAATATGATCTCCTCCACCCGGGGAGCGTCCTGCTTTTTTATGTCCTTTAGACCGCAGACAAACATGGTGTCCCGGTTATCGCCGTCAAAACCTGAACCGTCCGACAGGGCCGACCCCAGGTTGCTGTCGATCAGGGCTTTGCGCAGGGGGGACGCGGAGTTGCCAAGCATTATCTGTTCCAGGATGGTAAGGCAGAGCACGTCGAACCCGGACCGGATATCCGATGTCAGCCAGGCCAGGCAGGCCTGGTATTTTTTGGACATATCTTCCGGGTCGGCATAGGCGTACGGCTTGGTCAGGGTCCGGGGGGCGTCCCACCTGGGCTGTGACGGTACCCGGGTATCCATTTCAAGGTATTCAAACCGGGATAGCACCTTGTCCTGGATATAGGCCAGGGTGTCGGCCAGGGGCAGGTTGCCGTAGGTGTAGAAAAATGCGTTGGAAGGATGGTAGTACTTGGCGTGGAATTCACGCAGTCCCTCGTGGGTCAGGTTCGGAATATCCCTGGGTTCCCCCCCTGAATTGTTTGCATAGGTGGTGTCCGGATAAAGTCCGTTGAGCAGGGCTCGTGACAACACCTGATTGGGGGAGGACATAGCCCCTTTCATTTCATTGTAAACCACCCCTTTGTATTCCAGTTCCGGCTTGCCGTTCCCAGGGTCCGTAAGCTCCATGCGGTGGCCTTCCTGCTTGAAGCTCAGGGCGTCGAGGTTTGGAAAAAACGCCGCATCCAGGTAGACATCCATCAGGTTGTAGTAGTCTTTTTCATTCTGGGTGGAAAAAGGATACATGGTCCAGTCGGATGCCGTAAACGCATTCATGAACGTGGACAGGCTCCGTTTGATCATGGAGAAAAACGGGTCCCTGACGCCGTATTTTTCCGATCCGCAGAGCACGGTGTGTTCCAAGATGTGGGCCACACCGGTGGAGTCCGTGGGGACGGTTCTGAAAAATACGCCGAAGGTGTTTTCCTTATCCGTGTTGGCAATGTGGATATGTGTGGCCCGGGTGACCTCGTGGGTCAATTCAATTAGGTCGGCGTTAATGCTGGGCAGGTGCGAGACCTGCTTTACCCGGTATCCGTGAATGGTCTGTCCGGGTGTGAATGCGTTTGTTTCCATAAGTAATTTATCCTGACTGATTTGTATGGCTGCTATAGGGTTTTGTATATCCCCCGGCTCACCCGCTGGATCTTCTCTATCTTGTCCAGTCTGAAGATGATATTTCTCAGCTTTTTGTCGTCGTAGCCTGTAGCAGCCTTGATGGTTTTGAAATTGGTGCCTTCGGGGTGGTTGCCGATAATTTCCAGCACGATGGCGGATGCGCTTTTTTTCTTTGTGGATCTCGGCTTGCCGTCCTGTTTGCCCGCCGGGGCTTTTTGGTAAATCAACTGTTCAAGCTTGTCGAGCCTTGCATGAAGGTTGCCTATATCTTCTTTGGTGGGGATATCCAGACGCTGCAATAGCATTTTGATAAAGCTTTCCCAGTTGGTGCCAAAATCGGGTTGTTCCATGGTGCATTTCTCCTTCACAGGGTTAAGATGTAAGGCCTTGTCCCAGCAGTGTCAATGGTGGAAAAAGAAAGCCATGCTGTAAAAAAATGCAGGACATCGGGCCGTTTCAAGTTTGGGGGGTGAAGCGTTTTGCCCAAGTGAAAAACTACTTAAAAATTACTTCTGAATACTTAAGAAGTCAAGTAGTAAATTGTATGAAATAGTAAAGTAAACGGATCCCTTTGGCAAACACGGCAACCGATACGGCCGGCGGTGTGCTGACCTCTATCTTTCATGGTAGAATTGATCAATTTTTCTGCACCTTTTCGTTTGCCTGTGGTATGATACACGAATGCTGCTGTATTTCTCCCCAATGCCGGGGTGAACCACGAGACAAGTTAAATAAATACGAGTCAAAAGAAGAAAGGAAAGTGGGTATGACACACCCCGGTGAGTTGTTGAAAAGAGGAAACCTTTATGCCGGAAAGGAATTGGGACAGAATTTTTTATCCAATCCCGCCACGGCACAGATGATTGTAGACCGGACCGGGATCACCCAGGATACCTTCGTTCTTGAGATCGGGCCAGGCTTGGGGGCGCTGACCGTTCCGCTCGCCAAATCCGCCGCCCGGGTGGTGGCTGTGGAAAAGGACCGGCGGCTGATTCCTTTTTTAGAGGCCGAACTTGCCGAGGCCGGCGTGGACAATGTCACCATCATCAATGCAAATATCCTGAAAACGGATATCGGTGAAATTGCCGGGGAAGACCGCCTGACGGTGATGGGCAATTTGCCTTACAATATTTCCTCCCAGATTCTTTTCCAGCTGGTGAAAGCCCGATCTGTCGTGGATGCCGCGTTTCTCATGTTTCAAAAGGAGCTTGCGGTGCGTCTGATGGCTGAACCCGGCGGCAGGGATTTTTCCAGGCTGTCGGCGGTGGTGCAGTATGCCGCAAGGATCAGCCATCTCGCCGAGATCCGTCCCAACAGCTTTTTCCCCCGGCCGGATGTGGACTCCACCGTTCTGCGGTTTGATTTCTTCGATGACCAGGGATTTGGCCCGGAAAAGGAAGACCTGCTTTTTGCAATTATCAAGGCGGCGTTTTCAAAGCGGAGAAAAACATTGAAAAATTCCATGTCCGGTGGTGAACTGGGGCTGAAGAAATCTGAGGCCGGCCAGATCCTTACGGCTGCCGGAATTGATCCGGTAAGACGGGCGGAAACCCTGTCCATCAATGAGTTTACCGCTCTGGGTGAAGCGGCCTGGCAACTGATGAGGCAATGACCATGATCGATGCCATGTTCTCCATAGGCCACCTGATTGACATTGTAAGGAACGGCGGCTCCGTCCAGACCGGGGTGGATGTCTACGACCGGGACGGGACATTGCTGTTGGCAGGAGACGTGGTGGTTGACCAGGTGAAACCCCTTGAGATCATAAAACGGAACGGTTTGAGATCCGTGCCCGTTGCCCCCGGCGGAGGGCTCTTCGATCAAGGCGGGAACCGGATCCAGGCGGCGGGAGAAGACGGCCGGACCCTTCCGGAAACCGAAGGGGTAAAGGGAGGGGCCATGGAAACGGAGAGTCATCAGGCAGAGGCGGATATCACCCGCCGTCTCCAGGAAATCCAGGATATCCGCAATGAAACCGCTCTCAAGTACACCCAGGCAAAAGCATGTCTGAAAAACGCCTTAAACCAGGTCCGGGAAACCAACGGGGAATTTGATGCCGGGGAGGTGGCCGACCAGGTGAGGAAACTTGTGGCATTTTCCCTGGGGGCGGACAATCCCTTTTCCTATATGGGCAGGGAGTTGTTCTTCTACGATGACTATCTTTACAGCCATGCGGTCAATGTCTGCGCCATGGGCACTGCCGTGCTGCACAATTTCAACCGGGTGTTTTCCAAAAGTATTGAGAAGACACTGTGGGCTGAGCCGGCCGGTGAAAGTGCCCATACGCCACCCAAGTTCTCCTATTACTATCCGGATGACATGGCCGAGATGTCCCTAGGGTTTTTCATCTTTGATATGGGCAAAGCCCTGGTCCCGGAAAGCCTTTTGAACAAGACATCAAAACTGAGCCGGGATGATCTTGCGATGATCCGGCGGCACTCCTACGAGTTCGGTTCGCAGATCCTGGACAAGAATCGGATGGCCAATTCGGTGCTTTCCAGTATTGTCCGGTACCATCACGGCCCCATGTACGAAGGGGAGGCAAATTGCTATCCCCGGGATAAGCAGGTGGCAGACATTCCTGCCTATGTGCGGATCTGCAAACTCATGGACAGCTATGATGCCATGATTTCCAAACGCAGTTACCGGGATGCCCAAAATCAGGTGACCGCCGTCACCGAGCTTTTCCGCACCTACGTGAAAAAAGATCCCATGCTCCAGCTGATTCTCCATGCCTTTGTTTCCAGTATCGGTCTCCATCCCCCGGGAAGTATCGTCTATCTTAAAAACGGACAGATGGCCTACGTCCTTGAAAGCCGCGGCCCCATTGTTCTGGCCTTTACCGATACAGACCTTGCCCCGTTGAACGCCCAGCCCGATCCCATGGACCTGGGCCGCATGGGGCCTGAGTACCAGGTGGACGGCGACCGGAGCGTCCAGACCCCGAAAGAAGTATTTGACCGGTTGCCCCAGTTCATCAAAACAATTGCCATGCCAGGTTGACCGCCGCCCCGGATGTTTCGGGCCGATATCACAGGAGAACAGATATCACAGACGAACAGATGATAGCAGGTAAATCCATTGCCCATTGGGTGGAAGCATATCCCGTGCTGAATCCGGTGATCCGCCAAAAGGAAGTGTTCTGGTCCAATCCCGCCTATCGTGAATTTCAAACCGCCGGCAGGAAGATCCCCCTGACACCGGATGATATCCGTGAGGCAGAGGCACGCCTGCAGCGGTTTGCACCCTGTATCCGGCGGCTGTTTCCGGATACGGAGGAAACAGCCGGGATTATTGAATCCCCCCTGAAACGCATCGATGCGGCCAAGGACGCGTTGGCCGAAAGCATGGGGACCTTGCTTCCCGGCACTCTATTACTCAAGTGCGACAGCCACCTGGCGGTCGCAGGCTCCATCAAGGCCCGGGGCGGGATTTACGAGGTTCTCAAACATGCCGAGGATCTTGCCCTCAGCAACGGTCTGCTGGGGGTAACAGATGACTATGCCGTCCTGGACAGTGACCGGTTCCGCAGGTTTTTTGGCCGGTTTTCCATTGCCGTCGGCTCCACCGGAAATCTCGGGCTGAGCATCGGCATTATGAGCGCCGCCCTGGGGTTTAAGGTCTTTGTTCACATGTCTGCGGATGCAAAGTCATGGAAAAAGGAGCTGCTCCGTCAAAAGGGTGCTGTGGTCATCGAATACGAGGATGATTACAGCCGCGCCGTGAAAGAGGGCCGGTGCCAGGCAGATGCAGATCCGAACATGCACTTCATCGATGACGAGCATTCCACCGATCTTTTTTTAGGGTATGCCACGGCTGCCTTACGATTGAAAAATCAATTGGATGATCTGGCCATCCGGGTGGATGCCCACCACCCTCTTTTCGTTTACCTGCCCTGCGGCGTGGGAGGCAGCCCCGGTGGCATTACTTTCGGCCTGAAACAGATTTTCGGTGATGATGTCCATTGCTTTTTTGCCGAGCCCACGGCTTCGCCCTGCATGCTCCTGGGACTGGTCACGGGCCTCCATGACCGGGTCAGTGTCCGGGATTTCGGTCTGGACAATATCACCGATGCCGACGGCCTGGCCTGCCCAAGCCCCTCCGGATTTGTGGGCAACGCGCTGTCGGAGACCATTTCCGGGCTGTACACCGTCCGGGATCAGCGGTTGTACGATATGCTCCGGATGATTGCCGACCACGAAGGCATCTTTTTGGAACCGTCCGCCCTGGCAGGAGTACCGGGTGGGTTCTTTCTGAACGGCAGTGAAGAAGGAAGGGCCTATATCCGGCAGCAGGGGCTGAATGCGGTGATGGCCGATGCCGTTCACATTGCCTGGGCCACCGGCGGCAGTATGGTGCCCGAAGCGGTGATGGACACGTATTATGCCAAGGGAAGTTGAATTTGACATCAGTTGTGCTTTTGTTTAAAACTAACCTGGAAAAGAATCAATATCAGATTCAGCCTGGCCGGACCAACCGACGTTGGGTCTGCCCAGGCTGAATCCATTAATATACCGAAAGGAAAAGACCAATGATCAGAGTGAACGAACATTACAATAAACTTCAGGCCTCCTACCTGTTCTCGGATATTGCCAAGCGGGTAAACGAATTCCAGGCACAAAATCCGGATGCGGATGTGATCCGCCTGGGGATCGGGGACGTGACCCGGGCGCTGGCCCCTGCCGTCGTGGAGGGGTTCCGCAAAGGGGTGGATGAAATGGCTGCCGATGCCACCTTCCGGGGGTACGGACCGGAACAGGGGTATGATTTTTTAAGAGAAGCCATTGCCGCCAACGATTTCCAGGCCCGGGGGGCTGATATTGCAGCGGACGAAATCTTTGTCTCAGACGGGGCGAAATGTGATTCCGGAAACTTCCAGGAACTCTTTGCCCAGGATATTAAAATTGCCATTCCTGACCCGGTATATCCGGTATACCTGGACACCAACGTCATGGCCGGCCGGACCGGCGCCTATGCAGACGGCCGGTATCAGGGTATCGTCTATATGGATTGCCTCAAGGAAAACGGTTTTATGCCGGCGCTGCCCGAAGAACCGGTTGACCTGATTTATCTGTGCTTCCCCAACAACCCCACCGGTGCCACCGCCACCAAAGAGGAGCTGAAGGTGTGGGTGGACTATGCCAGGGAGAACAAGGCGCTGATCCTCTTCGATGCCGCCTATGAATCCTTTATCCGGGACGAAAGCCTTCCCAGGAGCATCTATGAGGTGGAAGGGGCCAGGGAAGTGGCCGTGGAATTCAGAAGCTTCTCCAAGACAGCCGGGTTCACCGGTACCCGCTGCGGGTTCACCGTGGTGCCCAAAGACTGCAAGGTCTATACTGAGGACGGCAGCACCGCCTCCCTTCATGCCATGTGGAACCGCCGGCACACCACCAAGTTCAACGGGGTTTCCTACCCGGTACAGAAAGCGGCAGAAGCGGTTTACTCGGAAGCCGGTAAGGTTCAGGTTAAAGCGTATATCGACGCTTACCTGGCCAATGCCGCCATCGTCCGCGACACCATGACGGAACTGGGATTTGACCATGTGGGCGGGGAAAATTCTCCTTACATCTGGATTGACGGCAAGGGAAGGGACTCCTGGGAGTTCTTTGATCTTCTGCTGAACAAGGCCTCTGTGGTCTGTACCCCGGGCGGCGGTTTCGGGCGCTGCGGCCGGGAATACATCCGTATTTCCGCCTTCAACAGCCTTGAAAATGTGAAGACCGCCATGGCACGGGTGAAAGACGCTCTGAAATGAGCCATTTCTTCAATGTAAAAACCCTACAGGAGGTGTTGGCCCTGGCCGACACCTTTTCTCCTGTGGCAAAAGAATCCGTGGCCACGGAAAAGGCATTGTTTCGGGTGCTGTCCGAGGATCTTAAGGCGCGGGAAGACCTGCCCGGATTCAGCCGGGCCACCATGGACGGCTATGCCGTGGCCGCCGCATCCACCTTCGGCGCATCGGAGTCGTCACCTGCCTGGCTGACCATCGCCGGCAGTATTGCCATGGGGGAGGTTCCGGCCTTTGAGATCACCCAGGGACAAGCCGCCCGCATCGCCACCGGCGGCATGCTGCCCAAAGGGGCGGATGCCGTGGTCATGATCGAGCATACCGAAGCGGTTGATGAGCTCTCCGTAGAGATTTACAAAAGTGTCGCACCGCTCCAGCACGTGATTGAGCCCACCGAAGATTTTGAGAAGGCGGCTGTGGTGCTGGAAAAGGGCCGGCTGCTCCGCCCCCAGGAAGCAGGGCTTGCCTCAGGCCTCGGATACCCGGAACTGCCGGTATACCGGGTGCCGAAAGTGGGGATTATTTCCACAGGGGATGAGGTGATTCCGGTTGACGGAACACCGGGGCCGGGGAAAATCCGGGATATCAACTCCACCTCCCTGTCCGGTCTCGTGGAAGAGGCCAACGGGACCGCCGTCCGGTACGGTATTGTAAAAGATGATCCGGCCGAGCTGAAAAGAACCATTGAAGATGCCCTGCACGACACCGACATGGTTCTGATTTCCGGGGGCAGTTCCGTGGGAACCAGGGATTATACGGTGGAGGTCCTTTCCGGGTTGCCGGATACGGAGATTCTGGTTCACGGCATGTCCGTGAGTCCGGGCAAACCCACTATTCTGGCCAGGTCCTCCGGCAAACCTGTGTGGGGACTGCCGGGTCAGGTGGTATCGGCCATGGTGGTGCTCAAAATTGCTGTAATTCCGTTTTTAAACCGCCTGCAGGGTATGACCCGGCCGGTGAGGCAGATTCGCGTACCGGCAGTGCTGTCACGCAATGTGGCCTCTGCCCAGGGGCGTCGGGATTTCATGCGGGTCAGCCTGCATCAGGGCGACGACGGACTTGAAGCCCGGCCGGTGCTGGGAAAATCCGGCCTCATCCGGACCATGGTCCATGCCGACGGCCTCCTTGACATCGGTGAACATGTGGAAGGGCTTGAAAAGGGCCACCGGGTGAATGTCATTCTTCTTTAACCAACGGCCATGGGCCGCCCAGGAATGTCATTCGGTGAGTCCACAACAAACTATGAAAGATTGCGACTATTTGTGTGCTTCTTTCATATAAAAACCCTAAAGGGTATCGCTGATATAGATTATGAAAACCAAGCGAAATATCTATCTTGATATGAAAAGCATAGAAGAGGCAAAAGAATGCCTTTTCCATCAATTCGGCAACCATAAAACCCTTGCAAAAACCATTGACGTGGTGGATGCCAGGGGACGGGTGCTGGCCGAACCGGCCTTTGCCGCCATTTCTTCGCCCAACTTCCATGCCGCCGCCATGGACGGTATTGCCGTTGATGCGGCAGCCACCTTTGGTGCCAGTGAAGAGGCTCCCAGGCAACTTATTATCGGTGAGTCCGCTTTCTGGGTGAATACCGGGCATGCCCTGCCCGAAGGGACCGACGCCGTCATCATGATTGAACATCTGAACATGATTGATGATACGGTCCTGGAGATTGAGGCCCCGGCATTTCCCTGGCAGTACGTCAGAAAAATGGGGGAGGATATCGTGGCCACCCAGCTTCTGTTTCCCAGGGACCAGCGAATAAACGCTTATGCCATGGGGGCATTGTTGTCCGGCGGGGTGTTCCGGGTGTCTGTCCGGAAACGTCCCCGGGTGATGATCATTCCCACCGGTTCCGAACTCAAGCAATGGCAGGATGTCAGCCCCGAAACCATGGTGCCCGGCGATGTCGTCGAATCAAACTCCACGGTGCTCGGTGCGCTGTGCCGGGACAACGGTGCCCAATTCAAGGTCCACGCCATGCTCCGGGATGATCTTGGAACCATTCAAAAGGCGGTTTCAGATGCTGTTTCAGACGGCTACGACATGGTTATGATCATCGGCGGTTCATCTGCCGGCTCCGAAGATTTTGCCAAACCCGTGATTACCTCTTTGGGGGAACTATACGTCCATGGGGTGACCATGATGCCGGGCAAACCCATGATGTTCGGCCGGGTGGTAAATACACCGGTGTTCGGCATCCCCGGGTATCCGGTTTCCGCCATTGTGGCCTTTGAACAATTTGCAGGTCCCCTGCTGCGGCACATGCAGCATCTGCCGGTAAAAGAACCGGTGACGGCCCATGTGACTCCTGCCCGGAAGGTGGCTTCAAAATTGGGGCAAGAAGAGTTCCTCCGGGTGAAAATCGGTTCGGTGGACGGCCGTCTTATCTCTTCCCAGTTGCCCAGGGGGTCGGGCAGCATCACCACCCTTACGGAGGCGGACGGCATTATTCGCATCCCGCGTCATGTAGAAGGTATTTCCGGGGACCAAGCCGTCCGGGCCGAGTTGTTACGGCCGCTGTCCGCCATTGAGGAAACCGTCGTGATTACCGGCAGCCACGATAATACGCTGGATCTTCTGGCGGACCAGGTGCGCAAGGAAAATCCCGAGACCAGCATTTCCTCGAGCCATGTGGGCAGTATGGGGGGGCTGATGGCTATCAAGAAAGGGGCCTGCCACATGGCGGGCAGTCATCTTCTGGATGCGGAGGACGGCAGCTATAATATCTCCTATGTGGAAAAATACCTGGCCGGTATACCGGTGCGGGTGGTGAACCTGGTCATGCGGGAGCAGGGGTTGATCCTGCCCAAGGGAAATCCGGACGGGATATCCGGGCTTGAGGACCTGGCCGGAAAGGGACTTGCCTTTATCAACCGCCAGCCAGGCTCCGGCACCCGGATTTTGCTGGACTATAAGCTGAATGAATTGGGCATATCGCCCTCGGATATCCCCGGGTATGAAAACGACGAATATACCCATATGTCCGTGGCGGCAGCCGTGCTCTCAGGGCGTGCCAGCGCAGGCCTTGGTATCAAGGCGGCTGCCCTGGCCCTGAATCTTGATTTTCTGCCGGTGGTGACCGAATCTTACGACCTGGTGATTCCCGAAGCGTATTACAACACCCGAAAGGTACGAACCCTCCTTCATACCGTAAGAAGCGATGCCTTCAAGCAGCGGGTGATGGCCCTGGGTGGCTATGGGGTGGAAAAAACCGGGGAGGTCCTTTTTACCACCGGTGCATAATTCTTCCTTTTACCCGGATATGGCGCTTGGGTCATATCCGGGTATTTCTTTTGTGCTAGCCGCCTTCTAATGGCTTCATAATACGGCGTTAACCCTTGTCAGCTAAACATATGCCTGTATTTTTCCTAATTTATAAAAATCAGGAGGCAATTACAGGAAATGACACAAGTAGCGACCCATTCGTCTTCGGAACGGTATATCCCTGCGAAAAATGAGCCCTACATGAGTGATGGTCAGATCTCCTATTTCCGGGAAAAACTGACCGGCAGAAAAGCCGAACTGAAGGCAAAAATTGCAAAAATCATCCGGAATATCAAAACCCTGGAAAACGTCCAGGCCGACATCCTTGACCGCAGTAATTCCTACATTGGCCTTGAGCTTGAGGTTAAAAGCTTTGAGCGGTATTCAAACATGCTGGATCAGGTGGAGCGTGCCCTTGAGCGAATTGATGAAGGCAGTTTCGGATATTGTGAACTCACCGGCAGTGAAATCGGGTTAAGACGCCTGGAGGCCATTCCTTTCGCCACCATGTCCATAGCGGCCCTGGAAGAATTTGAATCAAGCCAGAACCCCATCTACGCCCCCCGGCGGCCCCTTTATTCTTAACGCATTCATATTCCACAGCACCTTAAAGACATCAAATAAAAAAGGGCCTGCACCGAGTGGTGCAGGCCCTTTTGCGATAGCTTAATAAATATCGTATTCAGCTAATCGAACATCCTTTTCTTTAGTACCTTTTTAGTACCTTTTTAGTACGGATGAATCTCAACACGTCTGTTCAGGGCGCGTCCGAATTCGGTACCGTTCAGGGCAACCGGGTTCGAATAGCCGTAGCCTGTCGTCGCCATTCTGTTTCTCAGGATACCTTTGGAAACCAGGTAGTCTGCAACGGCATTGGCACGTCTCATGGACAGGCCCATGTTGTATTCTTTAGAGCCTATGTTATCGGTATGACCCTGGAGTTCAACGCTCATGGCAGGGTTCTTTTCCAGTATGACAACCACTTCGTCAAGCAGGGGATAGGCTTCGGGTTTGATGACGGATTTGTCAAAGTCAAACAGGACGTTATCCAGGCTCCAGCAACCAACGGCATTCACTTTGGCGCCAACCGGGGTATTGGGACACTGGTCGTATTCGTCATAGACACCGTCTCCGTCCGTATCTTTCATGGCCATTTTTTTCTTCATGGGAGCGGCAGCTTTTTCCAGGAACACTTTTTCAACAAAGGTGGCCATGGCATCACCGCTTAAAAGGTCGTCCGCATTGGTGAGGAAACCGCAGTTGCCGATTCTGGCCACTTCACTGAGAAACGCAAGACCCTCGGGGGCATTGCCCACCTGGATGGGATAGAAGCAGATGGAAGACCCGTACTTGTCTTTGAGACCCTGGATCATGGGAAGCTTCTGATCCATGTCGAGACCGTCGGAGATGATGATAACGGCATTGTGTACGCCCGAAAGCCCTTCAAGGTCTTTGCCCACAGCATCCATGGCTGTTCCCAGGGGGCTGTAACCGCCGGGTGCGGTTACGTTGGCAAGGCCCTTGGACAGGTCTGCGGTGTTATAATTGGCCATGCCGTACTGCAATACGGTCAGTTCCTTGGATACTGCGGGGGCGTGACCGAAAGATCTTAAGCCGGCCATCTGTCCCATTTCAGGAATGGTCATATTCAGGCGTTCGGCAATGGCTTTGCCCCTGACAAATTTGGAGTTGCCCATGTAGTCGTGGCGCATGGAGCTGGATGCGTCAAGGACAATGGAGAAGTTGTCCACCTTGGATTTGTACATGGCTGTATCAAACTGGGTGGCGTTAAATGCGGGTAATTCCACGGGGGCCTTGGTTGCACATCCAAAAAGGAAAAGGAAGGCAAGCAAGGACAATAAACTCTGGACGAAAATTTTCTTGTTCATTTTCTCTCCTTTGCAATGTTTAAGGTATCACCTTGGATCGGTCGGGTGTCAGACAATAAATTACTTGAAGCTTTAGACAAATATACTGGCTCATACTACCGTAGAAAACCGTTGAAATCAACTATTCTTTTATCCGGTCATATGCCAGTTTAAAGCGGTTTTGAAACTTGTGTGGCCCCCGGACCGGTGCTGCTTTGCCATAGATCCCGTATTTCTACATTATTGCCGTAAATGGTAAGTATTATTTTTCCAGGGTCAAGACCGGTGGGCCGGATTTAATTCTACCCGTTTGGTAGTAAAATTGTCTGGTACTTTGTATGCCGTATTATTTGAGATTTCGCCGCGTGTTGCAGTAGGGGCGATTTTTCGTCTCTTTGGCACGGTGGTGTGGCCCACTTGTAGTGATGTAACACAGATGCCGGGTATAATCCGGCCGGAGCAGTCGCTGTTCCTATTGGTTTTCCCGGGGAAAAAAGAGGGCAATCTGCAGGCCGGTTCCGTCAGCGGTGCCGGCCATGGCTTTACCCCCGTGGTCTTCCACGATTTTTTGGACCGCGGTCAATCCCAGGCCGGATCCCGGGTGCCCCAATTGTTTTTTTGCATAAAAGGGGGCGAATATCTGGGACAGGTCTTTTCTTTGGATAGGTTTGCCATTATCCCGGAATATCATGGCAACCCTGCTTTCTTCCTGGTCCGTGAGATTGTGGGAGGCCACGATGATTTCTGCCCGGCTGCTTTCCCTGATCCGGGCGGATAGATGGGCCAGCAGGGTGGTAATAAGCTTGGTCAGCAGGATTTCACTGATGCGGATCATGCCGGCCTGCCCGTCCGTTTCCAGAGAGAATTGCATATGGGGATGCTCGTATCTGAACCTTGCGTGGGTACTGCTTGAAAAATAGGTCCGAAGGACATCAACAGGATCGAGACTTGGGGGCTCATAGGACTTGGGCCGGGCCAGCAGGAGAAAATCCTGCACCATGTCCGATGCCAGAACGCCGGACTCATGCATGAATGAGATAGGGGTATGCAGGGGACTGTCCTTGTCCAGTTGCATTAAAACCAATTCCGGGTAGGATACCAAACCTGTGAGGATGTTGTTCAGGTCATGGGCCAGTTGCCCGGCCATTTCTCCGATCTTTTCCTGCTCTGTTTTTCCGGATGTCACCGCAGCCGTCTGATAGGCCAGGGCGCCGGCAAGGCAGTGCAGAGCATGGATCTGGTCTGATGAAAATGTCCGGGGCCGGCTGTCGGCCACCCAGAGAATGCCCGCGTGTTTACCGTTGTTCCGGATAACCGCACCCAAAAGGGCGTTCACCCCGAATCGTCCGGCAAGAGAATCTGTCAGGGCGAGACCTGCATCATTATCATCAAAAACAATGAGTTCTTCATCCCGTGGAATTTGGGTAAAACAGTTCTTTGTGGATAAAAAGGCCCGGGCCAGTTCCCGGGGGAGCCTGCAGGATGATTTGATCACCGGTGTTTCGCCGCCGGTATCAATGAACGTTGAAAATACGCCGCCGATAACCGCCAGGGCTCTTTGGACAATGATGTCGATGTTTTTGTCAGGATCCGGTCCTAAAAAATGGAAAATCTCGGCCGTCCGGGCAGAAGGATTATCCGCTCCGTCCGCAGGTGTGTACGGTTGGTCTGTTGTCACCCCGGCAATCATCATAGTTTTTTTTATTGTGAAACACCTTTAAGTTCAAGCTTTTTTTTAAAATCTTGCATTTTGAAGCCAACAATTATATACGAGTGCGAGGCTGGCCTTGGGCGGCCGAATCTTAAAAATGCAAGCGACCAAATCTTAAAATTGCTGAAATTGAAAGAGTACAATACATGGAAATCTATCAGGGGATAGTTTTGGGCATCCTCCAAGGACTGACCGAATTTTTGCCGGTCAGCAGTTCCGGCCACCTTGTTCTGGGACAACTCTATTTCGGTATGACCGAAGCCAATCTGGTGTTTGACGTTTCTGTACACATGGGGACCCTTGCTGCGGTATTGGTGGTCTATTTCAGGGATATCACGGGCATCCTGGGATCTTTATTCCGGTTTGGCGCCCGAAACACCACTGAATCCGATGGTGAAAACCTGACCATCGCCTGGTGTATTATCGTGGGGTCAGTGCCAACTGCGCTGATCGGATTCGGTCTAAAACAGTTTGAACACATCTTGTTCACCTCATCTTTTTTGGTGGGATGCATGCTGCTGCTCACCGGCACCTTGCTCTGGATTTCCAGACGGTTTTATAAGGGGGAAGCAGGGGCTGCCGGCAAAGAAAATGGAAATAAAGAAAACCCCGCTGCGAACGGGCTGACTTTCAGCCGGGCGGTGATCATCGGACTTGTCCAGGGCTGTGCCGTTATTCCGGGGATTTCCAGGTCCGGCTCCACCATTGCTGCGGGAATGTTCTGCGGGCTGGACAGAACCCGGGCGGCCAAGTTTTCTTTCCTTTTGTCCATCCCTGCCATTTGCGGTGCACAGATAATCAGCGTAAAAGATGTGTTAGAGACCGGCGGGTTAATTGACCCGGCCACCATTTATGGTACAATCGTTTCGTTTATTGTCGGCCTTGTGGCATTAAAGCTGCTGCTGAAACTCGTTCATCGGGGCAAGTTTCACCTCTTTGCTCCCTATTGCTGGCTGGCAGGAATTTTGGCCTTACTATCGAATTTTGTATAAGGAGGATCCATGCATCCCGGTATTTTCAGAGAGTATGACATCCGCGGTATTGCCGGAGAAGAGATAACCGAATCTGACGCCGTTTCCATCGGACAGGCATACGGCACCCTGTTGAGCCAGCACGGCAGAAAGAACGTATCCGTGGGCCGGGATTGCCGGCAGACATCTGATGCCTTTGCCGCAGCCTTTATCAAGGGCATACTGACCACAGGCTGTGATGTGGTGGATATCGGGGTCTGTCCCACACCGGTATTATACTTTTCCATTCATCACCTGGAACTGGAAGGCGGGGCCATGGTCACGGCCAGCCACAATCCGCCGGAGTACAACGGTTTTAAACTCATGAGCGGTATGGATTCCATTCACAGCCAGGGGCTTCAGGATATCCGGAAAATAATCGATGCCGGAGCCTTTGCCACGGGTGAGGGTAAACTCACGCAATCCGATGTCATGACCCCTTACCGGGCCATGATTCTGGACAATATCTCCCTGTCCAAAAAAATTCGCTTAGGTGTTGATGCCGGCAACGGCACAGGCGGGCTTACCGCCCTTCCGATTTTAAAAGACCTGGGGTGCGAAGTCCACGACATCTATTGCGATCTGGACGGCACCTTCCCCAACCACGAGGCCGACCCCACCCAGAAGAAAAACCTCACCGATCTCATTGCCCTGGTTCAAAAGGAAAACCTGGATCTTGGTGTGGGGTACGACGGAGATGCAGACCGCATCGGCGTGGTGGACCGTCACGGCAACGTGATTTACGGGGATCAGCTCATGGTCATTTTTGCCCGGGAAATTCTTACACGAAAGCCGGGGGCCACCTTTATTTCCGAAGTCAAATGCTCCATGGTCATGTACGACGACATCAGAAAACAGGGGGGCAATGCCATCATGTGGCGGACCGGCCACTCCCTGATCAAGAAAAAGATGAAAGAAGAAAACGCTGCCCTGGCCGGAGAGATGAGCGGCCACATGTTTTTCAAGGACCGTTATTACGGCTTTGACGATGCCCTTTACGCCACCTGCCGCCTCCTGGAGATCATGGCGGATACGGGGCGTGGTGTGGATGAACTCATTCAAGATCTGCCCAAAACCTTTACCACGCCGGAAATCCGGGTGGAGTGCCCCGATGCGGTTAAATTTGACGTGGTGACCAAGATCGTTGCCCTGTACAAATCACGGCAGGAGGTCATCGATATTGACGGCATGCGGGCGCTGTATGATGACGGATGGGGCCTTGTCAGGGCGTCAAATACCCAGCCGGCCCTGGTGCTTCGGTTTGAAGCCCTCACCGAATCCCGTCTGGAAGAGATCCGGACCCAGATCGAAACCGACCTGAAAAAAATTATAGAGGAGACAGAATAGGCACGGGGGCGTATGTCCCCGTGTTGTGATATATTTATGCAGTTATCCCCTCCCCAGCAAGACGCTGTTAATCATACCGGCTCCCCGGCCCTTGTGGTGGCGGGAGCCGGTTCCGGTAAAACCCGTACCCTCACCGCCAAATTTTCCCACCTCACCGCCATCGGCCACGATCCCAGGCGGATTCTGGCCATAACCTTCACCAATAAGGCGGCCCAGGAAATGAAGTCCCGGCTCATGGAAATGACAGGTCTTCCCGAGCACAGTTTCGAATGGGTGCGGACCTATCATTCCGCCTGCCTGATGATCCTGAAAACGCATTGTCAGGTCATGGGCTATACCCCGCCGGTCCAGGTGTTCACCGTTTACCAGCAGGACAAGCTGGTAAAGGAACTCTGTGTCCAGAACAATATTGAGAAAAAATATGCCAACCGGATTCTGAGTACCATTTCACGGGCGAAAAACGACGGTAATCCGGACCGTTACTTTGACCGCCACCCCGGATTTTACAACATCCGCCTGTCGGACATCTATGCCCAGTACGAAGAGCGCCTGGCCCAGATGAACTGCGTGGATTTTGACAATATTCTGCTCAAGGCCCGGGACCTGCTCCGGGACAACGCGGATATCCGGCAGTATTATAGGGATTATTTTTCTTTTATTCTGGTGGACGAGTACCAGGACACCAACAATATCCAGGAAGAGCTGACGTCTCTTTTGCTTGGCAGTCACAGAAACCTGTTTTGCGTGGGGGACGACTGGCAGTCGGTTTACGGATTCCGGGGGTCCAATGTGGACCATTTCATCGGATTCCCGGACAAGTACCGGGATGCCAAGATTTTCAGGCTGGAGGAAAATTACCGGTCTGCGGACGAGATCGTCCAGGCCGCCAACGACATGATCGACTACAATCCGGACAAGATTGAAAAACGCTGCTTCTCCCGGAAGAAGGGCGGTGTGGTGGAAATTTACGATTTCATGTCCGATGCCCATGAGGCGGAGTGGGTGGCCAAACGGATTAAAGGTCTGAACAAATCGGGCCAGGGCATCCCCTACGATAAAATGGCCGTGGTCTACCGGACCAAGTTCTGTTCCCTGCCCTTTGAAAAGATTTTCAGGGCATTCAGAGTGCCCTACCGGCTGATGGGATCCCAGGGCTTTTTCGAACGAATGGAGATCCTGGATATCAACTCGTATCTGAGCGCCTCTTATTTTCCCAATGACGACCTTTCCTTTGAAAGGATCGTAAATACGCCCAAGCGGGGTATCGGCCCTTCCATGATAAAGAAAATCTCGGCCATGCGCACGGATGGCAGAAGTCTTCAGGCCGCCGCCCGGGTGATGGTCAAAGAACGCGTGCTCACCCCCAAAGTCCATGAGAACCTGTCACAGGTGCTGTCCATTCTGGATGCCATCCATGATATGCCCCCGGCCATGGCCATGGAAACCGTTATCGACAGGTCCGGGTATTACGATCATCTGGAAAAGATCACCAAAACCCCGGCGGAGTTCATTTCCAAGAAAGAAAATATTGAACAGCTCATCTATACGGCCAGGTCAAAGGATACCATGCTTGAGTACCTGGAAGAGGCCGCCCTGATCCGTGAAGACAAGGACGAGGATGATGAGATGGATGAAAACGGGGTCGCTCTGCTCACCATCCATTCGGCAAAAGGGCTTGAGTTTGACACCGTATTCATCGTGGGATGCGAGGAACGGCTCTTTCCCCATTGGCGGTCCATGGACGAGGGGGAAAAGGCCTTGTCCGAGGAACGCCGTCTCATGTATGTGGCCATGACCCGGGCTGAACGCTTTCTCTACCTGAGCCATGCCAATTACCGCAAAGGTGAATTTTCCACCCGGAGCCGTTTCATTGATAATATAAAGGAATGCCTGTCCTGACAGGGGGCAAGGCTGCCCATGGATATTTTTTACGCCATAAAGGAGCCGGTGTCCCAGGCGTTTGCCCGGATAATACGACAGGGACATCGGATCATCCCTGCGGCTCAGAAGGGGATATTCATTACCCTGTTTTTTATTATTTTTGCCACGGTGGCCGGCGTGGGTATCGTGGTTCCCCTGTTGCCTATCTATGCCCACGACCTGGGGGCGGCCGGCATCTACGTGGCCATGATTTTCGGTGCTTTTTCCATCTCCAGGACATTTCTTTTGCCCCTGTTCGGAAGGCTCTCGGATCATAAGGGGCGCAAACCGTTTATTGCGGGCGGACTGCTCACCTATGTGCTGGTGTCCCTGGCATTTGTCTGGTCCACCAGCGTGAACCAGTTGATTTTCATACGGTTCATCCAGGGGGCCGGATCCGCCATGATCATGCCCGTTGTCCAGGCCTACGTGGGAGAGATTTCTCCGGAGGGGACGGAAGGGTATTCCATGGGCCTGTTCAACCTGTCCATGTTTCTGAGCCTCTCTTTAGGGCCTTTGCTGGGGGGCGCCATTTTGGATGCGTGGTCCATGGACGGTGCCTTTATCTGCATGGCAGGACTGTCCGCAGCCGGCCTGATTCTCTGCCTGAAGTACCTGCCGCCCCTGTCTGAGGAACGCATCAATACCCGTGACCGTGAGCCTGTGTCCTTGAAAGACATCATACGGGATTGGGACCTCATCGGGCTGGTTGTCTTCCGCTATGCCTACACGGCCTGTATCGGTGTGATCTGGTGTTTTTTGCCCCTGTTTGCCTCCAAGACCTTTGGGATTTCCGGTGCAAAGATCGGCGTCCTGGTGATGGTGGGGGTGCTGGTTTCCGGAGTGCTCCAGGTGCCCATGGGCTTGGTGGCGGACCGGATGAGCAGAAGGGTAATGATTTTTTCCGGCGGGCTGATTTCCTCTGCGGGAATCGTCTGCCTTTACTGGTGCACAACGTTCTGGGAACTGTTTGCCGCTGTCTTTCTTTTCGGTATCGGCGGCGGGATTTCCATGCCGGCCATATCCGCTTTGGCCGTGATTAAAGGCGAGGCGAAGAAGGCCATGGGATCGGTGATGTCGATTATGACGGTCTCCCATTCCATGGGGATGCTCACCGGTGCCCTGATGGCAGGCCTGTCCATGGATTTTTTCACCTTGTCCTACGCCTTCCCCTGCGGATTCGCGATTATGGTTACAGGCACACTGCTGTTTCCTGTGCTGTACCGTGCGCGGGCATAACCATACGCTTAAAAAACTTACAGTTCCCGTGAATACTCTTTTAACCGGGCAAATTCAAAAAGGATATGATCAAGGGCGGACCGCAGGTCATCCGGATTCCCGGATTGGCTTTTTTCTTCCAGTGCCGCTGCTGTTTTTGCAAGATCTTTGGCCAGCAGATTGGCAGCCCCGCCTTTGATGGCATGGGCATTTTCCCGGATAACAGCGTAATCCCGGTCGGCCAGTGCCTGTTCCATCACCGGGAACTGGGTGGCCAGGGTGGTGAGAAATTCATTGAACACGTCCGTGAAGAAGGCAAGGTCGTTGTCAAATTCCCACAGGGCTTTTTCCATGTTGATGGGCCCGTCTTCAGGAAAAGGTGCTGCTGCTGCATCATTGTTGTTTCCCGGAGTATGTTCTGGCTGCTCTGAGGATGTTTCACGGTTTTGCTGCAGGTTAACCGGATCCGGCTGCAGGGAGGTATCATCCCTTTCATCTGTCCCTTCATCAACATAAGAGCGGACCATCCCGATAAACGTTTCCTTTTTTAAGGGCTTGGTCATGAAATCATCCATGTCCATGGCCAGACACTTTTCCCGGTAACCTTCAATGGCATGGGCGGTCATGGCTATGATCGGGGTACGCTGAAGCAGATGGGACTTGTCCGGATTGGCTTGGACATAGGCTTCCCCGGTCCGTTTTTCATAGGCCCGGATTTGCCGGGTGGCCTCATACCCGTCCATCACCGGCATCTGGATATCCATGAGCACCAGGTGGAACTGCTTGGCCTTGAACAGGTCAACGGCCTGCTGTCCGTTTTTGGCCAGACTGACCTGGTAGCCCTGGTTCATAAGATGCCGGACAGCCACCTGTTGGTTGGCAGGGTAGTCTTCGGCAAGAAGGATCTGGATCTTTTTGCGTCGGATATCCGAGATGCTGTGGCGGGTCACCGGTGTGGGAATCGGCCTGGTGCTGGCGGTCAGCACCGCAGTGATTGCTGTTTTTAACGCCTGTTGTTTAATGGGTTTGAGCAGGTAGCCCTGGATATCCAGATTCCGGCACCGCTGGTTGTCTCCGATCCTGCCCACGGAGGTAAGCAGGATGACCGGAACACGAGATATATCCTGTGTGTTTCTGATGGATTTCACCAGGTCAAATCCGTCCACATCCGCCATATGAATATCGGTCAGCACCAGATCGGTGGCGCCGTCCTGCTTGATAAGGGCCAATGCTTCCAGTGCGCTGGGGGCTTCCTGGACCCGGCATCCCCACGCCTTGAGATGGGTGGCGAACACAAAACGGGTTTTCGGATTTTCCCCCACCACCAGTATATTTTTTCCTTCCAGCACCTTCCGGGCGGTATCTGTGTCTCCGTTTGACTGATGGACCGGGTCCAGTTTCAGGGGAAGGGTGAACCAGAAGGTAGATCCTTTTCCCGGTGCGCTGTCAAGGCCGATGTGCCCGCCCATCATCCGCACCAATTGTTTGGAGATGGTGGTGCCAAGACCCGTCCCGCCGTACTTGCGGGTGGTGGAGCCGTCAGCCTGGGCAAAACTTTCAAAGATAAGGGCCTGTTTTTCGGGGGGGATGCCGATGCCCGTGTCCCTGACGTTGAACCGGAGGGTGACGGTGTCCTCTTCGCTGCTTAACAGGTCCACCCAGATAAAGATTTCGCCTTCCCGGGTGAATTTAATGGCATTGCCCACAAGGTTCACCAGGACCTGGCGCAGGCGTCCCGGATCCCCTGTGAGGGCTTCGGGTGTATCCGGCGGCAGAAAGGAGATGAACTCCAGTTCCTTTTGATGGGCGGTGATGGCAAAGCTGGCTGCCAGGTCTTCAAAGAGCACCCGCAGGTTGAAAGAGGCGTTTTCCAGCTCCAGCCGGCCGGCTTCCACCTTTGAAAGGTCCAAAATTGAGTTGATGATGCCCAAAAGGGAGGCGGTTTCCGTATTGATGGTCGTGACCAGGTTTTTCTGGTAATCGTTCAGCGGAGTTTCCATTACCAGTTCACCCATGCCCAGGATGGCGTTCATGGGGGTTCTGATTTCATGGCTCATGTTGGCCAAAAATTCGCTCTTGGTTCTGGCGGCCTCCTCCGCCTGAAGTTTGGCCTGCCGAAGGGCTTCTTCCGCCTCTTTTTGTTTACGGATATTGGTGATGGTGCCTTCGATTCCCATGGGGGTGTCCATGGCATCGGTGAAATAGTTGCAACTGGAGAGTACGGGGATGGTCTCGTTGTGACGGGTGTTAAGCAGTAATTCCACATTGTATACACGGCCGGATTTTTCCAGCACCGTCATGAACCGGCCAAAGGCCGTACTGTTTTTGAAAAACAATTCCCCGATATCCTTGCCGATCACCTGGGTTTCGCTGTCATACCCCAGGAGCCTGACGCCGGAGGGACTGATCATGGTCAGTGTCCTGTCCATATTGGTCCGGAAAAAGACATCCTGCATGTTTTCAATCATGCCCCTGTATTTTTCCTCACTGCGGCGCAGGGCCTCTTCCGCTTCTTTGCGCTGGGTGATATCCCGGATGACGGCCTGGAGCACATCTTTTCCATTCAGGGTCATCCGGTTGAGCAATACGTCCGCCGGAAAAGTCCGGCCGGTTTTCAGATTCCGGTGGATCCATTCAAAATGGCTGCTTCCGGTATCAAAGGCCTCTTTGATTTTTTCACCGGCCAGTTCATCGGATGTTTGGCCGTTTTCCTGGTGTTTCGGGGAAAGTCCCCGCGGCCCCAGCCGCAACAGCTCTTCTTTGCTGTCACACCCGTATAGCGCCAGTGCGGCCGGGTTACAGTCCAGTATCTTGGGAGCATGGTCCAGTACACCCTTGCTGTCCATCAGCAAAACCGCATCCGAACTGGACTCAAACAGGGTGGTGAACTTGACTTCGGTCTGCAGCCGTTCCGCCATTTCAAGCTCCAGATCCCGGGTGCGTTGATTGACCAGGGATTCCAGCCTGTCCCTGTGCCGGCGCAGTTCTGCCTCCAGGTGGTTCTGGGCTGATATGTCACGGATGTTGCTGATATAGGCGGGGCGTCCCTGGTAATCGGTTTCCTCCGTCCGTATTTCCACGTCAATGGTTTTGCCGGATCGGGTGATGTGGGTGTAGCGGTGGGTTTCCCCCCCTTTTTCGTTATCGATGTTCCGGCGGACCCTATCCAGTTCGGATTTTGGGTGCAGATCTTGAGGCGTCATGGTTTCAAGCTCTTCCGGCGTATACTCGTAGGTATCGAGAAAGGCCTTGTTCCAGTTCAGCATCCGGTGGGTATCCTTGGCAAACACCAGGATCGGATCCGCGATACGGTTGAAAAGCCGTTTATATTTTTCCTGGATGTTTTCCCTGTCAAAGACGGTGCGGTCATGATCTGCCTTGAGTATGGCAATGGCGTTGAACACCGATTTCAGCGGGTGGGTCTCCGGGATCTGGTCCTCCTGCATCCCGTGTTCATCCCAGTTGATGCTGCCGATATAGTCCAGAAGATCCTGGGTGTAGTTGTCTTCAGGGTTGAATGGGGACAGCAGTTTTTTTTTCAGTGCTTTGAAAAAACCTTGGGACCTGTATTTTCCGGAGCTGATGGTGACGGCATGGCGGATGGCTTCCTCGTATGTGTCCAGCGCCTGCATGGGGATGTCGGGTTGCTTGAGCCGGATACCGATGTTGTAAATCCACTTGATGTGTTTGGGCACATTGTAGACAAAGTGGCCCGCCAGGTTGTCATTCTCCATTTTGTTGAAAAGCTGGTCCGCCACTTCGATACGGGTCCGTTTGGACGGCAGGTTAACGATCCCGCTGTAATCTGCAATCTCTACATAGGGGTGGGGGGCAAGACCGCTGGCCTTTAAAAAACGGCCGTAGGCATCGAACAGGGCCAGGGTACCCTCATATGAAATCCGTCCTTTTGGATAGGCGCTGAGAATATGGGTCCCCACCCGGTGGAAGGTGACCTGGTAGTCCTCCATGAGCTGGATATCGGTCCATTCCGGGCTGGTATAGGTGGCCAGGTTGGTTCTGCTGCAGATGGTCTCCTCAAAGGTGTCCGGTAGATCAGGAATCCGGAAATTCTGCATGTGCCGTCCTCCCCGGGTTAGCCCGGCCACGCCAGGGTCAGCGGCCGTTCAAGGGCGATCAGCCAGATACCGCATCCCGGGGTCACCTGTGTTTGGGCCGGCGGGTTGACCTGAACCCTGCCGTCCGGATGCCGCAGGGCAAAACTCAAGTATCCGTACCGTTCATTTAAATAATTGTGCAGCGGCCACCAGGTCTGGTTGGGGCCGATATCCGGTATGGTTACAAAGTAGATCTCTTCATTGGCATCGTTTTTTAAGAGGATTTGAAGCGGGATATGTACCTTGTCCTGCATGGCCTGCACCATCATTTCAGCAGTCATTTGCATGATGGTTTCAAACCGGCCGGGCACGGAGCTGAAAGTGTCCAGACTCTGGGTGGAAAGACAGCGGACAGTGATTTCACAGGCTTCGTCTTTGTACTTGAGCGCGTTGATCAGGGCAAACAGGCTGATCTCATCACTGCCGGTATGGATGACGATGCGGGATGCCGTGGACACGTTGGCCCGTTTCAGCGCCCGGGTGGTGTCCGGACGACCTTTGACAAAAAAGCAGCCCTCTTCTTCGGGCATGGGGTGGCGGGCAAGGTCGGCAAGGATTACCACGTCTTTTTCCCTGTAAGACCCATCTTCCCGGATCTGGCCGGCCAGGTATTCGGTTTCAGGGGTATAGCCCACCAGAAGAATGTGGCCGGTACCGGTATATGGTTTTTCCCCGTGCATTTGTTTATCCCTCCTTTCAATGAGACAGGATGCGACATGGGTGATGAAAGCGGCCCCAAGACCGATTCCCATGAACATGGGAAGGAGAACGGCAACAATTTTACCAGGCATGGATGACGGGTAAATGTCCCCGTATCCCACGGTGGTGGAGGTGACGATACTCCACCACAGGGCTTGTTCCGGGTGTGTCAGCGCCGATCCGTCGGGTTCCACCAGGGAAATCAGGACGCTGGAGACCAGAAGCAGAACCAGATAGGCGCACACCAGGGTGACGCCCCGGTGCCGCAGGCCTGTCCGGATAAGGGCTTTTATCAGGTGAAGCAAGGCGTGCTCCTCATACCGTTGAATTTTGGGCCGGATATTGTCGGACCCGGATTGTCATAAATTATTACCTTATCCGGTCCGGATTTGCACGGATTTATTGCAGGTGCCCGGCCATAAACGGCCCCTCTTTTGGCCAAGTTTCGGACGGGCACTTCGTATGCTATTTTTCCTGCCACTGGGGCGGTCGTTTTTCGAAAAAAGCCGCCACCCCTTCTTTGGCATCCCGGGTGGAGCACAGCCGTGCAAAGGCCTCGTTCATATAGGCGAACTGGCTGTCGTAAGCCATATCCTCGGAGGCGTAAAAGGCGGATTTTGCAATTTGAACGGCAACGGGGCTTTTGGCGGCAAGTTCCTTGGCCCAGGCATAGGCCCTGTCTTCCAGGTCCTGTTTGGGAACCACCTGGTTGATCAAACCCAGACGCAGGGCTTCGTCCGCCTTGACAAGGTTGCCGTAAAGCAAAAGCTCCAACGCTTTTTTTCGTCCGACACACCTGGCCACCGGAATTACCGGCCCCACACAGTTGAGGCCCACGTTGATGGCCGTCAGCCCCATTTTTGCATTTTCCGCCGCCATCACCAGGTCGGCCGCAGCGATCAGGCCCATGCCGTTTGCGGCGGCAACCCCCTGGAGCTGGGCGATCACAGGGGTTTTTATTTTAGAGATACCCACCAGGGGCGCCTCCATACGCTCGATCCACTCCCGGTATTCCAGCGGGGTTTTCCCTTCCAGTTCATTGACATCAATGCCGGCGCAAAAGGCCTTTCCCGCCCCCTTGAGCAGGATAACCCGGACCTTAGGGTCATTATCCATAAGACCAAGGGCTTGATTGAGTTCCCCCGCCATCTGGCTGCTGAAGGTATTGAGTTTGTCCGGCCGGTTCAAGGTGAGGGTGCCGATGTGATTGTCGTCGGTTGTCATGATAATGGTTTCAAATGTCATAGAGCCTCCTTGGAATAAAGACGCAGGATTTGGAAATTTACCCTAACAGGTCGGGAATCTGTTGAAAAGGGTTAATATGCTTCTAATGGCGCCGGTAACTGATTTTGGTGCCCAGGCGGATACCATGGCGGTGGCAGAATCCGGCCGGAACCTCCACAACAAACATGGCAGGTTCCAAAGATGCGTATGTGGTATCGGACATCGGGCGTGTGTGCTCATGGATGGTGATAATCCGGCCTGCCTCATCTGCAAACAGGATATCCAGGGCACCGGGGGTATCGGTCATGATAAAGGTTCGAACGGCTGAGTCCGGGTATACAAAGAGCATGCCTTCCTCATCGCCGGAAAGTCGCCTGCCCTTAAGTCCCTTCAGGCGTTCTTCCCGGGTGTCGGCAATTTCAACCCGGGTTCCGGCTATGGGTATGTTGTCCTGTGTGAGCCAGGTTAACTCTGCGTCCCAGCGGATGGCTGAACGGGTGGATACGGCCGGGTTTAGTATGGTGCAGCCGGCGGTGCAGGCAAGAGAACAAAGCGCAGGGATCATGCATAGATAAATGAGAAGCTGTCTTTTAAAAAAGCGGTGTTCAACCATGCCTGGCATCATCTTCCGTATTGGGTTATGATAAGAGATTGCTGTACTTCTTTTGACCATAGCACAGGTTCCCGCGGAATAGAATGTCTAAAGACGTCATGGATGAACCGGTGAATTCCCTGTATTGATGGTGTCCTCGGCCTGGAAGAATTTGAAAATACATAGTTATAGTTATTGTCAAACAAAGACTGGCATGACAATTATATGCTTGGAAATGAGACGCTTGTGGAGAAGAACAATGAATCAATTATCACATTCGATGTAAAAGTGTCATTGGGGGCTATGAAAACAGTATCCGTTGTGATTGCAGATGATCACCCATTGGTTCGAAAGGCCATTAAACAGTCCTTCCGTCATAAGCCGGAAGTGGCATTCACCGGGGAGGCCGGAGACGGCATTGAACTTTTAAATCTGATAGCTGAAAAACGGCCGGATATTGCTATCATTGATCTGGAAATGCCCAAGATGGACGGATACAAAGCCATCTTGAAGCTGCACACCCTTTATCCGGAAACCAAAACCATAGCGTTCAGCGGTTTTTTAAACGACGCCAACCAGAAGCGCGCCATTGAAATGGGAGCCCATGCCTCCATCAGTAAAAATGAGTCCACCCAGGCCTTTGTACAAGCCCTGGAGGCCGTGGTCGCCGGAGAACAATACCATTCGGATGTCTCATGCACCCATTATGTGGAGCCGCCCAGGAACAATTCCGACGGGGTGCTGACCCTGCGCGAGAAGCAGATTTTAAGCCTGATTGCCGAAGGGAAAACCAGCAGGCAGATCGGTAAAACATTTAATATTTCCCAATGGACGGTGGACAAACACCGCTCCAATATCCGGACGAAGCTCGGCCACAGCAGCCTTGCGGAAACCGTCCGTTATGCCATCGAACGCGGGTATATAGACAGGAGGTAAGACGGCGTCAATACGTGAACCACTGGATCCCCAAACATGTGCTGGTGGTGGATGATGAAGCTTCCATTTTGAAGCTGCTTTCCAGTGTATTGGAACGCAGAGGGATTGTCGTGGATACGGCCGAGAGCGGCAAACAAGGGGTGCAAATGGTAGGGATGCATTCCTACGACCTGGTGATTACGGATTTGAAAATGCCGGGGGTGACCGGCCGGGACCTGCTGGCTGAGATCCGGAAAAGTAAAGGGGAAGCCCTGCCCGTCATCGGTATGTCAGGCACCCCGTGGATGCTGGAAAATACATCCTTTGACGCGGTTCTGGTTAAGCCTTTCAGCCAGGACACCCTGTTTAAAACCATTGATACCGTCGGCGCCACTTCGGCAGGGGTCTCCACGTCTTAAAGTCCGCCTCAGTCACAGCGTTGGAAAAAAACGCAAATCACCCAAAAAAAAAGACGCCGAACTTTAAGCCTTACTCCAGAAGCCAGGATTCGTGGTTATAAAGGGAGAGCAGCACCGGAAAAAGAATGGTGTTGATTTCCTTGCGCCGGGTGACCAGCATGTCTTTTCCGAAAATCAACTGCCGCTTAAATCCGTCTGAAGTTAAAAATCTTGTGGGCACATCAATCGTAAGGTCTCTGATTCTGCTGCCCGGAAGATGCCGGCCCCTGTGTACCGCCAGGTACCATCCCCAATCACCGAAAGAGGGGACGTTTTCATGGTAAGGGGTAACAGAGAACCCTGCAGAGGAAAGCGTCCGGCCGATACATAGAAAGCTTTCCCTGGCCAGGTAGGGTGAGGTGGCCTGAATCGCCATGATACCGGCGGCAGACAGGCGGTCCCTTGCCTTGAGATAGAATTCCCTTGAGTAAAGCTTGGTCAGCTCCGGCGTGGACGGATCCGGCATGTCCACGATAATCACGTCCCACACCCCTTTAGCCTCCGCCAGAAAACGGTCGGCATCCACATTCATGACGCTCACCTCTGCCAGGTGGACGGACTTTGTGTTTTTTTCCGGCCGCAACGCTTTATCGGTCTGATAAATCTGGCGGTCCGGCCCGGGGCTTACGGCACCCCCTGCCAGGTGTACGACCCTGGCATCGGCAAAGGCATTTCCATTTATCCGTGCCAGCAGGGGGTGTGTTGCGGCAAGCTGTGTCATGGCCGGGTCCAGGTCCACCAGCATCACCTCTTTTACATCCTTGAACTTCAGGACCTCCCGAAGCGCCGCGCCGTCACCGCCCCCCAGAATCAATACCCGTTGCCGGGAGGGCGACAGGGTCATGGCCGGAATGACCAGGGATTCGTGGTACCGGGCTTCGTCGGTGCTGCATAGCTGGAGATTACCGTTGAGAAAAAGCCGGGTTTCATCCAGCGGGGGATAATGGGTGATGACGATATGCTGGTACTGGCTGGTCTTACTGTAAACAATCGGGTCGTCGTAAAGGGGCTGTTCATTTTGAATCTGCCAGTCCCGGTTGTTCATGTATCCGTAGATGACAGCGCCGCAGGTGAGCAGCATGACCAGGGCAAGCCAGGGACTTTTGGGGATCAGCCGTTTCCGGGAGAAGTAGACAAAGGTCACCAGGGCCAGGGAAAAGTTCATCCCGGCGGTCAGGAAGGCGGCTTCGGTGATGGGAAAGAACCGCAGCAGCAAAAATACGTATATCAGGGCACCGGCCAGGCTGCCGATATAGTCGGCGGAAAGAATATTGCCCAGGTTGGTGGACAATTCCCTGGAAAAATCGTTGTTGATCCGGATGATCACCGGGATCTCCAGACCGATGAGGATGCCGATGAGAGAGACAAACAGGTAAAGCACCAGACTGTAGTGGGACGTATATCCGTAGGACAGGTAGGTGAGGGTGGGGGAATATCCTCCGGCCAGGGCCAGGGCGATCTCAATAAGCACAAAGGTGGCGATGAGTTTGCCCTTTGGGATTCTTGCCTGAATCAGGCTGCCGAATCCCATCCAGAACATCATCAGGCCGATGACCATGGCCCACTGCTCAAAGGCGTTGCCAAGGATCATCGAGGCAAGGCTGGCCTGGATATACTCCAGAATAATGCCGCAGGCCCCGGAGGCGAACATACAGGCGCACAACAGGGCCGAGGCAAAGTTGAAGGCCGGGCGCTGGGTATCGCTCATGGGATGGCGCTGTCACTACATGGCATAGGCAATGATAATGGCCGCTGCGGCAATGGCGCTTTCAACCACCACCAGGGCAGCCACGTTCCGGTCTTGTTTTATTTCCGTGGCCAGGTTGGTGGTGGGCAGCAGCAGCCGGTCCGTAAGACTCCTAAATACCAGAAGTAGTACAATTCCGTATACTGTATAAATCGCAAACCCTGCAAGATCCGTCATCCATCCGGTAAAGGGGCCGGAGAGACTGGACATGAGGATGATGGAAAGGGCGATAAGAATACCGCCCAGGCTGATGCCTGCCGCCAGGTTGTTGTTTTTGATCTCTTCCCTGACGTTATAAGGGGTGATCAGTTCGTAGATAAAACCGAAGGCGAGCAGTACCAGCTGGCCCAGAACAAAAAAGAGTACGGCGGACATAAGTGACTGGGAAAAGGTGCCGCCCCCGCCGGAAAGACTGCCGTTGAGAATGAACCCGGTAGCGATGTACATGCTGGCTTCCACCATGCCCAGCGCCGTGTTGCCGGTGACGGTTCTGCCGTCGGGAAGGGTGAATTCCTTGATGCATTCCGCATCGTTGTCCATATGGCCCATCATGATGAAATCGTTGATGAATCGTGAGGAAAAAAGAAAGCCTGTAATCATCAGGCCGTCCACGGCCAGTTGGATCAGGTCGATCCAGAAGCCTTTGGATCCGCCGGACAAGGCTCCTGCCATGGCAATGGCAATGCCCAGGTAAAGGCCGGCACGTCGCAGTCCCACGGCCACGTTGCCGTCGTCGATATGGCGGTCGTCGTCAAACTCCCGGGTGCGCCAGTCGTCAAGACGTTTGGCAAGATAGATGAAGAAAATGCCCACCAAGGCAAAACTAAGGCCCTGGCTTAAGGATGAAAGAATCGCAGTAATCGTCATGATGGGTCTCCTTATTTGCCTTTCCCCTTGGGACCGCCGCCGCGAAGTGACGCGCTGCCGCCCCTGACCGAGGCTGGGCCGGATTTGAATCCGCCGGTTTTTGCAAAGGTGGTGTTCTGGTAGCGGGGGGTGCGTTTAATCGTAGTGCCCCGGGTACCGAAGGTATAGCTGCCGTTTTTGGTTTTTCCGTAATAGGGTTTCTTGTGCCGGTAATTGGTGCGCCACCGGTTCCAGGACCCGTAGTGATAATAATAGGGAGGGAAAAAGAAGAGGTTGGAAAAGAAGGCGTACCGTCCGTACCAGGACCAGAAATCGTTGCCGTTCTCATCGGTTTTCCATTCCCCGTAGGCCGGATTGCCCACATAGGCCATGCCGGGGGGCGCTGCCTGGGGATCGGGCTCAAGTTCACCGTAAGGCTTGGATAGTATGGCCATACCCAGATTGTCCAGGTTTTGCTCGTAAAAGGAGGGGTTGACCTTTACCCAGTCGGTCTCCTTCGTCTCTCCGTTGGTTTCCATCAGATACTTGTGAAAGTAATCTTCCCTGAAGTTTTCAATCCAGAACGTGGCGGCGTTGTGCCGCCGGTCAGGCCAGTTGGCTGTGGGCTTTATTTCCAGTGCCTCCCAGGTATTGCCGATGTGGTTTTTAAACCGAACCCTTCCGAAACTGGGGGCAATATCGGCAATGCTTTCCTGGTTGGATGCCGCAAGTGCCTGGTAGGTGGCAGGACTGATCTTCCGGGTAAAGGCGGCAAATCCCGGATTGTAGTAATCTGAGCTCTCATCCCAGGACTCCCGTTTGATGGTGATGTAGTAATCCACCTTCATGTCCTGAAGCACCTTGGTGTAGCTCTGATAGAGTTTGGAAAGATCATCTTCCAGACGGGGGGCTTCCTGAGCCAGCTTGGTTCTGGCAGCGGCAATGGCATCCGAACCGTCTATAAGGGCTGCGAAATCGGTATTTCCGCTGCGTTTGTATTCTTTGTAGGCAGCAATCGCCTTCTTGCGTCCGGCATCGGTTTCCTCTCCCAATTGGGTCAGGGGGGATATCCGGGCATTGATGGCTGCAGCGGCGTCCGGAAACTTTTCAAGTGCTTTGGCAACAGGGCCGCTTTCAAGGGTTTGGACGGTGGATAAAATGGTATCTGCATCTGAGACCGCCTGATCATAGAGGGCCTTAGGTGCCTTCATGGCGGCCCTGAGCCTGTCCATGCGTTTGAAGGGGACCTGTGCTTGCTCTTTGGCAGAGAGAATCACTTTGTTTATCCGGTTGATCTGGATTTTCACCTGGACCGCCCCATCCGGGTTGTCTGCCTTGAGCAATGGGGCAAGATCCGCATCGTAAAGCCTGCGGGCTCTGGTGAGTGTGGCCTCGGCCCGGTCAAACGCGCCGGTCCAGTTCTCCTTGCCGCTGTACGGCGATAGGGGCGTAAACGCAGCGGAACCCTCAAGTTTTTCGAACTTTTGGCGCTGATCATGGATAAACGTTTCTGCCAGGCTCAGTGATTTTTGGATTCCTTTGGCCTCATCTACAATATCATCGGGCAGTCCGCCCCCGCAGCCGGAAAGGCTGAAAACCAAAAGCCCTAGAAAAAGCAGCCCCGGTATCAGGGCGGCCGGAACGGATAAGTGTTTTTTACGCATCGGGTTGCGCCTCTTTGGGTGTGTCATTCGTTTCGGCGTCCTGATTATTATCCGGATCAGTTCCGGATTCGTTTTCCGGGTCAGGCAGCCCCCGGCTCAGGATAGTGATTTCGCCGGGAATCACCTTTTTGGCGATATAGATCCTGTACTCGTCTTTTCCATCCCCGGTCCACTCTTCAATGGTGATGGTCAAGGTGCCGGGTTCGTTGATAAACTCGTACAGATAAACCTGTTCCTGTTTGCCTTCCCGGGTGTAGACGGCAGCCCAGTCATCATCGTAGTGGAAGGCTTCACCGGCGTATATAATGGTATCCTCGTCTTCAACGATTTGCTCAAGATCATCTTCGTCAATGGGCTGGCCTTCATCATCGGTCAACCGCTTGAAATTGGTCTGGTCCAGGGTAATGAACACTTCCAGTTCGTCATCGTATTCCCACTCAATATGACCGGTGTGGCCGGTCTCCATGCACAGGCAGGTCAGCTCGGTCACCGTGTAGTCCAGGGGTTTGGAAAAGTCCTCGGACATTTCCTGGTACTGATTTTTTTCCTTGACGTAGTAGGTATCTTCAAACAGGGAGAAAAAGCATCCCTTGTCCGCATCCATGATGGTCAGGTCGGTCTGTTCGGTTTCAGATACCAGGCGTTCCTTGTCCAGGGTCCGGATCAGGAAGAAACGCTGGTCAAAGGATTTTTTGTCAGCCGGGTTGATCATGTGTCCTCTCTTTTAAGGCGTTTAAGGGCTGCCCGCTGTTATACATCCTCGCGCCGGGATGTCAGGGCATCGGTTCTGGCCCTGAAACGTTCGTTCATCTCTCCTAAGGCGGAAGAACTCTGGGAGGCAATGTTGATGGTTTCCTTTGAGATCATGGCATAGGTGTCAAAGGCCTGCTCATAGGTCTGGCACGCCTCCTCTAAGGCCTGGATGTTGACGGTCATGCTCTGGCTCATCTTTGCCCCTTTTACCGCCGCATCTCCGATCACCTTGGCGGTGTCGGTCATGGTTTCGGCAGCCGCTTTCTGGACCATGTCCAGGTGCTGCAGGGTTTCCATCTGCTGTTCCGCCGCCACCCGGACCGCCAGGGCATTTTTCACCGCTGTGGAAAGGATCATGTCGGTACGCTGGACCAGTCGCTGCACCAGGTGGGCGTTTCTGACCATCATCTCTCCGCCGAACCGGGTCTGGAGATTGGAGTTGTCAATGGTCTGCAGATCCACAACGGCCATGGCCAAATCTGAGGTCAGGGTGGTCAGGGCCTCCTTGGTTCTGGGATCTTCAACTGTTTCAATGTGCGCCATAAGCTTTTCCCAGATGATCTGGCCCAGGTAAATCTGTTCCTGGAGCTTGGGCTGTATCTCTTTGAGGGCATCGCAGATCTGGGAGAGTTCCGCCGCATCAAAGGCCACCTGGTCTGCGTCGTTGCGCAGGTGGTCCCGGATGCCGTCGATGGTGGAGTTCACGGTTTCCCTTCGTTCTGCTATGATTTTAAGGACCTCATCCCCTTTGGGCAGCCGGTTTACGGTACGGGTGAACAGTCCCATCATCTTTTTTGGCAGCGGCATTTCAGTCCGTGACACCACGGTGGGGTTTACCTTATCCAGCTCGACTTTAATGGCCAGGATGTTTTTTCCCACCGGAGAGGTATTGTCATTGGCCACATTCTGGAGCACCGAGCCCATTTTCCGGTCGTAGAGCGACACCTGTGTCTGGGTTTCGGCCATAATCTCCCGGCCCAGGGAGAACACAAAATTTCCCAGCTGCCAGTCAGACGGATCTGCTTTGATTTTTTCTAAAAAGTCATCGGCCTGGGCTTCAAGGGCCTGGATGTCCTCCACGGTAAGATGCTTGGGCTGGACCGGAATCAGTTCGGCAGGTTTTTGGACCGGGGTGAGCGCACCTTGGCCCCCCACCTGCTCAACCTCGGCGAGCACTGGTGCCTTGGCTTGCTGGGCAACCTTTTCAAGTTCCTGGGACAGGGTGGTCATGGGGTTCTCCTTTATGAAAATTTATTTGAAAGAAACAGGGCCATGGTTTTGAACTCCTGGGTTTCGTTTTTTTCAACGATGATCCGCGACCGCTGGCATACGTCACGGAGGCCGTCAATGAGGTCTGTGAATACGTCGAGCTGTTGTTCTCGGCTTTCCAATGACAGGTCCAGGTATTCCTTCACTGTTTTGTAGAGATGGGTGTTGCCGATTTTTTTGATCTCGTAGGTGAGGGTCTCTCCGGGATACCGCTCCAGCATGGCCGGTGTGACGGCCTTGAGGTCGTCAATGATTTTTTCCACCTGGAGTGTGATTGCCGGTGACAGGTGACGGTCACGGCGGATCATGAGGTTGAGCTTGAGCAGGGTGTCCAGGATTTTTGTGTAAACCAGCTTCGGGTCTTCTTTGGGCTTGGCCGGCGTTTGAATCGGTGATGTTTTGGTTCTGAATCCCTTTTGCCTGAGGTGATTCATCAACAGGCCGAATCCGATCACAGAAGCCAGAAACAGCGTGGCTATAAGTATTGTGGTCATGGGGGCGTTTCCTTTTGGATTTGAAACCCGCATTATTACAGGTAATCTCAAAAATTAATGCAGGTATGTTTTGTTTACAAGGCCCGGTTCTGTTAAAATCTGTAACAGATATACTATAAATTGTCCGAAATGCAAATATACGGCTGTACCGGCCCGGTCCATCTTGACTTTAATTTCCAAATGTATACTTAATTAGGCCTAACAGGAGCATACCGGTTCAGGTCGGTGCGTCAACACATGGGCATGATGGATATCATGCCTGCGGACGATTAGGATAAGCGGATAAGAAAACGATTAGGAGATAAAAAATGACTATGCGTAAGGTGAGTTTCAGGGCAATATTGACAATACTCGTTGTCGCATGGATAGCGGCCGGCTGTGCTCCCAGCAGATCCGGCAATGTCTACACCAGTGACCAGGCCATGCGGCCCCATACCATTGAAAACGGTACGGTGGAATCGGTGAAAGCCGTGATCATCGAGGGCGGGGACCAGCCTGTTGCCGGTACGGTCATCGGCGGTGTCGCCGGCGGTGTCCTGGGCTCCACCATCGGGGACGGGGGCGGCAGGAAGGTCGCCACCGTTTTAGGCTCCCTGGCCGGTGCGGCAGCCGGTGCGGCAGCGGAAAAGGGGATGGGCCGCAGAGACGCGCTTGAAATCATCGTGAATCAGGACAATGGCCGCACCCTTGTTATTGTTCAGGAAGCAGATGTTGAAATTTTGCCCGGTGACAGGGTCCGGGTGGTGACCTCTCCGGACGGTACTGTCCGTGTTTCCAAGTAAATCTGGTGAATTGCCGACGGCGTTATTTCTTTAAAGAGTATATTCCGCAATTGCGGACCGGGTAAAATTAGTGTAAAACAGACGACCGCTTTGGCGAATGCCTTGGACGGTTTTGGGAAGGGTGCCCTTGCGGCACCCTTCAGGTCTTTTATATGAGAGAACCAGGCAACTCGTTGAATTCTTTCATGGTTTGTTGTGGGCCCGGCGCATGACGTTCATGGGCGGCCCATGGCCGTTATTCAGGGAGAGGTTTCCGGCCCGGAGCCGGGCAGACACAGGAGTTTATGAAAAAACAGACAGCAGTAAATGAAAAATTAAGAAACGTCGCCATCATTGCCCATGTTGACCATGGGAAGACCACCCTGGTGGATGCCATGTTCAAGCAGAGCGGCATGTTCCGTGAAGGCCAGGAGGTGGACGACCGCCTCATGGACAGTATGGATCTGGAGCGGGAGCGGGGCATCACCATTTCCGCCAAGAACTGTTCGGTCACCTGCAAGGGGGTGAAGATCAACATTATCGATACCCCGGGCCATGCCGATTTCGGGGGGGAAGTGGAGCGGGCCCTGTCCATGGCGGACTCTGCGATTCTTCTGGTGGATGCCTCCGAAGGCCCGCTGCCCCAGACCCGGTTCGTTCTCAAGAAAACCTTTGAAGCCAATTTGCCGGTACTTGTCATTATCAACAAGATAGACCGGAAGGATGCCCGGCCGGACGAGGTGCTGGACATGGTCTATGATCTGTTCATCGATCTGGATGCCACCGAAGACCAACTGGACTTCACCTATCTGTATGCCATCGGCAGGGACGGGATCGTCAAGCGGGAACTGGAAGATGAGGTGGACAACCTTAAGGTGCTCTTTGACATCATCATCGATGAAATGCCGCCCCCCTCCTATGATCCGCAAGCGCCGTTCCAGATGCTGGTATCGGACCTCGGATATTCCGACTACCTGGGCAGGCTGGCCATCGGCAAGGTATTCAACGGTTCCGCCGCATCCAATGCCAGCCTGGTCTGCCTGGATGAAACCGGCAGCCAGCGCTCTCTCAAGGTATCCAAACTTCAGTCCTATGACGGCATGACGTTGAAACCGGTGGACCAGGCGGATACCGGGGATATCGTGGTGCTGTCCGGCATTGATGATGTAAAGATCGGGGATACTATCTGCACCTATGAAGCCCCCCTGGCACTGCCCCGGATCACCGTGGACGAGCCCACGGTGTTCATGCGGTTTGCCACCAATACCTCTCCTTTTTCAGGGCAGGAGGGCAAGTATGTTCAATCCAGGAAAATCCGGGAGCGCCTGCTCAAGGAAACCCTGCTCAACGTGGCCATTGCGGTTGAGGAAAGCACAGAAGATGACAGCTTTGTGGTCAAAGGCAGGGGCGAACTTCAGCTGGCCATCCTCATCGAAACCATGCGCCGGGAAAATTTTGAGATCTGCGTGGGACGGCCCCGGGTCATATACAGGCAAGAAAACGGCCAGACACTGGAACCTATCGAGCATCTCTTCGTGGACTGCGATGAAGACTTCATGGGAGTGGTGACCGAAAAGCTTTCCATCCGCAAGGGTAAGATGACCAATATGGTCAACAACGGCAAGGGCCGGGTACGGATTGAGTTCTCCATTCCCTCCCGCTCCCTGATCGGCTACCGGGACGAATTCATGACCGATACCCGGGGAACGGGGATTATGAACTCCTACCTGTCCGGCTACGAACCCCATCGCGGGGAATTTCCGGTGCGCTACACCGGCTCCATCGTAGCGGACCGCCAGGGCAAAGCGGTGCCCTATGCCCTGTTCAACCTGGAGCCCCGGGGGCAGTTGTTCATTACGCCGGGCACCCAGGTTTATGAGGGTATGGTCATCGGCGAACACAACCGCCATTCGGACATTGACGTGAACCCCTGCAAGGAAAAAAAGCTCACCAATATGCGGGCCTCCGGCAAGGATGAGGCTACCATCTGCTCCCCGGTCAAACCCATGACCCTGGAGCAGGCCCTTCATTTTATAAGGGATGATGAGATGGTGGAAGTCACCCCGGAGTCCATCCGAATCAGAAAGGTGGAACTCCATGGGGGCAAGCGCCATATCCTGGCCTGCAAGCAAAAGAAAAAAGACAAGAAATAGATTCTGTTATCCCCGTTGTCGCTGCCTTTCATTCGGCAGCGACGACGGGGAGTCCCGCCTCTCAGTTCTTACCCTTATCTCTCGGAGTACCCATGAAAGAGCTTTCTTTAATCCAAACCATCGCCGAATTGCTGGAGGTGTCTGAACACCAGGTGCATCTCAGGCAGCAGGATGACAGCGTCACCGCTCGGATTTCCTATGTGTCCGTATCATCCGGCGACAGCCCCCGGAACCTCGTTGTAAAACAGAACCGGGGTGATTATTTGTCCGAGGACAACAAAAGGGAAATTTGGTTTTATTCATGGGTGTGTTCGCAGCAGTCATCTCTGCCGGTCCCGAAATGTTATGCCTGCCGTTACGATGATAAGACCCTGGAAAGCCTCCTTGTTGTGGCTGATCATTCCCATACCCACGGTACCACCCAATGGCCCCTTCCCCCGGTGATGACGGACTGCCGGAAAGCTGTGGCTGCCATGGCGGATGTCCATTCCCGGTTTTGGGACCACACCGAACTTGAGGATACATTCGGTCCTGTTCCCGGAAGGGATTATTTCGCGCAAAGAGAAGGTCATTTCCTGGATATTCTGGTGTCTTTCAGCCGCGAAATTGGTGACCTGTTGAGCAACGAATACCGGGAGGTATTCCGCAAAGCCATCACCACTTACTATCCGATGATATCGGAGCGTCTGAGCACCAGGACGGGCATTACCCTCTGCCACGGGGATCTCCACGCCTGGAATTTCCTCTTTCCCCAAGATGATGTCGATCCCGTTTATATCATCGACTGGCAAAACTGGCAGATCGGCTTGGGTGTAGATGATCTGGCCTATATGGTTGGGCTCCACTGGGAACAGGAAAGAAAAGAACGATATGAAAGGGAATTGCTGGATCTCTATTGCAATCGTTTAATTGAAAACGGCGTTCCGGGTTACATGTACGACCAATGCCTGTCAGACTATAACCTGGCTTTGATCGGGCAGTGCCTGGTCCCGTTGTGGCAGTGGGAGCATAAGGTGCCGGAACCGTTCTGGTGGCCCCATGTGGGGCGTGCCTGCCGGACGGCTGTGGATGTCTTTTCATCCAATCCGCAATTTTTGTCCAAGCCCTCAGACCAGAAGTAAAATCGTCCGTCATTTTTTTTCGCCGCCGGTTGTTTTTACGGATAAATGGGTGTATAAAACCCCGGTTTTGTACCACCGACTCAAAAATCAAGGAGATATATATCATGTCAACCGTTACCACACTGATCCGGTACTGGGTTGCCGGTGAGGATTCCCGGCCCGGGCGTCAGGATTTCTGGAACCATCAGTTTCTGGCGGGAAAAACACGTGCCGGAAGATTTTGCTGGGAAGCATCCAAGGTAGGGTTTATCCTCTGCCTTTCCACCGGAATTTTCACAGGCCTGACCCGCATCATCTGATGCCCGTCCGGGCGTGAAAGCCGAAAGCAAAAAAAATAAAGCCCTGTAAAACGGAATCGTCTTTTTTTACAGGGCTTTGTTTATTCCAGTTCTATTTTTTCTTTTACCTGGTTTTCAGTTTCTCCCAGTATTCCTCCAGTACCAGAAGGGCGTCGCCCACATCGGTCTGGAATTCTCCTTTTTCCACATCCGCCCTGGCCGGATAAACTGTTGGGTTGTCTCTCAGCTCCGGTGCCAGCATGGATACCGCAGTTTTATTGGGGCTGGCATAGCCGATTTCCTCGCAGATGAGCTTGGCGATTGCAGGCTGCAGGACGAAATCGATGAAGGCATGGGCATTGTCCTTGTTTTTGGCGTTTTTGGGGATCACCATGGAATCCACCCAGAAAATGGCCCCTTCCTCAGGATAGATGTACGTGATCTCGGGCATTTCTTCCGCGGCCATAAAGACTTCCCCGTTCCAGATCATCCCCAGGAAAACTTCATGGTTGAGAAAGGGCTGTTTGGGAGAGTCCGAGGCAAACAGGCGGACATTGGGGAGCAGCTGGACCAGCAGTTCGTAGGCCTCCTTGATATGGGCGGGGTCCGTATCGTTGACCGAGTATCCCTTCATTTTAAGCCCCAGACCGAAGACTTCCCGCAGATCGTCCGTGAGCAGCACCCTGTTTTTGAATTCAGGTTTCCATAGGTCCTGCCAGGATGTGATCGCGTCCTTGATGTATGTGGTATTCACACCGATGGCGGTGGAGCCCCAAAGATAGGGGACACTGTAAGTATTGTCCGGGTCGTAGGGTTTGTTGAGCAGGGTGTCGTCCAGATGGTCGAGGTTTTTCAGCTTTGCCTTGTCAATGGGGCTGAGCAGGCCCTCGTTCTTCATCTTATGGACAAAATAGGTGGAGGGAAAGACCAGGTCGTAGCCGCCGGCATCCAGAAGCTTGACCTTTGCATACATGGACTCGTTGCTTTCATAGGTAGCATAGGTCACTTTGATCCCGGTTTCCTTTGTAAACTGCGCAAGGACCTGGTCCGGCATATATTCGGTCCAGTTGTAGAGGTAAACGGTATTGCCGTCAGCCATGGCTGCGGCGGGAAAGAGCAGCATCAGAAAAACGATCAGCTTTTTCATTTGGTTTTCTCCTTTACCAGGTAATGGGCTGCGATAACTGAAAGCAGCGTAAAGATAAACATGAGGGTGCAAAGGGCATTGACCTCCGGCTTCACACCCAGTCTTACCATGGAATATATTTTCAGGGGAAGGATTTCAAATTCCGGCCCGGTAACAAAAAAGCTGACGATGACATCGTCCAGGGAGAGGGTGAAGCTCAGGAGCCATCCGGCAGCCACGGCAGGGGCGGTCATGGGCAGGATGATGTGGCGAAAGATCTGGAATTCCCCGGCACCCAGGTCTTTGGCCGCATCAATGACTGCCGGGTCAAATCCGCTGATCCTGGCGTACACCGTGACGATGACAAAGGGAAGACAGAAGGTTACGTGGGCCAGCAGCAGGGTGATAAATCCAAGTTTAAGTCCAAGAATCACAAACAGGCAGACCAGGGAGATTCCCATGACAATATCCGGGCTCATCATGGTGGTGTACACCATGGCGTAAAGGGGCTTACGGCCGGTGAACCGGTAGCGGTAGAAAGCAAGGGCTCCCAGAGTGCCGATGGCGGTTGCCACGATGCTGGAAGTCACGGCCACCGTGATGGAGTTCACCATGGCGTCCATGAGCATCTCATTTTCAAAGAGTTTTGCATACCATTTGAGGGTGGCCCCTTTCCAAACGGTGGCGTACTTGGCGGCGTTAAAGGAGTATACGATCAGCACCAGGATGGGGATATACAGAAAAAGGTATACCAGGGTCAGGTAGGATCTTTTAAGCAGCGCCATCACGCCTCCTCCATCACCGAGGTGTTGATCCGCTTCATGGTTTTAAAATAGATTGCCATCAACCCGAGCATCAACATGGTCAAAAATACACTGACGGCGGAACCGAAGGGCCAGTTGCCCGCCACCAGGAACTGGTTTTTGATCAGGTTGCCCAGGAGCATGGATTTGGCTCCCCCGAGAAGATCCGGTACGTAAAACAGTCCCATGGCCGGCAGGAAAACCATGATAGCCCCGGCCATGATCCCCGGCAGTGACAGGGGAAGGATGATCCGGGTGAAGACCTGCACCGGTCTGGCACCCAGGTCAAAGGCCGCCTCCACCAGGCGAAAGTCCAGTTTTTCCAGGCTGGCATAGAGGGGCAGGATCATGAATGGCAGCAGGGTATACACCAGGCCGATATACACGGCGATGTCGGTGTAAAGTATCTCCAGCGGCAGCTTGATGATGCCTGCCGCCCGCAGCCAGGTATTGATGATACCGTTGGCCTTGAGAATGATAATTAACGCATAGGTCCGGATCAGGGAGGAGGTCCAGAAAGGAATGATTACAAGCAGCAGCAATGGCTTCTGCCAGCGTTTCCTGGTCCGGGCCAGGAAAAAGGCAAACGGAAATCCTACCAGCAGGCAGAGCAGGGTGGTCATGGCCGCATAGGCAAAGGACTTACCGAAGATTTTCAGGTATACCGGATCTGCAAGGGCCATATAGCTTTCCAGGGAAAATGCAGGGGTAACAAAGGTGCGGGCATCCCGTTGAAGGACACTGACCACCGCGATCATCAGGGTAGGGACCACGATGAAGAGCAATGTCCAGGTGACCACCAGGGCGATGGCTGTGTTCCTGAAGGTCAGGATATGTGAAAGCCCCGGCTTATTCATTCGGCAATACTACCTCCCATCCCTGGATCCAGGAGATGCAAACTGCCTCGTTCTGGGCGTAGAAGATTTCTTCTGCATCTTCGTTGAAAAATTCAGTGGTGGCAATGCGTTTACCCGAATTCAGGCGGATGACCAGATCCACGGTGTTGCCCTTGTAGATCAGTTCCTCCACCCGGCCTTTCAAGTGGGGCTGGTCACAATCGTCGGATGCCCGCTGGATGACCATGTCTTCGGGTCTCAACAGGACCCGGATGTCCTGGTTGACGAAAAATCCCCTGCGGTTGCGGACGGTCATGGCCACATCCTCTACAAGAATATCCATCCAGTGGCCGTCCGTACCGGTGACCCTGCCGTCAAAGAAGTTGCTTTCACCGATGAAATCCGCCACAAACAGGTTGGCAGGCTCTTCGTAGATCTCCTTGGGTTCCCCCGTCTGTTCTATTTTACCGTTGTTCATCACCACGATCCGGTCCGACATGGTCAGGGCCTCTTCCTGATCGTGGGTCACAAAGATGAAGGTGATGCCCAGTTTCCGGTGGAGCTGCCGCAGTTCCAGGCGCATCTCTTTTCTCAGCTTGTGGTCCAGGGCGCTTAGGGGTTCGTCCAGAAGGAGGATCAGGGGTTCGTTGACAATGGCCCGGGCAATGGCCACCCGCTGCTGCTGCCCGCCGGAAAGACGCTGGATGCGGCGTTCACCGAATCCGGCAAGTTTCACCATGGCAAGGGCCTCTTCCACCTTCTCTAAGATTTCAGCCTCCGGCCGGCCCTTCAGGCTCAGGCCGAAGGCGATGTTCTGAAGGACTGTCATGTGGGGGAAGAGCGCATAGCTCTGAAAGACGGTGTTCACGTCCCGTTCTGCGGCAGGGATGTCGTTGCTGACAACCCCGTTGATGATCACCTGACCTTCGTCACAGGATTCCAGGCCTGCGATCATACGTAGCATGGTGGTTTTTCCGCACCCGGACGGCCCTAAGAGTGTGAGGAATTCCCCGCCGTAGATATCCAAGGAAATATTGTCCACCACGGTCTGGTTGTCAAACCCTTTGGTCACACCCTTGAAGGAGACGATCTGCTTGCCCATAGTCCCCTTCTTCACATCAGTTCAGCCACTCGGCCACGGACATGAGTTTTACGATCAGCTGATCCTCGTTAAAGGGCTTGCGGATAAAATCGGCAGCCCCCATGGACATGATTTTCTTGAAGGTGGCGTCGTTGGTCTGGGAGGTCAGCACCACAAAGGGGATCATTTTGTAGGCATCGTCGCGCTGGAGCTTGCTTAAGAGTTCCCCCCCGTTCATCACCGGCATATTCAGGTCTGAAATGATCAGGTCGGGCCGTATGACGGTGACGGCATCCAGGGCCTGTTTGCCGTTGGTGGCCTGGGTGACTTTGCCCACCCCGTGTTTTTCAAGGCTTTTGACAATGAGCGTCCGCATGAGTGCTGCATCTTCCACCACCAATACTGACATGTCCTGAAGCTTTTTCATCCCGTCCTCGTATTTATTGGGTTGATTTCATAAATTAAACTGCGTGACTATACACGCACGCCCCGGATTACACAATTTAAAAAAATGTGAGGTTGTCTTTTGCATCCGGGGGGTTAGGCTTAGCTTGCCCGCCGTTTCAGGGGGGCTGCATCATTAGGCCGGGACATGGGTGTAAGGCCTTGGGCGGCTGCCATTTTATCCCTGAGAAACGAGGTATAGGCCATATCGGTTTTCATGATATGGTTTTTCAGCCAGTCTTTGAGAAAGTCCATCAGGTCCATGGTTACGCTGGCCTTGCCTTCGGAAAATTCCTTGCCGAAAGCAGATACCTGTGCCACCAGCTCCTGGTGCACCTTCTTGTGGGCGGAGGTTTCCGGGTAGCCGAACCGGTCAAACTGCTCTTCTTCAAAACCGAAGTGGAATACGGTGTATTCGGTGAGGTCTTTGAGAATGCGCCCCACTTCTCCGGCGCCTTTCTGGCGGCGCATGGCCTTGTGAAGGGCGTTGACCAGGCGGACCAGCTCTTTGTGCTGATCGTCGATTTCAGGAATGGCGGTTTCGAGTTTTGCGCCCCAGGTGATGATATCGGGAATATAGCGTTCCGCGGTGCCCGTCCCTGAGATGTCGCTGTCAGCCTGCCTGGAAACCTTGAATACGGAGATCATTTCGCGCAGACTCATGGATAGGGCGTCCAGGTCTCTGGCACCGTGGGTCAGGTGGCCGGCCTGCTCAGACATCTGGGCGGCCACGCAGTCCACCTGGGCGATGTCCGATGCAATCTCAGAGGCCACCAGGGAGCTTTGGGCCACGTTTTCGTTGACTTCGGAAATGCCGATGGAGGCCTGCTCGATATTGGCGGCCACTTCAGTGGCGGTGCGGGACTGTTCTTCCACGGATCTGGCAATATCATGGACAATGTCGTCCACGTTGGAGATGACTTCAGAGATATTGCCCACCTCGTGAACCGTGTCCCTGGTGGACTGCTGGATGCCTTCAATTTTTTCCCGGATGCTCTGGGTGGCGTCTGCGGTCTGAGCGGCCAGGTTTTTGATTTCATCTGCGACCACGGCAAATCCTTTGCCGGCCTGTCCGGCCCGGGCCGCCTCGATGGTGGCATTCAGGGCCAAAAGATTGGTCTGTTCTGCAATTTCGGTAATCACCTGGGTCACCTGGGTGATTTCCTTGGCCGCGTCACCCAGGTGGCCTACCTTTTCCCTGGCAAGATTCACCTGCTCTTTGGCGGCATTGGATATTTCGCCTGCATTGTCGCAGTTGCCGGCCACGCTGGAAATATTGTTCTGCATCTGGCCTGCAGCCTCGGCCACCATGGCGATGTTGGTGGAGGCCTGCTCACTTGCCGCAGCCACGGTATGCATACTGGTGTTCATCTCTTCGGCTGCTGCGGCTACGGAGTTGGACCGGGTGTGGAGATCGGAGGAATCCTCATCCATCTGTTCGGATGCGGCGGACACCTCTGAAGATGCTGCGGCAATGGTTTCCGTTTTGCTGCCGATGTTCCGGATAATGTCGTCAAGGTTGGAGACGAAGGCGTCGAATTTCCCAGAAAGGATCCCCACTTCATCCTCCCTGGTCATGGAGAGCCGTATGGTCAGGTCTTTTTCATCCCCCTGGGTGGTTTTTTCCAATCCGTCGGATAACTGCTGCACCGGTTTGAAAAACAGAAAATGAAAGAGAATGCCGGCGGCAGCCATGACACCTGCAATACAGGCCAGGGCGATGATGACCAGGGCACCCCGGGGGTCTGAGGCAAGCGTATGGGGAAGGGTGTTTAATTCAGTACGGACGGTGTTCAGGGCCGCTTTATCCTGTGCGCCTAACGCCTGGACATCGATACGGTCCAGTCGGGCTGCCAGATCCTGGGTGATACGGGCGGCAGTGGATGTCCGGACGGAACCTGCCGAGATGACAACGACGGTGAAGGCGATGCCGATAACTACAAAAAATGAAGCAGCCAGCTTTAAACTCAGGCTTTTCCTAAATAAAGACATGCGGGGGAATTCTCCTTAGTGTGCATTTCGTTAAAAATACGAGTCAAACCCGGTATCTATATCAGTTTTTTGGAAAAATTCAAATTAGATTAGAATAAGAAAAATGATGCGGGGGAGGTGCGGCACCTCCCCCGGCAGGCGTACAAAATTCTTAGGATTAAATCCCGTAATCCTTGCCGTAGTTTTCGATGACAAAGTCAATATCCTTGTCCCCCCGCCCGGAGA
>MDTD01064309.1_pt1 | contig 67799 bp, 46 predicted proteins | sample 811221 | NCBI WGS metagenome assembly MDTD01 (sample SAMN05326646, study PRJNA326480) | marine metagenome | isolation source: seawater | place: Pacific Ocean: South West | collected 2011
TCGTCGTCGTCGTCGTCGTCGTCGTCGTCGTCGTCGTCGACGTCGACCTCGTCCACGCCCACGTCACCGTCGAGCTCATCGCGTCGCTCAGGTAAATCATGCCCGTCAACGGCTGCGTCTCCGGCGCGACGAGTCGCATGCTCAACACGCGCTGGGCGGTGAGAAAGTAACACACGCCGAAGGCGACGTGCGCCGCCATCACCGGAATCACCCCATCGCGCGCGCGCGTCATGCTTGGGCGCGAGCGTGGCGTCGATGTGTCCCGGGGACGACCGAGACCGCGCGCGCGGTCACTGACCGACGCCCGTTCGGTCGCGCGTTCGACGACGCGCGAAGAGGGCGCGAGATGTCGGACGAGGAGGATGGTTTCGTCTTCAACGCCGCGTTCACGTTCGACGCGTCGGACGAGGAGGATGACGGCGCGAACCGCCCGTCGTTTTCGCGCGCCGCCGGGAAATTACAGGGCGCGCCGCGCGCGACGCCGTGGGACTTCGGCGACGCGAAGCGCGAGATGCGAGAGGAACTGCGCGCGAAGAAGATGACGAGCGTGGACGAGAAAATCGCGCGGGCGCGAGCGGGGGGTGGTGGGAGGGGTGGGAAGGGAAAGGGGGGACGGCGGCGGAGGGACGGCGACGACGAGAGCGACGACGAGTACGGGAGCGATTCGGAGGACGCGCCGTTACCGGGAGAGGACGTGGACGACGAGGAAGACGATGAGAGCGTGAGTGGGGACTCGGACTCGGACGAGGACGAGGAGAGCGAGAGCGAGAGCGAGGAGGCGGCGTCTTCGAGCGGCGAAGACGAGGAGAGCGACGAAGACGAAGACGAGGAGGAGGAGGAGGAGGAGGTGCCGCGCGAAGCGCGAGGGGCGACGAACGATGGTGATGATGATAATTCTTCGTCGTCGGATTCGGAGTTTCAGGAGCGAGCGGTCGTGAGTGGGGTGAAGGGGAACACGACGTTTGACGCCAAGGCGTTCGACGAGTTGCACCTCTCGAGGCCGCTGACGCGCGCGTGTCAAGCGCTCGGATACAAGAAACCGACGCCGATTCAGGCGGCGGTCATTCCGATCGCGATGACGGGTCGCGACGTGTGCGGGAGAGCGGTGACGGGGAGCGGTAAAACGGCGGCGTTTATGCTTCCGCAACTCGAACGAATGTTGCATCGAGGACCGAGACCGCCGGCGGCGACGCACGTCTTGGTTTTAGTTCCGACGCGTGAATTGGCGGTTCAGGTGCATCAGATGACGGAAAGTTTAGCGCAGTTCACCAACATTCGCTCCACGCTCGTGGTTGGTGGATTGTCGATGAACGTACAGTCGGCGGCGCTGAGAAGTCGACCGGAAATCGTCGTTGGAACGCCCGGTCGCGTCATCGATCACGTCAGAAACACACACTCGTTCGGGTTAGAAGACTTGGCGAGCTTAATTTTAGACGAGGCGGATCGCCTATTAGAGATGGGATTTCTCGAGGAAATCAAGGAGATTGTTCGACAGTGTCCGAAGAAGCGCCAGACGCTCTTGTTTAGCGCGACGCTCACCGCCGGCGTCGAGGCGCTCGCGAGTTTGTCGATGAAAAATCCGGCGAGACTTTCGGCGGATGTGCTCGGCACGACGCCGAAACACTTGATCGAAGAGGTTTTGAAACTTAAACCGAATCAGAGCGCGCAAAAGGAAGCCTTCTTGATGGCAATCGTGAGTCGCTCCTTCGACAAGTCGACCATCATCTTTTCGAAAACCAAGCAAGAGGCGCATCGATTGAAAATCATCATGGGACTCAGCGACGTCAAGGCGGGTGAGTTACACGGCGATATGACTCAAACGCAACGATTGGCCGCCTTAGATGACTTCAGAACCGGAAAGGTTACGCATTTGATCGCCACCGACGTCGCCGCGAGAGGTTTGGACATTCCATCCGTCGACGCGGTGATTTCTTTCGACGCTCCGAAAACCTTGGCGAGCTACCTGCATCGCGTCGGACGCACCGCTCGTGCCGGAAAAAAGGGCACCGCGCTCACCTTCATGGAAGAGGCTGACCGTAAATTAGTAAAGACGATCGCGAAACGCGGAGCCAACCTCAAGGCGAGAATTGTCCCGGGTAACATCGTCGCCGAGTGGCACAAGAAGATTGAGAACATGGAGGAACAGATCGTACAAATCAACTACGAAGAGCGAACCGAGCGTCAGCTTCAAAAGGCTGAGATGGAGGCGAACAAGGCGTCGAACCTGCTCGAGCACGCGGCGGAGATCAAATCGAGACCTGCCAAGACGTGGTTCCAGAGCGAACGCGAGAAGAGAAACGTCCAAAAGAACGCCCTCAAGGCGATGGAGACGGCGGAGATGGACTTGATGGATAAAGGTTCGCACAAGCGAGCCGGCAAGCGCAAGCAACAGGCTAGCGGTCCGGACCGTTTGCCGGACAGCAAACGTGCTCGAAGAAAACTCGCCATGGAGCGTTTCTACGCCAAGGAACGCGAGGGCGACGACGGCGACGCTTCTCGCGGTATTCGCGTCACCAAGGGCGTCAAATCCATCAAGTCCCTCGAACGCGAGGCTAGACTCACCGGAGGCGTCGCCAGCAAGGTCGTCCGAATGGCCAGAAACGCCCGAGACCCGAAAACCAAGGCGAAGCGCCGCGCCGCCGCCGCAGCCGCCGACGACGACGACCCCCGGTTCCAATCCTCCGGCCGCGGCGCCGGTTTCCGCGGCAAGTTCCGATCCACCGGCGCCAACACCAACGCCAACGCTAAGCCGTTCAAAGCGACCAAGGGCAAATTCAAATCCGCGTCCAAGTACAAGAGGAAAAAGTAGCTCTCGCTGGCGGATATTGAGATTTTTCAGTTCACACAATCCCGAAGCGTCCCGACCCTCACACGCGCCCTCTCACGCGCCGCGGTCCTCTCGCGCGCCGTGGTCCGCTCGACGACGATGCCCACGAGCGCGAGCGCGAGCGCGAGCGCGGCGGCGTCCGCGACGCGCGCGAGTCGACGAATCGTTCGACGACGGATTGAATTCGGATCGTCCTCGACGTCCGCGCGCATCGTCGTCGCGCGCCGCGCGCGCGCGCGAGACGGATGCGGGATCGAGAGAGACGCGCGCGCGCGCGCGAAACCGCCGCAGCGCGACACGGGCATCGCCAAGGAGGAGGATGCATTCTTCGACGAAGATGAAGACGACGACAGCCGAGGCGAAGACGCGTCGCCCGACGACGACGAAGGGGCGACGACGCCGACGACGAGCGAAGAGGAAACGAAGCGCGAGGCGAACGAATGGAAAGAGGTGGTGACGCGTAAGCGAGGAATCGATCGTGGGGAGGGTGGATACCAATCTGAATGGTGGACGACGAAACGCGACTGTCCGGATGGACGAAGCGGTTCGAGCGAGACGCGTTGGGCCAAGTGCGATTTGAGCGGGTATAAAGAGATCGGGTTCGAAAAGAGTGGGTTCAATGAGAACGGAGAGACGTGGTGGGAGACGTGGCGGGAGGTGTACTGCAGGGATGATTTCACGGGTGTCGAACACATCGAGCGGAGCGCGGATAAGTGGGCGCGAGACGCGAGGAGTAAGGAGTGGCAGGAGAAGTGGTGGGAGCGATACTACGCCAACGGCGCCGTCGAACGGGGCGTGGAGAAGAGTGGGAGAGAGGTTCGACAGGCGTGGTGGGAAAAGTGGGGCGAGCAGTACGACGGCGAGGGAGCGACGCTCAAGTGGACCGATAAGTGGGCGGAGAACGGGATGGGCATGCGCTGGGGCGATAAGTGGGAGGAGCGGAGGAGTAAGATTGGGAGCGGACGCAAGAGCGGCGAGACGTGGAGAGTCGGACAGGATGGTGAGCGATTCAGTCGCACGTGGGGCGAAGTCATGGCCCCCGATGGAAGCGTGCGGAGGTACGGCAACAGCACCACGGGCGAGAGTTGGGACACGACGGAGATGGAAAACATCTACTTTGACAAGAGCCAACCGCCGACGTGGGCGGAGGTGTTGAAATCGAGCGAACGACTCATGTCCATCGAACCGACTCCCGAAGACGATGAAGACGGCGTGCTGTGGACCAAGTGACGTGCACGGGCAAACAAACGCTGTAATGATTCTTTATCTTTATTCTCAACTACGTACACGTATTCACATTAATTCCCCGATAGAGCTAGAAATCGAGACCCGACTGGTTGGCCTCCTTGGCGGCGCGCGTTTTCGCCGTGAGACGCTGCATGTTTTCGGCTTCCGCCGCCTTCCAGAACGTCTTGTTGAACGTTTCCTTGGCATCGTCCAAGGTTTGGTTACGGTCCACGAGATCGACAACCGTAGGAACGCTCTCTGGGTCGAAGTATTCGGCGACAGCCGGGTCTATCGGTACGCACACGCGACCCGTCTTCGGGTGCACGCAGAAAGGACCCTTCAACAAGTGATTCATGTGCTTGGACACTTCAATATCGACGCGCGGGTAAATGTGCCAGAAAATGATTTGTTCGAGGTTACCCTCGAGCTTCCAGTTCTTTCCTTTCTGCTTCTGAAGCGCCTTCTTGACCGTGTCCACGATGACTTGCCAGCGCTCGACCGACTTGGCGTTGTTTCTCGAAGAGGAAAACTCGTCGCGAAGATCCTCACGAATGCCTTCGTCGTTGATGAGTTCGAGGACTTGATCGAGCTTCGTTTGGTCGGTGAGAATCTCTTGATTCGGAAGGTACGTCTCCACCCAATACTTCTCCAAGACGTCGGTGTACGCGCGCTTGAGGGACGGATGCATCGGCGACATTTTCGCCACCGAGCGGGAGCGTCCCTGGCCCTTCACCGCGGCGAAGTATTCCGCCACTGCCGAACGCGTCTCATCCGTCAATTTTCTTGCGCGCTCGTCGCTCACCCAGCAGTGCACACCACGACGACCGGAATACACCCACAACAGGTGCTTGAATCCGAAATCTTTCCGCAAGCCCGCGTCCAAAATCTTCAATGCCACCGTCATGAGCGGCCAACACTTGCCGCAAATGTCTGCCTTGGAGCAACACGTACGCACGTCGTCGTAATCCGTCATATCGATATCAAACACCAATTCCCGCTCCACTGGCTTCAAATCCACACTCATTCTTTCCTTTGGCCTGCGATTACACACCATTCCAAACTCGATGCGCGCCGGTTGTTGGTCATTCACCGCCTTGTGAAACTCCTTCGCGTCGGCGAAGCACTGATACCTCGCGAAAATCTCCCCTCCGTCATCCTTATTCAACACGAAGCAAAACTCTCGACGATTCGGGTACGACTTATCCACCTTGTCGTGTTTCTTATCGTTTCCGTGCGCCAACCACTCGAACAACATCTCCGCCGGATAATGTCGCTTGTAATAGTCTCTCATTTTTTGCCGCACGACGGCTCCGCTCAGATTCCCACCCTTCCCTTTCGTCTCCACCTCCATCGCGACGTTCTCCTTATCGTCCGTCTCCATGGCGTCGACGTCATCGGACGTCTTCGCGCGTTTCGTCTCAGGCTCCGTCGTCATCGTCGTCGTCGTCGTCTCGCGGCTCGCGAGACGGTCGCGCGTTCGATCGCGATTTCAAAAATACAGCGCCCACCTGTCGCGAGATGTCGCGCGATTCCACGTGACGACACCGACGAGACGTCGACGCGAAGAGGGTGGAACGAGAAATTCGAACGTCCGGCGTCGATGGGCGCGCTCGCGTTCGCGTTCGTGCGTCGCCGAGCGCGCGAGCGTGTGCGGATCGACGCGAGTCGCGCGCGCGATGTGACGTTCGATCCAGTCGATCGTGTCATATTTTGATCATTTCAATAGCATGTGCGCGTTCGTGTATTTGAGACTTCCCGGAGGTACAAAACCAGGGTTCATGACTCAAAACAAAAGGTTTTTATTTCCGTATCTCGGATTGGAAGTTTCGGATAGACGCGACATCGAGACTCGACGCGCGCGCGAGCGACGCGGACGCTCGAGCGACATGAGCGACGACGACGCGAAGAAGATGATCGACGCCCACGCGAGCGCCGGGAAGATTTCAGGCGACGCCGCGGCGGTGATGCGAAAGTTGATCGACCTCGACCAACGACATCTGTTCGACGAGTGGAGCGCCGACGTCGAGGCGGACGTCGACGCCAAGGCGGCGTTCGCCGAGCAATTGCTCGCGGCGAACGCTGGGTATCCGGGCGGAGTGGCCAAGTACATCGAGAACGCGCGCGCGTTGCTGAGAGATTCGAAGGATGGGAAGAATCCATTCGAGGGGTGGACGCCGAGCGTGCCCACGGGGAAGACGGTGGAGTACGGATCCGCGCAGCACGACGTTTTGGAGAAGATCGGCATGAGAGAGGCGGAACAGACGTGTTTCGTGCTCGTGGCGGGCGGTCTCGGTGAACGATTGGGGTACTCTGGTATCAAGGTGGAGTTGCCGGTGGAGCGCTCGACGGATTCGTGCTACCTGGAGCTCTATGTCAAGAACATCTTGGCGTTGCAAAATCGTCGCGCTGAGGAAGATGGACCGACCGGTGGGTGCGGATGCTTCGGTGGTTCAGCTCCGGCGCGTAAGGTGACGCCGATTCCTCTTGCGATCATGACTTCGGAGGACACGCACGCGATGACGCTCGATTTGCTCGAGCGTAACAACTACTTTGGCGCGTCCAAGGATCAAATCACGCTCATGAAGCAAGAGAAGGTGCCGTGTTTGATGGATAACGACGCACACTTGGCGCTGAAGGATGGTAATCCTTACAAGCTCGCCCTCAAGCCGCACGGTCACGGTGACGTGCACTCTCTCTTACACACGAGCGGCTTGCTGTCCAAGTGGATGAGCCAAGGCAAGAAGTGGGTCGTCTTTTTCCAAGACACCAACTCTCTCGTCTTCCGAGTCATCCCGGGCGCGCTCGGTGTCTCCAAGTCGATGAACCTCGATTTCAACTCCCTCTGCGTTCCGAGAAAGGCGAAGGAGGCGGTCGGGGCGATTTCTTTGCTCACGCACAAGGATGGTCGCAAGATGACCATCAACGTCGAGTACAACCAACTCGATCCGTTGCTCCGAGCGACGACGAGTCCGGAGGGAGACGTCAACGACGCGACAGGGTTCTCCCCGTTCCCGGGTAACATCAACCAGCTCATCGTGAGCCTTCCGGAGTACGCGAGACAATTGAACAAGACTGGCGGCACGATTGAAGAATTCGTCAACCCAAAGTATAAGGATGCAACGAAGACTGCTTTCAAGTCTCCGACGCGCCTGGAGTGCATGATGCAAGATTACCCGAAGAGCCTTAGCGCCAAGTCTCGAGTTGGTTTCACTGTTTTTGCCAACTGGATCGGTTACAGCCCGGTTAAAAACTCGCCCGCGGATGGATTGGCGAAATTCAAATCTGGCGGACCGACGCACACCGCGACAAGCGGTGAGTTTGAGTTTTACGAATCGTGCGCCAATATGTTGCGCCTCGCCGGTGCGGATATCCCCGATGCCGTGTCCGATGCTGAGTTTAACGGCATGAAGCTGCCGATGGGTCCTAGAGTCGTATTGGGCCCCAACTTTGCCACGTCGTTCAACGAACTCAAGCCGAAGGTTGGCACCGTCAAGGTGGGGGCGAAGAGCACGTTGATCGTCGAAGGCTCCGGCGTCAACCTGAAGAACGTCGAGGTTGAAGGTACGCTCATCATCAAGGCGTGCGAAGGCGCGCAAGTCACGGTGGATGGATTTAAGGTGAACAATAAGGGTTGGCAGTTTAAGGCGGTTGGGAAGAAGGCGCCCGAAATCGATGCCCTCCGTGGGTTTGTTGTACAAAAGAACCAACAGGCGGAGTACACGTTCGATAAACCGGGTACGTACTCTCTTCCGTGAGTGGTGTGACGGTTCAATTTCGAGCATTCTTTAATGAGCATTCAGACCATTTAAATTACATAAAAATTATTCACTCACGTCACGTGGCGAGCTCATCTGTAATACAACGCTCGATTGCGTCGCGTTATCATTATTATTTATCGTTAGCGACCGCGACGCAGCCGCACACTTTCGCCTGTCGCGTATCCTCGGAAGACTTGTGTCCGCAATACAGCGTCAACGGACCTTGGCACGCGCACCAGAAGCACGCGCAACCGGTGACGCAACCGACGAGGGGACCACAATACCTATGATCGTGATCGTACTGAAGCGTCAAATCACGTTTGGTGGTGCGATCGCACACGGCGATTTGGTTGAAAAAGTTACAGAAATCGCTGAATTCCATCCAGAAGATGCCATCGGAGCGATCGTTCACGTAACCGAGTTCTTTTGCGATTTTAGGATTCTCGTCCCATTCCTTGCTGCCGTCGGACCACGCGCCTTTCCACTCAAACGTCGCCCACGGATTGCGAATCTTGACGAAGCGTTTGCCGCCGACGCCCCAAGCACGGCCGGCCCAACGCACGGTCATGATAGAGAATAAGTGACCGCTCACCAAACCGGTGGACGCGTCCTTGGTCTCGCCGTTCTTGTCCATTCTGGACACCGCCATGAGAGACCGGATGTCGCTGTACTGCAGTAAGATGTTGAATAACTTATCTTTGGCGATGTCTTCTTCGACCTCTTGATGGTAGATTCGATCTCTTTTTCCGCCATCGCCGGGTTTGCCGATGAACTTCATGTTGTGTCGGCGCCAGATGCCCACGAATTGTTTCTTGAGCAAGAAAACGTGATCGCCCGTCAACGCGTGCGTCGCCCACGTTCCAAAGCCTCCATCCAAGGCGGAATAACTCCCCATAAACTTGGCCATGGCTTTTTCGATTATGAGAGGCCAGAACTCATTGTTGTTGGGTTGCATGAAGATGGCCTTGTTCGTGCCCTTGTACACCGGAATGTAGTCATCCACGGTGACGACAACCCAGCGCTTGGCCTTGCCGTCGTAAAATCGCACCCGATACTTTCCTCGAAGACTCTTCTCACGATTCAAAATCACTTGCTTCACCGCACCCGGATACTCGGCGAGACACGCCAACGCGGAGACGAGCCAACAGTCCCCGAGCTGTCCTTGCACGCAATCTCTCGGTTCGATGTCGCCCTGATACAACACCATCGGCTTGTCCTCCGTTCCCTCGCGCAGCTCCGTCACGCGCACCCAATCGCACCCACGATGCTCCGAATTCGCACCCAACGCCGCGTCACCGCACCACTTTTTATCTTTAAACCGTATGCAACCGACCAAACAGCAGCACACCGTGGAGAAGCTCTTCGTCAACAACAGACGCGCGTACGAGCCCACGCACGGCCGCAAGTAGGCATTCACCGCGTTGAACACCAACACGAACGGTGACAGCAACGGCGCGATCACGGGATTCCCTCCGCCCTCGCAGTACGTCCGAACGACGGATTCCTGCGATTCCACGTCGTGACCGGCGTCTCGCTCTCTCGCGGAGTACGACATCGTCGCGCGCGCTCACACCGTCGCAATCGAATGCCAATTCCAATCGAACGAACGAGCCGACCCTTCGTCGTCGACGTCGACGCGCGTCGAGCGGATTCGTCGCCGCTCGGGCGTCGCGCGTACTTTTCTCTCCCCACCGCGGTCGCCTCTCGCGCGCGACTCGGTCTGCGGCGCCGTCCGCGCGCCCGATTCGATCATCCTCGCCCATTCGCCGACTGTCCGTTGAGTCCGAGCCCGCCCGGCGTCCCGACGCGACTGCGCGACGCGGCCGACGATTCGGCGCGCGCGTGGCCTCGCGAACGATGCGCGGGGACGGGAACGATCGCGATGGACGCGAATCTGGATCGACGGACGGCGCGCGCGAGGCGAAAACGCGACGGGACGTCGAGGATGGACATAATCCGGGAACGGTGCGCGGCGGCGGACGATCGAGCGCGGACGCGTCGACGACGGTGGATGAGGGCGAGCGCGAGCGCGGTTCGGTGAAGCGGTTTCCTCCACGAAATTCCGAGTCAGAGGAGGCGGGCGCGGGGACGACGGAGACGAGCGGCGGGGGGGGGAGAGAGCCGAGGGGAACGGGGACGTCGAGGCGCGCGGCGAGCGAGCCGACGACGACTACGCGGGAGCGCAGAACACGACGAGGGGTGGAGAAAGCGGTGAAATCTTCGCCGGAGGGTGCGGTGGCGCTCGTGGAGGCGTGGAAAGAGGGCGCGGCGGCGGGGCTGGCGCTGTGCGGGAACGTGTACGTGAACAGCGTGGAGCAGAAACTTCCCGACGGCGTGCGAGGAGTCGTGAAAGGGGTCCGGTGCGAGTTGCGAGCGTTCGCAGACATGTTTTTCGCCACCGCGTGGGCGTCGTTCGCGCTGACGACGCGCGTGGCCGGGACCGGATTAGGGATGGCGAAGCAAGCGAGCGAACGGTCGCTCTCGGCGGCGAGGAGGCGCGGCGCCGAGGCGACGACGAGGGCCATGCTGAAGACAAAGGCGCTCGCCGAGGGTGGAAGAGCGCACGTAGAGGCTGGTTTAGACAAATTGAAGACCCACAATTCGTCTGCGGTGACGCGAGGTGCGAAGGACAAGGTGAGCGAGGTGATGAAGAGTTTAGACGACGCCAAGCGCGCCACTCTGGCGGGCGTCAAGACGCTCGTCGATAAGGGTATGAATCGCGGTGATGGCGATGCGAACGTCGATTCCAGGCGAAGCGTGAAGGAGAAGACGCGCGCGGACGCGACCAAGCCGAACGCGATGGTGAGGGAGGAGAAGAAGAGTGGCCACGCGACGAAGGAGGCGAAGGACGCGTCACCGAAGAAATCGCTTCATCAGACCCTGAACGATTTGGTACCCAAAGAAACGACGAAAAAGATCAAGGAGAAGCTCGAGACGATCGAACGGACGGTTGAAAATTGGCCCGTGGTGCAGTCTGTGAAGCCCCGTGTGAAGGATTTCGTGCACTCAGTTGCCGAGCGCCAACGCAGCATCGTCAACAAGCTTCACTCGTCCACGGAGGGCGGCGTGAGCACGCTTCGAGATGCGAGATCTAATCTCGTGCACTGCGCGCGAGAAGTGAAGACGCACATCGCAGGCGGAGTGCACGGCGTGCAAGGCGTCGCCGCCACCGGTGTCACGGGTGCGAAGCAACTCATATCGCCGTTGTTGCGAAACAGGAAGCTCTCGTCGCGGCCGAGAAAAGTTCTCAGCCCCGAGGCTCCAACCGTGGAAGTCGCGCCGACCGTGGCCGAATCCATGAATCGGGACGAACGAAAGTTGATGCTGACGAAGGAAATCAAGCGAGCCGACGCGATGGCTCCGGCATACGAAAGCGAGCTTCTCGCCAAGCCGGCTACGATCATCGTACAGCCGCAAGACAATTTATTCGACATCGCCAGCATAGCCGGCATCAGCGTGATGGATCTCGCTCGCTACAACAATTTGCGACCGGATCCTCGCACGCGCTGCCTGAACCTCCATCCCGGACAGATTCTCTACATTCCTTCGCGGTCACTCCTCGATCGCCTTCCGGCGGTGGACCCGGCCAAAGAACCGAGATACGAACTCTCCGTTCGAGTGGCCAAGCCACCGAGATCCGGCGCCCACGCCAAGGCGACGCATTCACATCGCGCGTCGTCCCGCGCCGCTCTCGACCGAGACGAGCGCGGCGGCGAGAGCAAATTCGCGCTCTCGCTCGCCGGTTCTCTCGGTCTCGCCGCCGCCGCCTTCGCGCTTCGCGGCGTTCGTCGCGCCATGGACGAGGCCGACGACGACGACGACCAGTGAGTGCGCGAGCGAACCCACCCGCGCGACTGTAATTTCTTTACACAACCATTACAATGTTCAGAGTCGCGCGTCATCACCGCGAGCGTCGAAAAAGCGCTCTCGTTTCCCGCGAGCGCTTTTCGCGCTCATCCGATTCTCCATTCGGCGCGCATTCCCCTTCCGCACACGCCGTCGCCATGCCCGCCCCGCGCGCGTCCACCGCGCGCGCGAGGTCGACGAAACGTCCACGGTCGTCTTCGTCCGCGCCCGGCGCCTCGCGCGCGCCGCGCCCACGCACCGCGCCCGCCGACCCGTGCTCGCGTCCCCGCGCGGATGACGCCGACGGTCGACGATTCTGCGGCGTCGTCGCCCGTCCCACGGGCCGATATCGAGCCTTCGTGTGGTGCGATGGAAAAACTCACGCGTTGGGCGCGTTCGACCGCGCCGAGGACGCGGCGATGATGCACGACCGGGCGAGAATCGTCATCGGGAAGGAGACGAAGAATTTCAAAGCGTCCCGGTACGACGCGAGCGAACGCGCGAGATGGTCGAGAGATTCGTACACCCTGATCGATCTCCGTCGAGAGTACGGCGCGAAGAGAGAGGGGCGAACGCACAGTGAGTATAGAGGGGTGACGAAAGACGCCCGAACGGGTAAATATCGAGCGGAGATTTACAGCGGAGGCGAGTCGCTGAGCGTCGGGACGTACGCGACGGAGATCGAGGCGGCGGAGGCGTACGATAGGGCAGCCATCACGCTGCGAGGAGAGGCGGCGACGACGAATTTTAGCGCGAGAAAGTACGCGAACGATCCGGCGATGCGAGGGATGGAGGGAAGTTTGGACAAGTTTAGGGACAGCTTGGCGTCGCTCAAGACGAGGAAAAACGGCGGCAAATCGACGAGCAAACACGAGGGCGTTCGAAGGTACGAGCACAGATGGAAGAATGGGAACGTCACCGTGAAGTGGCGCGCGGAGATAACGGTGAATGGGAAAAAGAAACAGCTCGGGTACTTTGAAAAAGAAGCGGAGGCGGCAAGAGCGGTTGAAAAGTTTACTCGAGACGCGGCGGCGTGACGCCGGTGGTGGATTAGAAATGTTATACAATTACAATGTACAAGCGCTGTAGTCCTGATAACGCGTCAAGAATACTGTGGACGACCGAGCCACACCGGCAACGCTCGACGACACAGCGGGCACGAGTCGTCGTGTCCCAACAACCATTGTTTTATGCACCCCTCGTGAAACACGTGCGACGCGTCGCACGGCATCGTCACCACCCGCCCCCCGTTTGCCGACTCGAGTCCTTCGTAACATATCGCGCACGCCGTCTCGCTCTCCATCGACGTCGGTCGTCGAAATTGTAACGCCTCGACGCTCACGGTCGCCGCCGACGCTCGCGTTCGCGCCGCCGCCGTCTCGTCGACCGGCGCCTCCGCCTCCTCCGACGACGCTCGTCGCCGCGCTTCCAACAGCATTCGCAGCGCTCGTCCCCCGAGCGTCAAATCACGAACCTCCTCTTCCAATTCCTCCCCCTCCCGCGTCGTCGTCGTCGTCGCTTTCCGTCGTCCCGCGTCCGCGTCTTCGCGCGCGTTCGCCGTCGGCGTCGACGCGCGCAACGCCTCCACCGCCTCCACCGCCTCCTCGTCCCCCAGCGCCTCCGCGCACGCCTCACACGCGCGAAGACCGCTCGCCCACGCCTCGACGGCGTCCGCGCCGTATCTGCTTCGCAGCGTCGACGAAATCTTCGTCACCGCGCGTCCCAGCGTCTCCTTCGAACGGTCGACATTCGCACCCGTCTCGCGCGTCTCCCCGCGTCTCGCGCACCGCGCGATCGTCTCGCACGCCCGTATGAACGTCGCTCGTTTCCCGAGCCCCGCGATCGCGCGTCGCGCGGCGTCCTCGTCCTCGTCCTCGTCCTCGGACGACGACATGATTTGAAGTCTCTCGCGCGCGCGACTCGGCGCCTCGCGCATGCGCCCGCGGTCGGCGTCTCGCGCGCACGTCCCGACGGCGACGCGACGCGCGATGTCTTCGGCGTCTCCGACGCTCGCGGGTGAGAGGGCGCGCGGGACGCGCGCGCGAGACGCGATCGCGTGCCCGTCGGCATCTTTTCGACGACGTTGGCGACGGCACGTCATCGCGACCGCGTTCGCCCTCGCGTGCGTCGTCGCGGCGTCGCGCGGTGGGACTCGATCGATGCTCTCGACGCGCGTCGATGACGGCGCGTGCGCGGAGACACCGGGGACGTGGGACGTGGAGGGGGCGAGGAAGAGGGCGGACGCGATGGCGACGGCGAGCCGGGACGACGAAGACGACGACGCGTTTGAGATTTTATTGAACACGTTCAAGAGGCCGGATCTGTTGAAGAGGGCGATTAAACACTACGCCAACTGTCGCGATGTGCGTGGAATTCGCGTCGTCTGGAGCGAACAGACGGATCCGCCGACTCCCGACGATGACGACGGCGCGTTTTTCGCCAAACGTCGACCGGGACTGGTAAAGTACGAGGCGCACGTGGGATCGACGAGTATACAGAATAGATTCGAACCCGTCGATGATTTACGTGCGCGCGCCGTGTTTAACGTCGACGAGGACGTGCGAATCCCGTGTGGGACGTTACGAAGCGGGTTTAAATTGTGGAGGAAACATCCCGAGACGTTGGTGGGATTTTACGCGAGATTGCGCGCGCCGGCCAAGACGCCCGCGGATGGATGTTCGTGGCGGTACATCGCCAACGAGTTCGAGTTGTGGTGGCGCGGGCGGTACAGCATCGTGTTGACCAAGGCGGCGTTCATGGATCGAAAGTATCTCACGCTGTACAAGGAACACTTACCGGAGGGCGTGCGAGAGTACATAGATAAGGGTGGAGGAAATTGCGAAGACATCGCGATGCAATTTTTAATCGCCGCCATCACGCGTCAGGCGCCAGTGTACGCGCCGGCGAGTCTGTGGTACTACACCAAGGCGAAGATTGGTGGGATGAACACGGCGGGAATCAGTAGCGGGGCGAATCATCACGTGAAACGCGGCGATTGCATTACAGATTTTCAGACGATGTTTGGATTCGAGCGCGTGCCGCTCATCGAGCGACAGCTATGACGATAGCGTGCAGTCGTACGCACTCACGCGCGGGCGAGGAAACGACGGGTGTACTCGTCCATGTCCGTGAGTTTGAACCCTCGAGCGTGAATCTCGAGCGTGACGCCAATGCGAAGATCGGAGACGTCGTAAAAGGACGACAACGACGAATGCTCGGAAGACGATGCATCGACAGGTTTTTTCACGCGCGCGCGTTCGAGAAATTTACTCGACGCGCACTCCTTGGACGCTTGTTCGAATATCGACAGCGTCTTATCGCCGACGTGGAAACGAACGACGAATTGACGCGACGCGTCGAATTCGTCCACGACGTCGCCGTCTCCGATGGACACCATCTCGGCGCGAAATTGAAGGACGTCTTCGCCACATGCGACGTCTTTTCGCGGCGGTTTGGGGACGAGCGACACGCAATTCTGTAACGAGTCCTCCTCGCTTCCGATGGCGAGACCGATGTGCGCGGGAATTCTGTGCGCCACCGCGCGCTCTTCCGGCTCAGAGACGTCGCGCGGGATGAAATCCTCCTCCGAATACTCGGACGGGTAGGTTTGAAGATACCACGACTTTGTGAACGCGTCGGCGTCGTATATGAAAAAGTTGCGCTTGTACACGCGAACCACGCCGCCGACGCGCAGGTCCTCCGCGGTGACGTAGTCGTAATCACCGTTCGCGAGACCTCTCGCGCACGCGTCTTCGTTGCGAAGCGGGAGACGGGACCGATGTAAAAGTATCGTGGAGGCGCCGGTGCGACCGCCCTTTACGCGCGGCGTCTCCGTCACCGCCACCGTATCGTCGATGAGAAAGTACGAAAGCACAAACCGTCGGCGGTTGCCGTGCATCGACGCGTCGTCCCACACGCAGTAGAATCGTAACACTTGCTTATCGTGCGTCAAAAACTTGCCTCGTGCATCCTTTTTACGAGTCGGGAGTCTCGAGACGCGAGACGCATCGCCGCGCCTCGCCGCCGCGTCGTCCTCCGGCGCGGCGCCGTCTTCGGGCACATCCACGCCCGCGCGCTCAAGGTATTCGCGCGTGAACTCATCGCACCGATAGATGTGAAATGTGAATCCGTACACGGTAACGATCGTGTTGACGTTTAAGTCTCGCAGAGTCACGCCCTCGACGACGTGTCGCCTGAGAAACGCACCCTGCGTCAAACCGCTGTTCGCCTCTCGCGGTTCGATGATTTTGATGGACCCGTCGGAGAGAAAGTAGTACAAGACGCACTTGCGATGCCGCGTGGTTTCCGTTTGACTGTTCTCGACGCGCTCGACGAAATAGACGTAGAATCGCAGGACGAGACTGTTTGTCTTGACAAACGCGGGCTCGTACGCCTCGGCGTCGACGCGCGCCGGCGCGCCGGCGAACGCGTCGGCGAGTCGGACGTCGACGCCATTCGAACCGTCGCGAGGCATGGCGTAGCCGTTGACGAAATTTAATGATTGCGTCTTCGGTTTCACGGACGCCTGCGACGAGGAGAGACGAGCAGAGTCAGCGAGGGAAGACGCGAAGTCCGAGTCCGAGTCGCGCGCGCCGAGAATAACTCATCCGTCTCACTAAAACCGTCTACGCACCTCTGGATCTCGCGCCGTCATGCTCGGAAGATCCACCAACGTCATACACTCAACCGCCCCTCGAGGCGTCGCGTTCACCTCCATCTCGACGCCCGACCACGCGTCGCGGAGTCGCGCGCCCATAAAACTATTTTTGGCGCGTCAACCGTCGCCTCGACGCGCCCGCTCCGCGCGAAACTAACACCCACCCCCCATCTCACGATTGATTCACAACCCCCCATCACCCTCAACGCTCTCCTTCCCTCGCCCCCCATGGTGCGCGTCCAACATTCGCAACACGTTCCTCCTGTACTCGCCGTCGGCGAACGCGAGCGCCACGTCCCGCGCCGTCGCGCCCTCCTCGTTCCGCAGCGTCGCGTCCGCCCCCGCCCGCAACAGCGCCTCCACCCCCTCCTCGTGCGCCTTCGTCCCTCCGTGCACCATCCAGTGCAACGCCGTCATCTTCAAATACCGTCCTCCGCGCGTACGAGCGTCTAAAAACGTCCGCGTCCCGCACGTCCGCAGCAGCGCCGCCAAGACCTCCCCGCGAGGCTCGATGGATGCGACGTGAAGCGCCGTCTCACCGTACGCCGTCCGCGCGTCGCACGATTCCGGGAGAGAGAGAGACTTCAACAACGCGATGACCTCGGGAAGGTTTCCATCGGACACCGCGCGCGTCAACGGCGGCACGGAGGCGTCGGCGTCGGCGTCGGCGTCCGTGCGATGCGTTTTTTCATCCTCCTCGACACCGCGCGCGCGCGAAACGCGCGAAGAGACGTGGACGAGGAGACACACCGCGAGTCGCAAAAACAGACGCGTCGACGCGCGTCGACGGCGCGTTCGACGCGAGGACGCGGCGCGGACGACCATGGTGAGAGCGCGTCGGTGAATGATTGATTCGATGATTCATCACACCGAGACGCGTCGAGAGGGCATCATGTCGAGGCGTCCGTCGCCGCGATCGAGGCACTACGTCGTCGAGCGCGAGTCGACGCCGATGCACGAGGACCAGTTTCGCGCGCCGGATCGTCGCGACGACGACGAGGAGGAGGACGATGAAGATGATGATGACGAAGATGGATTAATTCGAGCCATGGGCTCGACGACGACGTCGCGAGCGTCGACGCGCGCGCGCGCGCGACGGCAACTGCGAAACGCGCGCGCGTACGGCGATTTGTCGCTCAAGACGAAAGTCCTCGGTCCGTGTCTGTTGGTGGCGGGGGCGGTGATGTTGTCGACGTACGCGCTCTACGCCGTCGGCGCGGTGGAGCTACGCGACGACGTCGAGCGAGGGACGTCGACGGCGTTGGTGGTGGTGGGGTCGATGTGCGCGATGGCGGGAGGGTACTCGACGTCGGTGATGGTGATGGCGTGGCGAGGGGAACCGGGATGGTCGTATTCAATGATTCCGGGGGAGTAAAACAATAGCGGTGTGATAGTGATACATTGGCGCGCGCGCGTCGTCTAACGTTCGAGTTCTGCAATCTTGGCGCGGAGTCGCGCGTTTTCATCCTGTAATTCCTCGATAGCGGATTCCTGTGCGCGCGCCTGTTCGTAGAGATCGCGAAGCACGTTGTGTAGCGAAGACGCCGACTGCACGGCTTCGGAAAAGTGACGAAGGTCGACGCCCATCTTGGAAGTATCGCCGTCCGAGTGCACTGTGAAGCGACCCTTTTGTACCGGGCCCTTGGATACACTCTTCTGACGAGACAGCGCGGGCGAACCCGTGCGACTCGGGGAGACACTGCGACTGGCACCCTTCGACTCCTCGATGATGTCGAAACGACCGCGACGTTGCACGGGTTGCGACGTTTGTGATTGCTCTTGAGGTTGGTCGGGGGTCGAGGATTCGGTGATGATCTCGAATCGACCTTTTTTCTCCACGCCCTTCTTATCCGAACCGAGGTTCAGGTTATCGAGCGCGTTGGCGGCGGCGAGGGCGTCGGATTCGGCGACGGTGGGATCGTCCATGGACGCTGCCTGCGCCTTGAGCTCTTCGACGTCAAAGTTCCAGTTAGAGACACCGTGTTTGTACGCTTCGTTCGACGCAGCTTCAGCCTGCTCCTCGCCCTCCGCGTTCGATTCCTTACGTCTTCGCGCCTCGCGTTCGGCGAGCATGCGCGTGCGCTCGCCCAGCGACGGAATGTTATCCAACAGCGTCTTGGCGAGCCAATCCGCTTTTTTCGCCTCCTTGAGAAACTTGTGTTCGAGCAGCTTGCTCGCGGACGGTCGTTTGGACGGATCCTTTTGCAGACACAGAGTGACGAACTCGCGAAGCGCGCGAGAAAAGTGTCTCCCGTCGGCTTGCTTCTCCTCGAGCGTCGGCGCGGGGTTTTGCAACGTCATGAGTAAAACCTTCATGGGTGGATACTTTGAAAACGGCGCGTGCCCGTGGCACAGTTCCAACACCGTGATCCCGAGGGACCAAATATCGGCGTGAAAATCGTACCCACTCTCTTGTTCCATCACCTCGGGCGCCATCCAACACGGCGTACCGACGAAGGTGAGCCTCGTTCGCGGTCGACCGCCCGAGCCCCAACACGACGCGCTCACGCCGAAATCAGCGAGCTTCACCGCGCCGTCGGCGTCGACCAAGATGTTCCCAGCCTTGATATCTCGATGAATGTTCCCATTTCGATGAAAGTAATCCAACGCCTTGAGCGCTGCCTTGACTATGCACGCGATGACGGGTTCTTCGAAGCCGCTGGGGTGCGACCACTTCATCAAGTTCAACGTGGAACCACCAGCCAAGAACGGCATCACCACCCAAAGAGAGGACTCGTGCACGAAAGAACAGTAATATTTGACTAAATTCGGATGACTGAGCATGCTCATCGTCTGCGCTTCGCGTCTGATTTCGTCCAAGTGTTCGGGCTCGTGTTCCTCGAGATCCAGCACCTTGACCGCGACAATCTCATCCGTCGTCTTACACCTCGATTTCCACACCTGCGTCGGTCGCGAAACGCGAGATCGAGGTCAGTATCTACGCTCCCAAAGCCTTCGCATCGTCCACGCATCGCGCGAGACGGTCGAAATCACGCGCGAGACGGTCGGGTCGCTCACCGTGGCGCTGACGCCGTGTCCGATCTCCTCCAACAGTTCGTACGCCGACGCCTCGGTCGGGTACTGCGGCGCCGCCGATTGCGCATCGCTCGCGGAATCGCTCGCATCACCCGGCATGACGAGAGACGAGGGTTCGATTCGCGCGCGAGGACGGATTCGATGGATTCGATCGATCGAGAGGACCCGCGCCGCCGATTTCGATCTCGCGCTCGCGCCGCGTCGCTGCCTCGCCCGACGACCGCGCTCGACGAAATAGACGCGCGAACGAACGCGCGCGCGCCGTTCGGTGTGCGCCGACCGACGCCGAGGCGACGGGTGAGAGCGCTTCGAGACTCGACGAGCGTCGGACTGACGCCTCGCCGCATTCACGCGCGCGCCTCGTCATGCGCGCGCGCACCGCGTCGTCGGTGACGGCGTCGACGAGCGGGCGACGCGTCGATCGATCGTCTCGCGCGCGTCGCGTCGTCTCGAGACGCTCGGGAGGGGAGGACGACGCGCCGAGACGTCGGCTGACCGATGCCGAGCTCCGAGCGGCGGTGGACGAGGCGCGCGAGATTTTGCGCGAGGCGACGCTCGCGGCGAACGAACAGGCTCGAATGGAGCTCACGCGCGGGATGTCGGCGGACGCGGACGCGGACGCGGCGGCGATCGAGTGCCTGCGCGTGGAGGCGTTTCTGCGCGCGAGGGGCGGGTTGAATGAAATCCAAGCGGAACGCGTCGCCAGGGAGCTGTACGCGATGGATGATCTGTATCAAGACGCGGAGCGATTAGCGGTACAGTTCGATAGACTCGAGCGCGCGGTCGGAGGGGTGCCGGGGATGGATATCGGGAGACTCATCGCGACGTCGCCGGAGATTATTGGGACGGATATCGGACGGGTGACGGCGAATTTACTCGCGTTGCGAGACTATTTCAAGGCGACGAAGATCGCGGGGATGGTGTACGATGCGCCTCGTTTGCTCACGTGCGACGATTTGTTGGAGCGCATCGCGCGCACGAGGAGGTGCATCACGCGGATTTTTAGTTCCGAAACGGAGGAGGACACGCTGTACGCCTTGAGCGAGGAGCCGAATCTCTTGTGGTCGCTTGCGGATTTGCAGATTTTCGAGAGCGACGTGTCCGTAGATATTTCAGAACTTCCCATGTCTGTGCAAGGTGCGTGCGCCGCTCGTGTCGTCGTCTCGCTCGCTTGCTCGCCCGCGAAGACGCACATCTGACCGCAAGCCGCGCAATCAAAAGAGGCTCTCGTTTTCGCAACTCGGAGGTTTAAGGCGTAAAGACTCACATCCCATCGGTGGTTTGCTTTTCCACGATGTCTCAGCGATGCTCGTGTACGCGTGCGGCATGGAAAATGAATGAATAATGATAGCACGAATGTTGTATTGCACCTACTTGTAGAATTTCTTCGCCGGACCCGTCTTCGAGGCCCCCGTGAAACCGGCGTACGAGCTAAGTTGAGGAAGTTCTACGCCGTCGGCTTTCGCTTTCTCGACGGCGGCGATTCGTCTGGGATCCCATTCGTCCAACACGGCGAGCGGTAAATCGTTCGGATGTCGCGCCAAGACGTACCCGTACACCTCGGAGCGTGGAAGCTTCTTGTGCCACGCCAAAACGTCGCGCTGTTTCTCGCCGAAACAACAATACCAAAACGACAAGAACGGAGATGTTCTTTCACCGAGCGCGCCGACATGCGTGCGTTTGCGCCGAGCTTTGGCGCTCTCTTCGTTTTCACCCTTATTCGCCGCGCGCGCCTTGACCAGTGCCTTGGGCGTCCAATAGTAGTACCGCTTCTTCGGGGCGACATAAAACGGCAAAATTTGCGCTCGACTCTTCCCACCGCCGTGTATCTTCATGCCATCGTTTCCGTCATCGTCGGTGGCGGCGGCGTTCTCATTGTCGTCGCTTCCTTCCTCGTCATCCTCGCGCTTCATGGCGAGTTCCTTTGCCTTTTCTCTTCCCCGCGAGCCCCCCGTGAGCAACGCCGGAACGTAATACTCCTTATGAATGACGTACGAGGGAAGGAGCAACATGTACGGACGACCGTGCGCGGTTAAATTCTCCGCCGCGAACGCCACGCACTTCTCGATGTGATCGGCCGAGTACGGTGGATTGGTCAAGAAGACGTCGTGCTCGGGGATTCGATTCTCTTCGATGACTTTGTAAAAGTCTTCGTTTCGATTGATGACGTTCGTGAACCCGATGAGCGCCAAATTTCGCCGCATCCCGCCCGCGCAGTAGTACGGATCGTAGATGACCAATTCAGCCGGGCTCTTATCCAACCGTCCGCACGCCGCCTTGAGGAAATTGACGACGTTTTCGTGCGCCTCAGGCGACGTCTCGCAGTGGTCGTCCGCGTCCGTCTCGAACGGATGTTCCACCTCCTTCGGCGCCTTGAACTCCTCCGCCAATTTCGCATCTCCCTTGAATATCGCCGGAATCGTCTCCCCGCGCTCATTCAGCGCCATTCGCTTCCCCTCGCTCGCCCCGTCGTCCTTTGTCGTCTCGGCGGGTTTCCAATACTCGTAACTCTGCGTCGCCTCGTCCCACGTCCCGATTCTCACGTGTTCCCCGTTCGGCAGACGCTCCGTGGACGAGTACACCGCCTTGCCCTTTTTATCCACCAACACTAATTCACCGTCCATGACGATGCCCTCGACGTTGAACGTCCCGTGATGCACGCGTTCGCGCTCGCCGTCGCCGTCGCCGTCGCCGCTCGGCCCCGCGGCGTCATCCTCCGAAACCACCGCGCGCGTCCCCTCGAGTTTCCGTCGCTTCGCGCGCGCCTGTTTCGCGCGACGTTTCTTCTCTCTCGCGCGTTCGAGCTTGGACGGCCGCGTCCTCGTCGCGTCGCGCGCGTCGTCGCCGTCGTCGCCGGCGGCGGTTCTCGATGACGGCGGTTCTCTCGCATCGCCGTCGCCGTCGCCGTCGCCGTCGTCCGCGAGCTCGCGCGCGCGAACGCGAGCGAAGAAATCATTCTCGTCGTCGTCCGAGTCGTCGAATCGGGACAGATCGGTCGCCATCGCGGGGAGACGCGAGGCGAAGGATGGGGACGCCGGGCGCGGAGCCGAGCGCGCTTTTTGAGACGATGAAACTATATTGACAAATCAAGCGGTACCGCGCTTGACGTAGCGGGCGGGCATGCCAGGAGCGAGCGGGGGCAAGACCTCCATGTCTTCCATCTCGCCGCCGCCCTCGCCGGTGGTGATGAGGGCGATTTCAACCTTGTGGTCGTCGCCGCCGATGCGAGTGGCGGCGGCGACGACGCCGGGACCGAAAAAGGAGGTAATCTTGCTCACGCGGTCGGTCCAATCGGTGAATTCCATCTTGGGAGAGTCAAACTCGAGGCACAGGGCGTAGCGATCGTTGATGACTTGTTCGGAGAGACCGGTGAGTTCGGGAGCTTGGTTTCTTCGAAGTCCGCCGGGACGGTTGAAGCGGAACATGATCTTCAACGCCTCCTCCAAGTGTTGCTCATCCCCGTATCTGTACCGCGTCACGTCCCCTCGCACTTGCGTCAAGATGGGCGTCGTCTGTGCGCCTCTCAATCGCAGCGCGTCCTCGTACGTGACGCACGTCAACGGTTCCAACTCGGCATACTTGAGCGCAAAGCCGATGAGTGAAATCGGAAACCCGTAAATCAACATCAACGCCGAGATGTCCGCGCCCGGAAGGAACGAAAAGTACGCGCAGAATCCATACGCGAGCAACGGCAGACCGACGCTCAGACCGATGGTACCGAACGACGTCGTGCTCAGACTCACGCCCTCGCCCGCGTCCACCGTCCTCCTCGAACCTCTTCGCAACTCAAACGTCGTCTCCACCGACGACGACGCGCTCGCGCCGTCCCCCGATTTCGACGCGTCGTCGATCGAACGCCGCGCGTCCTCGGCGCGCTCGTCCGAGCCGCTCGCGCGCGCGATGAAGGGCGCCGCCGCGCGGACTCTCGTGGATAACGGCGTCGATCGCGTCGGCGTTCGTCGACGCGCGACGCGCGCGGAGGGCGCGCGCGCGGACGGTGCGACGGCGGGGCGGGAGACGGCGAGCATTATCTTTCGCTCGAGCGACGCGGGCGGGCGACGCGTGCGCGCGCCGACGTGTGCGGACGACGAATGGGGGCGTGACGTCGACCCCGAGCGTCCCAGAGGGTGATACGCGCGGGACGCGACGCCGTCGACGAAACGACGAGGGAATGGGCGGGTGAGCGGAGCGCGCGGTCGCGATGACGACGGTGAAATGAATTGATTGTATTGATTACACGGATGATGACGATTGGAAGAGGGAGGCGAAGCCGGAGACGTCGAAATCGAGGGGCGACGCCGACGCGGCGGGAAGGAAACCGACGACGTGGAGGACACCGCCTCGATGGATCAAGGACGATGCGGCGTGCCAAAGGACGATAACCGCGGCGGCGAAGGGGTCAGGGTACTCGAGCGCCAATAGAGCCATCTTGAGCGAGGACTCGACGGCACCTTGGTAGGAAAATCGAAGGCGAGAGGATTCGAGCGCCTCGGCGGCGGCGAGTCGTAAATCAGCCACTTCCTGCGCGAGCTCGGATTTCTCTCGTTTCGACGATTTGTACTTGTCTTGTAATGCCTTGGTATTCTTCTTCTCCCGCTTGATGATGGATTTCGCCTCGGCGCGATGTTCGTCAAGCGTCGCCAACGCCTCGCCGAGCGACTCCGTCAGTTCCTGCACCCTCTTCCCGAGTTCGCGCTGTCTCACCTCCAACTTTGCCATCTCCACGGACTTCACCTCGAGCGCGCGCACCAACCAATCTTCGTTCTCCGCGGCTGCCGCTTGCACCTCGCGAACTTTCTCCGCCGCCGCCGCCTGGGCCGCCGCTCGCTCGGCTCTCGCTCTCGCCAAATCCTCCCGAAGCGCCTTCTCCGTCGCCATCGCCGCGTTCGACTCGCTCAGACGCGATTTTAAATTTCGCATGGGCGTCGACTCGACTCGACCGCTCGCATTCGTGAGATCCGTCAGCGCCCCTCTTCCCATCGCCGCCTTTTTCAATCGCGCATTCTCCCCTCGAAGCGCCGCGCACTTGGCCTCCAGCGCCGCGCACCGTCCTCGAACCGCGTCATCGCGCGACGAGGCCATCTGTTCTTCCATCTCCGACATCCGTCGCTCGAGCACGCGAGCGTACGCACGCGCGTCAGACTCGTTCGCGAGCGTCGAGAATGTCTGTTCGTCCCCCTGAGCGCCGATGTCGCGCGCGGCGACCGCGGGGGAGTGGAACAGGCGCTGTTTCACGTCCGCGGTGAAGGTGACATCCGCGGGAGCGGGAGAGTCGTGACGCACCGCGGGGGGCATGTCGAGGCGCGGGCGCGGCGCGGTGTGATGATGTGACGATTCGGAACCTCTAGGACGCGCGTCGACGTGCGAGAAATCGACGAGCGCGCGCGACGGTGCGTGTGGCGATAATTTATCATGACTCGGTGAGATACATGTCCCTAACACGACGCGGTGCGATCGAGCGGGGTTTCCGAGGCCATGGGAGAGTACTGGAGAATGACTAAGACTTCGCCCTTGGAGACGCCCTCGAGTTTGACTTCGTCGCGCATGTAGACATTTTGACGCACGAGGTCGACGTCAATCTCGCAGTGGCCGAGGGATTCGCCGTCCGAGCCTTGGATTTCGATTTTGAGCGGATCCACGTCGGGTAAGACGTTGTAGAAGACGTGACGCTCGTTGAAGATGGGGTGCGAGGTGCTTGCGCGGCGGGTACCGACGTATCGTTGCTTGGCGCACGAGACGATGGCCACTGGACTGGGCGGGCGGTCTGCGACGCGAAGCAAGTTGCGACCCTCGATAAGCTCGACGGTTAGCATTCCTTGCTCGTAGTTCTCAACCACCTCGTCGGGAGGACCGGTATCGATGTACTCAACCTCCATCCTGATGGTTGGATGATTCTTGTCCTTCTTCTTCTTGTCCTTTGTCTGCTCGAAGCAGCGGTAAAAGTACTTGAGACGCTTTTCGTCCGCGTCCTTGGCGGCTTGAAGGTGCCATTCGTTGATTTGTTTGAAGCGCTCCATCGTCTCTTCGTACGTGTAACCATCTGCGGCGTTCAGATAGGTGAGTGGACACTCATTCATAAAATATTCAGGATCGATGAACGGGAGCTCGACGACCACCGGACCGGGTCCACGATCGGCGATTTCGCCGCACTTGAACTGCACTTCTCCGTAGTTGGAGATTCTATCCGCTCCGCTCTTGACGAGTCGCAGGCTCAGCGTGGAATCACGATCGCACAGAATGAACGTGTCGTTGACGCCCTGCCAAGACGGCTTGTCTCCTGTACGCGGCGGAGTGGTCAACACGCGTTGTTCTCGAGTCCAGTACTTTATGTAATAATTATCCGACTTGAGCATTTGCGTGAAAAAGCCCGAGCGTTGTTTTCTCTTTCGCGAAAGTTTGCTATAGTTGCAGCGCTTGTAAAAGTTATCGCCCTGTAAAAATCTGACGCGCATGATGCCTGTCGACGCCTTTTCGATTCCGCTGTGCTCCATGATCGGTATGTGAACCTTGTACGGATAAATGAGCATGGTCGAGATAGAGTTGCGCACGATATTCTTCATCATCTTGTGCACGAACGGAATCGAAATGAGATCGATTCCACCCGGTAAAAAGAGCCCGAAATCCAACACCTCGGGCATTCCCATCAGACACGCCTCGATGGCGCCCAAGCAAGGCATGATGTCCACCAGTGGATCGAGCGTCACCTGCAACAGTGCCTTGATTTGTAGCTGGCGGAGCGTGATCGGCAAACGGAGGCCGAAAAAATACACAGAGACGATGATTTCGCAATCCGACGCCCACGTGAGCTCGACGTCCAAAATCGTATTCTCCATGTGCGAGTTGTGAGAACGAATTCCCGAAAGCGTCGGCGCGCGAGGACCGAGTGTAAACTTTTCAAATCCAATCCACGTCACACACGACGGCGCCAACTCTCGCAGCGTCGGTTCCACGCTCTCCTTCACCGTCCTACTCACGCCGGTGTCGATGTGCGCCCACATCGCGTCGATGACTCTATTCAACCAGTGCACGCGATTGAACGACGAATCCGACGTCCACTTCGGCGCGTGCATGCTAAACAGCTTCTTAAACTCATCAGCGAGCGGTAAGACTTCTTGCTGCTCGCGATCCTTCCCCATCTTCAGCTTTCTGCTCTCCAGCCACGAGAGCTTTGTCGGTTGCGCCGACTGATCGCCTTTCCGTCCTCTCATCTTCGCCAACGCCTCGACGAACCGCTTCTTCACGACTCGCTGCGAGTACGCGCACATGAAAGCCCCGATGATGAACCCCAGCATCGTCGTCGTCGTCGCCACCGCGATCTGCGTCGAGACTACGCGCGCGAGACGCGCGAGTAAACCGTAATGAACCGCCGCCGCGCGCCAAATCAGCGATCGTCCCTCCGCACTCGCCGCCGTCGACGCCGCCTCCGCGCCCTTCGTCACGGACGTCACCGCCGCGTTCACCGCCGCCTCGCCCGCCGCGCTCGCGCCCACGGCGCCGCCACCGCGCGTCATCGCGCTCGCGATTGTCTCTCGCAAAGAATTGGGCGCCCCGTTCGCCCCCGCGCTCGCCCCCGCGCTCGCCTTCATTCGCATCGCGCTCGCGCCGGCGGCGGCGACTTTATCCACCGCGCGCGCGAGCGCACCCATCTCGTCCTCGCGTCGCGAGCGACGCGCTCTGAGGATTCCATTCCGTTCCGTTCCATTCCATCGATCGATCGATTCGTCACCTCAGAATGCGCACGACGTCCACGACGCCGTCGTCCGCACCGCGCGCGCGCGACGCGTCGTTCGCACGGCTCGGATGACATCGCGTCGCCACCCTCCGCGCGAGCGCGCGCGCGAAGGACGACGGCGTGGCGGTTCGACGTCGACGCGAGCGGTGCCCCGCGCCCGCTCCCGGACGCCCTTCGCGACGCCCTTCCCTCCGTCTACGACACGCGCACGAGCGCCAAGCGCGCGTGTCGACGAGGTTTCGTCCACGTCAACGACTCGCGAGGGACGTGCGAGACTTTGGTCGAGGCCGGGGACGTGGTGGAGGTGCGCGAGCCGACGGCGGGGTCGGCGCTCGCGGCGCGCGAGGGCGCGAGAGAGCGCGCGCTCGGGACGTACGATGACGTCGCGGTCGCGTACGAGGACGCGCACTGCGCGATCGTGGTGAAACCGGATGATGTGGTGTCGGTGGGGAGAGGGTCGGAGACGTCGAGAGGGTGGAGCGCGGAGAGCGCGCTGCGGGCGGTGTTGCGACCGTGCGAGGGGCTGCCGGCGGGCGCCGGCGGGGCGCTGGGGAAGCCGAGACCCGTGCACAGACTGGACGAGAAAACTGGTGGGTTGTTGGTGTGCGCGAAGACGCGCGCGGCGATGAAGGAGCTGTCGAGGGCGTTCGCGGAGAGACGAATAAAAAAGCGGTATCGAGCGATTTTGCGAGGTCGGTTGGAGACGCGAGAGGGCGTCGTCAACCAGCCCGTCGGCGGGCTCGAGGCGACGACCGAGTACGTCGTCGTCGACGCGCGCGAGCGCGATGGACGCGCACTGACGCTCGTTGACTTTTATCCGAAAACGGGACGCACGCATCAACTTCGAAGGCACAGTAAGGAAGCGCTGGGATGTCCCATTCTCGGCGACGCGCGCTACTCCTTCGCGGGCGAAGACGGTTCGCATCCCGACGGATTATTTCTCTGGGCCACCGGCGTGATCATTCCCGCGGACGCGATGCCGTGGAGAGGATCAGAATTAGTCGTCGACTCGAGCGTGGGGGAAAAGTTTACGCGCGCGTTCGGTGTCGTCAGTAGTGAATAGCAAGTAGTACAATAGCGAGTACGAGGTTTCACATGCTCCCATAGTGGATGTGAGTAAGAGGTTTCACGTGCTCCCGTACGCGCCAACCTCACTTCAACGCGCGCACGAACGCACGAACGCACATCGCTCACGAAAACAAACCAGAAACGCACGACATGCTCTCTCGATACAGATACGCCGGTCTCGCGCTCGCGCTCGCGCTCGCGTGCGTGGAATGGTGCAAGTACGTGCCGCAAGCAGTCTGGAGCGAAGTCGCGCAGTGCGTAGACTGCTAGCAGCGCGAACCCGCCGCCACCATCAAGATTTGAATTCATTCGATACGAGGGACTCAATCAAACGCACGTTACGTCATCTTTATCGGCGTCGGGCGCCATTTTACGGCGTCGTCTCGCGCGTCGTGTTTTAGTGTTGTTTTTCTAGTTGAATAATGCAAGATTCAAGATTACAACGCTCACGATCGAGCTCAGTCTCGAGCCCGAAATCGACGCGTAAATGATGCACCGATTCTTCTGATTTGGTAACTGAGCGAGAACGATCTCGTCGCGGTGATCTGTGGCGAGACTTTGTTCATGCTGAACTCGTCGTCGTCGTGCACGGCAAAACGCGTCGCCGAGCGATTGACGACGGGGCTATCGAGTTCGTTTTCTGCATCGACGCTGTGTTTCGAGTACTGCCAATCGAGTTCGTCCCTGATCGAAGCCAGAGCTCCGCGCGAAATTCTCATCGAAGAGAGTTTCGATGTGAGGCTGTGCGTGGACACGGGAGCGACCGATTGTGCCCTCGGCACCGCGGCTGCGGCATCTGCCATGTACGTGAAAGCGTCAGCGTCTAGATCCAAGACGGTCATCGCTGATCTGCCTGCATTTCCTTTCTTACAGTTACCATTCGCACGAATCCATGGATGTTGAAGCATTTCATCTGGATTCATGCGCTGGCTCGGGTTGAGCATTAAGCACTTTTGGATGAAATCGGCGGCTTCGTCTGAAACGAAAGCCGGGTACCTGACTTGAGCCTGCAAGATGAGTTTGTACGCGTCATTTCTGTTCGTCGCCTGAAACGGAGGAAGACCCGTGATTAGTTCGAATGCGAGAGCGCCGATCGCCCAATAATCGATCGCTTTACCGTACCCAGCCTTGTTCATCTTGAAGTTTTCCTCGCGGCTCCCCTTGTTGCACCGCACCACCTCTGGCGACATGTAATCCGTCGTTCCCAGGCGTCCGAGCGGCTTATACCACCCGAGATGAACGGAAAATCCGAAATCTGTCAGCTTTGAACGTCCCTCTTCGGTGAGCAACACGTTTTCCGGCTTGATGTCTCGATGGATTATGTTCATCGAGTGCAAATGCGACACGGCGTGAATCACCGGCTTCAACACGCTTTGCACGGCGCGAATTTCGGTAAACTTCCCACCCGATCTCGCCAGAGCGTTGAAAACATCGCTTCTTTCTTGTAATTCATGAATTAGATAATAGTTCCCGTTCTTCTCGTCGACAAAACTTCCGTAAAACTTTATAATATTTGGATGTTGCATGTCTCCGAGCAGCGCAATTTCGTGTGCGATTTGTTCGAACACGTGTTGTTTCAACTTACTCTTGATGTAACACTTCACCGCGACTTCCGTATTCATTCGATGATAAAGCGCCTTGTAGACCAACGAGTACCTACCGCGTCCGATCACCTTGAGGAATTGAAAATCCTTTACGTTAAACCGCCAACCGTGCATGCTGATCGCCCTGATAACATCCTCCGGCCTCGTCATCCCCAGCGTGTCCACACCCTCGCTCGAATCTTCAATCACATGCCCCATCACTCTCGAAGCCCCCCACACGTCGTTCCTCGACGCTAACATCTCCTTCGTGGACGCCGAAGACGTCGCCGACCCTCGCGCCTTCGACCCGTCCCGATCGTCCCCGAGTTCCCTCGTCAACTCCTCCCTCGTCAACCGTCTGCTCGCTCGAAGATCCCCGACCAACGTCGGCGTCCACCGCACGTCGCCCGGACCGTCGCCATCGCTTTCGCGTTCGCTTCCGCTTCGTTTCGTCGTCCTCTCGGCGGCGGCGGCGGCGGCGGCGGCGCTCGCCGCCGTCGCCGCCCTCGCCTCGCCTCGCGCCTCCGACATCCGTCGCTTCACCCCGCCTCCCGCGTGAACACCACCGTCATCATCGTCGCCCCCGTCCCCTTCGTCCGCGACGGATTCCCGCGCGCGCGAGTCCGCGATCGCGCGCGCCGCCGACGCGACCACCGCCATGAGACCGACCGAATCGAACGCGCCGACGCCTCCTCGCGCCGACCGAGCGCGCGGTGATCGAACGCGAACGAGAGAGACGACGCGCGGGACGCGACCGAACGCGATCGAACGCGACCGAACGCGCCAACGAACGAACGTCGAGGCGTGCGGGTCGAGTCTCGGGACGCGCGTGGGGGGGGTCGTTACGCGCGTGTGGGCACACAGTGTCGACTGGGAGTGGAGTGTACGTTGTCACTGTTTAGTGGGGAGGGTGGGTGGTGAGGCGGAGACCCGGAAACGGATCGCGGGAGGCGCGCGCGCGCGCGAGGGAACCGTCGGTGTCGGCGTCGATGACGCGAGAGAGGATGTCGCGGAAGACGGCGACGTTGCGCGCGGCTTCGAGGAGGGGGTTCTCGTTGAGGGGGAAGGTGTCGAAATAGACGACGCCGGCGTAGGCGCGCGCGCGGAGCTGACCGACGAGGTCGATCGCGGCGGATGGATGGACGCTGGCGAACATGAGACCGTCCTCGGCGGCGAGGCGAGAGTGGCCGTCGCCGAGTTGAAGGCCGAAGAGGAGGTTTCTGGACGCCGTCATGGAGACGGAGTGCGCGGGGTTTTCGCCGGCGGCGAGGAGGTGGCCGAAATCGAGGGTGAGGCCAAAGTTGGGCTCGCCCACGGCGTCGGCGAGTAGGATGGCGGCGGCGGTGGTGGGGATGAAGCTAAAACGACTCTTTTCGTCCGTGGGTTTGAACTCGACGGATACTTTGAGTCGAGCGCACTCGTCGCTCGAGGTGACGGTTTTGTAGCTCTGAACCATGTCGTTCCACGCGTCTTCGTAGTCAGCCTGCAAATTGTAGTCGTAACCGTCGTATCGAGGCCAGATGACGACTTCGTCCGCGTCGAGCGACGTCGCCGCGCGACAGGCGTCGCGGACCAAGAGCTCGGCTCGCTCCCGCACGGCTCGATCGGGATTGGTGAACGCGCCCAACCTATACGGCTCTTCGGGAAATCGGACGCACACCGCGCCCGAGGTCAAGTTCTGCGCCAGGACGGCGTCGCGTAAATCGAGCGCGGAGATCGCGTCGCCAGTTTTCGTGTTTCGAAAGTGTTCCGGAAAATTCAAAAAGACGGAAGATATTCCTCGCGCGCGACCCATGCGCTTGATGAGATTGAACACCTCGGGAACGTTTTCGTCCGCATCGGGGAACAAATCCATTCGAGATTTCATGGAATTCAGCCGACTGGCGAATCGCACGGCGGCAATTTCGCGCTCTTTCGCCGCCGCTGCGGATGATTTTTCCACAGACTTGACGCATCGAGATTCGGAAACGCCGAGGAGTTTATCCACGTCTTCGCGAGACGGTAGGCTCGGCATCGCGCCGAGCTTCGTCACCGTCAACGCGCCCGCGGCGGCGGCGAAACGCATGGCTTCCGACTCAGATTTTCCTTCACTCAAGCCCACGGCAAAAGCGGCGCGAAACGCGTCGCCGGCGGCGGTGGCATCCACCTCTTCCGCGCCCGGCGGAAGAGGCGCCGCCTCGACGCGCGTCACGTCCTCGACCAACGGACCCGCGATGAGCACGGCCCCGCGAGCGCCGAGGGTGCACAAAACCTTCGTTTTCAACTTCCCCGTGACGATGCGTGCGGCCGCGATGATATCCTCGTCGGTCTTCAACGACGGTCGAACGCCGTTCTCGTCTCTCGCCATTCCCGCCAATTCGCTCTCGTTCGGCGCGACGTAATCCACGAGACGCAACAACGTCTCATCCACCGCTTCGTGCGACCCCCCGGCGTCGAGAACGATCGATTTCAGACCGAGATCTCTCCCAACCATCGCCGCGATTCGATTCACGCGCGTCGGAACCTCTCTCTGCAACAACAGCGTCGTCGCTCCCGCCAACGCCGGGCGAAACTCATTCGCCAACGCGTCGTCGTCGTCGTTCCAATCCAACATGTTCGCCCCACCCACGACCACCGCACTCGGCGCACCGTCCACTGACAACATCACGAATCCCAATCCCGTCGCGCTTCCTCGAGCGCTCCTCGCGCTGTGCGTCAAATCAACCTCGCGCGCCAGTTCTCTCGCCAGCCCGTCGCCGAGCTCATCCGCCCCGAACCTCCCCACGAACCTCGCCGAGGTCCCATCGCACGCCAATCTCGACGCCGTCACCGCTTGATTCGCCCCCTTTCCACCGCACGCCCGCGTCGTCGCGTGCGACGTCGCGAGGACCGTCTCCTCCCGTCGCGGCGGACGCTCGACGCGCGAGATGACATCCACATTCACGCTTCCCACGACGACGACGGACGCCATCGCGCGCGAGACGCTCGCCAACGCCGCGCACGAGACCGAGATGATGACGGTCATCGCGCGCGCGCGTCTCGCGCGCGTCCACGACGGCATGGTTCGGTCGACGCGCGCCGCGCTCTTCGGTCGTTGACGCGTCACCGCGAGGCGCGCCATGTCCGGGGATAAGGCGTCGCGCATCGCGTCCCTGGACGCGCGCATGTCCGCGAGGGTGACGATGGCGGGTCGTCTGATGCGCGCGACGGGAGGGACGGGGGCGAGGACGAGCGGACGCGAGGGTGGGCGCTCGGGACGAGGGGATTCCTCGAGAGGGACGCTCGCGAGCGGAGGACGCGGGAGGACGACGCCGGGGCGTGGATCGCGCGAGGGGAGGGTGGGAGCGGTGGAGGAAGACGTCGAGACGCCGGACGATCCGTCGACGTCGTATTATGCGCCGTTGGATGGGAAGAGGCGGAGGGAAATCGCGAGCGCGGCGGCGGCGGCGGCGGTGGTAAAGTCCAAGCGAAACAGAAAGAAAGCGGACGCGGCGATGAGCGACGACGCGGAGAGTCGGAGATTGTTCGTCGAGCAGTACGCACGAGAGTTGCTCGCGACGCGAGAGGGCGATGGGATCGGAGACGGCGAGGACGCGCTGAAACAGAAACTGAGCCGGGACAAGGCGTTGCTCTTGGAGGACGCCGCCAAGACGATGGACGTCCGAGAATCTCGCGCCGTGGCGCTCAAGGCGCGATTCGCGAGAGCGAATCGACAAAAATTGTCTCGCTCGCAGCTTCGAAAGCGAGGTTTCTTCGGGTTGAGCGAAGAAAAGTGTAAATGGAGCACTTTTTCGCGTCTTCGCGCACTTTGGGAAAAATACGCGCGAGGACTCGTCGAGCGCGCCAAGCGCGACGAGGTCCACCGACTCCTCACTCGCGGCATCGATTTACACGGATGCGTCGTCAAGGTGACGAAACACGCGCGCGTGCCCGACGTCGTCGGCCGCGAGGGTGTCATCGTCTACGTCTCCGACCGCTGCGTCTGGCTCGTCTCTCGCGGACGAGACCGACCGCTCAAGGTATTGATCGACGGGGCCACCCTGCGTTACGTCCTGGACGACCGCGAGGTGACGCTCACGAGCGAAGATATCGCGTCTTGTCGACCCTAGAATATTTTTGTAATCGATCAATCGTAGCGCGGCGCACCGCGCGCGCGGCGCAGTCCCGCAGACGCCGACTCTCGCCGCCATGGCTGAGGCCACAGCGGCCGAACGCATCGCGGCGCTTCGCGCCAAGGTGGCGAGCGAGCGAGAGAAGACTCGAGCGCAGCGCGCGATGGTGAGCGAATCGAGCGCGACGACGACGGCGACGCGCGACGAGACGTTGAAAGGGACGGAGGAGATGGATTTTGAAAAAAGACTCGCGGCGTTCCGGGAAGAGGCGGAGGCGCGGTTGCGCGTCGCCGTGGCGGAGGCGACGGAGCGCGAGCAGGCGAAGACGGCGGCGATCGTCGCGGCCATGTCCGAAGGGAACGAGGGGAAAGGGAACGCGATGCAGGAGTACGACGACGCGATGGCGCGGTTGAAACTCGAGGCGAGCGAGGCGGAACGACGACGAGGCGTCGACGCCGCGCGATCGGCGACGGCGATGGACGAGGCGAGAGGCGAGATCGAGGCGTTAACGGTGGAGCGCGATAAGATGGCGGCGGAGTTGAAGAAACTTCGAGCGCATCTGTTGGAGTTGGAGGACGAGGAGGACGAAGTGGCCGAGGAACAGGAGCGGGAAATCGTCGAGGCGAGAGAGGAAGAGCGGCGAGAGTACGAACGGAAATTGGAAGAGTTGAAGAAGAGCATGAGTGGAAGCACCGACAAGGTGCAAAAATTGCTCGAGACTATTCGATTGCGAGATGAAGAGGTGGATAATTTGCAAAAGGCGCTGGGCGCGTATTACGCCGAGATGGAGAGCGCAGACACGCAGCGCACCGAGGCGCAGCAACTTCGACAAAAACTAGCCAATCTGACGTCACAAGGCGCGGCGGATCGTGCGATGGTGACGGAGGCGCAGGTAAAGGCGAAGGAGGCGGAGGAACGTTTGGCAAAGTTTGAGGTGCAGTTGAAAATGGCCAAGGATGAATGCATCAAGGCGACGAGCGAGGCGAGCAAGCTCAGGAAAGCTCTGCACCACGCGCTTCAAAAGAGCAGCGATATGATGGTTGAGAGCGAAAAGTTACTCGATAAACGTATCGTCAGCGATTTGTTCCTGGCGTACCTCGAGAGAGACAAGGCGGAGGACGTTCTCGATTTGTTGGCGAAAATGCTCGGCTTCTCGGATAAGCAAAAGACTCGCATGGAGGCGTTGAAGAGACAGAAGAAACGAGGAGTTCTCGGGAAAATCGCGCGCGCGCCCGTCACGATCGCCGCTGGTGCGATTGGAGTCGCGCTCGAGGTCACCGGAGCGACCGGTGAAAATAAGGAAGTGCCGGTGGCGGATCTGTGGATTTCATTTTTAGAGAAGGCTGCCGAGGACAACAATGACGAGAACAAAGAACCGATCCCATCGTCCACAGAGTTGATTTCTGCCGCAAGCGAGCTTTGAGAAACAAAGGCGACGTACATAGACGTAGATTAGAACATGTATAGTATAATTACAAGCGAGATTGCGCTACGGTCCACTGTTTCATGGCTTGTCGAACGCCTAAATCGAGCATGATCTCTTCACTACCGCCCGGAATGGCGTACGCCCTGACGTCTCGATACAGACGTTCCACCTTTTCACCTTGTCCAGTTCTCGTGTACGACGCACCGCCGAACACTTGCGCCGCCTCGCGCGCGCAGTATTCAAACACCTTTGTGCTCTGCACCTTGGCGAGCGCGGTGATGCCCGCGAGCGCCTTTGACGCTTGCTCCTTCGTCATCGTGTTCATTTGGTACGTGATCATCTCAAGTAAGTTGTGCGTCGCTTCGATTTGTCGAATCATTTCCGCCAGTTTATGTCGAATCACGGGGTGTTCGACGAGCCTCTTACCAAACGTACGTCTGCGATGCGCGTACTTGAACGCCTCCTCGTAGCATACGCGCGCGAATCTATTCGCCTGAATCACAAACCCCCATCGCTCGTGGTTAAAGTTGTGCATAATGTACTTGAAGCCTTCGTTTTCTTTCCCGATGAGATTCTCGACGGGCACCTTGACGTCTTCGAAAGTGATGAACGTGGTCCCGCTCGCCCAGACGCCCATGCAGTCCATGCGTCGACATTCGACTCCGGGCATCGTGCGTTCGACGACCAAGAGGGAAATGCCACCCATTCCCGGTCCACCCGTACGCACCGCGACGGTGAAATAGTCGGCCCAGATCCCGTTCGTGATCCACTTTTTCTCCCCGGTGACGTGATAAAACTTTCCGCTCGGATCCAACTTGGCCTCGCACCGAATGTTCGCCACGTCACTCCCGGCGTACGGCTCGGTGATGCACAGACATATGATTCCATCACCGCGCAAACACGGCACACCCACTCTTCGTCTCAACGCATCGCTTCCAAAGTTCAAAACCGGCGGCAAACCGATGTTTATCCCCTCCAACAAGCCCCAGAGCACGCCGCCGCTCCCGCACCTCGCGAATTCGTCAAAGACAATCAACTCGTGAAAATAATCGAAATTCTCCGGCGGTGCGCACTCCGGCACCAGATCGCTCGGCCACGGCTTACCGACGATCGCGGGCAATATTCCAGCCTCGTACGTCGCTCGATACACCTCCCTCGGTATCGTTTTCGCCTCGTCCCACTCGTGCGCGTTTGGCGCGATTTCCCTCTCCACGAAGGCCCTCACCTTTTCTCGAAACGCCGCGTGCGACGCCGTGTAATACGGCGAATTGAATCCATTGTACCACGAAGGCTGCGCGCACAGATCGTCGTCGTCGTCGTCGTCAGTCCCCATCTCCCATCGCGTCGCGTCGCGCGCCCTCGCCGTCGTGTCGTCATCAATCCAACCGAATCACATCAATCAGTCAATCCGACCCTCGCGCGCGCGCGTCCCTCTCCCGTCTCTCCCGTCTCTCGCCTCGCGCACGCACGTCACCGAAAGGCACGCCCTCGCCGAACGGTTCGTTCGACATCGCGCGGTCGCCTCGACTCGGGCGCCGCGCCCTCGAGTGCCGACGATGGAACGAATTGCAGTGGCGTCGCCGCCGCACTCGTCGCCTCGCGGCGCCCGCGCGCGCGCGTCATGTCGCGGGCGAGACGAGCGACGCGACGATCGTTCGCGCATCCGAAGTGCGACGTCGACGCGACGGTGGAATCGTCGTTCGCGTTCGCGTCGCGAGTGGAGGTGACGGTGCCGATTGCGGGGCGACCGAACGGGGACGTCGCGCGCGCGCTCGACGACGCCGCGCGCGAATTAGATGGGTCGATGAGGTATGAGGCGATGATGTCGGTGGCTGATGCGCTGGAGCCGCGCTTTGTGCGCGAACACGTGCGCAGATGGAGGCGAGGGAAGGGCGGGGATGGCGGCGACGACGCGGGACGCGACGGCGGCGGCGACGCGCGGTTCGGATTGGTGACGGCGGAGACGCGCGCGGATTCGGATGATTGTTGGTGCGTGACGCCGAGTGGGAGGTTTGTGGGGTCGGTGATGAGAGAGACGAGGGAGCGATTGGGATTACAGAGCGTGGAGGACGAGAGGGGTAAGGCGACGGTGAGCGTGAATTTGAAGAGGGACGAGTTTCGAGTGTCGAATTGGTTTCACGATCGCGTGGGCGAGTGCGCGCGAACGTTAGAGGCGGAAGTGGGTAAGGTGAAGGTGTTTTGTGGATACATGGTGAACGGCGCGCACGAGGAGATGAAGTTTCCGCAAGGGGTGACGGAGGCGAGACGCGTCGCGAATGAGAAATCATCCGAGCGACTCGACGCGAGCGCGGAAATTCATCGCGAGCTCGTGCGGGCGAGCGCGTGGGGAGACGACGAGTGGAAAACGTTCATGGATTCAAGTGGCGAGTGTAGGGACAGACTGGAGGACGTGCTCGAATTCTGTGGGCGTCTGAGCATGGGGAGCGGGTACGGTTCGAGGGACGGCGGCGAGACGACGTCAATGGAGACTCGTCGGTGGCGCGGATTTTTTCTGTATCCAGAGATTAAGCGCGTCATAGAAGCGGCGAAGAAAATAACGCGCGATGCTAACACGCCGTACGCCATCGTCACGGTGTGGTCGTTCGCGAACGCACCGCGAAATCTCGCCGGGACGCCATCCAAAAAAGTCGAGCACGACGCGTGCGTTCCCAGAGGCTCCGACGTCTTAACTCTGATCGTCTTCCCGGATGGTGGATACTTGAAATATGTCGTTTAATAAAGCGTTGTAGCATTACAGTAGAGTAGTTCATGGAGATTTTGCGATAGTAGCGGCGTATTGATTCTTATTCGTCGGTTGCTTGTGCTCTTGATGAAAGTGACCTTTTCTCCTCCGAGCCGTTGGACCCGTTTTCAGTCGTCGTCGCGGTGGCGTCGCGGTTGTGTTGTCGGCTCGAATCAACTGTCCGCTCACGCGAAGTCGAGATTCTACGAGCTTCTGGCCGTTTGCGCTTCTTCAAGAAGCGACGAATCGCGGCGGCGCGGTACTCGGCGGCGGCGCTCGTGCACGTCTGTTGCACGTGATCCGCCGTCGTCTGTAAAACGTTATAAAATGGATTCGACATGAACGACTGATCCGTGACAGACTCGTCCGTGGCCATCGGCATCATCATCGGTGCCGGTGGCGGCGGTACGATCGGCGCTTGGTACTGATACGTGTCGAAATACGGCGGCGCGGGAACCATGCCCAGGGCGTCCATCGGCATTTGCGGCAGAATTGGGCCGTAAAAGTTCATAAAATCTGCGGGAGGCATCATGGATGACGCTTCGAAGAACAGCTGGTGTTGCTCCGGAGTCAGCGCCGCGCTCATCATGTGCACCTGCTTGTCCTTGGATTCGTTCTTGAGATAATTTTGGAAACCTTGAAACGCCGATCGAGAGTTGGAGCGTCTCACGACGACTTGTTCCGAAGCCTCCTCCGTGGGTAAACTCAGCTCGAGCATCGTCGTCGCGCCTCCGTGCGCCTTGATGAGCTGCACGCTCAGACCTCGAAACTTATCGCTCTCGTTCGGATCGCGTTGACCCGAACCCGACCCCTCGTGCGACCCGCTTCCGCTTCCCGTGCGATCACCGCCCGAGTCGCCGCCCGAGCCGCAGTCTCCGGAACCGCCCTCGTGACTCGCCCAACGATCGATCGCGGCCGCCTCCGCTCTCCTCGTGTCCGCGGTGCGTCTCTTTTCGTTACACAGATTATCGCTTCCCGAATCGTTCTGTCGCTCTCCCGACCCGTGCGGGGTCACCTTGCCCGCGCCGCTCAGTTTCGTGAGCGAAGACTTGGCGCTCCCGTCGTTTTTGGCATTGTTCCCCGATCCCTCGCCCTCGTCGCTCCCGCTCACGTGACTCTTCAACCCAGCGCGCGGAATCGTCGCTAAACTCTCCTTGAGTTCGACGCGATTGACCGGTTTATTGAGAAATCCCGCCGCGCCCGCCTCCTCGTACCTCCCGCCGCGCTCTTTCCGTTCGTCCACCGTGGACATGACGACGATGGGCACCCCTCGCAGCGCCTCATTTTCTCGACACGCCTCGGTGAGTTCCACCTCACCCTCGCACTCGGGCATCAACACGTCCAGGAGGATCATATCCACCTGTTCGTTCGCCTCCCTCGTCGTCTTCGCCATCCGCGCGCGTTTCAGCTCCTCCAACACCTCGTTCGCGCTCTTCGCGACGACGCACTCCGCGCCGAGCTCGCCCAACAGCGCCGCCGACATCGTCCTCGTCCTCTCATCGTCCGTCGCCAGGAGCACGCGCAGACGAGGGTCATCTTCATCCATTTTCGCCTCATCCCCGTCTTCTTCGTCCACCGCGGTCACCGTCGCCGTCGCCGTCGCCGTCGCCTCTCGCCGCGCTTTTCCGCCTCTGCGCGCCGCCGCGCCGCCGCCGCCCCCCCCCTTTTCCCCCTTTTCCATCACCGTCTCCCCATCTCGCGCGCGCGCGGTTCGACCGCGCATCGTCCGTTCGCCCATCGACCCTTCGCGACGATCGCGCGCGCCACCGCGCTCCATCGCGCGTCGATTCTATTCGATTCGATTCGATTCGATCGCAATCGATCAACGAACTGAATGAATGATGAATGAATGAATGAACAATCTCTCTCTCGACGACGACGACGACGACGACGACGCGCGCGAGCGTTCGCGCTGAAATTCGAATCGAGTCGAGTCGTCGAGTCGAATCGACGCGCGTCGAGTCGCGCGTCGAGTCTCGCGTCACCCTCTGACGAATCGATTCGACTCGATCACACGAATGAATGAATCAATCGAAGCAATCAATCGATCGAATGAATCGCGACGAGGACGCGCGCGACGTCGTTCGCCCGCCCGAGACGGTTCTCCGCGTCGTCTTCCTTTTCCTCTCTCCCCCTCACCGCGATCGCTCGGGACGAGGGACCGCGCGGGACGAGGGAACGCATCGGTCGGTCGGTCGGTCGGTCGGTCGGTCGGTCGGTCGGACGCGACTGGTGGGGTGGGTGTGGAGAGCGCAGAGTGTTCCATCTGGCGCGAGGGGCGACGAGGGGCGACGCGACCGGTGAGGTCAGCGAGCGCCGAGGGCGGAGGTGATGTAATCGTCGATGCCGTGGAAAGGGCGGCGAGAGGCGACGTCGAGGGCGAAGGAGAGGAGCCAAAAGAGACTGGGACGGAGGAGAAAGGCGGAGACGTAGACGGCGTCGTCGGAGACGACGTCTCGAGCGCGAAGAGAGGCGCCGAACGTGGACCAGTTTAAGAGCCAGACGAGACCGAACGTTCCGTGAGCCCAGACGGTGGGGAGACCGGGTCTGGTGGCCTCGAGGGTGGCGACGGAGGCGACGTCGAGGACGCGTTGGGCCGGGAAGATTTGCGCGCCGAAACCGAGCGTCCCGAGCCAAACGGCGAAGGCGGCGCGCTTGTCGTCCTCGGTGGCGAGCGCGATGTAGGCGGAGGTGATCGTTTGCCAGACGAAGGGGACGAAGGCGAGCGCGAAGGCGTCCAAAATCGGAACGTGACCGAGCGCGGGATCGACGACGCCGCCGAAACGCGCGCACTCCCACGTCAACACCGTTTGAAACGCGATCGATCTCGCGCTGAGCTCCGTCTTGCGCCATCCTCGTTTTTTCGAGAGCGGTATGCCCGTGAACGCGCACGTCGTCGCCAACGCGAGGGCGACGCCGACGAGAGTCGCGTCCACGGGCGGCGGCGGCCCGCCGCCGCTCGCCAACGCCGCGACGTCCTCCGCCGCCCACTCCACCATCAACCCCGCGCCGAGCGCCGTGTACGCCGCCCCGGAGATGGCGTGCGCATGCCACGCGTCCGCTTTCGTCCACATGCGTCGCCACGCGCGCGACGGCGTCATCACGGGCCGTCGAGCGGCGTCCTCATCCGCGCGCCCATCGAGCGCCGTCGAGGACGAGGCGTTCGATTCGCGCGTCGCGCGCGCGTCGACGCGCGACCGACACCGAGACCGGTCGACGGATGACGTCGGACACGACGCGAGCGTCGAACGCGGCGTCGACGCGCGCGACATCGCTCGACGCGCGTCGAGAGGTGTGGATAAAGCGCGTGGCGTGGGTGTTCTTCGTGTTTTGGGTGGTCTTCGAGTCTACTGTACGGTCTATTGAAACATTGAGACGGGCGCGCGCACCGCGGGCCGTGCGTCGCGATGACGCGATCGATCACGACGTCTCCATGGGTTTGTTCGTGTGGCCCGCGCTGGATACCTTTAACTTGTCCACGAAGTGAATGGTCTCCGCCTTTGAGACGAGGAGGTTGCACGACGTGCGACCGCGCCAACACGCAATGGCGAGGTCCGCCTTGGCGCAGTTCAATTTGGATAAATCCTCGTCGCGAGGGATGAGGATGCAACATCCGAGGGTGAGGTCGAGGATGGATCGTTTGGTGTCGGCGTCGGCGATGACGGCGCGCTGAGGGGCGTCGGCGCTGTGCTCAAAGGCGAGCGTGCGGCGCTCGAGAATGTTTTTGAAATCCTCGTACGTCGGGCGGATGATGCGCTTCTTCACGAATGGGAACATCATGGGAAGACCGTCTTGGGTGAGACGGAAATCGCACGAACCGCTGGCTTCTTCTTTGATCTCTTGACGCTCGAAAGCCTTGAGACCGCACGACGTGACGCGAAGACTCTCGTTGACGTCGCACGCCAGGTATTGGCGCAAGGAATCGGTGATGGTGTAGATGCGCTTGGGACGAGAGGTGTCGGACGTTCTCGTGACGCAATTTTTGTGCAGGGGGACTTCTTCGCTCTCGATGCCGTACACCTCGTAAATGCTGTCGATAACCTTCGGGTCGTTCACCGGGAGCACCGGATCGATGCCCAACCATCTGCTTCCTCCGTTCGGTCCTCTCGCCGCGCGGTGCGGGAGCAAGTATTCGCCCTTTTCATCCACTCCCGGAGGAATCGGCGACGAACCCTTGCGAAGGGTGTAAATTTCGTGCGCCAATTTGATGCTGTCGTGTTCGTCGACGGTGAGGTTGACGCGCACGCGCTCCTTGACGCTCTTCTCTTGCCCCTTCGGATCCTCCTTGGCGTCCATGTGCTTGACTTTTTGAAAGACGGCGACAAAGAATCCGCCCGTATCTTGGTGGTGCGGTAACAATCGCAAGCATCGCTCCATGGGAAGCTTCTTGGTTTCCTCGTCGGAGAACATCGTCTTGCTCAGCTTGTACATCTGTTCTTCGCCCTCAAAGCTCGGGTGGTAACCAAACTTGTCCCACCCCTGCCACTCGTGGAGACCTGGACTGCGCTTGAGGTCGGGCAACTCTTTGCTCACGTCAATGAGCTCCAAAGCGCCGTTCGATCCCTTCAACAGCGCCGCCACGACGGCTTCGTTTTCAATGGGATTCAACGAGCACGTGCTGTACACGAGACGACCGCCAACCTTGAGAAGCTCGGCGCCGCGCGTCGCAATCTTGAGCTGCAAGGCGTGCAAACCGTTGCCGTTGCCGGGAACCCATCTGTTCCAAATATCCGGCGCTTTGCGCATCGTGGCGTCGCCCGAGCACGGCACGTCGCAGAGAATAGCGTCGAAATCGAAAACCTCGCCTCGTGGACCTTTGATGATGGGATAGTTTTGCGCCTCATGATTTGTCACGAGCAACGTCGGCGAGTTGGCTCGCTTCGTTTGATGCGTCAACAGGTTACATCGCTTCAGATCGACGTCGTTCGCGACGACGAAGCCGGTGGGAAGCTTGCTCGTCCCATCGAAATCTCCGTGCATGCGCTCCAAAATCTGAAACGTCTTGCTCCCCGGCGACGCGCACATGTCCAAAATTCGATGGTGCGGTTGCGTGTCCAAGAAAAACGGCGGAATCATCGACACCGCCTCTTGTCTCGAGATGGACCCCAACTCGTTCGCGTTTTTGATGAAATCAAAGATCCCTTGCAACACCGGCATTCGACGCAACTGCGATCGAGTGTAACTGCACTGCCACGCCAGTCGCTCGGGATACCACGCCAAAGGTTTTGGCGGCGGAATTTCCGCCTGCGTCTCCTCATCTCGCAGACTCTGCTCCAACAACTCCGCAAACAACGTCCCTTCCAACTGATCTCGCATGTCCGTCGCGAATTTCCCGCTTCCATTGATTCGAAACGTCAACGGCAACGCCGTTCGCAGACTCGTCATGAATTCCTCCCACTCACCCTCCGGGACAATGTTTTGCGCCTTGTAATACGCCTCGAACGCCGCGTTCTCCATCTTTATCTCCGAGAACTCCTTCCTCCCCTGTCCACTCCCGCGATCGTCTCGCTTTTGACGCTTATAATCCCGCGAGAATCCTCCACCGCGTCCCCCTCGTCCGCCGCCGCCGCCGCGACGCTTGTTGTTAAATTTGTTCCCTCGTCCCATCGCTCGACGCGTCCGAGTTCGCGCGCGGGAGTCACGGTCGCGCTTTCGAGTCGTTCACCGAGTCGTTCACGATCGAGCGCGTCGCGCGCGTCGACGAGTGTCGCGCACCGACCGAACGCGCGTCATCAATCAATCTTCAATCCTCCACGACGAGAGGTTTTCGTCACAAAGTCTAGAGACGGCGCGCGCGCGCGGGGGACCGTCTTCAGCGAGCGCCGGAGAAGAGAAACACGACGCCCAGAGAGAGGAGTGAGCCGAGGAATATACCGGCGATGAGGGCGGTGGTGAGAGCGACGCCCTCGGATTGGCGACGCGTGGGCGGGACGCGGCGCGCGCCGTGCGAGACGGCGACGGTGGCGAGCAAACCGTTGGTGACGGCGAGGGCGAGGATGAAGACGACGGCGAAAACGTCGTGATTGAAGACGACGGGGACGATCCATGTCGGGGTGGTAACGTTGCAGGCGGCGATGAGGGGGATGAAGGCGAAACGAAGGAGGGCGAGGTGGAGGAGAGAGGCGCCGGATGGCGTCTCGGGAAACGTCGCCGCGGCGTGTCGACCGAGTAAATCACCGAGATTGAAGAGGAGAAACAGCGTCGGCGACCAGAGCGCGCCGAGAGCGTTCGTCGTACTCTCGATGGAACTCGTGACGGCCGGGAAGACGGACAGAGTGGCGATGAATGTGACGGCGACGGCGAGTCGGTACTCGCGACTGTCGTCGACGACGACGCGGGACGGAGCGCCGTCGGCGTCCAATCCGTTCGCATCTGCGCGCCCATCGACGATGAGACCGTCGTCGTCGTAATTAGTATAATCATTGAACGCCGTCTCTTCGTCCTCGCTCTCGCCTCCTAAGAGCGAGCTCGTCTCCGCGCGCGCGCGTTCTCGGCGCTCCTCCTCTCGCGCCTCGTCGATGTATTTTTTATACGCCGTCGACCGCTCCAACCACGCCGTCCCTCCCGCGCACGCCGCGACGACGATCGCGGCGACGTAAAAGTACCCCTCCGCCTGCGTCTCCACCGATCGCGTCGTGTCCCCACCCGCACTCGCCGTCGTGATCAACGCCGAGAGAGACGCGGCGACGCCGCTCAGCGCCTGTCCCGACATCGCCGCCCGCGCGAACCGCGGCGGTAACCGACTCGCCGCCGCGAACCCTCCGCTCTGCGCCAGCGCCGTGCACGCGCCGACGACGACGATGACTGCCATCGTCTGTCCGTACACTTCTTCGGCGCTCCACGACGTCGCGCGCGTCACCAACGCGCACGTCCATATCGCCAACGCCGTCGCCGCCAACGGCGTCGTCAACCGCCCGAGATTCCCCAACCTCTCCGCCGCCCCCGTCCTCGCGCACGCGACGACGCCCAGGAGATTACTCGCCGAGTACGCGAACGCGAACGCGCCCTCAAAGTTATCCACGACGGACGTCGACGCGAATCGTCGCGCAAAGTACGGTCTCTCCGTGATGAAGACGTTCCACGGGAAGAGCGCGCCCACGCCGACGGAGAGGAACACCGTCGTCAACACCCGCTCATCGCGCGCGGACATGACGCGCGCGATGACGCGCGAGCGTGTCGCGCGCGCGGCGGCGACGGCGCGGCGACGCGCGCGACGCGGTGACGATGGGCGCGCATCCTCGGCATCCTCGAATGATTTCCAAACTTTTCCCTCGAGCGCGCGCGAGACGGACGCGCGCGATGGCGACGACGGCGACGGCGAGCGCGCGGTGCGCGATCGAGGCGAAGACGATGAGGATCCGGGCGCGGGCGACGCGCGGGACGACGACGCGGGGAGGCGTCGCGGCGCGCGTGGGGAGACGACGCGCGATGACACTCGAGACGACGATTCGAACGACGACGACGACGACGATGACGACGACGACGACGACGACGATGCGCGGTGCGAGAGGACGCGACGCGACACACGTCGCGCGCGCGTCTTCGGGCGGTGACGACGGAGAGAAAGCCCCGTTCGGGTACACGCGCGCGGACGTCATGCTCATCGGGGGCGGCGTCACCGGGGCGGGGTTCGCGGCGTACTACGGTTTGCAGTCTTTCGGTGGTATGGACGCCACCAAGGCTGGTAACGCGGTGCAGTTGACGTTCGTTCTCGGACTCACGTTGGTGTGGATCGCATCGTACGTCTTGCGCGTGTTCAACAAGGACATGACGTACGTGAAGCAGTTGAAGGATTACGAAGACGCGGTGATGCAAAAGAGACTCGAGGAGATGCCCGCGGGTGAATTGGAAAAGATGATGGACGATTTGGATCAAAAGTAAACAAAGAACATTACTGTATGTGAATATTATAATCTCTGCACGTGCTAGACATCTCACATCGCGGGCGTTGAACGCGGACGCGGCGACGGCGCGAATGCGAACGTTATCCCTCCTGCCGCGCGCCCGACGCACGAGCGTCAGCCTTGTTTCGAACGGACGCGATGCGATCGCTCACGGCGACCATGCCGCGACGATCGAGGAAAGGGTACTCGCCCGCCCAAATGTTGAGGAAAGGAAAGTACGCCTCTCGCACCGCTTGGAATGTGTAAAAATACGGGTCGTCGGACGTGACGACGAGCTCGACGTCGTCGCCCACGTTGATGTCCGCGTATTCCGCCTTGAGAGGAATTTTCAGCGGCACGCGCGCGCCGGAACTATCACCGACGAGTAAATTGAACATCCAGTCCACGCTCGCCGTCGCTCGCGTCTCCACCGGTTCGACCGAGACGACTTTCGCGCGCCACAAACCCGCGTACTTGGCGCTTCGCACCTTCGCGTTTCGCCTCGCCGCGAGCGCCACGGGCGCCCACAGGAAGAACGTGCTCGCCGGTATCGCCACCACCGGTAACGCGTTCGCCGTCAGCACCGTCGTCAGGAGCGACAGTCCCACGCGCTGAAACGCGGTATCGTTATCCCCCCAAAAGTATCCGTATTGTTCCCCGGTCGCCGCGATGGGCAACACGCGTTCGTAATCCCTCCCCGTCAACACCATCACGTCCGGACGCGCACCCTCGCGCGGCCGTCGTTCGCTCGCTCGCCCCCGCCTCCCTCGACCTCCCTCCCCTCTCTTCCCCCGTCGACTCTCTCGCGCGGCTCGCGCGCGGCTCGCCCGTCTCGCCTCCGCCTCCGCCTCCGCCTCCGCCTCCCACCACTCATCTTCGTCGCCTCGACCCGACGTGCTCGCCTCGCGCTCGCCCTCTCGCCCATCCTCATCCTCCTCGTCCATCGCGCGTCGCCTCGACGCGCGTCCTCTTCCGCGCGCGTCGTCCCGTCCGTCGCCGCCGCTTTCAAAAATGTCTCGACGAGGTCGACCGACGCGACGATTCATCAGCACCGTCGTCTTCCTCCTCGTCGTCCCTCGCGCGCGCGTCGACGTCATCGCTCGCATCGCGAGCATCGCCCTCGCGCGTCCCGCGTCCCGGGACGAACGAACGAACGCGCCGCACTCTGACGCGCGTCACATTTCATTCATTCATTCATTCATGCATGCATTCATGCATTCGACACCCATGCGCGCCGTCCTCGCGCGAATCGTGACGCGCGAAACCGCGCGTCCGATCGCGCGGTCGGTCGAACGCGCGTCGGTCGAGACGCGGACGCGCGCGCGGAGCGAGCGCGCGGAGAGAGAGACGCACAGCGCGCGACGGAGGTTCACCGATGCGGATTGCGTCGCGTTCGCCGCGCTCACCGGGGACGCGAATCCGATACACTTGGACGAGACGAGCGCGGGAGAGGGTGGACGATTGGGCGGGCGGGCGGTGCACGGGATGCTGGCGGCGAGCGGGTTCGGGGCGCTCTTGGCGAGAGTGAAACCGGGGACGGTGTACGCGAGTCAAGAGTTGAAATTTAGACAACCGATTCGCGTGGACGAGGAGGTGGAGATTGAGATCGCGCTCGTGAAGCGTTCGGGGAGGAGGGTGAGGTATGAAACGGTCGTTCGTAAGGTGGCGTGTGGGACGGTGTGCGTCGATGGGTTCGCGTTGGCGCTCTTACCGGAGTAGGATATTTTTGAGTAGAAAGTGACGCGACGACGCGGAATAGCGATGGCGGTTTGAAAAATACAATGGCGCGCGTGACGTTCGTCGTCGCGCGCGCGCGAATGAACGATGCGTTACTTCACTCGTCCTCGATCGTTTCACTAGTCGTCCGCGTCTCGACGTCCGAGACCGGAGAACATGGAATCTAATTTGTTCACCTTGTCGCGACCCGCCTGCGAGAGGGGCGACCGCGACGACCGCGCAGCGTTGGAATCTCTCGCGTTTTGCACGGCGTGGGACAGTCGAGCCTTTTGCGTCTCCCATCTCGCGCTCGATGAGTTTGCTTCGACGTCGTGGGCGTTGAGCAGATGACTTCGCGACGTCCGTCGTTCGGCGTCGCCGTCGTCGGAGGAGAGCGGCGGAAGCTGTTGCTCGCGCTCGACGTCGGCGCCGACGAAGAATTCGTGCTGCGCGCCAATCTCCCCACCGTCCTGGACCTCGGCGCGCTCGCGATCGGTGATCGATTTCCCAGTCTCCGTGCTCTCGCACACGCCGTTATCAGCGTTGAAGGTAAAACTCTTCGCCTTGAAAGCGCTCACCGCGCGTTCAAACCAACCGAGCGCGATGGCGACGCAAAACACGCACAAAAAAGCGGGCACGATGACGTTCAACTCGGCCGCCATCTCGGGGACTTTGGCCTCCATCTTTCTCGAAAACGTCGTTTGTTTGCCGTTCGCTTTGATGACGGGAAGAAGCATCAAGAAATTGTAACTGATCGGCGCCGCGTATCGACACACCAGGCTCGCGTTCACCAAGAGGGAAAATCCATCCGTCGCTCGCGGGACGAGCTGATAAAAGCTAAACATGCCGAGCTTGAAGAGAGAGTAAAACGTGCACAGACACATGTAGAAGAGAGGAAACGCGACGACGACGTGAATTCTCGCCGACGACGACGACGACGACGACGACGCCATCGCGCTCTCTAACATGACGCTCAACAGAGACGCGTGATCCGCGTACGCCCACGCGCGTCCGACCCACATCGTCGATTCGGCGACGACAATGGCGGCGGAGAAAAATGCGAGTCCCGCGGCGATCACTCGTAACGCCACGGGTAAGAGCACGATGGACCATAGAAATTCAATCTCGTCGAAACATTTGGAAAAAGCGGCGCCCTCTCGATTGGGTGGTCGATGCAGACGACGCGACGCTCTGCTCTGTTCGGCGGCTTCCGCTCGAAACGCCTCGTTTGTCGCGGCGACGTAATGTGCCTTGGTCCTCTCGTACACGCGAACCGCGCGTTTTAAACCGCGACGAAGCGAGACTAAATCTGAATATTCATCGTAATCGTACGTCAGAATGTCCTCCTCGAGCGCGTCCTCATCGTTTGAGTCCGCATTCGCTCGCGCCGCGCCCACGCTCGGCGTCTCGCGTTCGATGACTGTCATCGCCCACCGCAACTCGTGTCTTCTCGGCATCACTCTCGACGTCATCGCCACCGCCGCCGCCTGTCGAGCCAACTTTTCGTGCGCTGTCGTGAGCGCTCTCGACGACGCCGCGACGCGTTTATACGCCCACGTCACGCGCGCGTTGAACGACGCGCGTCTCCACAGCCTCCTCGGCACGTCCACCAATCCGTACCCCATCAGTAAGACGCCCGTGCTGATCCCGAAGACGTTCGCGAGGACGATGCCGTACGCTCGCATCGCCGCCAACGATAGCTTTTCCGTCGCCAACATCACCCCGCCTCCGAGGACGACCGCACCCAGCATGGCGCCCAAAAACGTCGCGTTCTCTCTCGCCGCGCGTTTCATCCGCGCCGCCGTCTTAAAATCGGCGCAATCCTCGTACGATTGACACAGCGGTAAAATCACCCACGTCAGCGCGTACGTGCTCCAATACCCGACGTCCCACGCATTCGCCAGCGTCGCGGTCGACGCTCCCCTCGCCTCCCCGTCGCTCGACGCCACCGTCGCCGCCACGTCCAGAGGCACGACGGCGACGACGAAGAGCGCGAGCGTCCACGCGCTCGCCGCCTGTACTCTCGTCCACGCCGACACCTCACGATCGGCAAAGTACGCGAGCGCGCACAGGGACGACACGGCGGCGAAGATGAACGCGGGAACGAGTCGCGACCCGTCGCCGTTCGACGACGAGAACATCGCCAATGAATGAATCGAATCAAATGAATCGAATCAAATCCGTCGCGACGCGGTACGCGGTACGCCACCGGGACCGATCCGCGCGCGCGCGCGCGCCGACGCTCGCGTCGCTCGTTCGACGACCGAACGAACGAACGAACGAACGAACGCGGGAACCGAACCGATCCGTCCCGGTGTGATGTGACGATGTGTCCGTCCCCGGGACGAATGACGAGACAAATGAAAACCGCACGTCCCGACGCGTTCAACGAACGAACGAACGAACGAAGGGACGAAGAGCGCGCGGGATGCTGTCGGTCTCGCTCGCCGCGCGCGTGACGTCGACGCGCGCGATGCGAACGCGAACGCGAACGCGAACGCGCGCCGAATCGATGACGATGAAAACCGTGAAAACCTCTGCGCGAAGACGACGACCGAAGACGCGCGCGACGAGCGAGAGCGACGGTGTGGACGCCGAGTCGTCGAACGAGTGGGGTGCGGAGCCGTGGGATGAATCCGTGAACGGTCCGGACCCGCTCGGTGACGACGTGCTGTTAGCCATCGTGCGCTCCGAGTTGGAGGACGACGCGGTGAATCGATTGACGTGGCGCGCGTTGGGATACCGCGCGCGAGTGGATCTGGACGCGGAGACGCTGACGGCGGTGGAGGTGTGGACGCCGGATGAGGTGTTTCCGAATTGGAAGAAGAGATATCCGCAACCGCCAGACGTGTTGGGGGTGACGAGAAAGTATGATCCGAAGATTGACGCGCCCGTCAAGGAGGCGTGCGCGGCGCTCACGCGGTCGGTGCCCGAGGAACACAAACAGGGATTGAAGACGACGCTGCGGCCGTTGGGGTGGAAGGGATTCACGATGGATGGGTTGACGCCGAACATGACGCGCAGGGCGCAGGTGGCGAACTGGTTGTTGTTTTATAGACGAGAGTTGAGAGGGGTGAGCGTCGAGGAGTTGCGGGCGAGACGAGACGCGAGACGGGCGAGAGAAGAGGCGGAGGGAAAGACGGATCGACCGACGGGAACGACCAAGCAAGGGGTCGTGTAGGGGCGAGGCGCGTTGGAGATTCATTCATTCTTTTTGTGAGTATTAATCGTGTAAGTAGAACAAACGACCGCGTCTTCATACATCAATACGTAAACTCACCGTACTCGCTCTCGACGACGACTTCGGATTTGCCCTCCTTGGCTTCGACGCGGCCAACGACGCGAGCGTCGATGTTGAAGCTTTGACTAATATCGATGATTTTCTGAGCGTTCTCGGGAGAGCAGTAGAACTCCAAGCGATGGCCGCAGTTGAAAACCTTGTACATTTCGCTCCATTCGGTGTTGGAGCACTCTTGAATCAAACGGAAGAGGGGCGGAATGGGGAACATGTTGTCCTTGACGACGCGCAAGCCGTCAAGGAGAAAGTGCCCCACCTTGGACTGTGCGCCGCCGCTGCAGTGCACCATACCGTGAATGTCCTTCACGTCGATCGCGTCGAGCACCGCCTTCACCACGGGCGCGTACGTTCGCGTCGGACTCAACACCAACTTACCGACGGTCACCCCGGTTTCCGGCTCAACGTCGGTGAGCTGGTACTTGCCGCTGTACACCAAGGACTCTGGCACGCTCGGGTCAAAGGTTTCCGGGTACTTTTCGGACAAATTCTTAGCGAACACGTCGTGACGCGCCGACGTCAGACCGTTGCTTCCCATGCCGCCGTTGTATTCGCTCTCGTACGTCGCCTGACCGAAGGACGCCAAGCCGACGACGACGTCGCCCGCCCGAATGTTATCGTTACTCACGACCGAATCTCGTCGCATTCGAGCCGTCACCGTGGTATCCACCACCACCGTACGCACTAAATCACCCAAATCCGCGGTTTCACCCCCCGTGGACTTCACCCCGACGCCAAACTCGCGCAAAGTCTCCAGAACCTCCTCCGTGCCGTTGATGAGCGCGCTCAGCACCTCCCCCGGAATCAAAGCCTTATTCCTCCCGATCGTGCTCGATACGAAGATATTATCCACGCACCCGACGCACAATAAATCATCCGTGTTCATCACGATCGAATCCTGCGCGATCCCTCGCCACACGCTCAGATCACCCGTCTCTCTCCAATACGCGTACGCCAGCGACGACTTGGTCCCCGCCCCGTCGGCATGCATGCACGTGCAATACGCCTCATCGCCCGCGATGTCCTCCACGATCTTACAAAACGCCTTGGGGAACAATCCTTTATCCACTTTTTTAATCGCCGCGTGCACGTCCTCTTTGCTCGCGCTCACGCCTCGCGCCGCGTACCGCTCATCCGCCGCCGCGCGTCGCACCATCGCGGTCGCGCGTCCTCGTCCTCGTTCGTCTCGTCCACGTCGCGAGACGACGCGTCCGCGACCGACCGTCGCGCGCGTCGCCGTCGCCGTCGTCGTCGCCGTCGCCGTCGTCGTCATCGCGCGCGTCGCCGTGTCGCGCGTCGGTCGGTCGCGCGGGGCGTTCAAATCGCACAGCCACACGCGAGGCGCCAACGCGTCTCTCCATACACACCGTCCGTCTCGTCGTATCAAACCATGACCCGCGGTGATGGTGTTCGAGACGCGCGCACTATGGGTGACAGGTCTGGATAATGTGTAGTGAGTCGTGAACCGTCGATCAGTCCCCCCCCCCGCGCGCGCGCCGGTCCCGAGACGTTCGCGCGGCCGGTCTGACCGTTCGGCACACGCCGACGTCGAGGGCGAGGGACGGCGCGAGATGACGCGAGAGATTAAGAAGAGTGCGTGATCGCGCGATTGTGGTCGATGTCGAGCGCGCGGGACGCGTGGGGTGGACGAGAGAGGGGCGATGAGGACGAGAGTCGTTTCCCGGAAGTTTTTCCGCGCGGTGGCGTTGCGATCAAGATCGCGCGAGGCGAGCGAAACGTCGCGCGAGTCGAGAGGTGGGAGGGGTGAAGAGTGAAGACTAACGATGTGTTGGATCGATTCGTGGGTTTTCTCGCGCGTAGTATGCTGCATCGGCGCCGGATACGTCGGTGGGCCCACCATGGCGATGATTGCCAAGAAGTGCCCGGAGATCAGCGTCACCGTTGTGGACATCTCGCAACCGAGAATCGACGCGTGGAACTCGAGCGAGTTGCCCATCTATGAGCCCGGTTTGGATGAGATCGTCTTCGCGTGCCGTGGGAAGAATTTGTTCTTCTCCACAGCCGTCGAGGACGCTATCCGCGACTGCGAGATGATCTTCGTCTCCGTGAACACGCCGACAAAGAAGACCGGTTTGGGTAAGGGAAAGGCGGCTGACTTGACGTACTGGGAATTGGCGGCGAGAACGATCGCTTCGTGCTCCGATAGTGATAAGATTATCGTTGAGAAGTCGACGGTGCCGGTGCGCACCGCTGAGGCCATCGAGAAGGTGCTCCAACGCAACTGCCCAAACAAGGGTGTTCGGTTCGATATCCTCTCCAACCCGGAATTCTTGGCGGAAGGTACGGCCATGACCGACTTGGACGCTCCGGACCGCGTCTTGATCGGGGGTAAAATCGAAAACCCGGAGGGACAAGCGGCCGTGGACGCGCTCGTCGGCGTCTACTCGCACTGGGTGCCAAAGGAAAACATTCTCACCGCCAACTTGTGGTCCGCCGAGCTTTCGAAGCTCGCGGCGAACGCCTTCTTAGCCCAGCGTATCTCTTCCATCAACGCCATGAGTGCGCTCTGCGAAGCGACCGGTGCGGATGTCCAGCAAGTGTCTTACGCCATCGGTACCGATACCAGAATCGGCTCCAAGTTCTTGAATGCCTCCGTCGGTTTCGGTGGTTCTTGCTTCCAAAAGGATATCTTGAACCTCGCGTACATCTGCGAGTGCCACGGTTTGACGGAAGTTGCGCAATACTGGTACAGCGTCGTCGGCATGAACGATTACCAAAAGAGCCGCTTCGTCCGACGCATGATTTCTGCCATGTTCAACACGATCAGTGGAAAGAAGATCTCCATGCTCGGTTACGCGTTCAAGAAGGACACCGGTGATACTCGTGAATCTCCGGCGATCGATGTCGGCCATGGTCTCATCGAAGACGGCGCGAAGCTCAACATTTACGATCCGAAGGTTGCTCACAGTCAAATCGCGCTGGACATGGGCGAAGAAGCGATGAAGAACATCACGTGCTGCAAGAGCCACATCGAGTCCTTGACCGGCGCGCACGCCGTGTGTATCATGACTGAGTGGGATGAGTTCAAGACGTACGATTGGGAACAAATCTACTCCGTCATGCAAAAGCCTGCGTTTGTGTTTGACGGTCGACTCATCTTAGATCACCAAAAGCTCAAGGACATTGGATTCATAGTGTACGCTTTGGGGAAGCCGTTAGACCCGTTTCTCTGCTCGGCTGAAGGCGCTCCGTAGGAATTGCTGACTAATCTAACATTCGTCTAATCTAATCTGCTTTTGCGACTCCATCACTGCGGAAATAAAGCCTTCACTTCATCGTCGACGCGCTGCACGTATTCCTCAATCTTGAATTTTCTTTTGCATCCGGCGTAGTTCATGTACCGCACCTTGCCAAAAACGGCGCGCTCTTTCCAGCCTTGATCGTGCACGCCGGCGATCGACCACATGCATCCGACGTAGCCGTTCGGATCGAGTCCATCCAACGCGTATGCGTCGTTAAGTTTGATGGACGTCTCCAGAGCCACCTCCGGGGAGGATGTACACTCGAGAATCTTCTTTGCCCAATACATTCTCATGAAACCGTGCATTCTGCCAAAATAATACAATTCTTTTTGTGCCGCGTTCCACAGCTCGTCGTGCGTGTTCGCGCGTTCGAGCGTCTCGTAGTCGTACACGAATTCCCGCTTATCCGAAGCATGCAGAGCCAGAGTCTCCTGAGCCCACTGACTCGCGCCCTGCAGAGAGTCGTAGTGGGGATTGAACAGACAAAAATTATCAGACAACTCTCTGCGAACTATGAGTTGTTCCAGATAACTGTCTATGGCTTCATCGTCGACGATTCCGCGAAGTTGAGCGGCTTCCCACGCGGCGCGGCGCGGAGACAACTGTCCGTGATTTAAGTACGGAGATAACCGCGACACCGCTCGCGGTGTCGTGGGTTTGTTACGCTCTTCGTACAGCATCAAGCGTTGTGGAAGAAAACAGTCTTCGTTGGGATCCAACAAAGCCGCCAACGCCGCGCGTTCACCGGGTTTCACGCCGCGAACCTCTGGGACGTGCGCGCCTCTTTGTTTCGCCTCGTCGATCAACACATCCCAATCCGTCTCGCTTGGCGTCAGGGAATCCGGCGCGGCGATCAAATCATCGAGAACTTGCGGTGCCGTTAAAAATTCCGCGAGATTTCGATGAATCTTCGGACGAATCGTCCTCGCGCCGTACTCTTGCTTTTCGCTCGTCACCCACGCCGGGACGACGTTGTGCGCGTCCACTTCGATCATCGGACACCCCACCGCGTTCGCCACCGCTCGCCTCGCCGCCCGACCCTCGCGCAAGGGCGTGAAATCGCACACCACCGCGCTCGCGTCGACCCTCTCGCACGTCTCCAAGATCCCTCTCGCTGCGTCGTCGCCCGTCGTCGTCGCCGTCTGAACGCCGCGCGCGCGCAAGTCTCCCTCTAATTCCTTCAACCCCTCCAGCGCGAACACCGCTCGCCGCGCCCCACCGACACCGTCGCCCATCAAATCTCTTCCCGCGTGCACCGCCACGACGAGAGGCGCGCGCCGGGCGTTCGCCAACTCCATCGCTCGCGCGAGCGCGTCGTTATTCGTCAACCGTCTGTCTCGGTCGCACCAATACACCACCGATCCGCGTCCGTTCAGCGTCGTCCTCCCCCCCTCCGACCCTAAATTTGAGAGTCGCGCGCCGGCTTCGTTCAATCCTCGACATCGTCGTCCGTCCACGCCCTCGTCGCGCGCCATCGCGCGCGTCCGCGCGAATCTGACCGCCGTCGTCGGTCCCCGCCATCCCCACGTTCGTCTTCGCCGCGTCGTCGCGCGCGTCGAACGCGCGCCGTCTCGACTCGCGACGCGCGCACCGAACGCGCCCACTCTCCTCGCGCACCCCGCGAGCATCCCGCGCGCGTCGCGTCGCGCACTGTCGCGCGTCATCTTGTTCGATTCGGTCGACCCATCGTCGACGCGTCCCCCGCAGTCCGCGTCGCGTCGCGCCCGCCTCCTCCTCGATCATGGCGTCGAGCGGCGACGGGCTGCGCGTGGGAGTCCCCGCGCACGTCGCCTCGGCGGCGCCGCGAAAGCGTCGGTTCCGCGTCGGTGAACGCGTGGCGCTGTACCACGTGCCGTTTTTCGCGCTCTACCTGATCACACTGACGAAGTGTTACGAGACGGCGGGGAACCCGTATCGAGCGGCGCTTCGACATCACGCGGCGATGGGGTACGATCCCGCGGTGTTCGACGCGGTGGGCGTGGGCGCGGACGCGAGCGATGGGAGCGCGTGGTCGGGGAGAGGAGAGGTTCGAGACGAGTGGGGCGAGGGCGAGGGCGACGAGACGAGTTGGGACGCGGGCGAACCCGAAGAAAAGAAGAGCGAAGGTGGAGAAGAGGGCGAGAGTTCGAATGGAGAGGAAGAGGTCAAGTATGAGGTGCCGCCGACGCTGCCGGCGAAGTGGTTACCGGATTTTCCCATGGTGCTGGCGTTCGCGTCGGTGGCGACGCTGCACGCGCTCATCATGTTCGCCCAACACTGGAGCGTTCGCATTCGATGCTTCGTGCAGTACAAGAGCGTCGATCGCGTGAGCGAGGGAGCGTACTTCATCATCACTCCGCATCCGCACCAAGGAAAGCCGGAAATCGTGCCCGTGTCGCAGTTGCGCGTCTTCGACGCCGACGGCGGTCTCAGGACGATGTTGTGGTGCGTGTTCCAGCGTCAACGATACGAATACGTCGAGATCGAGTGGGACGAAGCACGAAGAAAGGGTCGAGGTGAACTTCAGGAGATTCATACGCCCAAAGATTTGCCTCTCTCTCATTACGTCAAGAGTAAAGGTCTCACGTCTGACGAGGTTCATCACAGTCACGAGCGATACGGCGACAACGCACTTCGCGTCAACATTCCGACTTTTGGGGAGTTGTACAAGGAGCAGCTCACCAGTCCCGTCACTGTGTTTCAAATTTTCACCGTCCTCCTTTGGCTCATGGATGAATATTGGAAATACGCGCTCTTCAGCGCACTGAGCTTGTTGATTTTCGAGGGCACGACCGCCTTCTCTCGACAGAAGAACGTCACCACCCTTCGGGGAATGGGCCAAACGCCCGGACGAGTTCTCGTCCGACGCGCCGGTGTGTGGGAAGAACACTCGACCGAGGAGCTTTATCCTGGTGACATCATTTCGCTCAAGCGCCGGGGAGGTGAAGAAATTCCGGTGCCTTGCGACTGCGTTCTGCTCGCGGGTTCCGCCGTCGTGAACGAAGCGAGTCTGACCGGGGAAAGCGTTCCGCAGATGAAGGAGCACATCAACCCGGAAGTCTCGAAAGATGAAGGTCTCGATATGAACGGTTTACACAAAGTTCATGTCTTGTACAGCGGAACGACGTTGATGCAGCACACGGCAAAGACAGACAGCGAGTCACCCGCCGTGCAAGTGTCCACCCCGGACGGCGGTTGTTTGTGCTACGTGCTTCAGACTGGATTCGCATCGACGCAAGGTAAATTGATGCGTATGATGGAGTTCAGCAGTGAGCAAGTTACCGGAGATACGAAAGAGACGCTCATTCTGCTCTTCATTCTTCTCGTCTTTGCTCTCGCCGCGAGTTACAATGTGTACGTCGAAGGCGTCAAGGATGGAAAGAGAAGTCAGTACGAACTCATTTTGCGATGCATCATGATCATCACGAGCGTCGTCCCTCCCGATTTACCCATGCAAACGGCGATGGCTGTGAACACGGCACTCATCGCTCTGGTTCGTACATCGGTCTACTGCACGGAGCCATTCCGAGTCCCCGTCGCCGGCAAGATCGACAGCTGTTTGTTCGACAAGACCGGTACCATCACGAGCGATCGTCTCGTCGCGGAGGGCGTGCTCAGTGATTTGAGCAAAAACGCAGAACTCAAGCAACCAGTGGAAGCGTCAAAAAATGTGTCCATCGTCGTCGGTGGATGCCACGCGCTTCTTGAAATCGACGGTAAGATGTTCGGTGATCCTCTTGAAAAGGCGGCTCTGCTGGGAATCAAGTGGAAATACGATCCGACGTCTCACACCGCGTCTCCAAAGATGGATGATGAAATCAAGCGCACGTGGGATGGTGTTAACAAGACTTCTGTGAAGATTTTGGCGCGCAATCATTTCGCTTCAGCTTTGCAGCGCATGAGCGTTGTTGCCGACGTGAAGACGGACTCCCGCGTGGAACGCTGGTCTTTGGTCAAGGGTTCCCCGGAAATGATCAAAACTTTGCTGAGAACTGTTCCTCAAGGTTATGATGCGGCATATCGGAGCTTGGCGGAGCAAGGTATGAGAGTCATCGCACTCGCACACAAGCCATTGGATGAAACTGAAAGCGCTCGAGTCGGCTCCCAAACGTCGCCGTTCACTCGCGACGAGGCAGAATCTGATCTCGTTTTCGACGGTTTCTTCGCGTTTGCCTGTAAGGTGCGCGCGGATTCCGCCGAAATTATTCATGCGTTGAAGAGCAGCTCGAATAACGTGATGATGGCGACGGGTGACGCGACTCTGACGGCGTTGCACGTCGGGAACGATGTCGGCATCGCTAGCGGAGGCCTCGATGGCGCCTTGGTTTTGGCTCTCGATTCCTCCAGAACGCTGGAGTGGCAAAGTGCTCGTGCCGATGAGAACGGGAAACCGATCAAGATCATTCCGTACGAAACCACATCCATTCCAGAGCTCGCCGATAAATATAGTTTGTGTGTCACTGGCAAGAGCCTCAATGCCGCTCTCACGGCGCCGGGAACGCTATGGGACAATCTCGATCAAGTGAGTATCTACGCTCGCATGTCCCCGGACGATAAAGAGCGTGTTTTGAAACGTTTGAAGACCCAAGGCAAGCACACGTTGATGTGTGGTGATGGAGCGAATGACGTCGGTGCGCTCAAGCAAGCTCACGTCGGCGTCGCTCTCTTGAGTGGATTCGGTAGCGCCAACACGAAGAAGCAAGAAGGCGCTGCGGCGGCGATCACGACTGAGACTGAAACGTTTGCGGAAAAGATGGCTCGCGTTCGAGAGCAAGCAGAAAAGATGAAGGCGGAAAAAGCCAAGGAGAAGGCGGCGCAACAGAAGGATCGAGTAGAATTACAGGCGCTTCAAACCCAATGGTATGAAGAGGAACTCAAGGCTCGCGAGGAGGCGGGCGAAAAGTGGGCTCAGTTCAACGCCATGAAATCAGCCACGCAACGCATGATAACCGAGGCGAAGCGCAGACAGGCTGCACGATCCAAGGTCGCAGGCACTGGACAGTCGTTACAGCAGGTGTTTCAAGAGTTGGAAGAAACCGACGGTGAGGTTCCAAAGGTCAAGTTGGGCGATGCATCGATGGCGGCTCCGTTCACGAGCCGAGCTCCGAGCATTAAAGCCACGGCTGACATCATTCGACAAGGCCGTTGTACGCTCGTTTCCGCCATTCAAATGCAGCAAGTTTTGATGCTGAGCTGTTTGATCTCGGCGTACTCTCTGTCCGTCTTGTACTTGGATGGTGTTCGCAACAGCGAGAATCAAATGATCGCTTCGGGTTCTGCCCTTACCGTGGCTGGTCTTGCGTTCTCTTACGCCACGCCGGTGCACACCCTGAGCAAGGTTCGTCCGCTTCGATCGATTTTCCATCCAGCCAACTTCCTGTCTCTCGCTGGTCAGCTCGTGATCCACCTCGCGGCTATGATTTACGCTGTCCACCTAGTCAAATCCACAACGGGCGAAGAGCTCGCGTTTCCCACGGCTGAAAAGGTTGCCATGGTGAGCCAAGAAGTTAAGGCCGCCGCGAACGAGACGCAACGAAGCTTCTGGGAGCAAGGACCTCCGTTCGAGCCGTGCCTGTTGAACACCGTGGTGTTCCTCGTTGACACCGTGCAAAGAGTTTGTGTCATGCTGGTAAACTACAAGGGCCGCCCATTCATGCTCGGAGCCATTGAAAATAAAGCTCTCTTGGGTTCGATGGCGTCCATGGCCATCGGTGCCTTCGTGTGCGCGTTTGAAGTCATCCCGTGGCTCAACAATAAGTTGCAGCTCGTCTCCATGCCCGACGACATGTTCAGATATAAAGTTCTCGGTATTCTCGCCGGGTCCGTGATCGGCACTGTCGGTTGGGATCAGCTCATGCTTCTCATCTTTGCCAGAGATATCTTGTTTGCGTCGTATCGCGATACGATCACGGCGATGCCCACGGTGCTAGATTTAATCCCTATGTTGCGCCGAGGCGTCATTTGGACCTTCTTGTTGATTTGGTACATCCAAACCGAGGGCAACGTTTTCATCTTAGTTGGTGCAATCCAGGCGTACAGACGAGGTTGGATTTAGCTATTAACGTAATAGGCTTGAAATAACAAACAGTTCCTTTGGCTTGCTTTCACCTCCCGTCTTAATTACTATTGCGTACAGCTCGTCGAGAACGACGAAACGCTACGAAACTTCTCTCACAACCTTCCTCTTCGACGATCGTGATTTTTTCCTTCGCTTTCTCCCACTCGAGGGTTTCTTCACCTCGTCGCTCAGCTTGGTGAGCCGCTTTCTCCCAAACTCCTGACCTCCCAGCAGCGTCCCCACGCTCACCCTCCCCGTCGCCACCGCGCCGACCAAGCCGAAGATGGCCGCGACCGCGAGCCTCACTAAATTGTTGGAGAACAACCCACCACCCGATCGTCGTTCGATCGGTCCACCGCGCTTCCAAGCCTCGGGCATCGGTCGATCACCGAACGGACGCTTGGTTCTCGCCTTGATGAGCTGGGCGGCGATTTCCGGTCTCATCGCGCTCACCTCTTCGTCCGTGTAATCCAGTTCGTCCACTAGCGTCGCCCGCATGGCGTTCGTGATCATGAATTGTACTTGTGCGGGCCCCATGGTGACGTTTCGTGAGGGACAGACGGGTCGAGCGCGCGAAGGTGTGAGGGCATTCATGATGCGATTATGCGAATTATCGCCGCCGAGCGCCAGTCAAGTCTACAGCGTCTGCGTACAAATCCTTTACAGTTTCACTACTAACTAGTTACACTTTCCTCGAAGCGCGTGACTTTTGGTTCCTAAACCACTCAGTCGCGAAGACGCACCCGTCACGGGAGGCTCGCGTTTCTTGAGGTCGACCCGCTTCGCGTTCGGAGCGCCAGAGGACAAGCCGTCGGGTCGACGACTACCGCGCCTCGTCTCCGTCGCACCCGCGGCTTGCTCGTTCGCGTGTTCGCGAGGAGCCGTCGCCGCGGGAACGGTTGTCTGAGCGTCGGACACTTTGAATAAGTTTTCCAGCGCTTCGTAATTGATTTTCGAGCTTCCTTTCTTCTTTGACAACGCTTGAAGCGCAGCCTCCGCCGGCGTTTCAGCCGGAACGGAGGGTGTTTTCTTCCGTTTCTTTTTCGACGCCCCGGGCGCGCGCTCCACCTCTTTCTTCGACGCTTGCGTCTCTAAGTATTCTTTGTTCATCTCAGACCAAACCACGCGACGCAGCTGTACCTCGTCCGCGTCGTGAATGTACGAGTCGATTTCCTCGTCGTCAACGTCGGAGAGGGTGTCGACGACTTCTTTTTCCACCTTTGCGACTAATCCGCGCTCCGCCCCCTCGTCTTGATCGTCGTTCGCGACGATCGAGGGATCGAACGCCTTCGACTCCAACGACCCCACGTCGTGCGGAGAATACTTGGCGAGATGATCCAACGCGGAGTTATCAAAGCACTCGGCGGAAATTAGAAAATGCAAAACCAACTCGTCAATTTGGGCGATGTATTTGCCTTCATTCTCCGCGAACGATTCGTACTTGGGGTGGAGTTCGCACATGTGCCGTTTCGATATTCTCGCTTTTGAGAGATCGCCGGTGAAGGGTAGGCAAATCAGCTCGGCCCAGCGGGATCCGACCAACGCGCGCAAGGAGGTTTCGGCTCGTTGCAAAAAGTTGGCGCCGACGAGCTCTCGACAAGGAGCGCTCGTCACTCGATGACTCTGTTCCTTGTTCGTCATCGTCACCTTTGTCGTCGTCGATTTGGAGGTTGTGACCAAAGCTAAAGGCCTCGATTGATCCTTCGAAGACGGCGACGCGAGAAGAGAGCTCAAAGCTCCCTCTTCGAGCGCGGAGTTGAATTCGCTTGTCAAATTTTCGTTGGCATCGACGTCGACATCGCCCGCCTGCGGAAGTAAGAGCACGCTCTCGTCCGATTTCCGGGACGCTTGCGCGCGCATGAACGCGGGAGGATCGGCGCCTCCGATCGAACCACCCGAGATTCGCACGTAATTGACGTAACACGCGCGACACATGCCGAGCGCAAAGTGCGGCGTGTTGTCGTCGTCCTTGTGCACGCAGCTCAACACCGACATCGATCCCGCGGAGGGTAACGCCGCGAGAGACCTGTTCGATTCCTCCTCGATCTCAAACAATCGCGCCTGACTATCAAACTCCTCCGCGGTGAGCGCCGCGCTCGGAGTGTTTTCAAACTCTGACAGACGCTTTTTCAGCGTCGCCTCGCCGACGTGCACCACCGCGACGACATCGCTCTTACTCGGACTGAACCCGTGTATCTGCGCCGCGACCCAGAGCGCGGCGCCACAAATTCCATTCGGCCGACGACCAGTTTGCATCCAATTGCGCTTCATCGACGCCACGAGTCGAAGCGCCGTGTTGGCCACCGCGTGCACGCGTCGTCCCAGATTCAACTTGTCGGCAAACCTGTGTATGAACAGACTCGGATCCACCGGCTTTTGCATCAACGGATGCTGCTCCAGACGCAACAATCGACACAATTGCAAAAAAACACCACCGAGCACGTACACATTCGTCTGCAACACATCCGCGAAATCGATCAACATGTACGGCCTCGACTCTTGTCGACATATAACGTACAGACACGCCCCCGCCACTTGTCCGATGCGTCTTCCTCGCGTGAAATTCCGCTGCACCGCCAGTTTATACAGCCTATGCGCCGCGTCCACCATGTCCTCTCGCGGTCGCACCCCCAACCTATCCGCCACCTGTTTAATCTCCAGTCGTCCTCGGTACAGCGTCCTCTCGTGCGAGTCCACCTGCGCCGCGTACACGCGTCCACCCCTCGTCGCTCGAATCACCCCCGGGGCGACGCCGTGTTCGCCCACGTACTGTCCATCGGGTATCGACGCCCCTCTCGCGTTCTTCGTGAACGTCGCCTCTCCGCTGAACGCCGCTCGCTCGTCTAAAATCTTCCCGCACGCCGTGCAACACGTGAACCCGTTCGACTCGTTCGTCTCCGTCGCCACCGCGCGCGCGCACGCGTCGCACCACGTGCCCACCATGACGACGAACGAAACGAACGACGAACGCGTCGACGCGCGTCCTCGGCGCACCGCCTCCCTCGTCGTCGCCGCGCGTCGACGTCCCGCGCCGTCCCGCGTCGACGGTCGGGTCGACACGCGTCGGCGCCGCTCGGTGAGGTGTGTTTCCCTCTGTACGCATAGATGCGTCATTCTCGTGCTCGTGTACGTTGTTTTGAGTCATACTCTCGTACACACAGTACCAACAGTACACGAAAGGACCCGACGGCCCCGAAGGTGGTTGCGGTCGGTCGGTCGGTCGGTCGGTCGACGACGACGCGCGCGGGAGGCGCGCGCGTCGAGAGGAGGACGCGCGAACCGACGAACGGTGGCGTCGCGTCTCGCGTCGTCTCTCGTCGCGTCTCGAACGTTCGTCTCGTTCGTCGAGAGACGACGCGAGACGCGCGCATTCACGCGTCCCCATCGCGCGTCCCCATCGACCGCGCTGACGCGACCACCTCGGAGAGGGAGGGAGGGACGACGACGAACCGAGCGACGAGGGCGAGGGATCGAGCGCGCGAGGAGAGGTGAGGGAGGAGGAGGATATGGAGACGCGGAGCGCGAGCGCGAGCGCGAGAAGGAGAGGCGAGAACGACGGGAGGGTGACGGCGGAGGGCGACGCGGGGGACGCGCGCGCGAAAGCCGAGGCGCGCGCGAGAGAGAACGCGCGCGAGAACGCGAACGCGACGCGCGGGACGGAGGATGCGCGTGAGAGCGGTGATGATGACGCGGGTGAGATGCGTGAAGGAGCGCGCGCGCGACGAACGAGGGAGATGATGGTGAAGATGAGCTCGGCGAGAGGGGCGGCGGAGGCGCCGACGCGCGCCAAGCCGAGTAGGAATATATTCGCCGACGCGCAGCGAAGACAGTGGTGTCGAGAGCGACAGACGACGGCGAGGCGAGGAGGAGCGCCGAGCGCCAAGTTGGGAGCGACGGCGCTTCGGTGTTCGAATAAACGGTTCGTGGAGGAGTTGAGGTTGAGAGAGACGCTCGAGAGGCACGGAGGGTGCGTGAATTGCGTCAGTTGGAACGAGGACGCGTCTCTGTTGATTTCCGGAAGCGATGACATGACGGTGTGCGTGTGGGGATTGGGAGCGAAGATGCCGTTGAAGGGATCGGTGTTCACGGGACACACGCACAACGTGTTCGCGAGCGAATTCGTGCCTCAGACGAACAGCGCGTACTGCGTGACGACGTCCGCCGACGGCGACGTTCGTCTGGTTGACTTGGAGCGAGGCTTTCAGGGACCCGAGCCGGCGCACTACGGCTATCGTCTGCGCGGTGCGAATCGGCCGAATTGCGATTACAGTCGTTCGCTGTGGCACGGTAACGGCGCGGGAATGGGATTCGGGATGACGTTCGTTCCGAACGAGCCCAACACGTTTCTCACCGCGCACCAAGACGGTAGAATTCGCTTGTTCGACTTGAGACAAAGTCACGGAGGGTTCGAGGGTAACTCGCACGAGACCATCGTCGATCTGACGGCGTGCGGACCGACGTCGGAGATCGTGTTCGATCCGACGGCGCCCACGACGTTCGCGGCGTGCTCGGATGATCCTCACGTGCGCGTGTTCGATTTGCGACACGTCAAGAGCAATCGAAGAGAGGTGACGAGAGAGTGTCCTCTCCCTCCGAGTCCGGGGACGTCGCCCACCGGTCGACCGATGTTTGTTCGATCGCCCAGACCGTCGATGAGCCATAACATTCCGACCGTCATGATGATAAGTCCTCTCGAACTCAGCAGGGGAGTTCGATCGATGGATTTCGAGGGCATCTCCGGCGTGGCGTATTCCAAAACCGGGGAGCTCGCCATCAGTTGCAAAGGCGACGACGTGTATCTTCTCGACACGAGACGCGCCGCGGCGAGTCTGAACTCCGAAGATCGCATCTTTAAATCGTTTAACGTGCCCATCACGCACGTTCCCGCGAAACGGTACGTGGGACGTAAAAATGTCAAGACATTTTTGAAGGGCGTCGCGTTCATGTGCGACGACGAGTACGTCACCACCGGCGGCGATGACGGAAACCTCTACGTGTGGAACAAGGAGACGTGCGAGCTCGTGTGTAAAATGCAGGCGGACAGTCAAGTCGTGAACACAGTTTTACCGCACCCGCATTTACCCACACTCGTGTGCTGCGGCATAGACAATCACGTCCGAGTCTTCGAAGCCGGCGACGGAGGCGTGCATCTCGGCACCCCTCCAAAACGCGATGAAAACGATATGTGGTTTGACGACGGCGACGACGAGGACGAATTCGCCGACGAAAGCGGTGACGATGAGGACGAGGACGAGGATGAAGACGACGACGACGAAAGCTCCGAAGAGGATGAGAGAAGGCGACGTCGAGAGTCGAGAAGTTTTCGTATGTCGACGGCGGAAATCACAGAGGCGGCGTTCGTTCGATGGGCTCGAGTCATGGTCGACGCGACTGTCACTTTAGAAAACGAGTACGGAGACGATGACGACGAAGATGACGAAGATTTTGATCCCATGCAAACCTCGTGAACGAGCGTCGGTCGAATACTGGCATTGTACATCGTATTTTTTTAAGCGTCCAAAACAGGCGAGAGATGGGCGGAACGCGCGACTGAAAAGGTCGACTCCACCTCTCGCGTGTGTTCATATGCGCGGAACACAATTATCTTTTTGTAATTAAAATTACATTACTTTTCTGTAGCTAAGTTCCCGACAGAACGCGGGTATTACTTGACTACCTTTAAAATGATCACCGTGAGAACGCCGGCGATGATCAAAAACAAAAGCAGCATGATGCACTTGTCCGTCGCTAAACCACGCGTGATGTCCCTGATGACATCGAACGACTTTTTCAACGAAAAGTGAATCTCATCGAGATCATCCACGACTTTCTCGAGCTGATGCGTCTGTCCGCGCAACGCCTCCGCCGTCTGCGCGCCTATTTGAATCGTCTCTTCGACCACCGCTTCGCTCCTCGCGAGGCTCTTATCCGTCTCGTCCAACACGTTTCTTCCGTGCGTGATGAGATCACCCGCCTCCATCTGCTGTAACTGCTCTTCCTCTAAAATTTCTCCTTTGTTCGCCCTGGGCTTGAACGCCGGCAACGCGAACGCCGTCTCCACCGCCGACGGCGCCGTCGACGGTCCCGCCGCCGAAGTTCTCGCCTCCGTCGCCGTCGCGCCCGCGCTCTGCCTCTCCGCCTCTCTCGCCACCAACGCCGCCTGCGCATCCTTTTTCATCTGCACAAACCTATTCAGTTTGGACACGTACTCCTTCTTCGCCGCCGCCAACGCGTTCGCGTCCATCGCGCCCTCTCTCAGCGCCGTCTTCTCAAACTCTTTTATCAAACGCTTCGTCTCCGCCATTTTATTCGTCAATCTCTTCAACTGCTGCGACGTCAACGACGCGTCCGCGCCGCTCTCAAACGCGCTCATGCGTTTAAACCCATCCCTACGCGTCGTTCGAACCGCCCGTCTCTCTCGTCAGTCGTCTCTCGTCTCTCGCGTCTCGCGTCTCCCCGTCTTCGCGCTCTCCCGCCCGCGACGCGACGCGACGCGACGCGAACGCACTCCAACTCCGCGAACGCCGTGCGCAGCGTGTTCTCGATCGACACCGACGACGTCATCGCCGCCACGACCCCGCGCGTCGTCCCCTTCGTCGCTCGATCTCACGCCGCGGGACGAACGACCACGACCCGACCCGAACCGAAATTCGTCTCGTCGTCGCCCGCGCGTTCCTCGCGGTCGTCGCCCGTCGACGTCGTCGACGTCCTCGTCCGCGTCCGCGTCTCTTTCGTCGCGAACGCGCGAATCGGCGAGCGTCGACCCCGCGCGATCGTCGGACGGACGGCGTGTGTCGTCCCGGTCGCTCGCACGGTCGGTCGGTCGAGTGGGCGCGCGCGCGCGGTGTGTGCGTCAAATTGATGTATGCGTTACACGTCTCGATCTCAGATCTCAGAACAGACCGAATAATTTCTTCTTTTCCGAACGTTTCTGTTCGCTCTTGCTCGCCACCGTCTTGGCTTTGCTCGAGACGGTGACCTTTTTCCCGTTCGGCATCGTGCGTCCCGCGTACGTTCTCGCGCGCTCGCCCCCGGCGATGGTTTGTTGAAACTTTTTGCGACCGCCGAAGGCTAAACCACCGCCGGAGGCGTTTCTACCCTTGGCCGCGTTCGCTCTGCGCCTGTTCTCGTCGATCTTCTTCTGTTTCTCCGCCTGTCGACGCTTGATCTCCTCGGCGTCGATGTTGGGCCCGAACCCGCCCAAGTTTTCAATCCTCACGTTCGCGCGTCGCGCGCGACGCGGGCGCGAGATCGGGAGCGTCGCGCGCGGGGACGTCAGGGACGTCGCCCCCGCGCCTCTCGCGCGCGCGCGAAACGTCAGCATCGTCGTCGTCGTCGTCGTCGTCGTCACCATCGTCGTCGGCTCGCCAACGTCGCCAAGTGTCGGGACGGTGACGTCGCGGGCGCGGGTTAGGGGGGGGGTCTTGAGTCCTGACTCTCGTCGTGAGTTCGTCGTGAGTCCTGACTCTCGTCGTGAGTCCTGACTCTCGTCGTGAGTCCTGACTCTCGGATGACCCCCCGCACGGATCCCGCGCGCCATCCACGCGGTCGTCTCGCCGCGCGGCGTCGTCGTCGACTCGATGGATGGATGCGTCGCGTTCGAGCGACAGA
>MDTD01078548.1_pt1 | contig 67774 bp, 49 predicted proteins | sample 811221 | NCBI WGS metagenome assembly MDTD01 (sample SAMN05326646, study PRJNA326480) | marine metagenome | isolation source: seawater | place: Pacific Ocean: South West | collected 2011
CGATAAGGTCATATTTTTTTCCAAACTCCGTGTTATCCCAATTTTCAATTATAAAATCTTCGAGTTGCTGCTCCATATAAAAAAGACCTCTGCTTAGGTCTGAACTCTCATCGTTTACAACAATATCCAAGATTTTTTTGTATTTGGTTAATAAATTATCTAAATCATTGGAGATTGTTTTTTCATCAACTTCATTTTCGCCAACAAAATAACGAACCTTATCATTTTCAATCTTTGGTTCGTAATGTTTATAAACATACGAGTCTCCATACCGGAAAGGGTTGTCTATGAAATCTGAGATCTTTTGAGAAGAATTATGAATTTCATAGGTCCAGGTATCTTCTGATTTAACTGTTTCACTTATGCCATACGCAAGAACGAGAATATTTTCTTTTTTATAAAAAAGATAAACAGGGTAGTAACCATTACTTGTAGACATTCCGGGACCCAAAAATGAAATCCAAGGAACGTGGGTAGGGGTGCCCATACCAAAAGAAACTTTTACCTGTAAATCCTGGATTTCTTCAGGATAAAGGTGTTTTGTTTTTAGATTCCCAGTGGAGGACTGAAGAATGAAATCATCTAAGAATTTAGTTTCAACCATTTCTAGTACCCCCTAACCGACCTATTCAACAGTAATTGTTTTTGTTATATTGCTGGGTTGATCGGAACGATAATTACTAAAATTAATCAACTATTAAGTTATCAGCAATTCTTGCAATATTTGATTTTCCACTATTGGCAACTGCCTTTTTTAAATTTCTTAAGGTTGTTTTCTGTCTAAACCAATTTCTGTAGACAAAATGTCTATCTCTAGAAGAATATTCATACTCTCTGACCAATTCATCACAGGCAAACTCGATAACCTCTTTCAAAAAATTTTGTACTTTTTTATTTTCCCTCCATTTTCCTGGATCATGAAATTTATATTTTGATAAAAATTGTTGCGTATCCATCTCCTTTTTTCTTGCAACTTCCTCAATTATAATTCCCAACATATAAATTATGAGATATTTTCCGTCCAATGCTCTCTTGGACACTAACTCAGTGGACGTTTCACCGGCGTTTGATTCAAGATCCTCTTCTTCTCTCTTTATTCTTTCTGCTTTTATATCTTTAAAAAAATCTCGTGCTGTTTCGCTTAGAAACCATATTGATGAATAATATCTAAAGGTTTCATCATCCATCTCTTCTTTAATTGCGTTTTCTTGTAGATCAGCAAACAGATAATAATATCCTCCCTCATTGTTGGTCTCATACAAATATTGCAGTCCTCCAAAAAAATCTATTGGTCCCTTTTTAAAACTATGTACCGTCCTACAAAAGTCGTCCAAACTTATGACAATGGAATTTTTGGGATTATCCTTATCTCTCTTGTTTTTGTAATGATATTTTTTACCTAAAAAAGAGATTTCTTTAAACCTATTGGACAAAGAATTCTGAACTCCGTCATTACTCCTAAAATCTGATATTTTAACAGCATTTTGAGTGTTATTATATCTAGTAACACTATCTATAAAATTATTGTCTTTAAAGAGATTTGGAATTTCAGTTATTCGTATCATTACATTCAAATCTTGAATCTGTTTCTTACTTTCCCCTTCTAGTTTTGTATATGCCTTTGAAATAGACCTAAATGTTTGAGCACCATTAATTATAGAAAAGTGTCTACATTTGAGAGTGCTGTCATTTTCAGACTCTTCAACTTTAGAACAAATTGCAGAAATTCCATTGTTATAAAAAAAGAAATCATTTGCTTCAGTTAATGCAGATTCAATTATTCTTTTATTGGTTCTAGTGTCTCCTATATAATTTCTAATATTGAGATTAAATAGTGATGATCTATTCCCTTTTAGATACAATTGGTGAACCTGACTTGCTTCAATTGAACTAATATAAGATTTTTTTCCTGTATCACTTACAAGTTTGTACCAAGGACTACCCTCGTAACTTCTACTAAGTTTTACATCAACATTGACTAATTCACTTGCATTTCTTGTATCTCGATATTCAATGTTTAATTGTTCATCATCCAAAATCAAAAATTCTACTCGATTTTCTAGATCCTTTAAATCTGAATGCGATTGAATATTAGCAACACCTTTCCGCTCTAACGTTTTAATATCATCGCTACTCGAACCTAATGTGATGTATAGCATGGTAAAATTATCTTTTTGGAAATCTATTTGAGTTAAAAGATCTAATAATTTCTGATTTTTAGTGTGATCCTTTCCTATCTGGGGATGAATTCTTTCAAAGACGGTCGAAAAGTGAAGAACGTCACTTTCGTTCTCTGGTTTTCTTTTTCCCCTATATTTGAATTGGCAAATGTAGTGATGTGAATCTTGAGAATAAATAAAATCGATTCCTTGATCATTAGAACCGTCCGTCGAATAATGTTCATAGTCTGAGATCTCCTCCGGCAGCAAACCTGGATGATAACGAGAATATACATCTCTAAGATAAAAAAGACCTAAACCATAAGTCTGCTGAAGTGGATTTAATTGTTTTTCAGGAAGGTTAAAATGTTCTTGATAAAATTTGGATAAACCATCTCGAAACTTTGATTTTAGCGTGTTTTTTTTCACTTGAGAGACCTGTTTTTATAAAGAGTGGCGATATTTTGTAGGTTCTTAGTTTGGGATAAACTCATCTCCACACTTCCAAGAAGCACAGCAATCGTCAGGCAGAGTGTGGTGAGTTGAGTTTTCATAGGGAAAGTTTAGCAGAATTATTGAAAAATCATAGATGGTGGGATTGGTAGTTTGGATAATCAGGACTTAGAGTACTCCAACCACATTTTTGATCTTATTGGTTTGTATCGTTTATTTCTTAATTTAAGTCTCTCTTGTCGTTCTTTGTACCGTTTAAGAACTGAATGTACGGTAGTGTTCTTCCACCTGTTACCCTCGATGGTCTTAATGCCACTCTCATTCAAGTAATGTGAAATCTTCCTGTATCCCATTCCTGACCCATGAAGAGATTGAATAAATTTACGTGTCTCCTCTTGTTCCTTGGAATACTTCGAACGATTGTACTTGGGATTTAGATTGTTGAACTGTACCGAAACATCAAAACGGAGGTAGTAGGAGTACTCATCATCCGAAAAGAAAAGACTGTTCCAACCTATTCGACGGTTACACTTTTTGCAAGATTCCTAGGCTGATCCACATCAGTACCTTTTATAACTGCTGTGTGGTAAGCAAGTAATTGAACAGGAATAGCATAGAGTATAGGCGTAACAAAAGCATTAACGACAGGTAGTGCTACTGTAGCTGCTGCAAGTTTTCCAAGGACTTTCACGCCACCTGTATCGCTCATAAAAATAACCCGGCCACCTCTTGCAATGACCTCTTGCATGTTAGAAGCCGTTTTTTCAAACAAGCTATCTTTTGGGGCTATCACAATGACAGGAACACCGTCATTGATCAGAGCTATGGGGCCATGTTTCATTTCACCGGCAGCATACCCTTCAGCATGAATGTAGGAAATTTCTTTCAACTTTAGTGCTCCTTCAAGGGCTATGGGATAACTCACCCCGCGCCCCAGATATAGGACATCATGTGACTCTGCAATTTCGAGAGAGAGTTCTTTTAAACGTTCATCGTGATTAAGAACTTCCGCTGCCCGTGCAGGAACCTCTGCCAACGCACTTGCAAGCTTTGCCTCTGTCTCATGAGTTATACTCCCAAGCTCACGTCCTAAAGCTAAAGTCAAACAGGCTAAAACTGTCAATTGGGTGGTAAAAGCCTTTGTCGAGGCAACACCTACCTCTGGTCCTGCATAAGTTTGCAATACTGCATCTGACTCCCGGGCAATAGTGCTCTCAGGAACATTAACAATTGAGAGGATTTTTTGTTCCTGCTTATGTGCATAACGGAGTGCGGCTAGTGTGTCCAAAGTTTCTCCCGATTGTGAAATAAACAAAGCGAGTCCCCCTTCAGACATAGATGCGTGCCTGTAACGAAATTCAGAAGCAACATCGACCTCCACAGGAATATGCACCAGGCTCTCGATCCAGTATTTAGCAACTAGGGCTGCATAATATGATGTGCCACAAGCAATAATAGTTACTCCTCTAACGCTACCAAGATCGAAACCTATGTTTCCTAATGAAACTTCTTGTGTCGTTGGGTTTATATATGAATGTAGGGTGTCACCGATAGCTTGCGGCTGTTCGTAGATCTCCTTAAGCATAAAGTGACGATACCCTCCCTTCCCTACTGCCTCACCAGACAACTCAGTGAGACAAATCGGACGATCTATTTTGTTATCATCTTCGTCATAAAGTACTGCTCCGGCACTAGTGATCTTTGCCCAATCTCCATCTTCCAGATAAATAATTTTTTTAGTTAGTTGCGCTAAAGCGAGCGCATCAGAACCTAAAAACATCTCTCCCTCACCAATTCCGATGGCAAGTGGCGTGCCACGACGGGCAGCGATCATCAGATCTTCCTCACCACTAAATAAAATACCTAGTGAAAAAGCCCCACGCAGACGCTTAAATGTCTTAGCTGAGGCAATGCACGGGTTATCCCCAGCATTCAAGTATGCCGTAATTAGGTGGGCAACAACTTCTGTATCTGTATCAGAAATCAATGTCGCACCTCCAGCTATGACCTCGTCTTTCAATTCTTGAAAGTTCTCGATGATACCATTGTGCACAATAACCACTTGATCAGTTGCATGAGGATGAGCATTTTTTTCATTCGGCATGCCGTGAGTTGCCCAGCGGGTGTGGCCAAGCCCTGTTCTACCTTCAAGAGGATCTTTCTTCAGACGCTTTTCCAGATTTATAAGTTTACCCTCAGAACGGCGACGCTCAATACCATTTTTAGTGAGTGTAGCAATCCCAGCAGAGTCATAACCACGATATTCAAGGCGCTTAAGACCATCCAGCAAAAGCGGTGCAGCTGACCTTTTTCCAATGACTCCAATAATACCACACATTATTTTTTCTTCTTTGGTGCTTTCTCTGGAAACTTAGGTTTACGTTTTTTCTTCGCCCAGCCAAAAACTGTATTTTGTGGTGCGCGGGTGATACCTAAAGCGTCTGCCTTTACATCCTTAGTTATAGTTGACCCTGCTCCAACAATAGCACCGGCGCCTATATTTACAGGAGCCACCAAGGCCGTATTAGAGCCAACAAATGCACTTTTACCAATAATCGTTTGCGATTTCTGAAAGCCGTCATAATTGCAGGTGATTGTGCCAGCTCCAATATTCGCCCCTTCACCAATCTGAGCATCACCTAAGTAGCTCAAATGCGATACCTTGGAATTTGATTCGAGTAAAGTACTCTTTACCTCAACAAAATTGCCAACTTTGGCACCAGTACTGACCTTAGTCCCCGGCCTCAGCCTTGCAAAAGGCCCTACACTCGCCTTTGACATAATTTCTGTGCCCTCAATATGGCAAAAAGCATTTATTACTGCCCCATCACCTACTGTAACACCTGGACCAAACAATACATTTGGGCCAACTTGAACATCCTTTCCAAACTTTGTATCTTGACAAAGGAAAACCGTTTTTGGATCCGTAAAGCTAACCCCATTTTCCATTGCCTGAATACGCAACCGATCTTGAAATATTTTCTCAGCCTTGGCCAATTCAACACGTGAGTTGACACCAATTAATTCATCCTCATCACCTTCTAATACAACACAGGTACGCCCATCTTTCACAGCCAACTTAATAATGTCCGTCAGATAATACTCTCCTGTTGCATTCTCAGTTGAGACTCTATCAAGAAGGCTACATAAAGCTTTGCCATCAATTGCCATAACGCCTGAATTACAAATTTTTATCTGCAACTGCTCATCCGTTGCATCCTTTACTTCAACAATTGAATGCAGGGTACCATCATCACTTAAAATAAGACGCCCGTAGTTACCAGGATCATCTGGAGTAAACCCCAAAACAACAACGCCAGGATCTAACTTAGAAGCACGAGCATCAAGCATAGCCTCGAGGGTTTCCAATTTAATCAAAGGTGTATCTCCATAAAGAACTAAAATGTCACCATCAAAGTCCAATATGTATTCACGTGCTGCAAGAACCGCATGGGCTGTACCTAATCTTTCAGATTGTACTGCAGTTGGAAACGGCGAAACCGCATGAGAGACATCATCCATAGAATCACCAACAACAACTACAACCTCGTCTGGGTCAAGTCCTGTAACAGTCTCCATAAGATGATTTATCATTGGTCTGCAACCAAGAGAGTGAAGCACCTTGGGTTTTTTTGATTTCATTCTCGTGCCCAGCCCAGCTGCAAGCACAATTACGGCAACTTTTGATTTAATCATATATTCTGATATACCCTAAAATTGCTTTTCTCTATTGCAGAATCTCATAGAAACTTGCCACATGGGGTGAAGCTCGCCAAGTCAAAGATTGTTACGGAGTTTTGCAATGAACGACCAACCCCCAATCAAGGCTGTACTATTCGACCTAGATGGAACTTTAATTGACAGCGCCCCAGATCTTCAGGTTGCGGCTAATAAACTACTCAACGAGGAAAATCGTCAGAGTATCACCCTTGAACAAACTATCCGCATGATTGGGGACGGTGTGCCAAAAATTGTTGAGCGCGCTTTTGCTGCAACCGGGTATACTGTGAAAGAAGAACAACTTGATGAGTTTGTAAAACGCTATTTGGCATTCTACGAACCAAATGCTGCAAATCTAACTGTTCCTTTTTCAGGGTGTGTTGAATGCCTTGAACGACTCAGACTTGAAAGTTATAAAATGGCCGTTTGCACAAACAAACCGTTCGCCGCAACCCAAAAGATACTAAACAAACTGGGATTGGCAAACTTATTTTCAACAATTATAGGTGGCGACACCCTACCGGGAATTAAAAAACCGGACCCACGCCATTTGTTGGCAGCCCTAGAAATTATGAATATATCTCCTAAGAATGCAATCATGATAGGCGATCATGCTAATGATGTGAATGCAGCTCGAGCTGCTGAACTTCCGGTAATCGTCTGCCGGTTTGGTTATACCAATGGACCTGCAGAGAACCTGAATGGTGATTTGGTGATTAATCACTTTGATGAGATACCGGGGGCCTTCCTACAGCTCGGTCAAACCTAACAATCTGCAAAATTTTTGCTTGTGTCTAGGTCCTTAAAATCAATAAGGATTGTCAGCTAGTTGTCGTTTACCTCTCTAAAACCAATGTGCACCACCCTTTGATATGGTATGTGCGTACCACACAAAAACCATAAGCCTTGTAAGCTGAGTAAACTCGATTGGCATCACAGTCAAGAAACCCCGAAAGAATGGCAACACTACCCCCAAAAGAAATATCCCTTGAAATCCGACTCATTTTTTTTGCCATTTGGCACAATGAATTTGCTAAAATATTTGAAACAACTAAGTCATAAGGAGCATTTTCCACTACTGCAGATGAGTCATAGGCGTTTGCATATTTAACTCGTGCTTGTGGCAAAACATTATTACGACGAAAATTTTCCTTTGCTACTGAAACTGCATTTACATCCGCATCGAACCCATACACAGGTACTCGCCAAACTTTGGCAAGTGCTATGGAGAGAATGCCAGAACCAGTACCCATATCTAGAGGCTTATGATATTTTTTCTTTCCTATCATATCACTTATGGCATGAAGACAACCCATGGTTGATGCATGGTTACCGGCACCAAAAGCCCTGCCAGGATCTAGACGAATAGAGATAAGTCCAAAAGGTAAAGAATTTTGATAATTTGAACCATAAATAAAAAATCTTCCTGCGTGAACTGGAGGAAACATCCTCAAGTTATCAGCAATCCAGTTACTTGACTCAACAGGGGTTATTAATACTTCTGGAACAGGTATTGAAAAAACACCTGCGACAACACTCAAGGCTTCAGTTAGCTTTTCTCTATTTGGCTTGCACACAGAGAAGCCTTCAACTTGCCATTCACCGTCTCTGTCAGTTGGCTGCCAAGAAACCGCATCAGAATGTGGATATAATGCCTCTTCAAACGCATTAACAGTTTTGTCTGTCGTTAGAATTACGACACGCCATAAGTTATTGGGATCAATCATTTCAAGGATTTCAACTAACAGCTATGCGACATCTATCTGTTTCAATCTTTTAAGTGTTAAATTCTCTCCACAAACCCTGTCATCACTCTTTTGTGCCCTGCCTTTTCAAATGAAATTTCTAACTTATCTCCGTTGATGCCCAGAATCATCCCGTAGCCAAATTTCTGGTGAAAAATGCGTTGCCCTAGTTCAAATCCGACAGAGTCAGGAGCTTTCGTTGTGGGCACCGAACTCTGCCAACCAGAGAGCTTTTTATAACGACCAGCCCAAATTTGGCTCTGCTTTGCACTATCATAAGGGGCTGCAAAATCCTCCGAACCACTTGAGTGCTCACCAATTCCGTAAAGTCTTTGGTTCATTACCTTGTGCACATTTTCAGGAGGAATTTCGTCAATAAATCGCGACGGAATTGCCGATTGCCAGTTGCCGTACACTCTGCGATTAGCGACAAAGCTTATCAAGATTTTTTTTCGCGCACGTGTCAACCCGACATAGGCCAGTCGACGCTCTTCCTCAAGAGCTGAGGACCCACCCTCGTCCAAGGCACGTTGATGGGGAAACAGCCCTTCTTCCCATCCCGGAAGAAAAACTGTATCAAATTCAAGTCCTTTTGCTCCATGTAAGGTCATTAAAGTTACTTTGTCTTCTGAGGTTAAAGCTTCGTTCTCCATAACTAGTGAAACATGATCAAGAAAGCCTTGTAGGCTTTCAAAGTCTTCTAGGGCAGTCAATAATTCCCTAAGATTTTCGAGTCGGCCGGGTGCTTCAGGCGCCTTGCTCAATTGCCACATGTCAATATAACCTGACTCTTTAAGAACTTGACGAACAAGATCAACATGATCTATTTCACTTGCCAAAGTGCGCCAGCGACAAAAATCACTTAATAATTTTTGCAAATTAGCTTGGGCTCTAGCCCCAATCTCGTCGGTTTCAAGCAAACGAGTAGCAGCTACAATCATTGGAACACGCTCTGCTCGAGCAAAAATATTGATGGTTTGAATGGTAGCGTTTCCAAGTCCACGTTTCGGTGTATTCACTATACGCTCAAAAGCCAAATCGTCATCGGGTTGCATAATTACCCTCATGTAAGCAATTGTATCCCGGATCTCCAAACGCTCATAAAACCGTGCACCACCAACAATACGATAGGGCAATCCTAGGCTAATCATGCGTTCTTCAAACTCACGGGTTTGAAATCCTGCTCTAACTAAAACTGCCACTTCATTTAAACTATTCCCTCTTTTTTGATGTGCCTCTATTTCGTCACCAACGACACGGGCTTCCTCAACCCCGTCCCAAACACCCCGTACACCAACCTTCTCTCCCTCGTTCAGTTCCGTCCATAAAGTCTTACCAAGGCGTCCCTGATTTTTAGATATCAAACCGGAAGCAGCTCCCAAGATGTGGTGGGTGGATCGATAATTGCGTTCAAGTCGGACCACTTTGGAACCTGGGAAATCATTTTCAAAACGAAGGATATTACCAACCTCAGCTCCACGCCAAGAATAAATCGACTGATCATCATCGCCAACACAACATATATTTTTATGTACTTGAGCTAACATTCGAAGCCACAAATATTGTGCAACATTTGTATCTTGATATTCATCAACAAGGATGTAACGAAACTTGCGTTGATAATCTGCAAGAACTGAGGGTTGAAGTTTGAAAAGCTCCAAGCATAACAATAGGAGGTCTCCAAAATCTACCACATTTAAAAGCGTAAGACGCTCTTGATATTCTAAATAAATTAACTTGGCCTTACCATCGGCAACATCGTCTCCCTCTGCTTCACTAACCGCATCTGGCATCAGGCCCCGGTCTTTCCACCGTTGTATGACACCACAAATAACCCTAGGCGGCCAACGCTTTTCATCAATATCGTGGGCTTGAATTAGCTGTTTAAGCAAGCGCAACTGGTCATCCTGATCAATAATGGTAAAATTTGACTTTAAGCCAACGGACTCAGCATTTTTCCGCAAAATACGCGCCGCAAGAGCATGAAAAGTGCCGACCCACCAACCCTCAGTTTCACAACCAAGCAGTTTACCAACCCGACTTTGCATCTCACGGGCTGCCTTATTTGTGAAGGTAACCGCCAAAATTTCCCATGGGCTAGCTTTTCCCTGCAACAAAATATGCGCTAGACGCGTGGTCAAAGCTCGGGTTTTACCAGTTCCAGCTCCAGCCAAGACAAGCACCGGACCATCAGAGGCCTGAACAGCCTCGAGCTGACTTTCATTTAAGCCATCCAAATAGGGCATTTCTAAAGAGTCAGAAACCTTATTATTGGAAGTGGACACACTTGCTAGATCAAAAGGATCAGACATCCTCATTAATTTCCGCTAAGATGATAAAACAGGAGATGTTCAACTAAACTATCATTAAAAGTTTTCATATTGTACCCCAAGCTAACAAAAATCACAGATTCTTCATCTTTATTGCCTTAACTTATTCGCGGCGATTTTCGATCAAAGCACGATTATAAGCGCTCATTAACTGTCCTTGACGCACACAACCGAGAAATTTCATTGTCTCATGGTTTTCAACAACAGGAAGATAATCTTCACCGGTTTCGCGCATTAGAGTTAATGCTCTCTCGAGGCCTTCATCAACAGCTAACACAGGTGGATTTCTTTTTGCTACATCACTAGCCGTAATCAAGTAATCTAGTTCAGTATCAAAAGCAAACTCACTCATATCAGCAAGAGTGATGGTACCAAATAGAACTCCGAACTCATTGACTACAAATAACTCACCTGCATCTGACTTCTGCAACATTATGCGAATGTCGGGTAGCCTAACTCCAAGCGGAACCTGCTTTTCAGTATAGGAGAGCATACTTTGCAACCGCAGACTTCGAAGTAAAGCCACTTCCATGCCCTCACGAAGGTCAAGACCGCGCTGTTCAAGTTGCCAAGAGAAGAATGAGCCCCCATGAAATTGGCGGGTAATCAATGACGAAATGACGACAACAACCATCAGGGCTAGTGTTAATGCATAATCGTTTGTCATCTCAAAAATCACCAAAGCTGTCGAAATTGGGGCTCCGAGCACTGCCGCCGCTAAGGCCCCCATGCCAAGAATGGTATATGCGCCAATACCTGTAGACAATTCCGGAAACAAACCTGTAAAGACAGTTCCGTATGCCCCACCTAGCATTGCGCCAATGACAAGGGCTGGAGAAAACACTCCACCTCCAAACCCAAAACCAATACTGATTGATGTTGCAATAATTTTTGCAATACAAATTGAGACAAGTAACCCGAGTGAAAAAGAAACCATTACTGCAGCTTCTGTTGTACCATATCCAATGCCTAGAACCTGTGGAAACCAAATCGCCAAACACCCAATTATAGCACCACCAATAGCAGGCTTCAAAAAGCTTGGGACCGCTAATTTATCAGCCAAGCTGCTACTAAGCATTATACTTTTCATAAAGCCCATGGCAACTAGGCCCGCAACTACGCCAAAAATTATAAAAGCAGGAAATTCCCATAGTGACTGGATCACATGTTCATGGATAACAAACGCAGGGAAGTCACCAAAATAAGAGCGGGAAATTGCTGTCGCAGTCACACTTGCAATTACAACTGGTGCAAAAGCACTTAGTGCATAGTGACCAATCACAACCTCTGATGCAAATAGAGCCCCTGCAATTGGTGCATTAAATGATGCAGCAACTGCAGCCGCTGCGCCACACCCTAAAAGTGTTCGCGATACTGATCGGTTTAAATTTAGAGATCCTGCTAACCAACCACCAAGTGCCGCGCCAAAGTGAACTGCTGGACCTTCACGACCGACCGAAGCGCCAAAACCAATTGAGAGAGCATTTATCAAGGCCGCTTTAACCCCTATCAAGCCAGACATTCGACCACCTCTCAATGCCCCAGCCTCGATAACATCAGCTACTCCCTCTGGTCGGTTTGCAGGCATTAGGTACTTAACTAGAAGACCAACTACAATACCCCCAATCGTTGGTACTCCGATTACTTGCCACCAAGGTAAAAGATCAATGTAGGCAAACAATCGTTCACTTTCTGTTCCAAAAGTAGCGAACTGGACCAACGCTATAGTCTCACGAAAAAGGATAACAGCACCGCCAACACCTCCCCCAACTGCAAAGGCAAGTGCAATTAAAGCTACCTGACCACCTTGTATTGTACGTCGGAGACGAACATAAAACCGACTTACTGAAAAATGACCAAAAACCATTTTTTGGGGGCCTTCATTAATATTCAGTTGATACAACTATAAGCTTGTTAGCTAAATATTTTTTACCAAATAAAGCTTAATATATTTTCAATTTACATAAGAAATTGATACCTAATGCCTATAGTGGTAGTAACAATTTGCCAAATAATGGCAATCTTTCCATTTTCTTCTATTTTTTTTATAAACAAAAGATATTCTTACAGTAAACATACGCTATGGAGTATCAATAACATTTGTCATTGTCATACGCATAATCCTTATAATTTTTCGTTATCATACAATCTTGATTATAAATGTGCATGGAAAAATCTTTGCCAAACTGGACCCGGATGATAAGTAATTGTCCTCGAGGTTATATACCAGGCGGTCTTTTTTATGACTATATCAAGTCAAAGAGAATTTAATAATAAACTGAGACTATCAGTTGTAGTTCCCGCCCATAATGAGGCAGGGAATTTACATAATTTAATTAATGAAATTTGCATTGCATTAAGTAAAATCGATGGGAATAGTGAGATCATATTTGTTGATGATGGTTCTTCTGATAACAGTATTGAGTTACTTTTGTCTATACAAGCAAATTGTCCAAAACTAAGAGTTCTCGCCCACAAGAAGTGTTTCGGTCAAAGCGCTAGCATTATTACTGGGGTGAAGGCCGCAGAATCAAACCTAATTGTAACGCTTGATGGAGATGGACAAAATGATCCAGCTGACATACCAATTCTTTATGGCGCATTTAGAGACGCCAAGGACCCAAACAAGATTCTAATCGCAGGCTTTCGAGCCAGAAGGCAGGATACCTGGATTAAGCGCGTCACATCAAAAGTTGCAAATAAAGTTCGAAGTAGCTTGTTGAGTGATAATACACCTGATACGGGTTGTGGTTTGAAACTGTTCACTCGGACGGCCTTTCTAGACATGCCCCACTTTAATCATATGCATCGTTTTTTACCGGCTCTTATGATTCGTCAAGGCGGTAAGGTGGTTTCCTTGAAAGTCAGACATCGCCCTAGGAAAAGTGGCAAATCAAATTATGGTACGCTTGACCGCCTCGCTGCGGGCTTTATTGACTTGTTTGGTGTGCTGTGGTTACAAAGTCGCACCATACATCATACTGTCGAGGAACTTGACCATAAAGAAAAAGAATCCAAGGTTAGATAACGATGACAACAGGAGTTTTTTTTCGTGGATTAATTTGGATATTAACACTAAGTGCTCTTGGTTACGCTATTAAAACTACAGGCATAGGATCATCTGTCGACAAAACTTGGATTGACAGCGATGTCCTAGGCCAAGGTCCAAGCGGCGAGCTCCTATTCATAGGGGTATGTGTACTATATACAGCAATCGGACTACCTCGCCAGGTCATTTGCTTTCTTGGTGGCTATGCATTTGGTCTAACCATAGGAACAATATTATCTTTAATAGGAACTTTATTGGGTTGTTTTATTGCATTCTTCTATGCCCGCTTGTTAGGGCAAAACTTCATTGTCTCACGCTTTTCAGGGCGAGTAAAAAATATTGATAATTTCCTTCGTGACAATCCATTGAGTATGACCCTTCTGATACGCCTCCTGCCCATTGGTAGTAATCTTGTTACCAACCTTGCAGCAGGAGTATCTAGTGTCAGACCGCTTCCTTTTTTTCAAGGATCAGCCATTGGCTATCTCCCCCAAACAGTTATTTTTGCACTTGTTGGAAGCGGTTTTAGTGTTGATCCAGAACTTCGCATCGCTATAAGCGTTGTTTTATTTATGATTTCTGGAATCATTGGTATTTCATTATACCGCAAATATCGTCATGGAAAATCTTTTGATAGAAACATTGAATATAAGCTAGGTGTCGATGTGGAAGAGTCAAACAAGCGTGGCTAGCCTGTTGTCAAAAATCAGGGTAAATGCTGATAACTATGCATTACTCTGGACAGGTCTTTGGATAGTTATGGTAGCTACTGCTATAGGATTTCGCCCCCTTTTGCCAGTAGATGAAACACGTTATCTTGCAGTCGCATGGGAAATGTGGAGAGATGGAAATTTTCTTGTTCCCCACTTGAATGGTGAAACCTACAGCCACAAGCCACCTCTGTTATTTTGGCTAATGCATCTGGGCTGGTTCATTTTTGGAGTCAATGACTGGTGGCCACGCATTATCGCACCATTATTTGGTTTGATTAATTTGTTTTTGACTAGGTCAGTGGCAAAGCATCTGTGGCCCAGCAAGTCAAAAGTTGCTACGGTAGCCCCCTTAATTTTAATGGCCTGTCTGTTTTGGACTTTATTTACAACACTTACAATGTTTGACATGTTACTTGCCTTTTGTACGCTACTTGCAATGCTTGGAGTTATACGTGCATGGCAAAAGAATCAGCCCTGTAGTTTTGTTTTCCTTACCCTAGCCATTGGTATCGGTCTGCTAACTAAGGGTCCAGCAATTCTCTTAACTGCCTTGCCTGTAGCACTCCTAGTTCCATTCTGGGGCTCGAAACAAACAGTCAGTTATACTGAATTCAATAGTGAAGGAAATACGTGGAACAAGGGTTTGAAACAATGGTATTTTAATATCGGCTTAGCTACCCTCGGTGGAGTAATTATTGCCCTACTTTGGGCTATTCCAGCTGCAATCATTGGTGGCGATGAATACAGCGACGCAATATTTTGGGGCCAATCAGCTGGACGAATGGTTAACAGTTTTGCCCATGCGCGACCATGGTGGTGGTTTTTAGCTGTCCTTCCTGCCCTTTTACTACCTTGGACAATTTGGCCAGCGACTTGGCGTGCAATGAGAGGTCTCAGGTACAAATACAAAGATAATGGTATTCAGTTTTGCCTAGCATGGTTTTTACCTGCATTAGTAACTTTCTCCTGCATCAGCGGCAAACAACTACATTACCTTTTGCCTGTCTTTCCTGCGCTAGCATTGATTGGTGGGCGATTGTTGGTTGATCATCACCAGGAAAGGGGAGGTCAAGGCCTATGGAAACACTATGGGCTTCACATCCCAGCAAGCTTGTTCATCACTTTGGGACTGTTTTTAATTCTTGCCCCTACATTCATAAAAAAAATAGGACTACTCCCTATGGTTGTAGAAGTGGATTTTATGTGGGGTGTATTACTAGCATTGCTGGCCGTTGCGTTGATTTATTTTGGCCAAAAAACAAATAGCCTCAAGCATCGAGCTGCAAGTATTGCAACAATGTCTGTAGCACTGGTCGTTTTTTTACATTTAAGTCTGAAGCCGGTGCTCAACGAGCGTTACAATTTGAAAACTTTTTCTGAGCAATTACGAAAATGGCAAGAGTCGGGTATTTCAATTGCCTACTTGGGAAAATATCATGGCATGTTTAATTTCTTGGGACGTCTAGAGGCGCAAGTCAGACCTGTAGGGCTTCAATACCCAGATCTTGAAAATTGGCAAAAAGCTAATCCAAATGGATATCTAATTGTTCCTGTGGGGAAGAAACACGAAGAAGTTACACCCATTTACACCCAACCATACAGAGGCCGTAGGCTTATTGTCATTAGTGCCCGGCAATCTATTACTCATACCAACGTTATCGGTAACCCATAAGTTTTACAAAAAAATAGGTACCAAGCCTTGACATTATTGATAAACAACCTTAGATCCCTAGCACTCATGGTTTTAGAGTGCTAACAAACTCTTATTTGTTATTTATCAATTGGTTCACGGAGTATGAACAATGAAATTTACACCACTGCATGACCGCGTTTTAGTTAGGCGTGTTGAGCAAGACGAAAAAACTGCTGGGGGTATAATAATTCCCGACACCGCTAAAGAGAAACCAAGTGAAGGCCTAATAATCGCCGCTGGATCCGGAGCTCGGCGAGAAGACGGTACTATTATGCCACTTGATGTTAAAGCTGGTGATCAGGTGCTGTTTGGCAAATGGTCAGGTACTGAGGTTACGGTCGATGGAGAAGACCTACTAATCATGAAAGAATCAGATCTTCTTGGCATTATTGATACGCCCAAGAAGAAAAAATAAACCTAAGCAAGTTAATAAGGATAATTCAAAATGGCTGCAAAAGAAGTAAAATTTAGTTCTGATGCGCGCTCGCGCATGCTTGCCGGCGTCGATACACTCGCCAACGCTGTAAAAGTAACATTAGGTCCCAAAGGTCGTAATGTTGTTCTTGACAAATCGTTTGGGGCGCCGCGCATTACAAAAGATGGGGTTACTGTCGCCAAAGAAATCGAATTAACAGATAAATTCGAAAACATGGGTGCACAAATGGTTAAGGAAGTAGCTTCTAAAACTAACGACGAGGCGGGTGATGGCACCACTACTGCAACGATATTAGCCCAATCCATTGTCCGTGAGGGTACAAAAGCCGTTGCAGCTGGCATGAATCCAATGGACCTTAAGCGAGGCATTGACATGGCAGTTACAGCTGTGGTTGCAGATGTGAAAAAACGATCAAAAAAAGTTTCTACTAGTGCTGAAGTTGCCCAAGTTGGAACAATTTCATCTAATGGTGATGCTGATATTGGTGGTAAAATTTCTGAAGCAATGGAACGTGTAGGCAATGAAGGAGTAATCACCGTCGAGGAGTCCAAAGGGCTTGAAACTGAACTCACAGTTGTTGAAGGTATGCAATTCGATCGGGGTTACACGTCACCCTACTTTGTCACAAATGCTGAAAAGATGACTTGTGAAATGGAAAATCCGCACATTTTAATACACGAGTCCAAACTATCTAGTCTTCAACCTCTCCTTCCAGTTCTTGAAAGTATAGTTCAATCTTCACGTCCGTTATTGATTATTGCAGAAGATATCGAAGGTGAAGCACTAGCGACACTGGTTGTAAATAAATTACGTGGTGGGCTTAAAGTATGTGCAGTCAAGGCTCCTGGCTTTGGCGACCGCAGAAAAGCCATGTTAGAAGACATCTCGATTTTGACTAACGGTCAAGTTATTAGTGAAGATTTGGGTATTAAGCTTGAAAATGTCACACTTGATATGCTTGGTACTGCCAAGAGAGTACTTGTTACTAAAGAAGAAACAACAGTAGTTGAAGGTGCTGGTTCAAAAAAAGCTATTATGGCTCGTTGTGGTCAAATTCGAGCTCAGGCTGAAGAAACCACCTCTGACTATGACCGCGAAAAACTCCAAGAACGTCTGGCCAAACTAGCTGGTGGCGTTGCTGTCATTAGTGTTGGTGGCGCAACAGAAGTTGAAGTGAAAGAAAGAAAAGATCGAGTAGACGACGCCCTACACGCTACCCGTGCAGCAGTAGAAGAAGGCGTTGTCCCTGGTGGTGGTACAGCTCTATTATTTGCTACAAAAGCCCTTGATAAAATTGCTGTCAAAAACAACGATCAAAAAGTTGGGATCGATATCATACGCCGTGCTATTGAGGCTCCCGCACGCCAGATAGCTGAAAATGCTGGTGTAGATGGTGCAGTGGTTGCTGGAAAACTCTTGGAAGGTAAAAGTAACATAGGTTTTGACGCACAAAATGGTAAATATACGGACCTAGTCAAAGCCGGTATCATAGATCCTGCAAAAGTTGTGCGTACTGCCCTGCAGGATGCAGCTTCCGTTGCTGGCTTGCTCGTAACAACAGAGGCTATGGTTACCGATGCACCCACCAAAGATGAACCGGCTATGCCCGGTGGTGGTGCCCCAGATATGGGCGGAATGGGCGGAATGGGCGGAATGGGTTTCTAAGCTAGTTCCAAACATCAATTTTAAAAATATAACAGGCGGGGTCGTAATTCCATTACGGCCCCGTTCTTTATATTGAGATTTCAATTAAACTTAACTTGGTATTTCCTTTGTGGGAAACTGGTTGAGCAATCATTCGTATCCTGACATTTCTTACGCCTACTTTGGAGGAAACTTGGGGGAAAGTTTCTTCAACAGTCTAGGAAATTTTAATTTATTCTTTCGATTCCTCTCAACCCTCGTCAAAAAAACTGCGAATTTCAATGATTGCCTTTTTTAAACCAAGCCGAAACACCTGAACATCTCTTGGAAATGCGGTTAACAACCTTGAGGGCATGGCCTTGTCCAACATGACAAAAACACCTCTGTCTGTTTTTTTTCTTATTAAGCGACCATAAGCTTGTTTCAGCTTCAATCGAGTTAATATTTCATCATAGGCACGCTCACCAAACACCTTACGACGGGCCCTATGTAAGATATCAGGACGTGGCCATGGCACTCTATCAAAGACTATGAGCCTCAAGGAGGGTCCAGACACATCAATTCCATCTCTAACTGCATCTGTACCAAGTAAACAAGAATTGTCTTCAGCCCTGAACATGTCAATCAAGGTTCCCGTATCAATTGCATCTACATGTTGGGCCATAACTTCTATACCAGCTTCATCCAGAGGGGCTACGATACGTTCATGTATAACTCTAAGGCGTGAAATAGCTGTAAAAAGTCCCAGCCCACCACCTCCAGATGCTAAAAATAATTCTCGATACGCACTAGCCACTTGAACTAAGTTTACTTTATCAACGTCTTCAACAATCAATACCTTGGTATTACTTGAATAATCAAAGGGAGATTTAACTGCCGTAAGTAAGGCGGGCTTTGAAAGATGTGTAGCACCGGTGCGCACCTCTGCACCCAACCACCCTCTTTCACTAACCATTTTAGCATCTTCATTAGTGATATGGGGGATTTCATTATCTTCCTCAGATATAGAATCACGAAGTGTAGCAGATGTTATTAATGCACCATGGGCCGGACTCAGCACCATTTTAACAAAGGGTAAGGTTGGATCAACATAGTGACGGTGCAAACCAACATCAATCTCATGTCCATCTTTACGCTCAACAGAAAACCAATCAACAAAACCTTCAGGTATTTCATTATCTAAAGCTTTAAGCATTGACATCCAGGAAGTGATTTGATCCGTACCACGTCGCTGTATTCCACGCACAATAGCATCTATACGGTTACGAGTTGCCGTGTCTAAATTTTCAGACTCTTCATCAAGCAAATGAATAAGAAAGTGAACCAACGATTGCAAAGGATTCAATAAACGTAGGAGCAATTCATGTAGGTCACCCGCTGTGTCAAGCAATCCTGTAACTGGATTTTCTGTACCCGTTTCCAAGCTGTATGTGGTTTCTTTACCATTTGTCCGAGCAAAAACTTGCTGTCGCACTAGGCTGAGAAATTTTTCTGCAGTTCCATGCGGAGTATCTCCTTCAAGACGCTGTCGCCAGCCAGGCCCCGGAAGTTCTCTAGCAGTAAGAAGAACAGCATCAAGCGCTTCAGTAGCCTGCTCATCACCATTAACTAGACCTTCCATTCTAGTCCTTAATCCTCGTGAGCGGAAATTGTGACCAGTCTCAGCCCCTACCAGCCAACGCCTTAAATCCTCACACTCATACCCTGTTAAAGCAGCAGAAAAGGCACTATCTGCAGCTGCTAAAATATGATGGCCCTCATCAAATACATAACGTGTTGGCAGCTGGCCTTCGTCTCCAACTCCTACTGCCGCCTGACCCATCACAAGAGCATGGTTTGCTACTACAATTCGAGCGTGCCGAGCACGCTGAATAGTGCGTTCAATAAAACAACGGCTATAATGTTGGCAAGCTGAGTAAGTGCACTCCCCTCTTTTATCACTTAAATCCAAAGTTACACCCCTTCCTAAGAGGTCCGTTAACCAAGATGGAAAATCTCCCCCAATCATGTCGCCATCCCTCGTCACTAATGCCCACCTTGCCATTAGCCCTAAACCTATTGCCTCTGTTCCACTTCTCAAACTAAGTTGTCCTATGGCTTCAGAAAAATTGAGTAAACAAAAGTAGTTCTCGCGACCTTTGCGAATTACAACCTTCTTGTTTTTTTCAACTGGGTCCGGATAAAGACGGTTCAGCTCAAAGTCGAGTTGGCGCTGTAAGTTACGAGTATATGTGGATAACCAGACTACACCCTCATTTTTTTCAGCCCAAACGCTAGCCGGCGCAATATAGCCCAAAGTTTTGCCAACGCCAGTACCAGCATCAGCAAGAACTACTGTGGGCTCTTCACATTTACTTCGGGCGTCAAAAGCTGGGCTTACACTACCCGAATACTGAAGTTGCTCAAGCCGCTTCTCGGCACCAATTCCAAGTATTTTCACCAGTTGGGCTTGTGCCTCTGCAGCCTCTACGGGGAAATTCCGTGGTAAAATCTCTGGCGGCCTATCATCCCACTTGGGTAATCTGTCCCAAACAGCAAGCCCACTAGTAATTTTAGAGCTACTAGGACGTTTCTTACCGCCCAAGGCAGCAATTACCATTTCTGCCCAAGGCCACCTAACACTATACATAGCCCACGCAATTGATTCAGTATTACTATCCACTTTTGTGACTGCCAGTTCTGATATCAAGGCATGTGCTGATGACAATAGACTTTGAGCTTCCTGATCTTGATTCTCTGGAATTGTTAAGCCCAGAACTTGAGCAACACCCCGAGGGGTTGGTATAGTGAACTGTGCTGGGCGCACGAAAGCAAATAGTTCAAGTATGTCATAAACAGGAAATGGTTTTGCCCCAAGTCTGGCAAAAAAGCTCTTTGAGTGACAAATTATGGGAGGTTTACCAGGATGGAGAAACTTAGTAGCCTCAGCTTTACTTAAGGTTTCTATTTCACCGTCAAAGTTAAGGCAAGCTACTGTCCTGACACCAGCGACTATGGCAGGAGCATCTGGTATAAGAATAGGACCTGCTTCTGATTTTAAACTATCATTCATAACTTATGACCTAGAGGATTCGAGCTATTAAAGACAAAAGATTATATTTAATTTAAAAAAATAATTGCAAAAGATTAAGTTCTGTAATCCTTCTACCACATGCTGAAATAAAGGAGTCGCCCAACAACCATAAAATCGAATATGGTTATTGTCCTGTTAGTTAAGGATTTTATTTTAAGATGGTTAATATAAATACACGTACTTCCGAGTATAAGATATCAAGAAAACCAGATCTAGCTGACCACTTTGTGGCTTGTAGCTCGCTCGGACGTTACCTAACCGTCTTCGACGAAAGTCGTTTTGTAATAACTGATGATTTTATAGAAAACGGTACAGTTGATCGAACTGCTGCTGCAGTTGCCTCAATTTTTTCCAACGATCCATTAGTCGCTGAAGCTGCCCTCCTGCCACTCAGTAAAGCAGCACAAAGAAAAGCAATTGGAAAACGAAAGAATTACGAAGAATTATTTCAACTTATTGAAAAGGAGGCCTTGAATACTTCAGTTAAAGTATCTGCACAATCCATGCTTGAAACAGGTTTTCAAAAAATTCGTATTCGAGAGATCGAATGTAGCCTTGATGAAAAGGTTAGTCCTGCACGATCACGCTATCGATCGTTCCTTAAAATAGTTCGCTACTTGATTGAACATAAAATCACACCTCAATTATTCCGGGATGAATTTCTAGAATTCACTTACGCCGTCGCAGGACGACTTGACTTTGGTATTTATAGTTTCTGCATTGACCGCATCTTTGATAATGGTGAGATCCCTTTGCGTGCTAAAGGTTTTTTAATTTCCGAATTGCTAGAATTCCCAGCAATTATACGCCGCGAACTACTGACCAACATTCTTACCCTACAAGGGCATAATAAAAGGCTAACTTCTTTTGTCCGTGAAGCAATTTCAGAAAAGTTAGGCTCTGTTGTGGCAACGGAGATTGAACTACTTGTAGGGTTGAAAACATCCCAGATGTCAATGGATGACATCAATCATTTAATTTCTAGGAACACATAAAACATAGGATCGGCCTTTAATAGAACTCAATTGAAAAATGCCGGGAACCCATCTTTCACCTGAGCGTAAAGCGCAAAAATTAAATTTTTTCTTATATTGTTGCATTATTACAACACCTAGACATGTTTGCTTCAAATTAGACGTGTCTTAGCTGGTTAAAACAACAGCCTTGTGGTATTCACAAATATTACTAAAATTAAGTTTTTTTCTAAGAAGTGTGAAAAAGTTATAATTGGTTCGGTTAACAATAAATTATGCTTTTGGTAGAAAAATAATAAAAATTAGAAGCAATTTATATTTAAACTTAAGATAGAAGACAATGAGGCGCACTTTTCCTTGATGCTTAAAACCCTTGTAAAAATTTTTTCCATCATTAGGTCAAGGGTTCTTATCCCTACGCTTGCAGTTGCGACTTTTGCACTTGCCGGCTGTGCAACAGCACCAGATCCTAGCGATGTGGAAGCTTTAGCAGAGTATCAGGAAATTAATGACCCCGGTGAGCCAACAATGCGTGCAATTTTCGCATTTAATCAAGTGCTAGATAAAGCAATAGTAAAACCTACTACAATTGGTTATCGAAAAATTACTTCAGAAAATTTTCGTGCTAAAACCCATAACTTTTTAAACAACCTTCGATCCCCAGTTATCTTCTTTAACGATGTTCTTCAAGGGGAATTTGAACGTGCAATCACAACTTTATTTCGTTTCTTAGTCAATTCCACAGTTGGCATTCTTGGTTTTAATGATGTTGCGGCAGACCTTGGATTTGAGTTCCACGATGAAGATTTTGGCCAAACTTTGGCTGTTTGGAATATGCCGGAAGGGCCATATTTGATGTTACCCGTTCTTGGTCCGTCAAATCCTCGAGATGCCGTTGGACGGGTTGTAGATTTTTTCATAGATCCACTTAATATATGGGCTACCAACAATAATCATGATTGGGTTCTCCCAGCACACACTGCACTTAAAGTCATTGACTTTAGAGCTTTGCATTATGACACGATTGAAGAATTAGAGAAATCATCCCTCGATTTTTACGCTGCAATTCGTAGCCTATACAGACAACGCCGCATAGACAAAATCAATAATGGTCAAGCTGATCCCTCCAAATCTGTACAAAGTATTGGAGAGTTCTTTGAGGATGAACCAGCCCCTAGTTACACTGAGAAGATTTCACAGACCAATTAACTAAGGAAAATCAAAATAATCATCCAGCGGTTTTTCTTTTGGTTGATCGATTTTCATCAAGTACAGCAAAACCTTTACAAATAACAGCATCTATGATTCAACACGCAAATGATGCTACAATTTCCAAGATTCCTAGCAAAAAAAATCAATGATTAAGAACCCTACTTAATCAGCGGCTTGTACTTTATCCTGCGGGGTTGATCAGCATCTGTCCCCAGACGACGATGACGATCTGCCTCATAATCCTCATAATTACCCTCAAACCAAACAACCTGACTATCACCCTCAAAAGCAAGTATATGGGTCGCAAGGCGGTCTAAAAACCAACGGTCGTGACTAATAATAACTGCACAACCCGCAAAATTAGTCAGCGCATCTTCAAGAGCACTTAACGTTTCAACATCAAGGTCATTAGTCGGCTCATCAAGGAGTAAAACATTTGCACCTGATTTAAGCATATTTGCTAAATGGACACGATTACGTTCACCTCCAGAGAGCTGACCAATCTTCTTTTGTTGATCAGCACCCTTGAAATTAAAACGCGCAACATAGGCACGACTGGGAATTGACTCCTTACCTAAAAGAATTTCATCATTACCACCACTAATTTCTTCCCAAACAGTTTTCTGATCATCCAAAGAACTACGGGACTGATCAACGTAACCCAACTTTACTGTTTCTCCTAGACGAAGGTCTCCCCTATCTGGGTTTTCAAAACCTGTAATCATCTTAAACAAAGTGGTTTTTCCTGCCCCATTAGCACCAATCACACCAACTATACCACCTGGTGGTAGCTTAAAATTAAGACCCTCAATCAATATTTTATTTTCAAAGCCTTTATGAAGATCCTTTGCTTCGATCACTAGATCACCTAAGCGTGGACCTGGGGGTATTATTATTTGGGAATGATCATGTTTTGCATTTCCAGCCTTAGATAATAACTCATCATAAGCAGTTATACGCGCTTTGCTTTTAGCCTGACGTGCTCGTGGTGAAGCCTGAATCCAATCTAGTTCGTTTTTCAAAGTGCGTTGGCGTGCGGTTTCTTCGCGTTCTTCTTGAGCTAAGCGCTTACGTTTCTGTTCAAGCCACGATGAATAGTTTCCCTCGTAGGGAATACCCCTACCTCGATCTAATTCGAGTATCCAGCCCGTTATATTATCAAGAAAATAGCGATCATGGGTTACAACCATAACCGTTCCTTCATATTCATTCAGAAATCGTTCTAACCACGCCACAGATTCTGCGTCTAAATGATTGGTAGGTTCATCGAGCATCAGGATATCTGGGCGCTCCAAAAGTAGCTTACACAAAGCAACACGGCGACGCTCCCCACCTGAAAGCTTGGTAACATCAGCTTTGCCGGGTGGGCAGCGCAAGGCATTCATTGCTATTTCAATAGTGCGCTCAATTTCCCATCCATTTACGGCATCAATTTTCTCTTGCAAATCACCTTGCTCAGTAAGCAGACGATTCATTTCATCGTCGTCCATGGGTTCTGCAAAACTCTTACTTATTTCGCCAAATCGATCGAGTAAATCCTTGGTTTCACCAAGCGCAACTAGGATATTACCCTCAACATTCTTCCTCTCATCTAATACTGGCTCCTGCGGCAAGTAACCTACACGAATTCCATCGGCTGCCCATGCCTCACCACCAAAATCAGTATCAATTCCACCAACAATTTTCATCAAGGTTGACTTACCAGCACCGTTTGGACCCAGCACGCCTATTTTCGCTCCGGGTAAGAAAGAGAGTGTGATCCCCTTCAAAACTTCTTTACCTCCCGGGAATGTCTTAGTCAGGTTTTTCATCACATAAGAATATTGATAGGACGCCATTGAGGATCTCCACAGCTTAGGTCAATCTAATTTCCTCAGTTTTTAAACTATCAAGCTGAAAAATACCAACCTGCAATATTAATCTGAAGAAAAAAAGTTAATAATTCTGACGAAGTTTAATGAACTTCAAAGCCACAAGTATTATTCATTGATTGATAAATACTCTCAAATCAACTCGCTAGTTACTACTTACGTCCCTGAGAGTTCTTAAAAATAATTACCAAGATTCTTTTTTATACGTTCCAGAACGGTTGTTTCACAATTGTCAGCAACAAATTCCTGTCCAGTAATTTTTTCAAACAACTGAACATACCGACGAGAAAATTCAATAAGTGTATCTTCTGGTATTTGGGGGATATTGTCTGTATAGGGGTTACAGCGCTCATTGATCCACAATCTTAGGAAGTCTTTGTCCAAACTTACAGGACTTTTTTTAGCAGCCATTCTTTTAGCGTATGTGTCCTGCAACCAGAAACGGCTACTATCTGGTGTCAAAATTTCATCAGCAAGACAGATTTCCCCATCCTCATCTAACCCAAATTCAAACTTTGTATCAACAAGAATTAAACCACGCTTAGCCGCCAATTCCCGACCACGGGAAAAGACATCAAGGGATAATTGAGCCAACTCTTCCCAGCGCTTTTGTGTCAAGATACCTTTTTTAACAACTTCCGTGGGAGAAATTGGTTTATCATGCTCACCTTGGTTGGCTTTTGTTGTCGGGGTTAGTATAGTTCTTGGTAATTTCTGGTTCTTAACCAATCCATCAGGGAGAGAGATTCCGTACATATTCCTCTCACCAGCTCGGTACATAGGCCAAATTGAGGTGTTGGTCGAACCAGTAAGGTAATCACGTACAATTATCTCTATGGGCAGCATATCTAGCTTTTTGCAAACCACAACATTTGGGTCAGGGTATTCTATAACGTGATTGGGGCATATGTTGCTGGTTGCCTCAAACCAAAAGCGAGCTGTTTGAGTTAAGACTTGCCCTTTAAAAGGGACTGCTCCCATATTTTTATCAAAAGCACTTTGACGATCTGTAGCAACTATAATAATTCGTCCATCATTAAGTTCGTAGGTGTCGCGAACCTTGCCTTTATAATGATTCGGCAACCCCGGAATAGTAGCGTCAATTAAAACGTTCTTTATTTGAGATTGTAAAAGTTGTTTATCGAGCATCTTTTCTTAGTTCTTAAAGGTTTTTTTATACTTTAAGTTAAATCCCTCTATTTGATGATAATATTTAAGATAAAAAACAACAACCATAGCAAGTAAAGAAAGTAATAATTAGCCTTCATTTCATCGCCACAATATTATTTTTATTTTGAGCACATTGGGAACAAGTAAGTAGGAGGGGCGGGGTGGAGAATAGACCAAAAACAGGTAAGCACCTCAAGAGATAAATCCATAGAGGTGGCTACCATATCTAGTTAAAATCTAAAGGTGTTTGATGAAGCTGATGTATTCTGAACCTACAGTTGCTCAGTTTATAAGCAACACGAGCAATGCGAGAACAGTAGCAGTTGTTCCCCCCACCCTATATTCGTAAAAGCTCAGGAGGTACCGGTGGGGGGAGTTTTCTTAAATAAACGAACAGAACAATTCCTCAATCTGTTCCATTTCATCAATCAGTTTGTTGAGTTGGTTTGAATGAGGGATTAAAACCATCGGATAAGGAAGACGAGTTCCCTTTTCAGCAGTCTCGTTCAACCAACTACGGAAGAGAGCGTCTTTATCTTTAAGTGTGCATCCAAACCAATCAACAGGACGCAGTTCACGGCCATTATGTTGAATTGGTTTCCATGCACTCGCTGGTCGCGTATTTCCGCACTCTGTAACACCAACCGAAATTCCGCCTAAGTTGTAACCCTCAAGGAAATCAGTGGGGTAGACATCACCAACTTTCATAACCCTGTGTACATCAGCAATACCCAAGTCATCCATTGCCTTGAACATCATGTAGGGATAGGGACGAGCCTGGGATACCTCGTCAGCGCCACAATCGGAGTCGATAAGGTGATTATGCCCAAAATTAGCCAAAATAATTCTTACTGCTTTGGCGTAAAAACCGGTATTTATGCCAATCTTAATATCTTTTGCGCGAAGGCCTTCAAACATTTCTATGACACCAGGGAATGGCTCAGACCTTCCTGGCATTTCATCAATCTCTAAAATCCGCTTGAATGCAGTATCAAAGGTCACCTGTGCATCTTCACGAGTAGGTGGACGTCCATGCTTTTCTATGAACTCTTCAGTAATGGAGGGCGTTGTAAGGATAGCATACAAATGGTCTAATTTCCTAGTTGCCATATGTGGCAAAATAACATCAAAACCTGGATCAATATCCCAAACTTCTTTCAGACTAAACTTTAAGGCATTAATTGGACCAATGTTTGCAAGTCCTGTGGCTTCATCTATACCATCACAAACGGTTCCACCAAGATCAAAAATCGCCAAATCGATTATACTTTTACTTCCCATTGCCTTTTACTCTCCTTTTTTTCTCCGGAGGTATAATCCTCCGGAGATTAATCAACTGGGTAATATGCCGAATAACTTTATAGTAATCCAATAACTGCTTCTGCCAGATGCTCAGCTGTGAGACCATAATGCTGAACAAGCTCATAAGGCTTAGCAGTTTGACCAAATTCATCAGGCACACCAATTTTCTTGAATTTTTGGCCTTCCTCCATGCCAGCTTCTAAAAGAGCACCCGCAACGATATTGCCAAGTGCACCTTCGTGATCCTGTGAAGTTGCGATCACAACTTTAACCCCAGCTGTTGCTTTAAGCATGCCGTCAATGTCTAATGGCTTGATGGTGTGTAAGTTAACAATATTGGTTTCTAAATCTTTTTCTTCCTTCAAGATAAGGGCTGCACGCATAGCTTCACTTACTTGCGACCCACAAGCAATAATAGCAACATCAGCACTTTGTCCTTTCCAGTTAGTTGAGAGGGTAGTTTCAAATGCGTCTACAAAATTAGGCTTCCGCCCTGTGAAACGAATGATGTTTGCAACTCCGTGTTTGTAGGGAGTCGACTCCGTAGTAACAACAGGCTTTGGAGCACGTTCCTGAAGAGTTGCAATTGGACCAACAACCTCATGAATGGCAGCCTTGGTTGCTTTACGTGCCTCATTCACATCAGAGGGCCACTGAACCCTCATATTTGGCAGATAGTACCCAAGTGTGATTCCCTCAAGACACTCGTGCATGGCACCGTCACCACCAAGAAGTCCTTCAGTAGGAAAATACTTAACATTAAATTTTGGAAAAGCAATACTAGTTCGAATGTGATCGTAACCACGACCCATTGAGAAACAGGTATAACCTTGAGTTAAAGGAATGAAACCTTCTTTTGCAAGGCCAGCAGAAACAACTGCCATATTTTGCTCCGCACATCCAACATCAGTGTATTGATTAGTTTTAGTGTACTTTTCTTTGTCTTCGTCAGTAAGTCCAATCAGCTTGTGGGAGTCGTCAGTACAAACTATTACATTTGGATCTGAATCCATGCAGGATCGAAAACCCTCTGTAATTCCTATACCTGTCCAAACGCTCTCAACAGCCATATCGTCACCTATGTTCCAAGAATAATCCTTTGAGAATTTTGGATCTTTGGCGTTCAGTTCTTCTCCCATACGAGCAGTATATTCATCATGCCACTTGAGCATTTGCTCATGGGGGAAATCAGCTCCAAGTTCCTCAATGCCACCGGCTAGCAAATCACGCGCAGGTGCCTTAGAGTGAAAAGCAACGACATCTTCCATAAAGGAGACACCCCTGCCAATTTTGGTGTGTCCAACAATTGCGAAAGGTTTGCCTCGGCCAGGTTCAAGTGCCTTGTCATAAGCCTCAAGAACAGCCTCCATGTCGTTACCATCGATTTCAAGAACTTCCCAATTAAAGGCACGAAGCTTGTCAGCCAGAGGCTCAAGCTCGTTTGTGTCATCAATTCGGCTATAATTTTGGATGCGATTAAAATCAAAGAACGTGGTCAGATTATCTAATTTTTGTGATCCAGCAAACATAATTGCCTCCCACATAGAACCTTCCATCAACTCTCCATCGCTATTTAAGGTGACAATTCGATGTTTCTCTCCACGAAACTTTGCAGCCAAAGCGCAACCTACAGCAACACCCAAAGCCTGTCCAAGAGAACCTGAGCACATATCCCAGCCCTTTAAACCAAGGTCAGGGTGGGCTTGAAATGGACTAGCATAACGACGATATGAAGCTGTTTCTTCCCTGCTGTAATGACCGTACATAGATAATAATGCTGCTATACCGGGAGTAATGTGCCCCTGGCCAATGAAAAAACGATCACGTTTATTAGAGTCTGGATTCATATCTAGCTTATCAAACCAACTAGCAATAAGCCATTCTGCACTCGACATAGCACCGCCAACATGACCGGCGCCAGCTGCTGAACTCAATGTCATTGCATGTGCCTTAAAATTTTTGACCAGCTCTTTGAGCTCTTCAACTGTGTTTCCACTTTTCTTTATAGACATCTCATTCATAAAAACTCACTCCTGAAAACTTTTTTCATATTACATTAGGTAAAGGACTAGCAATCCTTACGTTGCCAAATTCAACCCATACTCTTTGCTATTTAAAAATATCTCTTCAACGTGCTGAAGCTGACATAGGATATATGATCCCTTTGAGCCCAACGCAATAGAAGAAATCGATTACTACTTGTTGATATTATAGACTATACATATTCCCTGAGAATAATTAAATTACTCTTTCAATCAAGGTTCAAACGAAGCCTACTCATAAAATACATGAATGATTCATCATGAAGCCTTCTAGCTCAGGCTAACGAGGCATTACAGCTAAATTGCAATAAAAAAAATTTATATAATATTATTGTCTCAATTCCCGGTACTTGTCCATATTGTGAATGACCCACTGTGCATGCGCCTGATTGACAAAAATTTTCAAATTCTTCGAGCGTGAATTCCTCATATCAATTATGATTCGCATAGTTAGTAAAGCTATATGGAACCTGAGACAGATCAGCTGACAAAACAATAGGATATTTGTCGGCTAGTTTTGCTAATATTGGGTCAAAACTCAGAAAATACAAAATTAAAACTTTTTGTACATCCTCTTTATGCGATGACACACTTGAATATCCTGATTAGGTAACCGGACAGCATTAGTCATAATATGATGGGATTTTTAGCTGGTGTAGTGCAATTTCAACCTTCGCTAAAATTACCTTTCTAAAATCATTCCACCTTTGTATTTGACTGCGCCGTCCGGTAACAGGCATACGGAATGGGAGAATTCCATATGCTTTTTACCTATTTCTTGACTTGATCTGCATTTACTGCCATGTGCGGGACGACTCCATCAATAATTTTCTGGCAATTGTCCGCAAAGAAAGCATAACGACCTAGTAGTGCCTCATTAGAACAATAGGCGATATGTGGTGTCAGCATCACATTATCCATACTACGAAGTGGACTTTCTGTAGTTAAAGGTTCTTTCTCAAATACATCAATGCAAGCTCCAGCTATCTTCTTTTCCCTTAGTGCAACAGCTAAAGCCTCTTCGTCAACTACTGGACCACGGCAAGCATTTGCCAAGAAAGCTGTATCTTTCATAGCATCAAATTGAGCCGTGCTCATCAAATGTTTGGTTTCATCTGTAAGCAGCACGTGAAGCGCAATGTAATCTGACTCTGCAAGAAGCCTGTCGAAATCAACCAATTCAGAACCATCACCAGAATCCTTGCAATATGGATCATGTGCAATGACATTCATACTGAACCCACGACCGATTTTTCCAACGCATTTGCCAATATTACCATATCCGACAACTCCCAAAGTCTTACCTTTGAATTCTGGAACACCAATAAAGTCGCTGGATTTCCATCCACCATTCTTCATTACGTTGTCCCACATTCTAATCTGATTTTTTAGAGCTCCAAAGCCAGAAAAAACGAGTTCCGCAACAGATTGCGCAGCGACATTTGGCGTTACAGCCACATAGCAACCAATTTCATTGCAGGCGTCCATGTCAACATTATTATAGCCTGTACCAGCGTGTATCATCTTAAGCTTCGTGCCACGACGAATGAGATCACCATCCACGTTAATGTGTCCTGGAACCATAATGTCAATTTCAGCAATCCCTGCCCTCAGTTCTTCCTCTGTTTGGAATAGAACTTCACATTCTGGAGGGAAAACGCCTTTAACGAACGCTTCAGTTTCTTCTTTAGCCTTTGTAACCAGAGATACCTTAAAGCTTGACATAGTATTTTACCTTATTTTACCTATGAAAAAAACAGCGCTAAGAGCACCCAAACGGAAGAGTCTCAATAACGCATTTGTGAAAGTCTTCTTACAGTAAATAATAGAGGTCTTTGAAGGGTCAAACGAATCTTTTTCATGAGTTTCATGAAACAACAACAATAGAAGTGCACTTGTCAAAGGGTGCTCAAAACTTATACACATCTGCTGGGAAGAGATTGCAACCAGAAATCACAGACATGTATCTATAACAATGGGCCTATCTTCTGCTATATTTAATTAATTTACTTACCTAGAAACAAATAAATATGACTCTTGTCAAACTTACTTCGAGAAAAAACAACATGCCGCATAAAAGATATGACAATGCTAATTGTAGATAAAAGCCCAGTGTATCACTCACAAAATCCACCCGTAGCTTTGAATAATTTTTTACCTTAACAGTTCTATTTAATGTGCGCAGTCCAATTCAAACGGTTACCAAAAATTCTGCTATGTAAGAAAAAAGCCCGACGTTTATGCGCCGGGCTTTTCCTCTCAACATCACGAAACCATTTTTTACATTTGGTTTTTAGGCAAGTATCGCCAGCATCAAAATTGCAACGATATTTATAATTTTAATCATTGGGTTAATAGCTGGACCAGCAGTATCCTTATATGGATCTCCAACTGTATCACCAGTTACGACAGCTTTATGAGCTTCCGAGCCCTTGCCTCCACAATTGCCTTCCTCAATAAATTTTTTAGCATTATCCCAAGCTCCGCCACCTGCAGTCATTGATAAAGCAACGAAGAGACCAGTAACAACAGTTCCAAGCAACATAGCTCCAAGTGCCGTAAATGCTGCTGTTTGATCTGCAATCATAAACACAACAAAGTACATTAATGGGGGAGCAAGAACTGGTAATAAACTTGGAACAATCATTTCCTTAATTGCATTCTGTGTAAGAATGTCAACACAACGACCATATTCTGGCTTGGCTGTTCCCTCCATAATTCCAGAGATTTCCTTAAACTGGCGACGCACCTCAACAACAACTGCGCTACCCGCACGACCAACTGCCATCATACCCAAAGAACCAAATAAATAAGGAAGAAGTCCACCAACGAACAAGCCTATGATTACAAAGGGGTCCTGCAATTGAAATGTTACTTCAAGCCCTGGAAAGTAATGTGCCAAGTCTTCTGTGTAGGCAGCAAAAAGGACTAGTGAAGCAAGTCCAGCTGAACCTATAGCGTAACCCTTAGTAACAGCTTTAGTCGTATTCCCAACTGCATCAAGTGCGTCTGTTGTGTTTCGAACATCCGCAGGTAATTCAGCCATTTCCGCAATCCCACCAGCATTATCTGTAACCGGTCCGAAAGCATCAAGGGCAACAACAATGCCAGCTAGGGCTAACATTGTGGTAGCGGCTATGGCTATTCCAAAAAGCCCTGCACTCAGGAAAGAGACCATAATGCCACCGCAGATTACAATAACAGGTAGAGCTGTCGCCTCCATAGATATGGCAAGACCTTGAATAATATTTGTGGCATGACCCGTTTTAGAGGCTTCAGCAATTCCCCTGACTGGCCGATAAGAAGTGCCTGTATAGTATTCAGTAATCCATACTATTAAACCCGTAACAGCAAGGCCTGCAACGACACTATAAAAAATTTGAGTGCCAGAAACTGTTTGATCACCCATTTGATAAGCTGTATCCCAGCCGATATAGAAAGAGATAACTGCACCAATGAAAATTAGAGAAATGACAGCACTAGCAACAAACCCTTTGTATAAAGCCCCCATAATATTATTGCTCTCTCCTAGCCTCACAAAAGCTGTCGATATTACAGACGCAATAATGCAGACAGCTCCAATCAAAAGTGGGAGTGCCATCATTTTCTCTTGGTCTTCACCAGTAAAAAATATACCTGCAAGAAGCATAGCTCCAACTAATGTTACCGCATATGTTTCAAACAAGTCGGCAGCCATGCCAGCACAATCACCCACATTATCTCCAACGTTATCAGCTATCACTCCTGCGTTACGCGGATCATCCTCGGGGATGCCAGCCTCAATTTTTCCAACCAAATCGGAACCAACGTCAGCGCCCTTAGTAAAAATACCACCACCAAGACGAGCAAATATAGATATCAAAGATGCACCAAATCCAAGAGCAACCATAGCCTCAAGTATGTGTCGAGAGCCCTCAGGAGTGCTTGAGTCAATGACACTATTTAGGAACATATAATATCCAGCAAGTCCCAATAACGCCAAGCCAACAACCAAAAGTCCGGTAACGGCACCCGCTTTAAAGGCAATGTTAAGTCCCCCTGCAATTCCACTGCTACGGGCAGCCTCAGCAGTTCGAACATTGGCACGAACGGATATATTCATTCCAATATAGCCGGTTGCACCAGAGAGAATTGCGCCTATAAAATAACCGATAGCTATTTTAATACCAAGAAGCGCACCAAGCACTATACCTATGACAATTCCGACTACTGCAACAGTCTTGTACTGACGATTGAGATAAGCACTCGCACCTTCGCGAATTGCAGCAGAAATTTCTTGCATACGCTCATTTCCAGCAGTTGCCGAGAGCACAGAGCGTGACGCATAAAGTCCATATGCCAGTGCGATAAAACCACAAATTAAAATGTAGACGTAGAGATCCATTATCAAAGCCCCCAAAGTGAACTAATTAAAATCATTGTCCTATACCAAAGTTGACTGAAGGGATCTTTTCAGAACAACCCAATCAATTGGCAAAAGAATCGTTACATACAGTTTTATTACCGTAAATCCTAACGTGTGCAAAATTTTTTAACACTTTACATTAAAGTATAATAAATTCTGGTATGCTAACTGCGATAGAGATTTAACAACATGTCAACCATGAATATACTGAGTGGCTACTTTATCGGAATCAAACTCAATTGTCTGTCTTACTTTATAGGAAGTTAAATCACTTCAAAAAATATATAGTCATTGTGAGTCAAATGAAGAAAATGCCTGTTGGGCTTATGACTCAAAACGCTCCTGAAGCTTGGTCACCTCAGAACTAGATAGAAAACGAGTATTCATACCCTTTAGCAAAAGAAACAACTTTGCTGTTTCCTCCAATTCCTCTGTTGCATAGACTGCATCGTGAAGGCTTTTTCCCGCAACCACTGGCCCATGATTTGCAAGTAAAACCGCATGATGCTTACCTGCCATTTCTTGAACAGCCTTAACCAAATTTATGTCTCCTGGTGGAAAATAAGGTATTAGTGGTAATTTACCAATTTTCATCACATAATATGCTGTGATTGGTGGTAACACATTCTCAATATCTACATCAGCAAGACAGCTTACTGCTACTGAGTGAGTTGAATGAAGATGGACTACTGCACCAGTTTCAGGGCGTTCACAGTACATTGCCATATGCAGAAAGCTCTCTTTAGTTGGCTTGTCACCTGAAAGATGATTTCCTTTATTGTCTAGCTTAGAAATTTGAACTGGATCCAAATTTCCCATAGTTGAACCAGTTGGTGTCATAAGCCAGCCGTCGTCGATACGTTGACTTATGTTCCCTGAACTACCAAACGTCAGGCCGCGATCGAACAAAGACTTTGCTAAAAGAGTAATCTCATCGCGAGCTTTTGTCTCACTCATGGCATCGCTCTTAATGCATTAAGAAAAAAGTCTTCACTTCCAAAGTTGCCGGACTTCAAAGTTAAGGCGATTGGATCTTTACCAAGGGTCACCATACAAGGAATACCAGGGGCGATTTCATGACCAATCTGCATACCCTCAATACCAAGAGCCTGAACTACTGCACCAGAGGTTTCCCCACCAGCTACAATCAAACGGCGAAGGCCATTTTCAACCAAGAGGCATGTAACTTCAGACAGAGTTTTCTCCACCAACTCTCCAGACTCAATTCTGCCCAAACGTTTTTGAGCCTCCAAGATTATCTCAGGCGATGCACTTGCTGCTACTAAAAAAGCTTTTTTAGCCAACAAGTAAGGATGAGCCCAGTCTAAAATTTGATTTGTTGTGACCCGATTTTCTACAATGTCGATGGCATTGAAACGAAAAACAGGGTGGCTCCTACTCATTTTTTCAATCTGAGCCAAAGTAATCTGTGAGCAACTACCCGCAATTACTGCTTCAGGCCCTTTCACACACGGTATTGTTGAGGCAGGTTTATTAAGCTTAATATCAAATTGAGTCAAAAAATTTTTGGCTAATCCCATAGCCGGCCCTGAGCTTCCAGTAATTAGCTTCATACCCTTACAGGCAGCTCCAATATTCATCAAATGGTTGTCATTGAGTGCATCAACAATGGCAATACGCACACCAGAATCCTTAAGTTCTGACATTGCAGTCTTTATTGACTCGGGACCTTTCTCGACTATTGCTGTGGGGATTAGATCAACCTCTTGTCTTGTTTGTCTACCCAATAGACAAACCAAATTTGATTCAGTCATTGGGGTCAAAGGGTGGTTACGCATCGGAGAATTTGATAAAAGTTTATTGTCAACAAACAAATGTCCCTGATAGACTGTTCTTCCAGTCTCTGGAAAAGCCGGACACGCAATGGTAAAATCACAACTAAGACTTTCCATTAGGGCATCCAATACTGGGCCTATATTACCTTCTGTTGTAGAGTCAAAAGTAGAGCAATATTTAAAAAAAAACTGGGTTGCACCACGTTTCTGTAACCACTTTAGCACAGAGAGTGTTTCTTCAACCGCTGCAGATACCGGCCTAGTTCTTGTCTTCAAAGCCACTACCAATGCATCAGCTTCTGGCAAATCTAAATCACAATAGGGTTGGCCTATCAATTGAGCCGTTTTTAAGCCACTTTTAACGAGAGTATTTGCAAGGTCACCAGCACCTGTGTAGTCATCAGCAATACAGCCAAGAAGAAGTGTCATTTAAAAATTCCAATTCTTCGCCACTTCCAATAATCAGCCAAAACAAGACGATAGTTTTTAGTATAGATTATACACATAACTAGTTCGTGCATTGTATTTAACCCACATGTAATTTTAAACAGAACTGTGTGTAAGCTTTTTTTAGTTCTGACACATTAAGAAATGTAGAACTGGCAACCTAAAAATGCTTTAGTTAAAGAGAACAAGAGACATATTAGGTTTACTTTCAGATTACGGGTCTGGGGAAAAGTCCTGCACCTTTGACAATACTCTCAATTGCAGCCTCCCACTCAATGGCCATAATATGAACACCCGCAACGCCCTCTATTTCTTTTGCCTTTTCTATTTGTTCAATACAGATTTTTATACCTTCGGCGCGCCCAGCTTCTTGTCGAGCCTCTTTATCTTCTTTGTCTATATCCTTTACTGCATTTTCCATTCGCTCTATTAAATGTTCAGGCACCTCAATTCCAGGGATTTTCTCGTGTAGAAATCTAGCCATTGGCGCACTTTTCAAGGGACCAACTCCCGCTAAAATCGAGATCTTTTCATGCAATCCCATGTCAACAATTCGGCGCATGTAGATTTTGAACTTCTCCATATCAAAAATCATTTGTGTTTGCGTAAAGTCTGCGCCTGCAAGGACTTTTTTTGCTAATCTTAGAGGGCGCATTTCAACTGGTGAGGAAAATGGGCTAGCTGCAGCTCCAATGAACATCTTAGGTCCTCCCCCTTTTATTTCAACGCCATTTTGGAATTGGTTTTTATCACGCATTTCTGAAACCATCCTAATCAGCTGCATGGAGTCTATATCATGGACATTTTTTGTTCCAGGATGGTCCCCAAAAGACTGGTGATCACCAGAGAGGCAAAGTACATTTTTTACCCCATGAATATTTGCACCCAGAAGATCGCTTTGCATAGCCAAACGATTCCTATCGCGGCAAGTCATCTGCATTACAGGTTCAAGACCACCTTGATGACATAAAATACTTGTCGCAATGCTGCTCAATCGAACTATGCCTGTTTGATTATCAGTTAGATTAGCAGCATCTACAAAACCTTTTAAATAAGTTATTTTACGGTTAATCAAATCAAGGTTCATGCTCCTTGGAGGTCCTAACTCACCAGTAACTGCAAAATGTCCAGAAGCCAGAACACGCTCAAGATTGCTTCCTGATTTCAACTCCTTTTCAATTGGTTTTTCTAACGCCTGACCCATGTTAAATTAATCCTATACCACGAAGGAAAGCATCTTCAGGTCTTTCTTCTTTTGCTTCCTCCTCTGATTGATCACCTACTTTTGTGTCATCTTTTGTTTTGACTGCACTTGGTTGATGCAAATCATCACGCACCACCGTACGCCTCAGACCACCACTTCGACTTGTTGACCAATCCTGTGGCGGTCTTATTTCCATCAAGGTATCCGTTAAGTCTAAATTTTCTGCATTTCCCCAAATATTTGACCATACGCAGGGCATTGATAAATCAACCTCACACATGCCCCCCTCAGAGCCTCCGCAAGGCCCATTAAATAATTGTTTAGGACAACGTGTAATTGGGCACAAACCCCCTGTGTATTCGAGAACACAACTACCACAACCAACACACCGTTCTTCCCAAACGCCAGGTTCGACAGGCTGCCCCATAAACTGTGTATCTAGTCCCGGGAAAATTCTAGTATCAGGGTAGCGTTGAGCAAGAGTTTGGACACCAACCCCACACCCAAGCGAGAGTACTGCGTCATAGTCTTTTAAATCATCGTCTAACGGTTCAATAAATTCCTGAACGCATTGGCGTTGAACTGTTTTCACATCAACGTCCAGACTTTCACCATCAACATTCGCGGCCGTGCTTAATTCAGCAGCGAGGCCACGAGTTTCGGTCTGCCCACCAGCAAAGCATACAGACACACAAGTACCACAACCAACTGCCAGCACCTTCTTTTTGCCCTTCAACATTTTTTTCAATTCAGGCAACTCTTTCTGTTCAGCTACAATCATGATTCCATTTTCCTATTTAATCCAAACACTTCTAAATTACTCCTATCTCGCGCAGAAAGGCATCCTCAGCTGCCTTTACCTCCTCAGCTACAACCTCAGATTTTCCTGTATCAGCACCGGATAAAGTTTGTTTAGGCAAGCCACCACGCAATACTGGTCGAAGTTCATCCGCCATTTCTTGTACCGCCCTCCTGAAGGGTTCTGCCCCGTCTTGCGGCAAATGTAACATTTGTACTCTGTTTGCGCCAAGACCAACATTATCAAGCCAGGCCTCAGTTCGACGCACTCGTTTGGCCGCATTGGTATTTCCTGCATTAAAATAACACTTGCCGGGTTCACACCCTGAGACTATCACTCCGTCAGCTCCATATTCGAAAGCCTTCAACATTGAAAAATTATCAACTCGGCCTGAGCAAGGCATTTCTACTACCTTCAGGTCTACTGGCCTAGAGGGGTCTGACGTAAACTTTTCAATCGATGCAGGACAACTTGGACAAGCAAAAACTACCACTCTTGGAGTATTTGCAACCGGAACACCTGAACCCAACAGTTCATCAAACTGAGATACTATTTCTTGATTAGCAAAACGAGTTAAATCAATAGCTCCAGTAGGACAGGAAGCCGCACAAAGTCCGCAACCTGTACAATCCTCATCATTTATTGTTGCGGCACCCATAATACCGCCGACACCAACTAAGTGTGGATCAATAGAAGCAGCGCCAAAAGTGCACGCTCTTACACAAGTAAGACAGCCAACACAAATTGAATTATCAACTACGGCAACAGGTGAAATTGGAATGGCCTCACCACCTTCACTAGGTGGACCCAACTCTAGCACAATTTCGGCACTCCTTGAGCGTGAGACACAAGTAGTCATATACTCAGATTGTTCTGCTGGGCTGAGTACCATGTCTTTATGTTCTGGTTCACCCTCCAAAACCCGAACCTTACAGACACCACAGAGACCATGGCCACAACTATGCTCAACTCGATAACCATTCTCATTTAATACGGCCAATACAGACTTGTCACTTGGCACACCAAGAGTGTCTCCAGTACTTGAGATTTTAATTTTGAATTCAGACGACTGGTCTTCTGCCATTTTCAAGCCTTAGTTATTACTGAGTTGCAACAAAAGCTATACTAACATCTTTATAAGGTAATCTTAGAATTATAAAATATAAATGAAGAAACAGCCTTAGGCCAACAAATTTCACATAAAAAAAACAAGGGACTAAGATAGATTTTTTTTATTGTGCTGCACTAAAACTGATCATTACAATTCCAAGGAATACTCCAACAGCAGAAACAAGTCTCCTTAAACCAAATGCCTCTCCTAGAACCCGTGATCCAATCAAAGCTGCTATGACCACACTAGTCTCACGCAAAGCTGAAACATTTGCCATTGCTGTAAAAGTGAGGGCCCAAATCGCTATACCGTAAGAGATCAAATTGCATAAACCACCTATTACACCTCGACGCCACTGTTTACTCAGAAAAGCAAACGCACCAACACCCCTTCTTACAAGAGCAATTACGCACAATGGTATAGGGCTTATTATAAAAAGCCAGCCCACATACCCAACTGGACTTCCCGACAATCGAACTCCAATTCCATCAACAATTGTATAACTAGCAATCATTGATCCAGTCAACAAAGGGTATACTAAAGGGGCCCATCCTAATTTTAAACCACCACCCCACATGAGGCTAATGATACCTGCACTTATAAAGGCAATTCCAAGAATTTCACCAATACCCAAGGTTTCACCGCCAAAAAACATCGCACCGACCGCCACCATAAGCGGCGCAGAGCCACGAGCAAGTGGATAAGAATGAGAAAAATCACCAACTCGATAGGCCTCTATTAAAAATAAAAAATAAATATTATTAAGTATGGCTGAGGCTACTATGTAAGGCCAACTTTCAATTGTCGGACTAGGACCCAAAAGCAATAGGAATGGAGCAAGAAGCCCAGTTGTCCCTATGACCACCACCATAGTCATAAGCCTATCATCATCGACCTTGACCAAGGTGTTCCATGTTGCGTGCATTAAAGCCGCAGCTAGAATAAGAAAAGTAACTATGGGTTCCAAATAAAAACCAATCTGATTTAAGAGGTGCTGCTAGCTCCAGATATTTTATCATATTGAGCCTGAGCAACTGCAGCTTCAGACAACAACCAATTTCTTGCTGACTCAATCTTAGGAGTGTTTTCTGTTCCTGTTGGACAAACTAAATAATAAAAGACGTTTGATAAGTAATCCAGATCGAACAATTTAACTAGTTTTCCAGCCTCCAAATCATCACAAACATGAGCACTACGAGCGAGGGCTACACCTTGTCCATCTAAGGCAGCTTGCAATGCCATGTTTGTATCAGGGAAGCGCGGTCCTTCAATTACAACAACATCTTCATTTCCAACCTTAGCAAACCAGTCTTCCCAATTGTGATGGCACGGATCACCTAAACGTAACAATAAAGGAAGCTTTAACAAGTCCATTGGGGTCTTGGGCATACCAACTCTTTCCAAGAATGCGGGAGAGCAAACAGGAAAAACGTATTCCTTTAACAACAAAGTAGAATGAAGGCCAGGCCAGTTTCCTTCTCCAAGCCTAATAGCAAGGTCAACATTGTCAGTAAAGAAATTAACAAGCTCATCATGAGTAGAAATCCAAACATCAATATCAGGAAAAATTTCATGAAAGTCCGTCAGCCGTGGTACGAGCCACTTAACAGAAAAAGACTGAAGCGTATCAATGCGTAGTGGGTCTCGTTTTACCTCGTTTTTTAGAGTCTCAAGCGTTTCCGAAAGATGATCAAAGAAATTGCGGACCACGGGAGCCAACGCCTGCCCATTTCGGGTTAAAACTAAACCTCGCGGCGGTCGATCAAATAATTTAAGGTCCCAGAGATCCTCCAGATGTCTAATCTGGTGGCTAACTGCACTCTGGGTTACACACAATTCCTCAGCAGCTTTTGTAAAATTTAAATGCCGAGCAGCAGCTTCTAAAGCTCTTAATGTGGCAATCGGTGGAGGACGATGAAGCATCAATTTTACCCAGTTATATTTTGTCTCTTCTCTGTATTTGAAGAAAAACTAACGAACATTATATACCCAAATTGTAAATTTATATTAAACTAAAATTTCTTTTTTATATGTTAACATCTTATTACTTAACTTTAATAAAATTACGTAAAAAAATTTGAAACACAAATTCTCCATAGTTCTTCAACACACGTTTTCTTCATCATCACTATGTTCTGTGTGAAGCAAAACATCATTAAAAAATGTTAAATGTATGCTCCTCAGTTATTCAGAAACAATTAAAAAGGCTTTAACAGTCGGAACATGATGTTAGGTTTATGCAACTAAAATTGTTTGTTTTTTTAATTAAGTTTTACGGAGAAATATTACACAAAATTATTCACAAAAAGGCAAAGCATAAATACATTTTATCGATATTATCGGTCCAATAAATTTATATAATAGTTTACATTCATATAGTTTGTATTGCAAATCAGAAAGCGACAAAAATTTAGATGTGTAAAAGTAATTATGCAGATCTTTGATCTGCCTGTGCTAGAGGTCCTATCAAAAGCTTGCATAATGGAATAGTCGTGAAAGCAACTAATGCAATTACCTTCAAAGTCATTTCAACATTAGAGAAATCACTCAACACACCAAAGAGCACTGGCGCAGAGGCGCCGCCGCCTATTGCGAGTGTATAAAACAGGCCAAACCCTCTTGCCTGACTCTTTGAAGTAATAAAATCAGATACTGTCCCGTAAAGCACAGAAGAAGTACCATTGAGCCCTATTCCAATCAGGGGCAACAATACTAACGTCAAATTCAAAGAGAGAGGTAAAATAATTGCAATTCCAAAACAAGTGATGGCTTCTGTCAAAATAACTGTATGAATAATGCCAAATTTTGAAGCTAAAAAACCACAAATAAACTTTCCTGTTGCACCACCTGCAAAAGTCACGGCTAAAGCAAAACCAATTGTTCCAACATCAGCACCCTTTGAAACCATCAAAAAGGGTAAGAAGGTTAGGAATCCACTTCGAGCAGCACTATCAAGAATAGCTATGATCGAGAGCACAGCGAACCCTCTGCCATCCTTAATGCCCCAACCTCTTTTTTGCAAAGTATATTTATTGTTGGTTGACTTGCTTCCGACGGTCACTACGGGTTGCGCTCCAATCCCTAGTCTCGTCAACAACAAATATGCAATAATACTACATGAAATACCTAGCACTCCTATGCTGGTAGTTCCCCACCTCCAGCCGAAACCTGTGATAACCATAGCCACTAAAAAAGGCACTGCAATTTTACCCAAATCGCCAGCAAAATTATATACACCAAGAGCTTCTCTACGAGGACCACGCTCATAAGCCTGAGATATTAATGAAGAGCAAAGGGCATGTTGAACAGTTGAACCTGCTCCACCAATCAACAAGATCGATAACAAGGTTAAATGCCCACCCGAGGAACCGAGACTTAAATAAGCAAGCCCTGTAACCAGAGTCCCAAAGCAAAGTAGCAAGCGCTCCCCAAAACGCTCCGCAAGCATTCCTGCGGGAACCTGAAGCAAAGCCATAGCACCAGAATACGCTGTCCTAAGAAACCCAACCTGAGTTAAACTGAGGGCGAATTCAGCCTGCCATAAAGGCAAAAGTAGATATAGCACATCGGCAAACCCGTCATGAATAAAATGAGCACCAGAACCTATACAAAGTGCACCTCGGCGCTTTTTTAAATTCTTTACCGACAGTATCTTTTGTTGCGTTTCATTCAGTCTTTCCGAATGAGGCATAGTTGATTTCTTTTTTTTCAACGTATCAGGCAGTTAGGGTCTCTATTATCACTTTAGGATCTCCTATGAAATTTCGACCCCGCTCACCTTCAAGAGCAAATTTAACCATTTCACGCCATTTTTTAGGAGTTACGCCATAATCTTGGGCACAGGTATTTACTCCAAGTTTCTTTAACATCTCAGTCAGGTCATCCGCACCCTTTTCCAAGTCTGGACCAAATATCTGTTTCAAAGCAACATCACAATTTGGATCAAATCCAATTACGCAGCGCATCAAATCAGGCAAGCTAAAAGAGCAAGCAATCCCGTGAGGTATACCGTGCTCAATTGTGATAGCGTAAGAAAGAGAATGCGCCAAGGCCGTGCGAGTATTTGATACTGAAAGACCGGAGATTAGAGCAGCACGTGACATACGGCTGCGAAGATCTAGATTATCCAGATCTTCAGCTAGTGCGGGAAGGACCTCAATAACCTCACGCGCTGCGGTTACAGCCAAAGACGTTGTGGCAGGATTGGCGTTGATGTTCCATATACCCTCCATGGCATGTGATAGCGCATCAAGGCCGGTGCTGACAGTAAGTCCTCGTGGAGCACCCAACGTTAATTCTGGGTCAACTAATGCAGATTCGCAATAAGGTCCAGGCAAATTAAGAGAATGCTTCTTCATTGATACCATATCCCAGACTGTTGAGAAACCAGTAACCTCGCTTCCTGTTCCCGATGTAGTTGGAATTGCAATTATAGGTATATCACTCAAGTTTTCTCTTCCCTCTCCGGTTTCCAATAATCGCTGAACGTTAGTAAAATCGCCATCACATGCAGACATTACTTTTGCAGTATCAATCACAGAACCACCCCCGAGCGCCACAATCACCTCGATCTCATTAGCTACTCCACCCATGATACAGCTTTCCTTCAAGGAGTCGTAGTCAGGATTGGTATCAACGTTACAAATAAAAGCATGAGCCGAACCGGAAATCTCTTCTATGCGCCTTGCATGTGCATCAAAAGGAGGATGACTGTATGTAACTAAACAGTATTTGCGCCCATTAATCAGCTCACCAATTTTAGCTAGTGAGCCAACACCAAAATTTACCTGAGTAGGGATAGTAAAAGACCACATTTTATAATACAACTATGTCCATTGAGCCTTCAAAGAGGCCTTATTTGATTGAAGCCAAAGCAGTGGAATTACTGCATAAGCACTGACAATTTTTCCCACAGCTAGATTTTTCAATGCCTCATCTAGGGACACAACCCTTGCTAGGATATCTTCACCTTCCTGAGCAAGCCCATAGACACCCCCAACCCCGCCGCTATCAACCCGGCCACAGAACATTGTGGTTGTTTCAGAGCTACCTCCAGGGGACATTACAAAAGTTCCAATCTTTACAAGCTCTAACATTCTACAATTCGCCTCTTCTAGGGCCTCCCGGTGCGCCACTTCTTCAGCCCCTTCACCTGAGTCTATGATACCGGCTATGGTTTCACTTAGCCATGGCTCCAACCCTGCAGCGTAGGCCCCGATACGGAATTGTTCAATCAAAACTACTTTATCTTGCACGGGATCATAAGGCAAAACTGCGACTGTGTGACCACGCTCAAACAATTCCCTAACAACCACGGATGACCATCCACCCTCATGTTTTTGATATTTTAATTTGTAACGGTCTACTTGAAAAAAACCATTGTATGGCGTTGTCTTTTCTTCAAGTACAACTCGGTCATCAAACTTCTTTATTTCAAACATAAACCTGTGCTTTGCATTAACAACAACTTAGGATTAAATAATATCTGCCGCTACAGTTAAAATTACTTTTGTTAATTGCGTGATATAGTCATCCACATATCACTCTTTCTAATTTTTTTTTAGCCTGAAGAAAAGAAAAGATTTGTTCACAAGTAAACTGCCTTCGTTCACAAACAGACAGAAAGCTGACAAAAGTCTATAATTCTAAACGGCAAATTGGCTATAAGTCTAAGACAAGAAGATCGCTTTTCGCACGCGATACACAGGGTGTCAAATATTCTTCCTGCTCTTTTTTAGACAGGACAACATCTCGGTGATCAACTTCACCTTCTAGATATTTTAAAGCACAAGTCTTGCAAAGACCTGTATTACAAGACATTTCAACCTTAATACCGTTTTCTGCCAGAACATCAAGTATAGTTTTATTTTCTGGAACTGAAAACGTTGCGCTTGAACTTGCAATCTTTATTTGGAATCCATCGGTAGATTTAGCAGAATCTTTTTTTGGCTCAACTGGTTTTTTTGGAACACCAAAATATTCATAATGCACCGTCTCCTCTGGCCAATGAGAAGAAAATTTTTCAACTGCACCCATAAAACCTGGAGGGCCACAATAGTAAAGGTGTGTGCCTGGATCATGATTCTTTAAAAGCTTTTCAATATCGAGCCCATTGCCGGGTATGCCCTGATCATGATGAAAAATTACACGTCCTTCTTTAACTAGCCCTGCAAGTTCGTCCTGAAAAGCAGTATGCTTCAAGGATTTTGTACAGTAATGCAAAGTAAAGTTATTACCTGTTTGTTTTATTTCATGTATCATTGAGAGCATAGGTGTGACGCCAATACCCCCGGCTAACATCAGATGATGTTTAGCTTCTTTGTGTACTGGAAAATTGTTTCTGGGTTTTCCAACAAAAACATTGCGTTGCGTATGTAAACGCTCATGTAAGTCCATGGAGCCACCCGTACCCCTAAGATCGCGAAGCACCGCGATCAGATAACGCTTTCTATCGGCTGGGTCACCACATAGTGAATATTGGCGGATTCTACCATCGTGAAAGAAAAAATCAATGTGAGCGCCAGCTGTATATTCAGGCAAATCTTTTCCATCAACATCGACCATTTCAAATGAGTTAATTAACTCCGCTTGATTGGTGATTTGCCGCAATTTAAGGCGCAGACTTTCTTTAGGGTATTGACCCTCTTCGCCCTCAAGAATCATTTGTTATTTTCCAATTCATATTAAAAAAAACCTAAATTTTGATGTTAAAAACTCATAATCTTCACAAGTTTGTTAACTATAAACATAAAATAATTAGGATTAAGATCCCATATTGTCAATGGTGGGTCCAATTCGGAATTTCAATGCTATCAATTAGTTCTTGAAATGGAAGTTTTTTTATATGAAAACAGTTCACTATGCCAAAACGCACACAAAGATCTTCTATAAACTTTAAACAACTACGTTGCTTTCACACAGTTGGGACAACAGGTAGTTTCACCCAAGCGGGTAAGGCTTTGAGAGTTGGACAACCAAGCATAACCGTTCATGTTAAAGCCCTTGAAGAATATTTTAATGTAGAGTTATTTAGTCGGCATGGACATCACGTTGAGTTAACTACACTTGGGAAAACACTTCTTAACATAACCAAACGCATTTTTTCCCTTGAAACAGAAGCAATTGAACTTTTGACCGCTGCTAGTGGCTTCCAAATTGGACACCTAAGCATAGGTGCTATAAGCCCGCATCAAATAACAAGCTCTGTCATGGATTTTGGAAAAAAATATCCCGACGTTGATCTCTCTGTTTCCCTAGGTAATAGTCAGGAAATAATTGAGCGTGTTTTAAATTTTAGAGATGACGTTGGGATTGTTCCTCAGATTGAAAAAGACCCCCGGTTCCTCTCCATTGCCTACAGTCGCAACCAGGTTGTTCTACTTGTTCCCAAAAATCACGAATGGGCAAAGAAAAAAACTGTAAAATTAAAAGAACTGGGCGGTAGACGACTTGTATTACGTGAACAAGGTTCTGCAACAAGGCGTGTTTTTGAAGATGCACTATTTGATAGCAAAATAACTATTCGTCGCGTTATGTCTATTGGCAGCAGAGAGGCGGTTCATGAGGCTGTAGCCAATGGGCTTGGCATAGGCATCGCTTTAGAAAATGAGTCCCGACCGGACAATCGTGTGGCCATTCTTAAAGTTTCAGATGTTGACCTTTTTTTGCAACCTCATGTGATTTGTCTACAAGAGCGAAGTCAGGCACCACTAATTAAAGCGTTCTTGGATTTGATTAGGGAAGAAAATACGGAATAAAACTTTCCTCACATTGGTATCTGACCTTTTTTCTCAACTGAATCGCCCTTAATTTCATCTTCTTCAACCCTATTCTCAGATCGACGCATTAGAAAAACTAAAGGTAGGCAGGCTAAAATGATGAACGTCAGTAACCGAAAATCATTAGTGTATGCCATGAGATTAGCTTGACGCTCAATCTCACCTTCTAGAGCAATTAATCCAGTAACGCTGTCAATATTCCACATATTTGGTAGTGGATTATGTTGAATTGCTTCATTATAGGGAGAAATGTACGCCATAAGATCTGACCTATTCGCCTGTGTATTTCTTATGTAGAAACCAACCAAAATTGAGACGCCGACACTTTTCCCTAAATTACCAATCAAGCCATATAGCCCTGCCCCGACATCCAGAAATACTGGATTTAAGGTTGAAAAGGTTGCCGCAGTTAACGGCACGAACAAAAAGCTCCAACCCACCCCCTGAAAAAAATTTGTAAAAACAAGGTCCCAGGGCGTTACGTTTGAAGTATGATCGGCCATTAACCAGGTTGAATAAGCGGCCAATAACATACCAAATGCCATAAGAGTTCTTGAGTCAAAGTGTTTCATTAAGTAGCCAACTAAAATCACACTCAAGACAACACCTACACCACGAGGCGCCATGACCAAACCTGCTGTGATTATTGGGTAGTTCCACAAGTCAATCAAAAAGGGTGGAAGCAAGGCAACTATACTAACCAGTATTATACTGAGTAATACCTTTAGAACCATACCAACACAGAAATTCCTATCCATTAAAACTCTATAATCCAAAAATGGATTTTGAGCGTAGATGGTGTTGAGGATGAAACAATAAAGTGAAATACCGGCAATCAAAGCAGCAAAAACAATTTTTCCTGCATCAAACCAATCTAGTCTTTCACCCTGATCTAGAATAAATTGAAGGCACCCTGCGCTAATGGCGATCATTAAAAAACCAGAAAAGTTAAAATTCTTCACATCCCTTTTAGCTCTCACAGGTACGTTTGATGCTATTACTATGCATGCAAAAATTCCAATTGGAACATTAATAAAAAAAACCCCTCTCCAAGTGAAGTGTTCAGCAATAAAAGCTCCTACTGTCGGTCCAAGTATTGGTGCGACCATAATCCCTACACCCCACCAGCCAAGAGCCATACCGTGATCTTCACGGTGAAAATTATCTAACAATGTAGACATTGACAGAGGTGTCAGCACGGCCCCAAAACACCCTTGAACAAACCTTATTGCAATAATTTCACTCAGAGAATTTGCAAGTGCTCCAAATACCGACATTAATGTGAAGCCGATTATGGCTATTATGAGTATTCTTTTTCGTCCAAATCTTGAAGCTAAGGCCCCAGTTGCTGGCATAGTCACGGCCACGCCAATCAAAAAAGTTGTCAAGACCCATGAGATTTGATCTGGGGCAGCTGAGAATTGACCACGCATATGCGGCAACGCCACCCCTACTACCATAGAGTCAATTTCCTGAATCATAGGTCCTAAAACTGTTGCTAAAATAATAAGAGCGGGATTGATATCCCTCGTGTCAGACGTTGCAACCCTTAGATCACTCATAAATTCCTACTTAAAATGGCGTGAGATGAGACAGAAAACCAGGCAAATTAATTGAACGACCTGTATCAATTTTAACCAAAACGGTCATACCTGCTCGAAGTTGTAACACTTGCGTAGGATTGCTAAACGCAAGACGTACGGGTAATCTTTGGACTACTTTTACCCAATTACCAGTTGCATTTTGCGCGGGTAAAAGAGAAAATTCAGATCCGGTTGCTGGACTTATACCCACAACTTGAGCTGTCAATACCAAACTGGGAAAACTATCAACCCGTACCTCGGCTGTCTGACCAACAACCACATTTGTCAAATCAGTTTCTTTAAAATTAGCCTCAATCCATAAATTTTTATTTTCAATCAAACTAAAGACAGGCCGACCAGCTTCAACATGCTCACCAGTATAAAGGTTAAAATTTGTAACAACACTATCTGCTGGAGAATAAATTGTCGTTCGACGAATATTCAAGGAAGCAGTATTTTTAACAGCAGTTGCCTCGCGTATAATCGGGTGTTGATTAGCGGGCATGTCAACGGAACCTCCCAACATAATCAGCAAACGGTTTAGTTCTTCCTTAATGGCGTTTTTGCGCTCTCTAGAAACAAAATATGTTTGTTTAGCCTCGTCAAGTTGTGCTTGTGAAGCAACACCATTGGAACGGAGTTTTTTTTGACGCAGTAGTTCACCACCATAATAGGAGCTTTCTCCTTCAGCTATTCGCAATTCTGCTTGTTTTTGGCGAAATTGTCCTTTCAAAGCCATTAGATCCTGTCGAGCACGAGAAAGGCTAGCGTCTGCTTTTTCAAGCTCAATTAGGTAAGGCTCTTTATCTAACTCGAATAGAGGCTGCCCTGCTTTAACCGCGTCATTCTCATTAACGAGAACGGAGATAACCCGACCTGATATTTCAGCACTAACAGCAATTTTATTTGCCTTTATGTATGCATTCTCAGTGCTCGCAAATCGACTCTGACTAACGTAGTAAAAAAAACCCACACCAATTAAAATCAAAGGTGTAGCCAGCATGAGTAATAAAGTCAGAAAGCGCATTGATTTCATTGCTAATATCGTAGACCCCAGAAGTAAAAAATGTAGTAGAATTTTATTCCAACAAAACTAGCAAATATTTCATTAAATCAGCACTTTAAACAAACGATAGATTTTCATATTATAATTGAGTCTCAGCTCAACTATTGAGGAACATATGTCTGATATTCTACCTTCCATAACTGCCCTTCGAATTCTTGAGGCGGCAACCAGGCACAATAATTTTACTCAAGCAGCACAGGAATTAAATATTACTCCAAGCGCAGTAAGCCATCAAATTCGAAAACTTGAAGAAATGTGGGGATTGAAGTTATTTGAACGACGGCCAAGACAGGTTGCCCAAACCAGAAGTGGCCAAGAGCTCGCAACTTTTGTTAGGAGCTTTTTGTGTGGCATAAAATCAATCATAAAAAATTTAAATGATGAAGGAGAACGAAAACCACTTCGCATCAACACAATGACGTCATTTGCATATAAATGGCTTGTACCAAGACTTGGTAGTTTTCATGAAAGACATCCTAATATTGAAGTTTGGATATCAACAAGTAACAAACTTACTAACTTTGCCAAAGAAAATTTTGACACGGTAATACGATTAGGAGCAGGTAAGTATCCAGGGTTACACTCAACTTTTTTACTTGACGATTTTGTATTTCCAGTTTGCAGCCCAAGAGTTGCAAAAAATTTGAGAAACCAAATCAAGGAACCAGCAAACTTACTCAAACAAAAACTACTTTATCGTATAGAAGATGAATCGGCGCCAACCTGGCTTGACTGGTTTTCAAAAGCAGGAGTAGAAATCCAAATATTACCTGAAGGCCCGAAATTCCCCGACACCAATACTGCATTACTTGCAGCTATGGGAGACCAAGGAATTGCACTAGCAAGAAGTTCACTTGTTCATGAGGAGTTACTTGATGGGCATCTAGTAAAATTATTTGATATCGATTTGAAGTCACCAATAAGTTACTTCCTGGTATGCCCACTAGGACTAGAGAATGTCCCAGAGGTGTCAGCATTTAGAGATTGGATTACTGTGGAAGCAAAAAAAGCACAAACTCGTTATCAAATGTCCCCTCAGAAGAAAGAGGACAACAAAACCACCTAGTTTTGTTGTGCCACCATAAAGTCTATGGAAAGTATATCTAACTAACTTTTTCTACGTGAGAAAATAGAGAAAATTCCACCACTTTTTTTATCTTCATCACCTTGTAAGTAATCATCACCACGTATGTAGCGCTCACGCAACTTCCTTGATAAATAGTCAATCACGTAGACGACAAAAATGATCATCATGATGATAGTAGTTGCATTAGAAAATTCAAAAGCACGAAGATTATCAGACAACAAGAACCCAATTCCACCTGCTCCAACAATGCCAAGAATTGTTGCTGCTCTTGTATTTGATTCAAACATGTAAAGAGCGTTAGTCAATAGCACAGGCATCACTTGAGGAAAAACTCCAAAACGAATAACTTCAAGGGTACTTCCACCCGAAGCTTTAACACCCTCAATCTGCTTGCGATCTATATTTTCGATGGCCTCGGAATATAGCACAATTAATATTCCAGTATCTATGATAGCAATAGCCATAATTCCAGGAATAGGGCCTAGACCAATTGCTCTTACAAAAATTAACCCCCAAATCATATAATCAGCAGCCCGAAGAACGTCTGCAAAACGTCTTGTTGAAAATTGTATGGGTCTAATTTTGTTAAAGTTTTTTGCAGCCATAAAAGCAAATGGAAGCGCAAGCAAACCCCCAATCAAACTGCCAATAAAGGCCATGGACAAGGTTTCAAGAATCGCATCTATATAATCATAAAACTGCCCACCTGTAGTTGGAGGGAACATCTGACCGAACATGACGGCCATTTTTTCAAATGACCCGTAAAATCTCTCAGAAAAAAAGCCAAAGCGATTCATCGCATACAATAAGATACATAGCAGGATCAAATATGAACCCCGAGTTACTAATTTACTTAGAAAGGTATCAGAAAAAGCACGCGGAAAACGCTCACGCTGTATTTGTACGTCCTCTGCGGTCATATTCATGATGCTGTTATCAGCCATCTCAAAATTCCTATTCTTTATTCGTCAATTTTCTTGTTAATTTGTTACAATAATTTTACTGGCCTAGGTTTTCTTTGCCGATAAAGTAGTGACGGCACTTTTCACTTACCATGTCAATTACAAAAACAGTACCAATAATCATCAGCAAAATAGCACCTACATCTAAGAAATACATTAGCTTGATGGCGGTTATTAACTCATAGCCTATTCCACCAGCAGCAACAAAGCCCATAACTGTTGCAGCTTGAACATTTAACGCCAAACGCCAAAAACTGTATGAGAGAAAATTCGGCAGAACCTGTGGGTAAACAGCAAAGCGAATTTCTTCAAACCAATTACCACCTGAAGCACGTATTCCCTCAATTGGTTTAAAATCTACATTTTCATTAACTTCAGAGAAAAGCTTACCTTGTGCTCCAGTAGTGTGAACTATCAGAGCCAGAACACCCGCTAAGGGGCCAACACCAAAAGGATAAATAAAAATCATGGCCCACACAATATCAGGGACTGTGCGAGCAATCTCTAGGGACCGCCTTGCTACAAAGTATATAGCATAGTTTTTCATTAAATTTGCTGAAGCTATAAAGCTAAGAAGGCCACCGATGGTTGTCCCTATCACAGTAGCAGTAAATGCCATTAACAAACTTACAAAAACAGCATCCGCCCATTTCCCAAAACCCCAATACCAGTCAGTAAACTCTGGCCACAAATTGTCCCAGCCACTAAAAACATTAAACGAATTATGTATAAAACTACCCGTCCGTGGCATAGCGTCTATGACTGCCAAGATACTAAATTCAGACTGGATGACTGATAATGTTAAAGCAAGGAAGAAAGCAGACCAAAATAGGATCATATATATACGCTTGTGAAGACCGTAAGCTGCACGGGCTCTTTCAAACTGCTCAACTGCATTTGACTGTCGGGATGTAAGGGCTTCTTCGGTCACGGCAAATTCACCTTATTTAATTCAGATACAAAATTTATAAAAAAAATATAAATTAAAAAGAAGAAGAAGCGAAGACGTCACTTTGGACGACTTCGCTTCAGATAACTAATTTTAAGACTTTTTCTTCTTACGATTCGCCTTCAGCCAAGCTTTAGCTTTCATAATCGTAATGTAATCTTCATGATAAACACGTTGCATTCCAAGAGTTTTACCTTGAGCAACAGCCTCAGCTACTTTTGGATCATTTTCTTCCAAACGTAAGAACAGTTTGATCAAATCAGACTTCATAGCTTGTGGCAAATCACTTCGGATCACGACTGGTGGCGTTGGAATCAAAGCAGATGTCCAAATCACACGGATGTCTTTACGGTTCAACAAACCCTTGTCAATCATTTTGCGAAGAGCGCCAAAACCATCGTTTACTGTGGTCCATGTGAAACCACCATCAAAGGTGCCGTTGAGCACACCAGTTACTGTTTGCTGATGGCCACCTGACAATGGAGAATTAAAGTAGTCATCAATAGGTGTGCCGATTTCTTCAGCCCAGGTATAAGTGGGAACGGTAAACCCAGATGTAGAGTTAGCGTCATTACGGGCTACAGTTTTACCTTTTAGATCTTGATATGACTTGTAGGGGCTATCAGACTTAACTATAAGCACAGAGTTATAACCCATACCGCCAGCAGCATCTTGAGCACCAGCAATAGGCTCTACGCACTTACAGTTTTGCCAGACACTAGCATAACTACTTGCACCAAGCCATCCAACCTGAACCTGACCAGCAACAAGGCCGTTCATAATTCCTGAATATTCAGCAGCTGTGAACAACTTGAACTGTACGCCCAGCTCCTTAGAAGCATAGTCAACAAACTTTTTCTGAGATTTAAGATTATCAGTGGCTGTTTCCACGGAGATCACACCGTAGTTGACCACTGGGTAATCTTTCTGCCAGCCACCAATGTAAGAGTCGGCACTTGCAGAATTAACTGTAAGAGCAGCACCGAAAAGTACTGCTGTAGCAGTTTTTAGTAGAGAACGTCGAAGCAACATTTTTTACCTCCTGTTGATAAGGTAATAAATTACCTTAAAATTTTGGTTAGTATTCTATTTTTTTCTTATTATTGGGGTCATTTTTTAACAACCCAAGTATTAAAGAAGTCTAACAACAATTAGATTCCTAAAATTATGTAAATTTCCTTTATCCGTTTTAATCAGTCGCCACGTTGACTGAGGTTTGAGTTATTGCCTGATCAAATTCCTCATCATCACTTCCATCACCAAGTGCATAGAGCTCGCGGATCATATCAACTGTTAACTCTGATGGTTCACCGTCAAAAACAACAACCCCGTTTTTCATACCAAGAAGACGCTCGCAATACTTTTTTGCTGTGTCAAGTGTGTGTAAGTTGCATATGACAGTTATTCCATCTTCCTCATTTATTTTTTTCAACGCATCCATAACAATACCAGCGTTGCGGGGATCAAGAGATGAAATAGGCTCATCAGCCAGTAGCAAACGTGGTTCTTGAACCAGACCTCTTGCGATGGCAACGCGTTGTTGCTGACCACCAGACAGGGTGTCAGCTCGCTGTAGTGCTTGGCTACTTACATCCAAACGATCCAAAGCGCGAATAGCAAACGCACGCTCCTCAGGGCTAAATCTTTTCAACAAAGTTTTCCAGGTGCTGTTGTAGTTGATCCGACCCATTAAAACATTTGTGATGACATCTAAACGAGGAACCAAATTGAATTGCTGGAAAATCATCGCGCAATGAGCACGCCATTGGCGAAGCTCTTTGCCCTTGAGCTTACATACATCAAAGGCCTCATCTCCCTCACCAAATATAATACTTCCCTCTGTAGCATCACCCAACCGGTTAATAGCCCTAAGCAAAGTTGACTTGCCAGCCCCAGATCGACCGATAATACCAATCATCTGGCCACTTGGAATTTCTAAGTTAATATTATCGCAGGCTTTAAGATCACCAAATTGTTTGGTCATGTTTATTATTTTTAACACGTTGACGATGCCCCCCCGAGGTTTTCAATATTGTAATATTTCTTTTTTTTAAAACTAATCTATTTTACTGCTTATCTGCGACCATGAAATTACTAAGTTTTAAATCCGACTCCTAATAAATCTATATGACCATAGTAAATCAACAAAAAGGTTCTCATGTCGATTATGATAAACTGTCATGAGCTTTGTTGCTAGGACTCATTTCAAAGACTTAAATAAAAGATAAAAAAACAATGCCTAACAACAACTTTTCTGCGCCACTTAAGTAACTCATTAACTATATAATTTTTTCATTTTTCTGCTTTTAAGCAGTCATTTTATGCTTATCCTACTCTAATTTCGTCAATTATTCATCCTGTGAAATCTTTTATTAACTAAAAAAAAAACACATTTTTTCCAAATACAAACTACGCTGCATCTTTTAGAACAAGTTTTTTGCACAAATCCACAGCCAACGGAGCATTATCTCCATACCCATTTGCATTTACTTGATCCGCAAAATCGCTTGAGACAGGTGCTCCACCAATAATCACCGGCACACCCAAACCATCCTTTTGGATGGTTTCAATTATCTTTTTCATAAATGGCATTGTCGTCGTCAAAAGTGCGGACAAACCAATTACGTCAGCATCAACTTCACGAGCTGTTCTTATAATATCCTCAGCCTTGGTATTTACCCCCAAATCAACTACCTTGAAACCAGCACCTTCAAGCATCATGCCAACAAGGTTCTTCCCAATATCATGAAGATCACCAAATACTGTAGCCATAACAACCGTTCCTTTAGGCTTTTCCTGGGTCGCAGTTAAAATTGGACGTAATATTTCAAGTCCTGCCTTCATTGAACGTGCTGCAAGAAGCATTTCAGGCACGAAAAGTTCCCCAGCTGCAAACATGTCACCAATTTCACCCATAGGGGCAATAAGGCCGTTGTCGAGGATTTCTGAACATTCTTCACCATCGTCCAACGCTTTTTTTACCAACCTTGGACACGCCTCTTCGTCAAAATCCATAACTGACTTATAGATTTCACTGAAAATGTCATCCGTATGTCCAGCTTTATAATCAGTGGCTTCTTTTTCACCGACGCCGATGCCCATGAAACCCTTGCCACCCATAGTTGCAACATCTTCAAAACCCGGTCCAGTCTCGACGATACCTGCATAAGGACGCTCTCCCCTATTGTACATATGTACAGCATTAATCGCGGCTCTAACATTTTCAGGCGGTGTTTGGGCACTGAAACTGCAAAAGTATAGGAAAAACTTTTTACCATGAGGTCCCCGGCTACCGACTTCCATGTATTCATGAATACGTTTGGTAATTTGCTCCTCAGTCCCATTTTGTAGCAATAAGGTGCTAACACCAAAGCTCAGAGCGCATTCTCTTTTGTCAGCGTATTCACGAATACGCTCTGTGCCGATTGCAAAGCAGTCAGGATCCTGAACCTTAAGATACTGGGGTGTAACCTCTAACTTAATGTCCCAATATTTATCTACATCCTCAGCGAAACTGTCACCCCACCAATTGTCACTACGAACACCATCATGGCCACCACAAAGTTTGCGGAGCTTAAGCAAATATGGCACTGAGAATTCTGCAAGGATATCTTCTGTAATGAATGGCAGGGAGCCTACTGCATCCTTACCATTGGCAATTGTATTTCCTGGCAACACCTTGAAGGAAGCATTGATGTAAGGAGCTAAAACTTCTTCAACAAGAAAATTCATAAGCTTATGAACAAATGCTGGGCGCTCCACCATAGCCATAACTAAGTTTTCAAACTGCATAACCTGTGCTGCAAGGTTGATGGGGGAACAATAATGAACAAAGGGAGTATATCCGCTCAGTTCTTTACAAATCTGCAGTGCCTCAAGCACCCACGGCATGCGAGCTGTCTTGAAAGGATCTGGGGCTTTAGCTGCTGCCAAATCCTTTTCCGTCATAATGATTGGTGCAGTATTATCTAGCGCTGGGTAAAGCTCGTCAAACCAAGCCATATTTCCACCTAAGGCTTCAGCCTCAACCGAGTAAACGTCCCACACCATGTCTGGAACGTGGAAGCCCATTTCCTGCTGGACGTCCAGAGAGCCTCGGACAAACATTTCTGGGTCCCTAAAAAACTCTTTGCCATTATACCCACCGTATGCCATGCAAAACTCGGCCATTTGCGTCGTAACAGGGATGAAGTCAGCCTCACCACCATTAAGAATTTTTTTATATTCTTTTATACCCTTATCAAAATCATATTCATATTTTGACATCTACTTGCCCTTCTAACTCTTATTATAAAAATACCTTAACATGATAATTAATACATACCTATTATGATAATATGCAATTTCAGAACACAATCACATCCTAATGAGAGGAAAAGTGTCGTCCTTCTAGCTAAGATAACTAAATCAGGTTGAGGGCTGGTGCGGCAATGCCGCTTTTAAGAGCCCACTCAGCTTATCTTGTCGTGGAAGCGAGCGTCGTTTGAGAACCACGGAAAGCAGTAATAAACTTACTTACATATATATTATCGCCTTAATGGGAGTGAAAGGTCAAGATATATTCCAAAAAAAAACTTTTGGGTCATATAAAAAAAAATTATTAACTAAAGAGCTTTAAAAATATTTTTTGTGACCCTATTTTGCAGTGTAACTATCTTTTCCGTTTTCTTTATCTATCAACCCTTCTTCAACAGCTCGCACCAACCATTTTCGAGCTTGAATTCGTTCAATCTCAAAATATTTCATAATGTAAGTTTCAGTACGTGGGGTTTTCTTTGCGATATTTTGGAGTTCCGCCAGAAAAAAGGAATATAAATCTTTTGGCTTAACAAATTCGTCCGTATTGATTGCATCATGGTTTTTATTATTTATGTCTTTGCTGGCCTGAGCAATAAAAAAGTCCCCCAGAGAATCAGTACTCTCAACGTCGTTTTGAGTAATAGCATGAAGACCAAGGTGCAATAGCGCAAAAGTTCCAGGCGACATGGGATGGTCAACACGGACGAAAGCGGGGACCCATTTTTCGATTCTATTTTCATCTGCTCCAGTCCAGACGCCACCCTTACGACGGGTTTCGACAATCACGGCAACATCAGATAGTACATATTGGTAACGATTAAGACGAATAGCATTGGCAACAGAAAAACTGGCATTTGGTGAGAAAGGTGTAACCATAGTTAGTTGCTTATTCGCAAGTGCATCGCGATAACGTCTAGACACTACTGACTTTTCCAGTCTATCTGATAACACAATGACAGCTTGTCCTGAATTTTCTAGTGCAGTTGAGACAGCCTCTCGGTCAACCCCCCGCATGTCATTTGAAATTACAGTTAAACCTTCAGAAGCACATCTCTTTCCAAGAGCATTAGAGAACTGAAGGGCTGGTTCACCACTTGCCCTAGAGCCAACTATACAAACACCACCCATGTCGAGACAGTCCATTACGCCAGCACCAAATAGCAAAGGAGGGCGTGCAGATTTGAGCCTTTGACGAAGTCGCGTAGGATAATGCTCATCGCGTTCACCAACCACCCATATACCTAACTGGGACCAAACATCGATAGTTTTTTCAAGATCTACTTTTCGTGTAAGCAAACGGGCTAATCGTTTTGCTGATAATCCATGAATGACGCCGGCGGCTTTTAAATCCATTGGAGACACACCAATGAGATCTTCTGGTGCAAGCTTACATATCTCTAGTGCATGGTCTAGTTCATGAAACTCACTTTGATTTAGAGGCCTCGCTTCGATATCACGCTCTCCAAAACGGCCGCATAACAATAAGGTAACCCATGTATTCTTGGATAAATTTTCAATGTTGCTCATTTGGCTTTGGAGGCTATTTCTTCACTCTCAACAAGTACATCAAATCGATGTTTGAAACGATTTTCTAATACCGTGAGGCTAATCGAATTCTTGCTGCATTCATCAGAAAACATCAGTTTATCTGAATCATTTAAAACCTTCCACACGGCAATAGGAACGCGAAAGGTAGTTGTTAACTTCAATAAAGAGACTGTTCCCACTCCAGTAGGTAATTGCAATAAGCCTTTTTCAACAAGTCCCGGAAGCAGGGTATCCTCACTATCGTAACGAGCTACAACAGTATTTCTTTCCGATAAAATAAGATATTTTACAAAGCTCAACTCTTCTTCTGACAAACTCGCAAGGACAGAATCAATTTTTGCTGCTGTATGCTCGCCTTTGCTTTTAGCAACGAGTTCTGTTGTTTGACTTTCATGTTTAGAAGTGTATTCTGCTTTTTTATTGTTATCCCAGAGGGATATACGTATATCACTCATGAGAAAGGGGGGCACTTCCAAAATTACAAGCTTCTACAAATAACTCTTGATATTCCATGCGGGTAGCTAATGCCACATGTTCTATGTTATTAGCTATATCGTCAGCCCGAAGGCGCTCACTCTCTGAAAGCAGTGCCAGTTCAGCACCTATGTGAGCGGCGTTTCCAACGTAAGTAAATTTGTCCAAAGAGAGTGGCGGCAAAAGGGCAATTCGTACTGCACTTTCCATGTTGACATAGTTGCCAAAACCACCTGCGACGAGCAGTTCAGCAATTTTTTCATCAGGAACATCCATAATTTTTTGTAACATCAAGATACCGGAGTAGATCGCTGCCTTGGCTAATTGAAGTTGGCGGATATCCATTTGAGTAAGAATAATATCTTCACCTTTACCGGTTTCCTCACCCGGCACTAGGACAAACCCAAGACCTTCACCATTGTCAACAAACCGCTTAGCAAGTTTATCTGAGAGCTCATCATTGTTTTTGTTGTTATATCGACCACTTGGTAGCAAGATATTTGCATCGAGCATTTTCGCTGCAGAATCAATTAATCCTGATCCACAAATACCTATAGCTGGTGTTTTTCCAACAACTTCACAATTAACATCATCGTCAATCGATATTGCCTCGACGGCGCCCACGGCGGCTCGCATACCATGAAGAATCTGACCTCCCTCAAGGGCTGGACCAGCAGGAGCGGAACATGCCATTAAACCATGTTTTGACCCCATCACCATTTCACCGTTAGTACCAATATCCGCAATAACTCGAACTTCATCACTATCATAAATCCTAGTCGCAAGAATTGCAGCGATAGTATCTGCACCCACAAACCCAGCAATAATTGGTAACATGCAGACATGTGCATTTGGTGCTTGTTTAAGCGGAACATCACGCGCTGGAACTACTATTGCCTTTCTCATCACTGGTGCATAGGGGGCAAGCCCAACGTAGCTGGTGTCAACTCCCAAAAACATATGGTGCATGCAGGTGTTTCCAGCAATTACTAGTTTGTATACTTGTGTTGTGGGTATATTTGCTTTCTCACATGCCTCTTCAATGTAACCGTTGATAGCACCCAGCACCTTTGCCCGCATCGTTGCTAATTTTTTTGAGTCAAACTGTGCATACGATATTCGCGACATCAGATCGCCACCATATACAGCCTGGGGATTTACGCCACCGACAGACGCCATAGACTCACCAGTACTTAAGTCAACGAGGCTACCAACGATGCTGGTTGTACCAATATCAAAAGCCATACCAAATTTGTTTTCTGTTGTATCGCCTGGTTCAATATCTACAACGTGTCCTTGAAAAGTCGTGAGTGTAAGACCTTGAGGATCATCTCTCAAAACTTCAGGTATACGACGCAATACATCTAGGGAGGGAGTTAAATTTAATTCAGCGAGAGAGTCTTCTACTATTTTTTCAAAATCAGACGTTTGCTCATTCTCATCCTTTGGTTCCTCAGCCTTAATCAAGTACTTGTCCACGCCAGACTCGATCTCTGTTATAGAATCTGCACTTCGCTCTCCCGCACTAAGTATTTGGTGACCACTCTCAGTTCTAAGTGGGGCAATCATTACAGAACAATCTGCTATGAGTGGCGTCTGACAGGCCAAACGAAACCTCTCTCCCACAGCCTCATGCCCAAGTTGTATAGTATCTTGTAAGGTCGCTGGCGGAATCTTTCCAGACAGGACTTTAATACGGCAACTGCGGCATTTTCCACGGCGACCACACGTTGCATCGATGTCCAATTGGGCCTCAGCAGCTGCATCCAACATGGTTGTACCAAGATCAACATCAATACTCTTTGTGGCTTTATCAGATCCGCTCTCTTGAAAGCTTATAGTTATTTTATTAGTCATGATCGCAGGTAACTCGTTAAATAAGTTGGTTATGATCGGAAGTAACTGATGTACTCCATACCCATCAAATCTTTTCCTTGGAGCACGTCGTAAGAAAGTTTAAATTCATTAAAAGGTCCAACCTCATTCATGATTGGATCAATCATAAGTGTATCACAACCATTGAGGATTGAGCTGATTATAAAAGCACTGTTGAGCACCTTTCGTTGTGGCATTCCAAAAGAAGTATTGGAGTGTCCGCCAAAAAGGTGCACATCAGGATATTTATCCCTTAACTCTTTGCAGGCTTCAAGGTAATGCATAGCAGCTTCTGGAGCGGCACCAACTGGGAAGCAAAGCGGATCAAGGTAACGATTACCCATTGGAATATCTTCTTCATCCATCATTTCCATAAGCTTGCTTAGATTTTCGACCCGTTCCTCTTTACTTGTGGGAATGTTGTCGCGTCCACTTGCATTGGCAAGCAATAAGGCATCATATTTTTTAGCCAAAGGAATCAGAACATCCCGTCCTCGCTCCAAATTGACAGAATTTATGGCTGGCTGACTTTTTGAACAGTCATAAACTTCAAGCCCCGCAGTGATGGTTAAAGGATCTGAGGAATCGATCGCAAAGGTGAAATCCGACATCTTCTGAACAACCGGTATAATCCAGCGCATCCAATTGCGACGCTCTTCTTCGTCTACACATATTTCATCAACGCAAATGTCTATAATGTTTGCTCCAGCTTCAATCTGCCTTTGAATTAACCATTCAATATAGTCCATATTCTTTGTATGCAAAGCTTGGGCAACATGCGTTAATTGTGTTTTCTTCACTTCGTTCGGATCTTCTGGATAAATACTAGTTACATCAAGAAAGTCTGTCTCACCCTTAAGGTTAACATAAGACAATTTAACCGAGTCACCATCTTTAACAACTCGCGGGCTAGTTGCTTTTATTCTTCGCGAGGTGTTGAAATTTTCACCGATAATATCAAGTACTTTTGCAACCATCTTAAACTTACTCCATTGTCAAATTTCAAACATAATCTCAAAAAGGCCGTAAGCCAAATATTCCTGAGCGGGACATCTTGGGCATCATGGCAAAACTATTTTCAAGTAACTGAACCGGAAGACTTCTTGGCTCAAAAAAATCAAAAATTTTGGGCTGTTCTTCCAAAGCCCAGGTACATTTTTCCCCATCAATTTTGTATCCATACCCTGGCGCCATACGGCGTGAAAGGCGATACCGTCTTTGCCTTTCAATATCGCGCAAGTAGATAGTGAACTGCTTGGTTACCTCTTCGATAGCCAGCCAAGCAGCCATCTCCAATATGACCATTTCTAATAACTGGTCTTTTGCTGAAAACTCTGCCTCTAAATCATCAATGGGTTGACCAAGAGTAAGAACAAGGGCAACGACTTTATCGCAACCTTCCATGTAACGTTGAAACGCTTTACAGTGGAGAAGGGTACCGTCCTCTATCTCAAGGACCCCATCTGAGCACGATCTAATGTCTTTATATTTGAAGTAAACAACAGGCTTAACTACATCCTTAACTTGGACAACCACTTCCTCACTAGCTTTGCGAATAGCCAATTTAACCCGTTCCATGTCTGTATAGCCAAGCAGTCGTAGAACTTTGTCTACACTAAGCTCAATTGGTACGGGCTCAAACATGCTACCTCTTAATTGTAGAAGTTTATAATCAACTTTTCGCTTCCATTCTTTACTGAAAGCATCTTCCATATTAAGCATGACTAGCCTATCCCAGACAAAATGGTATTTGTAGAATTGGATATAGGGCTAGAGCGACATTCGCCATTGTGTTATGGAGCCCGCATAAAATACGTTAAAGATACGTAATAAAAGCAAAATTGCAAATTAAAGTAAATATGTCAAGATTACTACTACAATTACCTATAATACTCCCAACTGTACTTCTAAAGATTTTGTTTAGATAAACAAATTAGTAGCTTTTTTGCCAAATAATTTTGGCAAAAGAAACATAATGGTATCAAGCACAAGCTTTACGAAATGGATTGCGGTGAACCATTTTTTCAGCCGGAGAATGTCTAAACTCATTCAAAACCCTCAGCCAAAGCAAGTCTTTTAACCAAGCCTTACTTTCAAGAGGCCAGATCACCAACAATGCGATGTTGCCCGGCTAGAGCAATAAAACGTTTTCCTCGAGCCCTACCTATTAATGTCAGCCCAACCTTTCTAGCCAACTCCACGCCCCACGCAGTAAATCCAGAACGGGAAACCAGAATTGGAACCCCCATCTGCACGGTCTTGATAACCATCTCACTAGTTAATCTGCCAGTTGTATAAAAAATCTTATCATTTCCATCTATATCGTGGCGATACATGTAGCCGGCTATTTTGTCCACTGCATTATGACGTCCAACATCCTCCATGTATAACAAAGGACGATCCTCAACAGCTAAAACGCAACCGTGAATAGCACCTGCCTTGAGGTACAAACTTGGCATTGTGTTGACGTCTTTCATTAAACTCGCCAACCAAGATGTTTTGATAATGGTGTTATTGGAGAGAGTAATATCCTCAAATTTTTCCATTACGTCACCAAATACTGTTCCTTGAGCGCAACCAGAAGTCAAAGTTTTCTTTTTAACTTTTTCTTCAAAAGTTGTTTTCATGGCAGTACGAACAACAACGCATTCAATATCAGCATCATAATCAATAGCAGTAATAGAATCATCCTTGTGAAGCATATTCTGATTAAGCAAATACCCAACTGCCAGATATTCTGGGTAATCCCCGATAGTCATCATGGTGACAATTTCTTGGCCATTTAGAAATAATGTCAGAGGACGCTCAACTGTGACGGACGTTTCAATTAACTGACCCTTCTGGTCAATTCCTTCAACACTCTCTGTCAAACGACTATCTTCTGGGTTAGGAGAGATTAGATAACTGTTAACCATGTTTAAACTGAGCTAGCTTTTATAAATCAAGAGCTTTGGTGTTAGAATTAATCAAGGTATGAACATATTAAAAAAAACTCGCAAAAACCAGTAATGAATAGGAAATGCACTCTGTGTTTTTACTTTCCATACAATGAAAACAGGCGTCGGGAAGGAAGCTTTATTGTTTCCTCCGTTTAGGCTATATCTTAATCTAAAGTATGCAACCAAATCACGGGGTCTTACTTTATTGCGCAACATTCAAAAAAATAATCTTGGTATTCAACCCATGAGTAAAACACATAAGCTAAGAATCTAGACGGAATATGTGAAGAGCAAGTAAAAATCAAATGAAAGATTTAATTCAACGCTTAAAATCTACACCGTTAATCTCATCAGAACTGATCTTAGCGTCAATATTCATCAACATACTAGCTCTAGCAAGTCCTCTTTTTGTCTTGCAGGTACTTAATCGCTACGTATCCCAAGGCGTAGACGCCACACTTTTAACTTTAGTTTCAGGTGTTCTTATAGCTATTGCTCTAGAATTTTCCCTCAGACAAGCGAGATTACGTCTAGCACGTGGGGTTAACGTCATGCCTGATGAGTTAATAGCCCTAAAGAGCTTTTCTGTCCTAACCAGAGCAAAAGTACAAGATCTTGAACAAGTCCCTGTGGGGACAAGAAGAGAGATGGTTAATGGTGTCGCCGCAGTTGAAACAGCATTTAATGCCAACAATATTACCACCATACTTGATGTCCCCTTTTCACTAATTTTCATTTTCGTCATTTACCTCATGGAACCTGTCATTGCCCTCATAGTCGCCAGTTTTGTAATTGTCGTGTTCTGTTTGGGCTTGTTATCCAACATGTCGACAAAAACTAAAACTGCTGAATTACAGCAGGCTTCAGGAGAGGGCAGCGCGTTATTAGGGACAGTAACGCGCGAGACCGATACTTTAAGGGCGTTCAATGCTGGGGATTATTTGCGTTCTGCATGGTCCAAACACACTTCCCATATCCAGAAACTACGACGTGATATAACTGCCAGACAAGCATTAGGGCAAACTGTCAATCAGACAGCCAATGGCTTGCTTAGCGTTGCTGTAATTGGCATAGGCGCCACTCTAGTAGTGCAGGGAGATCTCGACGTTGGCACAATGATGAGCGCTAACATTCTAGCTGCTCGAGCCTTACTACCAATATCAAAATTCTCACAATTAGCAACTACGTTTGCTAAAGCACGTCAGGCATTAGATCTGGTTTTAGAATTTGATAGCATGCCTGAAGAGCTCGACAGCGGGGCTAAAATGGCTCAATACAAAGGCGGTCTTGAATTGCGCGATCTTGCTTTTTCTTTTACCAAGGATTCTACACCATTATTTGAATCCATAGATCTTAAGCTGTCTCCGGGATCAGTCCTAGTCGTAACTGGATCTAATGGAAGTGGCAAAACCACGGTAGCCCGATTACTATCTGGACTTTTAGATCCTACGAGAGGACAAGTGCTTGTTGATGGCATGGATTTGCAACAAGTTTCAACTCACTGGTGGCGCAGACAAATTACATATTTGCCTCAAGAACCGGCGTTAATAAATGCTACCATTGAGGAAAATCTTCGGATCAATAACCCAGAAATGACCAAAGAGCAACTTGATCTAATCATTGGGGCTTCAAACCTAAAAAAATTTCTAGATGAAAGCAAAGACGGCTTAGATACGGTAATTCTTCAAAACGGCTGGCGTCTGTCGGAAGGAATTCGTCGCCGTATTGCATTAGCTAGAGCCCTTGCTACTCACGGTAAACTGGTGATTATAGACGAGCCGACCGAGAGCTTTGATGCTGATGGCTGTGCAGCCGTTCGCAGGATATTAGGAAGCATGGTTAAACAGGGTAGTACAGTCATAATAATGACGCATGATATTAACAGCGTGACCGGCCCACATACCCTGCTGGATCTTAATGAAAAACCAAAACCCAAAATCACCAAAATAATGGGTCGAAATCCAGAAGGTACCCAAGTTTTGGAGAAAACGGTAAAGGGGAAATAAATGACCAAAGCCTCACCTGAACTTGAGGAACCCCGTGAAACGTTGGGCTATACAGCTCATCTTGTTTTCATTATATGTGGCTTTATTGTTGTCGTTTTTGGATTCTGGTCCAATCTCAGCACTATTGACATTGTCAGCATAACAACTGGTGAAGTTGTGCCATCTTCTCAGGTAAAGTCAGTACAGCATTTAGAGGGTGGTATTGTTCGTCAAATATTAATAAAAGAGGGTGACTCCGTACAATTAAATCAGCCTCTTGTAGTTCTTGAGCCAATGGCTAACAGCGCTGATGTTGGGGAACTTCAGGTTCGTCTAACTTCCCTCAGAGCAAAAATTTCCCGTTTAAAAGGGTTTGCAAGAGGTGCTGGCAAGCCCATTTTTGACCCTGATTTAGAGAAAGATCACCCAGAAATGGTCCGCCAGGCGCTGAAACTATTTGAAGCACAACGTGCAAGCTTAAATGGAGAATTAAAAAAGCAACGTCAAACTATTCAACAACGAAAAGATGAAATTAATAGAATCAGAGCCCGAATTAAAAATAGTAAAGAAAGCTTAAAATTGGTAAATGAACAAGTCGCCATCAGCTTGAAGCTATTAAACCAAAATTTAACCAATCGCTATGAACACCTTGATCTACTGAAGGAAGCTGGCCGCTTGTCAGGAGCTATAAATGTTGATCAAGCTGCCCAAAAAAGTGCCCGTTCCGCTTTGGAGGAAGCGAAAACTGAGCTTCAAAACATAACCAATGCCTTTAATGAGGAACATCGCATAGAGTTAGATGATGCGAATCTCACTTTCAGAGAACTTAGTCAACGTATGAAAAAGCTCAAGGATAATCTCAAACGGACAATTGTTCGCTCTCCGGTTAACGGTACAATCAAATCGCTTTATGTTTTTACAGAAGGAGGAGTTGTTAAACCAGGTGACGTTATCGTTGATGTTGTACCATCAGGTGACCGATTAATCATTGAGGCCAAGTTAGCTAATCAGGACGTCGGTTACATTAGTGTCGGCCAGAGAGCAACACTGAGGCTAACATCAGCAGATGCAATGCGGTTCGGACATATAAAAGGTATTGTCCGCACTATAAGCCCTGACTCATTAGTTATGGAAGATGGCGTTCCATACTACAAAGTCATGATTGAGCCCGAGAGCGACAGATTTGAAAGAGGAAAATTCAGATATAATCTTTTCCCAGGCATACAAGTTGCCGTAAGCATTCAAACAGGTCAACGTACAGTATTTGAGTATTTAACTGGACCATGGCAATCATCAATGGAAGATGCATTCGGGGAACGTTAGCGTTACATATATCCACTAGCGACAAAATCACTATCGTCCAGGTTTTCCGAAACTATATTTTGAAGTTGAATTTCAGCATCAATATCCTCATCAGTATCTGAGTTAATTTCCAGCATTCTTGTCTGAGCGTTATAGCGACCAGACGCACCTGATGTAGAATAATTAACAAAATTTGCCGTTTCATCTCCAACAAAAGTAAATTGTGTTAGATTTGTAAATTGAATGGTATCAGAATTATCGGAGTTAAAGTCTACAATGACATCCGAAGACCCAATACCATTTGACATGGTATCTGTCTCCAAGTTAAACACGAAAATATCATTCCCTAGACCGCCAGTCAAAAAGTCAACGCCGTCCCCACCGCTTATCACATCATCACCAGAACCACCTGTCAGCACATCGTCACCAGTTCCGCCCGTGAGCACATCATTGCCAGCCTGACCACTCAACGTATCATTACCAGAACCACCCGTGAGCACATCGTCACCAGTTCCGCCCGTGAGCACATCATTGCCAGCCTGACCACTCAACGTATCATTACCAGAACCACCCGTGAGC
>MDTD01022546.1_pt1 | contig 67734 bp, 46 predicted proteins | sample 811221 | NCBI WGS metagenome assembly MDTD01 (sample SAMN05326646, study PRJNA326480) | marine metagenome | isolation source: seawater | place: Pacific Ocean: South West | collected 2011
CCCGCGCGCGCGCGCCGCCACCGGGACGCGCATGTCCACCGCCAAGTATTCGGGCATCGCCGTCGCGGCGGCGAATCGAGCGGCGCTCGCGAGACAAGAGGCCGAGGCGGAGCGATTGCGAGCGCCGAAACCCGTCGCGGCGAAGGAAGAGGCGCTGTTGCGACACCTGCGGGCGACGATGACGGCGTCGACTTTGCTCGGCGTGGACGCGCGGGAGAAGAAGGACGAGACGTCGACGAAGGCGGCGCCGGCGGCGGCGCCGGCGAGCGGCGGCGCGAGAGCCGCGAGCGCCGGCTCGGAACCGTCCTCGAGCGGACGAACCGCGCTTCGGGCGCGAGAGGTGACCGAACGCGCGCGTCGTGAGACGGATGCCTCGACTACGCGCGCGATCGAGAAACGTCACATGAGCAAAGCCGAGCGTAAACGGTTAAAGCGCGCGCGCGCCGCGTCTCGCGGCGGCGCCGCCGCGAGACGCGACGGCGACGGCGACGGCGACGCGTTCGCGAAGACATCCAAAAAGAAGAAAAAGAGGAAAAAACACATCTAGGGCCCGTTGGACGCGCGTGACGGCGCGACCGCGGCTTTTGTAATCCCCATAGCCTCGCCCCGTCCCGCGAATGCGCGAAGACGACATCGTCCCGCGCGATGGCGTTCGGGACGATAGCGCGCGCGCGCGTCACTCTCGCGACGTCCTCGACGCACGATGGGGGACCTGGGAAAAACGATCGCGGAGAAGAAGGACCGATTCGATGCCTGGCTCAAGGCGCAGTCCGACGCGGTGCGCGCGACGCGAGCGAGCGACGCGCGCGGGACGATGCGCGGTGATCGTGCGCCGACCCTCTCCTCGGCGCGTCGACGGTGACGGGCGCGGTGGTCGTGCGTTCGCGGTGATGAGATGGAGGATGAAAGACTGACGGTGTGTTCGATCGATGGAACGTCCGCGCGCGCAGGTGCAGGTGGGCGTCACCGCCGCGGGCGGCGCCGCGCAAGGTTCGGTGCTGGGCTACGGCTTGGGGGTTATGAACAAGTCGCTGGAGGCGCAGGCGGCGAATATGCCGAATAAACCGCCCATGGCTGCGCAGGGATCGTTCAGTGGACCGCCCAAGGTGTTGGCGTTGAATTTGGCGGTGTTCTCCGCCGTGCAGGGTGGATTGACGCTGGCGATTAAAAAATATCGAGGCGGCGTGGAGGATATTCAGGGCTCGATGATGGCCATGTTCGGCGCCGGGAGCGCGTTGAGCTTGGTCAGCGCGACGACCGGGTCCGCGACCGGGGCGATGGGTGGAGAGGCGCCCAAGGATGCGGCTGGTGTGGCGACGGATGCGGTGAGAACGGGCGCGTTGTTTGCGTTGTTGAACGGGGCGTTCATGAAGGTTGGACAAATGTTTAGCGGCAAAGACTCGACGCAGGACCACTTCTACGCGCACGCGAACAACATGCTCGCGACGCTCGGTCTCGAAAAGTACGAAAAGAACTTTCGTAAGGGTCTCTTGACGGATGACACGTTGTTATTGTTGAACGACAGCGCTCTTCAAGAGGTGAGAATCCCGCCGGGACCGCGGCTAAAGATTCTCAACTACGTCGACGCGGCGCGCACGCAAATGGCACGCCAGCAACAAGAGCAACTGTCGCTCGCCGTTCCGTCGCAAAACGATCCGCGCGCGTGAGCGTTGTAGCGTTATCGTTTGTTCGGGCGGAGACGAGGCTATATAGAAAATACCAGTGTAGTTTGAAAACAGGTCACGTCAACGCGTTCGTTTCTTCGTGGCGCTTCGCTGGGACGTCCCTTATTCGCGCGATTTTCGTTGGTTTCCTTGAAGATATGATTCATTTGACCGTTACAAGACAAAAGCAAGTCGAAAAACATGCTCATGCATTCTTTCGTTTATTCTTGGAGAGAGCGAGCGTCATGGAAGCTTCCGTGACACGACCCACGTGCGAAGGCGTGGAGTAGTGCACGGCGTCAACCGAGACGCCGCTGTAAGCGCGACGGGAACGTTTCATGGCGGTATTCGACGCACTGTTCTCCTCCTGTCTGCGCTGCTCTTCGCGTTCGGCTTCAGCCTTGACTAAACCGGAGCGAAGCGCTTCGTAGAAGCAGAAGAAGATGGCAGAGTTGATACCGTTGGAAATCGCGCGCGGACGAACACCCGTAAAAAACGTTCGCACGCGACCCACTCCCGCGCCGGGAGCATCCTTCCAAACGCCCATGATGGCGCCACCGAAACTGGGTCGAGAAGATGCGTTGCACATCATGCGAGTCTTCACCACATCCAAAGGCGTCGTAGCGGCCGCGGCGACCGATCCCGCGATGAGACCCATCACGATGTCAGCGCCAGTGCTACTCTCGTCTTTGCTCTTCTTGGTGAACGAGCGATGCATCGTTCGAAGAGTCTCATACGCTGCAAACTTGACGGCCATGTCCGGCACGTCTTCAAGAAGCGTCGGGATGTACCCGGTGAAAAGTCCGCGAGGACCAGCGGCGGCGGTGATTCTGCGACCGGCGGCGATGACGTTGGGGTACACGCCGGCTTGCACCGAGCGAATGCACACCGCGGCGGGCACCTTGACGATCGAAGAACCGAGAGCACCGATGCCACCGGCGACGAACGCGATCGTCGACACGGGCATGTCAGACCTCTCTTGGAGCAGTTTCTTCGCCGTGCCGTAAAACGCAAAGTACGCACCGATGGCGATGCCGGCGCCGGTGGCGGCGCCGAGACACCCCTTGTACAACAACGCAACCTCGGAGGTCATCTTCGCTGCGCCAGCCTTGGCAGCGGACGCGAATGACTTCTTGCCGAGGCTCACCGCACCGTTGGACACGGCACCCAGACCGACGCCGTACTTGCCACCGCTCGTCGACGCCGGGGCGCCGGAAGAGATGCCCTTGAGCGTCGCCTGCATGCGCACCTTGACGGTGTCCAGCGGGTGGATAGTGCTCTGGCTCGCCGCTCGAGCCAAACCTCCCGCGATGATGTCCTTAACCGGGACAAACCTCGCGAAATCTTTCATAACACCGGATGCGGGCGCCGCCGCGGCGATCGACACCTCAACGTATTCTTCACCGTGACGTCGAGGTCGTGTCAACCGCCCTCGGCGGCCGAGCAGCGTCTGCGCGGACACCTCCTTCTTTCCCATCTCGTTTGTTTTTCTCGTCGCGTCTAAAAAACGTCGACGATTCGTTTGTTCTTGTCTTGGAGAATCTACTAAGTCAATGACTAGCGAGCAATAGCAGTAGCAGTACACAAAGAATGATACACTCTCTTACGCAGAGAAAGAAATAAACTTTGTGTTCGCCGCCGCCGCGTCGCTCGTCGCCGACTCCGCCGACCCTCCGAGAAACAACTGCTCGTCTAGATGTTTTAGACGAGCCTGTAGCGACTGTTTCGTCTGCTGCGCCTTACTCGGTAATAGCGCAGTCGATGCAACAGATAACGCTCTCTGTTGCCAAGAACTCTCTTGCCTCCACGCGAGTGCGAGACTCTTCAAGTCAATGCTCGGAATCGGTATCCGCACGCTCGCCCCGTACGCTCCGGACAAGTTGATCTACGCGCGCGTCGCGACGAACGATGGATCGATCGCGCTTTTTCGTCAGTCTCTCGCGTCTTCGCGCGCATGTCTGTGCGAGACGGGTTTTCCACGTCGCATTCGAGCCTCGAGTCGATGAAAAGTCAAAGTCAAAGTCGACGCGACCCCAGCCCCTCTGGGGACAGAGTCACCAACGGGAACGAAGGTGATTTGAACGCACCGTCTCGCGCGTGTAATACGCCTGCGCCGCGTCGTTCCAAGCGCCCGACGTGTGACCGGGAACCAAGACCACGGACCAGAGTAAAACCTGTGCGTCGATTCCCCCGTCGTGGGCGCGCGTGCGTCAGTCGTCGGTCGCGAGAACGCGGCGATCGTCCGCGGGGCGCGCGGGGCGGCGCCATCGAGGGGCGGGAAAATCGTCGTCAGCGACCGCGCGTACCTCGAGCGCGCAGATGAACAAGATGGAATAAAACACTCGAATCGGTGAAGAAAGAAATCCGTCAAAGATTGACGCCCGTTTGCTCCGCTTAATTCGTTCGTCTCTCGCGCTTAGGCTCCGCATCGTTCGACGCGCATCGCACGCGCGATCTTCTCGACGGGGACTGGCTTGAACGCGCGCAGCCTCTGCGCGTCTTATCCACCCGATCGCGTCGTTCGCCGGTGCGACGGAGGAGTATTCACTCTCGGTCGTCGCGCTGTCGAACGTCTCGCCGGCGCCGTCGCGTGGGTGCGGTCGTCGGGAGATGACGCTCGGGGCCACGCGCGTGAACGTCTCCGTGCGCGTTCGCGTGGCACCACGTGGCACGTTTTTTAATGTATGGCTTACGATTGCTTAAATATTGGGTGGTGGGGTGGCGCGCGCGCGGCGCGTTGCGCGCGGCGCGGAACGGGCGCGTGGTCGATGCGCGCGCGAACGCGAGACGGTGAGGCGGGTGAGCGTTCATAGAGCGCCCACGAGCGCGGCGACGGCGTCCGGGTCCACTGGAAGCGCTGCGCTGATGGAGCGCGCGCGGCCGTCGGCGCGCACCACGCAGTCGTCTTCGATGCGAACGCCGACACCGCGGAGACTCGCGGGGACGTCTGGATCGTTCGGTGGGAAGTATAAGCCGGGCTCGATGGTGAACGCCACGCGTGGTTCGAGCGGAGTGCTCACGGAGACGGATGGAACGTCGTGAACGTCGGCACCCAACCAGTGTCCGACGGAGTGCGGGTAATATTTGGTATAGGCACCGGTGTGAATCAACGTGTGCGCGGACGTGTTGGGCAAGAGCTTGGACAAACCCTTCGCCAAGACTTTGATGGAGAGGTGATGGAGGTCCATGAGTGAGGTTTCACCGTCCGCGCGCGCCGCTTTTAGGCACTCCGCGTGCGCCTCCAAGACGGCGGAGTAGACGTCGAGTTGCGCCGACGTCCACTTCCCATTCACGGGCCACGTGCGCGTGATATCGCTAACGTATCCATTCAGTTCGCATCCAGCATCCATGAGTAATAAATCACCATCCTTGAGAGACTTGTCGTTGTGGTGATAATGCACGACGCACGCGCCGGCGCCCGAACCGACAACCGACGGGTACGCCAAACGATCCGCGCCTCCCACTCTGCACGTCGCTTCGTGATGCGCCATAACGTCAGCCTCCGTGGCGCCCGCTCTACCTATCTCGAGCGCTTTCACGAACGCTCGAACGTCTAAATCTACGCTCTGCTGTAATAATTCAAGCTCCGCCGGGCTCTTTTTCCAACGCAACTCGTGACACAGTCCTCGAACCGGCCTCACCGAATGCATCGTGAAACCTTCCCTCCCCAACGCCCCGAGCGCTCTATTCACCACTTCATCGTCTTCGTCAACCTTATCCACGTCCACGAACACGCCGCCTCGCGCGTTCTTCATCGCGTTGACGGCGTACGCCACCGCGCGTTCGCCCGACTCCAACGCCTCGTCCGCGCCGAACACGCTCGTCCCGGCGTTCACCGTGATGCGCTCGCCGTCCCACACCGCGTACCTATCAGAATATCTCGGTACGATGAGCGCGTAACGCACGTCACTCGCGCGTTCTCCTCGCTCGATGACCGCCGCACACTCGGGCTGGGACACGCCGGTAAAGTACGCGAAATCCGCATCCTGCCTGTACCTCCCCGCCGGGATCACCGTGCCCGGAAACCGCAGCGCGGGGGCCGCCGCAAACACCGCTACGCTGTTCGGCGGCATCATCGCCGCGAGTGCGCGCCTGCGCGCGGCGTATTCGTCGCGAGAGATCCCAGGCGTGAGCTCGTCTCGAGAGCGGATGAGATGCGGATGCGTCGCGTGCGTCGGTTGTCCGGCGACGTCGGCTCGCGTGGAGAGCGAGGCGGTGGAGATTCGTTTGACATCGACGCGTCGGCGGAGGCGCGACAGTGCGCGCGGCCACGAGGACATGGCGAGGCGGCGTGTGAGGGTGGGAGCTCGGACGAACGTGCTAACAACCTGCAAGTGCTAACAACCTGCAACTACAAAAACTATGCTAGAGACCTTCGGCGAACGCGCGATGAATGCATGCGCACACGAGCGAGCGTTCCGTCGGGTTTCCGACCGACCGATCGAAGGACGCGCGAAGACGTCGTCGTGACGGACGCGTCGTCGGTCACGGCAGGAGGACGCCTCTCGCCGTCTCCAGCGCGGAGAAGAAACATCCGCCTCCCAGACCGATCCACAGAACGCGCGGTTGGATGCCCTTGAACATGGCGAGTGCTCCCTCTTCGGACACCGTCTTCTGAACGCAGTGCATCACGCCTCGATAGGTCCCCGGGCTCGTCGTCATCAGTCTCGTCTTGACGACGTCGAGCGGCGTCGTCGCCGCTCCCGCGAACGCGCCCGCCACCGCGCCCATTCCCGCCGCCTCCGCGCCGTTGACGTCGGAGTTCGAATTCAACTTCACCCACGCCGTCTTCATCGATTCGTACCCGGCGAACTCTATCGCGTCGAACGGCAAATCCCGCAACAGAAACGACCCGTATCCCACGAATAAACCGGCGACTCCGTTCGCCGCCACGATGCTCCTCACGCTCGCCCCCGCGCTCGCCCCGACCTGCCGCCGCGTCTTGATCACCTCCGTCGGCACGCGCACGACGCTCGAGACCAACCCTGCGACCGCACCCGCCGTGAGATGCGACACCACGCCGCCGCCGCCGCCGTCCCCGCCGTCCCGTCCCGACGCCAACGCCGCCTTCATCGGTTCATACGCCGCGAAGAACAGCGCCGTGGCCAGCGCGACGCCCACGAGATTCCCACCGAGACCTCGGTACAATCCACGAAACACGCGCACGCGCTCACCGTGTCGACGCGCCTGCAGACGCGTCTTGACGGTGTCGAGCGGATAAAACGCCGCCTCCACGACGCACCCGGCGAACGCGCCCGCCGCGCAGTGTCCCGCGAGCTCGCGAGGCGAGAGCGCGCGTCGAGGCGACGAGGAGGAGGAGGAGGACGGCGTCGACGTCGAGGTCGAGCGCGCGGTCGCCGACGACGCCGTCGAGTCGGACGACGACATGGTGGATGGCGACGGCAGAGAATGGCGACGCGAGAGAACGGGGCCGAGGACGAGGACGCGCTGCGCGCGCGATCGGTCGTCCTGCTCGGGGAGGCGATCGAGGACGACACGCCGCTGTTTGACGTCGCGCGCGCGATCGAGGAGGCGGCGCGCGCGAAGGGACGGGCGACGTACGCGTCGCACGTGCGGCGGTTGGTGGCGAATCTAAAGCGGAACGCGACGCTCGCGAGGGACGTGCGATGCGGTCGCGTGGACGCGGAGACGTTGGTGGCGATGTCGACGTTGGATTTAGCGACGGAGGAGGCCAAGTTGGAGCGGGAGCGCATGGTTGACGCGCTGACGAGGCGCAGGACGAGGAGACACTTCGACGACGGCGTCAACACCGAGGCGTACACGTGCTCGCAGTGTAAGAATACCGAGTGCAAGTACGTCATGTTGTCCGATACGAGAGATATTCGGAAGGCGGAGATATGGGGTGGTGGGGACGAGGCGTGTCTGGCGCTGGTGCAGTGTCAGCGGTGTCAGTTTGAGTGGAGGGAGACGGTGCTGTAATATAGAATAGTGTACATTACTCGCGCGACTGGGTGGCTAGTGAATGCGGCGCTCGTACTAATGATGTTTACTTTTGAAGCGACACGGTTTCTTCCTCGAGAGACGTGAAGAGGCCGCTGCGAGAGAGGATGTGAAACGCGGCGTCGCGATAGATGTCTTTGACGCCGTCGTCGGAAAAGTCGCACTCCGCCTTTTTCAAAACCTTTTCCATGAACTTTTTCGTCTTCATCGATCCATCCGCCTTTGAGAGAACTTTCTCCGCGATCTTTTGCCATTTAACAGATTTCGCCGCCTTGGCCGCCGCCTTCTCGGCGTCACTGACGTCGTCCGCCTCGCCGAACGTCTTCTTCGTGCCCGAGAAATCCGCACCCGCATCCTTCCCGCGGTTCGCTCCGAGGCCCCTTCGATTCTTGTTGGCGCCTGCGTGCGTGTCTTGAAAGAGGTTCACCTGATCGTCCTCGTCGAAACCGCGCTTTCGCTCGAGCGCGTCCGCGTCATCGCCGTCGGATTTTTGTCCGTGACCCTCCGGTCTGAAACCGACGCGCCAGCCCCACCAATCCTCCGGCGGTGGATCGAACACCCACTTCGGTCGCTCGCACACGACCAACTTTTTCGCTTTTTCCTTTTCCGCTTCCATCTTCACCGGCGTGGGGATCTCTTCCTCGTCGTCCGTGGCGTTCCCGACGTCGGCGCGCACCTCGGGAAGCGACACGAAACCGCCTCCTAAAATCGCACCGAGATCCTCCGCGCTGTAATTCTTCACCATCTTTTGCGACTCGCGCTTCTGGTACCTCCCGGCGTGACTGACGGTCGTTCGATTGACGACGATTTCGTTCTTCTTCGCCCTTTTCGCCGCCTTCTTCGCCGCCTTCTTCTCCTCCTTCGTCGCCGCGCGCTTCTTCTCCTTCTTCTTCTTCTTCTCCGCCGCCTCTTCCTCTCCCCCCGACGACGACGACGACGACGCCACCGCGCCATCACCACCCGCACAAACATCATCCACGCTATGCGCGCGATTCAACGACCGCAGAACGTCATCGAACGCCACCGTATTCATCGTCCAGTCCACCGCGTTCGCGCCGCTCGCGTCCCGCCTCGCGTCCGCGCCCACCCCGACCCCGACCGCGCGCTTCCTCGCGTGAATGTGCCTCGAGATCCCGTCTTGACGCTTCCCTAACCCGCGTCCCTCGACCCATCCCATCCTCTCCAACAGACGCATGCCGAATCCGTCCCGCTCGACGCCCTGATACAGCGTCTTCGGCCGCGCCGCCGCCGATGTCTCGGGCGTCGCCATCGCGCGCGGACGAGTCGCGCGAGAGAGAGAGAGAGAGAGAGACGCGAGACGACGCGAGACGACGCGAGACGATCTTCGCGTGCCCTCGATTCGTCCGCGCGTCGACGCGCTGTGACGGACGACGACGACGACGACGACGACGAATCGACTCGACTCGACTCGACTCGACTCGCGTTCGTGTCCGGAGGGTGTTTTCTTACGTATACAGAGGTCACGGAACCCCGTTCGTTGTTTTTTATGCGCGCGCGCCATCGATCGTCGCGCGCGCGAGGAATGAGCGCGTACGGTCGCGGTGAGGGCGATCTTCGCTCGGCGTACGGTCGCGGAACCGGCGATGACGTCCCTCTCGGCGTTCCCGTCTCGACGTCGTCGCCGGAACCGACGAAGACGTCGATGAAGGCGCCTCGACCGTCCGGTGGGATGATTCGGGACCCGACGTTTCGAGAGGCGCGCGAGCGCGCGCACGCGCTCGGGCGGCGCGTCGAGGCGAGTGATTTTTCTGGGTGTCATCGATGTCGCGCGGGACGAGGGAACGGCGCGCACCGGTGCTGCTCGGCGACGTGCGCGGTGTGTCCGATTTGCGTGTACAACGTCGCGTGCGGGAGGTGTTGCACGGACATGTGTTGGTGCGCGTGGGGGATTCCGTGCCCGCTGTACAGCTGCATCACGGCGTTCGCGTGTTACGAGGACGAGGAGGATGCGTTCATATCGAGGGATAAGAATAGGCAAAAGTCGTGCGCGTTGATGCCGTTGGACGCCGAGTCGGGACGGTACGGCGTGTACATGACCAAGTGCGCCGAGAGCGGGTGTGAGATGGTCTTCGACGACGACGCCGAGCCGGCGTGCGTGGCGGAACCGTTGTTCGGTCGGTCGAATGTCGTGCAAATATGAGGTTCGTCGCTTTGTGTCGTCGTTTCGTCTCGCAATCGTACCGTAGTGTCCCTACGAATGTTATAAAATTACACCATCTGTTTCGTCGTTCAGCCGTTCAACAGACTTCTCAATCGCGCCTCGGCGGCGCGCTCCGCGGCTAATTGGGCGTGAAACTCTGATAAATGGATGTCGGCGTCTCCTAAGAACGCATCCGGCGCGTGAGCGGTTCCGGGTGTATTCGTGGCGAGCGCTGCGAGCCAACGCTCGGAAGCGTCGAGGTGGCGAGTTTGTGCTCGTATGTTTTGATTCAACGCGTCCAAAGCGACCCGCTCTTCGTCGAGAGGCTCCGAACCGACTTCATCGAACCGAGCGTTCTCCAAAGCATCTTCGACATCGTCCGTGTGTTTGCGTTTGCGATTCTCTGGATTCTCTCGCGACGGCGAGGCAGCCGGCGGAGCGCCGGCGTGTGTCAGCAACTCGGGCTCTGGTTCGTACGGGATGAAATCATACGACGGATGACCGGGAGGAAGGTAAATGCACTCGCTTCGCGTCCGACTTTCGAGACCGCTCAATAAAAGCGTGATGAGCGACTGGAAGAGCGCGATCCAGGGTATGTCTTCGAGCTTGTGAAAGTGAGGATCGTATCGCGCCTGAGAGAGCATGCATCGACCGTACTCATCCGGATAGTCTGGCAACACTTTCGCCACGTATTCGATGAACGCGCGCGCAGGCTTATCTCCGGCTTCAAATTCCGGTAAACGGACGGAATGGAGCGCGTTGATGACTTTCGCGCGACGAGACGCCGACCTCCAACCCGGCGGAGGAAGCGCTGCGTTGACGAGACCAATTTCTATCGGCGGCCACTCGCCGCCCTCCTCGACTTGAGCAGCCTCTAATATTTTCGCTTCGACTCGGTCGAGCGCGTGATTGAAGGCGTGAACACACGCACACGCGCTGACTCTCGCTTTGGTTGTCAAATCGACGTAACCTGGTCGGAGCGCTTCTTCGATTTCCGCCGAGAGATGAGCGATTCTCCGTCTCGGAGCCTTTGGCGCGCGCTCCGCCAACCACGTGAGCACATCCGCGAGTTTGTCGTCCTGCCACTTCGCCGGGCCCTCTGGGGGAAGGAAAATCAGCAACGAGTCTTCGATACCAGCGCTCTCGATGTGTTTCTCGACGCTCGACCGATTCACACCATCATCCCGCGACGCCACTAATACGACGAGAGGCGCGTCGTTCGCGCGCACGACCGCGTTGAACTCTCTGAGTCGTTTCATCTCGTGTTCATCGAACTTGCCTCCACCGCAATCGAGAACAAAAATTCCAGCTGACGCGCCGGTGTTCGCCTTGTGCGGGTTATCCATCATCGCCGGGACGTCTCGAACGATGATCCACGCCAAAGGTCCAATCATGAAATCACAGTCGTCGCTCGTCACGGGCAACGGAAGTCGAGCTCCGTACAGAGAGAGGATCGTACCTGTGTTAATGGGAACTTCATGCGACGTGGACCCACGGGATAATTTCAGACGCAACCATTCCGCGACGAGGCTCGCGGCGGCGGTGCGCGGACGCGCAGACGCGATCGGACCTGAATCCGCTTCGGCGCCCGTACACAAAAGACATTTCCACACGAGCGCGCTCGGTGCGGCCATGGCTGCCGCATCATGAAGAGCTGGCCCAACCGCTCGCGGCATGTCGAGAGGTTCTCCGAACGCGGGAGATCGAGACGACTCAACTTTCGCGCGCAGCCGCGCGAGCATATCAGTTGGACGAGCGGACGCCACGCGCGCGTCCATAAGAGCTCCGCGACCGAGATTGAGCGCGGGCGATGGACTGGCCATGGAGAGTGCCTCGCCGATCAATCTCTCGCGCTTGAACTCTTTGAAGTTCATGCGCCACCGAGAGAACGTAAGTTGACACACCGCCATTTGCATTTTCTTCGTCTTGTGCGCCGCTTTCGCGGCGGCGGCTTGACGACGAGCGTTCTCCTCGGCGATCAACCTGAGTCTCTCCGCTTCTGCGGCGGCAGCTTGCCGAGCGCGCTCTTCGGCCTCCGCTTTGGCGATCGCCGCAAGCCTCGCTGCTTCCACCGCTTCCCGCGCGCGCTTTTCTGCCGCCAATCGTTGACGTTCAGCTTCCTCCTCGGCGAGGCGGCGTTTGGCTTCTGCTTCGGCTCTCGCTTCAGCCTCAGCCTTTTCCCGAGCCGCAACTTCTTCCAGGCGTCGACGTTCTGCTTCGGCGGCTTCTGCTTCGGCTCTCGCCTTCTCCTCTGCAAGCTTTGCCTCGGCCTCTCTACGTTTCGCTTCTTCTTCAGCAGCCTTCGCCTTTGCCTCGGCCTCTTCTGCGGCTTTCTTTTCTGCGGCTTTACGCTCCTCAATCTCCTTCTTCTTCGCAAGAATGGTGGCTCTTTCGGCCGCGATCGCCGCTTCTCTCCGTGCGATTTTCGCTCTAAGTTCATCTGCTTGTTTCTTGAGCTTGTCTGACTCTGATGAAGGCGCCTGTGATTGAAGAGTAGCCTTGGGTGCAATTCGCGGGATCTCCTTCGCCAAAATCCTCGCACAGTTTTCCTTACCGACGATTTCAATCAAGTATGAATCGGCGCGTTTATTGATGATCAAATCAGAACGGGATATCGGAAATTCGTCCGCGGGAGAGATGTAAGACGACTCTCGCATTATCACCGCGGGCGGTTTACCACCATCCTTGCCCCGACTCACATTGAGTCCGTGGTGTATGCACAGCGCCTCCGTCTCTATATCGTCGGTGTGCAGCAACCGAGCAATCTCCGTGATGGGCATCACAAATTTGCCGTATGTTGAGTTCATTACCTCCAGAGCTTTTCCGCGCATGCTGTTGAAAAACTTGTGCAAGCAGCACGCTTGCAGATATGTCGCCTTGTTCACTAATCGAAAGAATCCAGCGACGTTGTTGCCGTGATACGCGCGATGACACTCGAGCGCGAACTGCACGTCGCGATGTTTCAGCACCTCTGGACGAACTCCTCTCAAATCGTTCAACATTTCCGAACGTTGCACGGCGTATCGTCCGTGTGAATCGATGCGAAGTAAAAGTTGATAACAGTACATTTCCGCCTCCGAGTCGACGCTCAGTTGCTGTCCGCGGTCTGCGTGATCGTCGTACATGTGTCGCAGAGACGTGAGCGTTTTCGTCAGCTGCTCAACGTTGAGATGTGAATTGTGTCCATCGGGATTCGTCGCCGAAGCTGTCTCTTCACACAGCTCGTGCTCTGCGAGAATCGTGTATCGAACCATCTGCTCCAGAAGGGTCACCGCGAACGAATCCGTAATCTGCTGCAAATTCAAATCTTGGCGAATGGAACGCAAACGGTCCCAGAGGAACTTGCTCTTCGTCATGAAATCTTCATCGCGTCCATCTAAAATTCTCCACAGTTGCTCGATCGCCAGTTGTAAGCCTTTCTTCGTGCGCACCATGTCGGGAGTGATTTCGTCGACGATGCGCGTGTACTTCTTTATGCAAAGATCCGAATTTGATTTCGTCCGGTCGTCCGGGTCAATTCGTTCAAAAATTTCCAAATCCCCGTTCGCGCTTCTGAATTCTCTTTCTTTCTCGGGACACATCAAGTCACACATTCCAACAATGTGGCCTTTGGGGATTTCGCCCATTTCCCCGCCGACTGCGACGGCTGAGGTCGACGGGCGTTCACCGGCTAAGTGTGATCCTTGGGGCGTAAACCTCGGTTTCGGAGGTACAAACGGTTTAGACGCCGCGACCGCCGGCGTTGTTGTCGGTGTGCTATGTTTTCCACCCTCGAATGATTTGAACGCGGGCGACGCTCCCATGGAATCATCCGTGCTTGTCTTCGGCTTGAACGGCGACGCGGTGGCGCTGAGCGCTCCGAACGCCGGCGCCGCTCCGAACGCCGGCGCCGCTCCGAACGGCGATGGTGACGCTGGCGGAGCGCCGAACGCACTCGTCGATCCAGGTTGCGTTGATGCGACGGGAGCTGGCGCACCGAAACTAAAACCACCGCCCGACGCATGTGTCTCTTGCCCGGCGGGCTTGACTGAAAACGGCGACGCCGCGCCGCCGGTTTGGGGCGCACCTCCGAACGGTGAATTCGTCGGCGCGCTCTGCGCGTTCGAAGATCCAAATGGCGACGCAACCACGGTGCCACCAGACCCGAACGGGTTCGCACCGGCGGGCGCCGACGTCGTCGTTCCGAACGGAGTCGGCGTCGGCGCGCTCGCGCCGAAAGGCGAGCTCGATCCGGCGCCGAACGGCGACGCGGACGTCGAACCGAACGCACCACTCGTCTGACCGAACGGCGACGACGACGCCGCGCTCTGTCCGAACGGCGACGCTCCTCCGCTCGCTCGCCCGAACGGCGACGACGCCACCGCCGCCGAGCTCGGCTGCCCGAACGGCGACGACCCCGCGCCCGCGCTCGCGTCCCCGCCCCCGAACGCCCCGAACGACGTCGACCCGAACGGCGTCGACGTCGACGGCTGTCCGAACGGCGTCGACGCCGACGTCGACGGCTGTCCGAACGGCGTCGCCGACGTCGACGGCTGCCCGAACGGCGACGCCGGCGTCGTCGTCGCCCGTCCGAACGGCGTCCCGACGAGATTTCCGTTCCCATCGCCTCCGCCGTTCGCGCTCGCCGCGAACGGGTTCGCCCCGCCCGGCGTCGGCGTCGGCGTCGGACGACCGAACGGGTTCGTCCCGTCGCCCCCGCCGCCGCCGCCGCCGCCGAACATGACGCGCGCGTCGGATTCTCCCGGCTCGCGGACGCATCGTTCGTTCGTTCGTTTGTTCGTTTCGTCCGCGCGCGCGGCGCTCATTCATCGGCACGCGGCGCCGCGCGCGATGTCCGTCACCGCCGTCGCCGCCACCGAACGCGCGACGTTCGTGTCGTCGTCGTCTTCTCGCGTCCGCGCGCCGCGACGACGACGAGCCGGACGACCCGCGCGCGCGGCCGCGAGCGAGGGAGATGACATCGAGACGGAGCGAGGTCGGGAACCGCGCGCGAACGTGCGGGTGAACGCGCGCGGGTCGGCGCTGCGACTGGAAAACGTCGAGCGATCGCCGAGTTTTCGACTCGCGCTGTTCGCCGACTGTCAGTACGCGGATAAAGAGAATCAGACGCGCGACGATGGGTCGGGAAGAGTAAAGTTTTTTAGAGAGGCGAAAAGAAGGTTGGCGGACGCGTTCGACGCGTTCGACGCGCGAGCGAGCGAGCTGAGCGGAATCGTGAATCTTGGAGATTTATTCGACGGATACAACGACGACGATAAGACGACGCGACCGGTGCTGCGAGGAGAGATGCGAGAGGAGACGCGAGAGAAAAATCGGCGAGACTTGAGCGTCGTCGCCGACATCGTCAACTCTTCGTCGACGCGAGTGTTTCATTGCATTGGAAATCACGATTGTAGCGTCACCAAACGTACTTTTCTGAGCGCGGTGAATGCGACGTCGATGGGGGAGTATTACAGCGTACCGATGCCGCGAAAATGGCGACTCGTCATTCTGGATACCACTGACTTGAATCCGCGATACGTGCCCGCGGATTCTTCCGAGTACGACGCGGCATTTGCGTTCGCCAAAGAGGCGGCGGATAATGACCGCGAAGAAATCGTCCCGTGGGGTGGGGGCATCGGACCGACGCAGTTCGCTTGGTTGGAGTCTGAGCTAAAGGATGCAAAGGAGAAGGAAGATCGCGTCATCATAGCTTCGCACAATGCTTTGCACAGAGACGCGGCGAGGTATCAAATGTCGGCGTGGAATAGCGACGCCGTCTCGTCGCTCATCGAGGAGAGCGGAGTCGTGAAGATTTGTCTCGCTGGACACGATCACCCTGGGAAGTATCTGTATCGTCACGGCGTGCACTACGTGACGTTGGAAGCGATGTTAGAGGCGAAAAACAATACGAGTTACGCGTTTTTAGATGTGTACCAACACGAAGCCATCTTGACAGGGGTCGGTGCGTCAACGTCGAGGAAGATGCGGGTATCACCACACGGTTTGTTCACGGGAATAGCCACGTTCGGCGCGGAGACGATCGGGGCCATCGCCGGGGCGGGGTCGGACGCGTCGGTGGAGACGTCCCAAATGGGACTAATCGAGTGGATCAACACGCGCGGTCGAGACGCTTATTAGGTAAATTTACGATTTGCCCTGTATATCATATTTCGACGTTATCTATCGACTGATTTCACCGACGTCTGTGTGGAGTAGTTTGAGTTGTAAAATAAGCGAATGGAGTGCTACATGTAGAAATGTTCCATTTTGAGGCTTCGTCAATGATCCGAACGGAATAACCTACGCCGCGGTCGCCGCCTCGTGCGCGTCGATCCATTCGGTTTCGTCTCTCCAATCAGGGGCTTGGAACGCATCTTGGTTTTGGAAGCTGGCACCGGTCGCGTGCACGCCGCAACCGTCGGCGCTGTGACCGTACTCCTCCTTGAAGACGCCCGGCAAGTTGCGACGACGCAACTTGGCGTCCCACTGACGGTTCCACATGTTGTAGCCACCGCGGAGGCCGACAATGTTCGTGTATCCCATCTCATCCAGGAACTCGAGCGCTTGAAGCGTGCGGTTGCGGCCGTCCGAGCAACCGACGATAATCTTCGCCTCCTTATCCGGGAACAACTGTTCCACCTGCGCCTTGAAGTCGTCGTTGATGGTTTGCTGGTACACCTTTTCACCCTTTTCACTGTCGTACCGACGAGTCGCGTTGATGATCGGGCATTCGATGAATTTCGAGCCGTTGAGTTGATCGCGCGGGTAGTTACCCACGAATTCAATCTCGCTCTTCGCGCGCACGTCCAAGATGCGGTACCCGCCCGCGAGGACCAAGATCATCCCCTCGAGAACGTCCGCGATCCCTTCCTCCGGGAAATCCGCGAGCACCTCCTCGATGACTTCATCGGTGAACCCTTGGGACGGTTCCTTGTAGATGCCACCGTCCACGCGCTCGCTGGCGCGCACGACGGCGCGCCCGCCTCGCGCCGGGCGCACCCCTCGGCTCGCGGCGTTCGATCGCACCGCCGAGCGGGCGGGCGCGTGCGTCTTCATCGTCATCGTCACGGCGTGCGTGGACATCATCGTCGTCGTCGTCGTCGTCGTCGTCGTCGTCGTCGTCGCGCGTCGCGTTCTGGCGCGACGCGCGCGTCAACACGAACGCGTCGTCGCCGTCGCGTCTGGATAAACAGTACCGATTCGGCGAGTCGTGACCGGTCAAATAGCCCCCCCCCTTCCCCGTCCACACCCTTTCGCTTTTCCTTTTCCGTCACACGCCCGCGTCGCGCCCGCGTCCTGGCGACCCTCTCACGGTGAGTCATGAACGGTCGATTGGTCCCATAGTGAAGCAGAAAACCACCCATTCGTTTCCGAATGCCACGCCCCGACGCGACCGACGACGGACGCCGCGTCGACGGGTCGCGCGCGACGGCCCGTCGCGCGCGATGTTCGCGGCGACGATGCGTCGCGCGCGCGCGTTCGCGTCGACGATCGACGTCGGCCCGTCGCGCGGTCTCGATCTCGAACTCCCGCGCGCGGCGTGGACGTCGGCGTCGGTGACGTCGTCGCGCGCGATGGCGTCGTGCGCGATGGATTGGGCGCGGGCGCGCGCGCGAGCGCACCGCGCGCGCGTCAATCGCGCGCTGTATCGAGCGAAACAGCGCGGGTTCTTGGAGTTGGACATCATGGTCGGTGAGTGGGCGTCGAGAGAGATGGGGGATCCCGCGACGACGTCGGAGGCGTTTCTCGACGCGTTCGACGAGGTGCTCGACGCGGAAAATCCCGACTTGTTCAAGTGGTTGACGGGACAGGCGGAGGCGCCGCGAGAGGTTCGAGAGAACGAGGCGTACGCGTCGTTGGCGAGACACTGTAAGAAATTTTTAGACGAGAAGAGCGACGAGGCGTCGAGAGCGGCGCATGGGAGGGAGTGGATTCGCGGATGGAACGACGGCGGGGCGGGAAACCAGTAGGTGTAGTTTTTGTGATTGATTAATAATGGACACCTTTCGGTGTCTACCGACAAATCAGTTATACGCCAACGTAATATTATTAAGTTAGACGCTCTCGGAGAAGTGAACATCGTTGTTTACTTTTCCTCTTCCGGCGGGACGCACTTCTCGCCGTTGACGACCCACACGTGCCAGTACGCGACGCCGACCATGATGATTTCGACGCCGAGGACAATGAGACCGTACCAGTACGTCTTCCAATCGGAGCGGAAGACCGGGGCCATGGTCAAGGAGAAGATGGTCATGAGCTTGATGAGAATGTTCAAGGCCGGGCCAGAGGTGTCCTTGAAAGGATCACCGACAGTGTCGCCGACGACGCACGCTTTGTGCGTTTCAGACTTCTTGCCACCGTAAACCTTTTCGTTTTCGATGTACTTCTTGGAGTTGTCCCAAGCACCACCGGCGTTGGACATCATGACGGCGAGCATGAAACCAGACGCGATGGAACCGGCGAGGAGACCACCGAGGCACTTGGCGCCGATGAGCAAACCGACGGAGATCGGGGTCATGACGGCGAGGATACCCGGGAGCAACATTTCGTCGATGGACGCCTTCGTGCACATGGTGACGCACGCCATGTGATCGCAGACGACACCTTCCTTGCCTTCGAGGAGACCCGGGATGTCGCGGAATTGGCGTTGGACTTCAACAATGATGGCACCGGCAGCCTTACGCACGGAAAGCATGGTGAGGGCGGCGAAGAGGAACGGCAACATGGCGCCGATGATGACACCGGAGAGCACGTAGGCGTCGGTGAGCAACATGGCTTGAGCCAAGCCACGAGAGCTGGTACCGAGTTCGTACGGAACATCCTTGACGAAGGCGTTCATCAAGGAGAGGGCGGTCAAGACGGCAGAGCCGATGGCGAAACCCTTACCGGTGGCGGCGGTGGTGTTACCGAGCGCATCGAGTCTGTCGGTGCGGTCGCGGACTTCCTCCGGAACATCCGGGGACATTTCGGCGATACCGCCGGCGTTGTCGGCAACCGGGCCGTACGCATCAGTGGCGAGAGTGACACCGAGGGTGGACAACATACCAACAGCGGCGATGGAAATACCGTACAAACCTTCGTTACCACCGTTGGCGACGTTGAAGCAGGCGATGACGGTGGCGACGATGATGATCGTCGGCGGGAAGACGGAGATCATACCGATGCCGAGACCTTGGATGATGACAGTCGCGGCACCACCGGCGGAACCGGCGTGGGTGATGGACTTGGTCGGGCCGTACGCGTAAGAGGTGCAGAACTCAGTGGCTTCACCGATGAGGATACCGGCGACGAGACCGAGGATCACGCAGCCAAAGTATCTGTAACCTTGCTTGCTGCCGTCGAAGAGGATTTCGACGCACGCAATGGAGAAGACAACGACGAGGACGGAGGAGGAGTAGACACCACGGTGGAGAGCGTGGAGAAGCTCAGACTGGTTGGCGTCATCCTTGGTGGAGACGGTCCAGAAACCGATGGTCGCGGCGAGGATACCGAAACCGGCGATCCAGAACGGCAACGCCATCTCGCGGTTGTTCTGGGAGAGAGCGGCGCACGCGATGATGGAACCGCAGAAAGATTCGAAAAGATCAGCACCCATACCGGCGACATCACCAACGTTGTCACCAACGTTGTCGGCAACAGTGGCCGGGTTGCGGGGATCATCTTCCGGAATGTCAGATTCAACCTTACCGACGAGATCGGCGCCGACGTCAGCCGCCTTGGTGTAGATGCCACCCGCGACGCGCGCGAAGAGCGCGATGGCGGAAGCACCGAAACCGAAGCCAGAGAGGTAACGGACGGCATCACGCATGTCGATGTCACCACCAGTCATGACGGTGCTGCCGCCGACGGAGTAATCCGCCGAGCCTTGCGCCGTGGCGAAGATGTAGAAGAGCACCGTCAAGCCGAGAATACCGAAGGCGACGACGGAGAAACCCATGACGGCGCCGCCCGCAAAGGCAATTTGAAGCGCCGGGTTCAAGCCCGTGCGCGCGGCTTGCATGGTCTTCACGTTCGTTTGCGTGGCGACCTTCATGCCCGCCCAACCCGCAGCCGCGGAGAGCGCCGCGCCGAGCAAAAAGCAGATCATCGTCTGCCAGCCACCCTTCTTCGAGGACGGCACCACGCCGCCCTGGTACGTCGGCGGCGCGTCTTGGCCCTCCAAGATACCGACGATGAACGCCGCGACGGCGACGACGAACGGTAACAGGTACGTGTACTCCGTCTTCAAGAAGCTCGTCGCGCCCTCGGAGATTTGCTTGGCGATGAAGAGTTGCTTCCCCTCACCCACCGGCGCCTTGTTCACGCGCGACATGAGCACCGCCACCATGAGAAGCGCCAAGACGCCTCCGAGGAACGGCACGGAGACGACGACGAGGGCATCGACTTCGGAATCCTTGAACACGCCCATGACGAGAGATGCGTCGACGCGCGAGGAACTGCCGCGCCGTCGAGCGCCGATCATCACGCCGCCGATCATCATCCGATCCGATCCGGCATCGTGTTTCAAACGAAACCCTTGGGCGTTGGGGACTGTTTGACCGATCGTGACCCGTCACGACGGCAGCGCCGGGCGCGTCCGCGGATAGGGCTTCGCGGCGGTGGCCTGCTCGGAGAGGGTCATTCACCGGTCGTGACTCGTCGACTGACTCGCACCGACGCGCGCGCGGGTGGTGTTTTCGTTTTTTTCGTTTTTTCGTTTTTCGTGTGGTACGTACATCGAGCGACGTCGTGTGTGAATACGTGGTGAGGGGGTGGTCGATGGGTCGTCCACGGTCGAGGAGGCGACGCGCGATGGGACGCGATGGGACCCACCCGCGCGCGAGTCGTCGTCGGGTCGTCACCGGAGGAGGCGGCGGAGGCGGAGGAGGCGGAGGGGATATGGCGCGGGAAGGGGACGACGCGACCGCGGTCGGTGCGGTCGCGCGCGTCGTCGTCGCGTTTTGTGCGGGCGCGAGCGTGGCGGTCGGGGTGATGTCGACGCTCGAGGCGAGGCGGCGGCGAACGGAGGAGGCGAACGACGCGCGCGAGCGAGAGACGACGGCGACGCGAGAGGAGACGATGGGGTCGATGGTGACGTCGATGGTGACGTCGACGTCGACGCGGGAGACGAGGACGTCGTACGATCTCACGGATGAGATTCTTCGCGAACAGTTTACGAGAAATGTGCAGTTTTTCGGCGAGGCGGGACAAGAGGCGGTGCGAGACGCGTTCGTCGTCGTCGTCGGGCTCGGTGGCGTCGGTTCGCACGCGGCGAGCATGATGTTGAGGTCTGGGGTCGGGAAATTGCGCGCGATCGATTTCGATCAGGTGAGTCTGAGCTCGTTGAATCGACACGCGGTGGCGGTTCGAGCAGATGTGGGCACGGCCAAGGCGACGTGTCTGAAGAAACATTTCAAGGCGATTTATCCCGAGGCTGTCGTGGACGCGCGCGTGGCGATGTACGAGGCGGATGCGGAGAATGAGTTATTGGGGGCGTGGACGCTGGACGCGAGCGGACGAATGCCGGATTTCGTCGTGGATTGCATTGATAACATCGACACAAAGGTGGATCTCCTCGCCGCGTGCAAGCGAAGAGGTTTGCGCGTGGTCACGTCGGGTGGTGCGGGAGCCAAGTGCGATCCGACGCGATTAAGATTTGCAGATATCGCGGATTGCGCCGCGGATCCGCTCGCGCGGGCGGTTCGATACAGATTGGGTAAGAATCATAAGATTCGAGAGGGCATTCAGACGCTCATATCCATGGAGAAGCCTCGCTGCGAGTTGGTGGCGGAGATGGAATTAAAGGAGGGTGAAACGCTCTCCGATTATCAAGTGATTCCGAATTTCCGCGTGCGCACGATACCAGTGCTCGGATGCGTGCCCGCCATTTTCGGCATGGCGCTCGCGAGCCACGTGCTCACCGAACTCGCGGGCGCGCCGTACGAGAGCGAACCCATCATGGCCATCCAATGGAAGCAATACGAGACGCAGCTCGAACGTTTGCATGACCGCGAGAGCGAACGCGGACGAGAGGTGTCCAACATGGCGATAGACATAGAAGGAATCGTGTATTTGGTTCGCGAAACGTGGCGCGCGCTGAGCGCTCGCGATCAAAAGAATAAACGATTAAAGGCGTATTGGCGCAACACGAGCGGTCTTTCGATGACGCGATGGGATCCATCGAAACCGGCGGCGCTGGACAATCTCGTGCTCTTGACGACGGAGGAGTGCGATGAACACGACACCAAGTGCGCCGAACCGGGTGGATTCGAACGTCTCATCGCGGAGGAACCCGAGTTTGCGCGCTTTGTCGAGTCGCGCATCGCGCGAGTGCGCGCTGACTTTGCGTTATCGAAAGATGGCTAGCTCGTAGAGTTGTAGTAGGGATAGATTACATCAGTTAACTTTGTGGGTCAGTGTGCTCACACCGCACGAGAGAGTAAACCCTCGCTATCTTGGTAACCGCCTTCAGCAGTGAACATGTCGCTCGCCTTGGAGCCGTTTCTCGCCGGCGATCCAGGAATCGTCTCGTGCTTCAATCCGGTGTCGTACGCAGAGTTCGGATCGTTGTACATGTTATCATCAGAGCCGTCCAACAGTCCTTTGCTCCACATGAGCACCCACAGCGCGACGGACGCCACTCTCAGGAAGAAGGCGAAGAGCTCCGGAACTAGGCAGAAAAAGTTATTCACTCCCGCCGCCATCGTGCCCCACTTCACCGTCGATTGCTCGTTCGCGCTGTTCGCCTCCGTGATCATAGTGAGCCCCGTGCTCGAGGATCCGATCGGTCCCGAGTACGTCGCCAACCAGAAAAAGTCCGTCACCGTCAACGCCAACAGCAACACGGCGTAAATCTTCAACAACCGCGGCGCCTTGATCTCCAACGCCACCACCGCGTACAGCGACAGCGCCATCGCCGTCGAGTGAATCGTCCCGTACACGAAACTGAGCGTTCCACACATCGCCAACACGATCTGCGCGTACACGGACGCGCGCGCAATCTTCAACATCTGTCTTCCACCGACGCCTTGATCCTCCAAGTGATGGAGCACGCCATCGACGCGCGCCGCGAATTGATCCATGTCCACCCTATCCTCGTCACTCGCGCCCCTTCGCGCGTCGCCTTTCCTCGCTCACACGCGCGCGCGACGCCCTGTGCCGCGCGAACACCTTTCGCGCCCGACGGTGGCGCCTCGGTCCCACTCGACGGGTCACGAACCGTCGATCGCACCCACGAGATCTCGCGCGCGGCCTCCGTTATCCGAAACCGGCTCGAGCGCGAGACGTCGACGCCGACGCGAGACGACGACGCCGACGCGAGACGCCGACGACGACGATGATGATGACGACGCGCGCGTCCGCGCCGCCCGCGCGGGGGATTCGCGCGACGACGACGAAGAGGAGCGCGACGGTGAAGACCGCGACGATGGCGCCCCGAGGCGCGGGCGCGACCGCGCGCGCGAGAGGTGCGCTCGCGCGCGTCGACGCGGCGAACGGAGAGGCGAAAGATCCCATTCTATTGCGCGCGGCGCGGGGTGAGGACGTCGAGCGACCGCCGGTGTGGTTGATGCGTCAGGCGGGGAGGTACATGGCGGAGTTTCGCGCGTACAGCACCAAGTACGGGTTTCGATACAGGTCGGAGACGCCGGAAATCGCGATTGAACTCTCCATGCAGCCGTGGCGGGCGTTTAAGCCGGACGGTGTGATCATGTTTAGCGATATCTTGACGCCGTTGCCGGCGCTCGGGATCGAGTTCGATGTGGTGAAGGGTAAGGGACCGGTGGTGGAACCGGTGCGCACGATGGCGGACGTCAACGCGATGAAACAGCTCGATGATCCGGACTCGCAGTTGCCGTTCGTTCGGGAGACTCTCAGCACGCTTCGAAAGGAGATCGATGGACAGTCCACCATGCTCGGTTTCGTTGGATCTCCGTGGACGCTCGCGGCGTACGCCATGGAGGGTTCCAGCGACAGACACTTGATGACGACGAAGCAAATCATGACGCAAGATCCAGAGACGCTTCACGCGTTCTTGTCCAAGTTGGCGGACGCGCTCGGCGTGTACGTGTGCCACCAAATCGATAGTGGTGCGCAAGTAGTGCAGATCTTCGATTCCTGGGCGCACCACCTCTCTCCGCAGCAATTCCTCGAGTTTTCCCACCCGTACAACGAGCGCATCATCGCTTACGTCAAGGAACGACACCCGGAGACGCCGCTCATCTTCCACGCGAACGGTGGCGTCGGTAAGCTCCACGAGCTCAAGAAGTCCACTGCGGACGTCATTGGTTTGGATTGGAACACGAGCATGAGCGAAGCGAGAGCCATCCTCGGCCCCGATCGCGTCTTGCAAGGTAACATGGACCCCATGTACCTCTTCGCGAGTCCGGATCGCATTAGAGAGGAGGTGGCGAAGAACGTGAAGGACGCGGGCAACGGTAAGCACATCTTGAACGTCGGACACGGGGTGGCTCAAGGCACCCCGGAAGAGAACGTCGGTCACTTCTGCGACGCTGCGCGTGCGTCATTATATGCCGAGGTTGGCGCCCCGGCGCGTTAGGAAACTTTTGTCATTATCTTACCAAAAGCGAGCTAAAGTCTGCTAATCGTTTCTTTAGAGTAAGAGCTGCGTCACGTCCGGCACGCAAGTTAATCTCGCAACCGTCGAGCCCATGATGACGCACTGTCGCTTACTCTCGTCTAATCGAGCGAGATGCTCGGAGTGTTGATAGGGAATGCCGTGCATGACGTCGAAGGCGGCGTTTCCGATGTAAAGTTTCGCCGAGCCGTCAGCATGAATCTTGAGCTCACCGAGCTGTCCATTTGTTAAATCCGCGACGCCTCGCACGAGTTCGTTTTGTTCATCGCCTAATTCATCGTCGTCTTTGACTTCTACGACGCCGTCGACGTCCATCTCTTCGCCCTCGGGTCGCTTGATGAGCGGCAAATCCGAGGGAAGTTGCAACACAACAAATCTATTCCCTTCATCCGTCGAACGCACCACGTCCCCCACCGACGATCCCTCGACGTCTCTCGATCTTTCCGTGAGAACCGTGGGATAATACTGCGATTTATCCGCCCAATCCTCCTCGGCGTCGTACATCTCCTCCTCCGTGACGCGGTCGTGCTGAATCCTCCTCGACGCCTCTTCCAACGCCAACTGCGCCTGTTTTGACTTACTCATCCGAGCCTGACGAGCCGGCGTCGTGTGCACCCCGTCGCCTAAAGTCGCGCCAACCAGCGTTCCCGGCGTCTCCCCCGCGTCCCCGCCGCGCTCGTCCGGCCGCTCCTCCTTCACCTTCACCGCCCCTCGCGCGCCTCGACCCCTCGTCGGTGTTCTCGGCGTCTTCCGCTCGTCCACGGCGTCGCCCATCGCGACATCACCGCCCGAGCTCCCCGCGCCGCGGCGCGCCGCCTTTCCCTTCCCGGGCGTCGTCGACGCGCGCGTCGCGCGTCTCGGCGCGGCCCCACCGTCGCCGTCGCCGCCGCCGTCCCTCTCTCCCGTCGCCGTCCCGTCGTCCGCGGTGGACCCGCGCGAAGCCCCTTGTCCCGACGTCCGTCTCGCGCGCACCGGCGTCGCGCGCGCGTCCGAGGAACCGTCAGCCGCCGCCGCGCGCGTCCCGCGCGCGGTGTTCCGCGATTTCCCACCGCTCGCGCCGCGTATGCTCCCGAGTCTCGACGCGGAGGACCGCGCGGGTGGTTTTCCCTCGTCCGTCATCGCTCGAGACGCGCGCGACGTGGACGCGCGCGCGTGTGGCGACGCGAACGCGCGGCCGTCGATCGATCGATCGATCGTCGCGCGCGCACTTTCCGGATTTGTTTTCTGATAGATTGGAAAGTGTTCCAATACGCATAAAAAAGTACCCGACTGGACGTTCGCGGCGCCGCGGACGACGGCGGACGTCGACGCGCGAGGGAGGCGAGCGCGAGGGAGGCCGTTCGCGCGAGCGGTGTGGACGCGCGCGCGGCGAGCGGTGTGGACGCGCGCGCGGTGGGCTAGAGAGAGAGAGAGAGAGAGAGAGAGAGATGGGAAAGGGTGCCGCCGCGAGCGGACGCTCGAACGCGGGCGGTGGAGGCGATGGCGCCCCGTGGAGGAGCGGTAAGGTGAGCGCGCACGACGTGGCCATGGTGCAGAATCTTTTGGAGCGATCGCTTCGGCTGTACATGTCCAAGGAGGACGTCGTGAAGCACCTGGAGGAGACTGCTAAGATTGAGCCGACGTTTACGCGTTTGGTGTGGTCGCAGTTGGAGAAGAGTAATCCGGAGTTTTTCAAGGTGTATCACATGATGGTGCGGTTGAAGAGTCAGATAATACGATTTAACGCCGTGTTGGAGAGACAGTACGAGTGGATGAGGAAGAATGGGAAGATTGGAGAGAGGACGGATGGCGTGGGCGCGAGCGGGGAGGCGGCGACGCATGAGCCGAGAGCCGAAGTGGACGCGGAGGCGACGTCGGCGAAGGGAGCGAAGAGACGAAAGAGTGCGCCGCAAAAATTGTCAGAGGCGGTGGAGGCGGTGCAGACGACTAGGGCGTCGAACGCGTCTGGAGCAAAGGTGACGGAGCTGCCCGTGCTCTCGCCGGGGACGCCGGAGGGGTGGTCTCAGCCGTTCTCCGAAGCTGTGGATGCGGTACCGTTCCCGCAGGCACCCGTGATGACGCCTTATCAAGCGCATCCAGAACTGAGTGAAGAGATTTCGCAATTACTCGCGCAGACGCCAGCCATGAACGCGTCAGACTTGCAGGTGGACTTTGAGAAGCACTTCGACGCGCAAGCGCAAACGCTGTTTCCTCCAGACAGTGCACCTGGCACTAACCTTTCTCGCGATTTCGCGCTGGAAGACGTGCCAGAGTTCAACTTATGATTCATTCGTGTTTATTATAGATAGAATCGCATAGTCCATTCGTTTAATGCGCGCCCGCGCATGCCGCGCTCTGACGAGCCGTCGACGCTCGAGCCTTCCCTCACACGTTCACGCCCCGGCCTCTCGCATGCCACTGCGTCACCTGAAACGCGTGCGCGTGCAATTCAACCCGCTCGATCCGCGCTGCACCGCCGCTCGCGAGTTCTTATCCCGCCTGACGTCCCCGAAAGCGATCGCATCGAACCCTGAGTGTTCGATCGAACCGCGCGTGCGCGACGACGACGCCCCGCCCGTCGTCGCCGTCGAGTTCGCGAGCGGACAGAAGGACCAGTTCAACGTCCATCGCATGACCGTGGACGACATCGCGAGGAGAATCAAGAACGTGAGCGATCAGTTGGCGGTGGAGCAGGCGCTCGGGGACGCGGGGCGAACTTTTTCAGAGATGAAGTTTGACGTCAAGGGCACGTGAACATGAACGAAGAGAGACGGATGGAGGGATCGATCGTGCAGGGGGAAGCGCTTCGTCGGCGTGCGCTGGAACACCGGGCGCGTTGGGAGGCGCAGCGGAAGAGAGAGGAGGAGAGACGCGAGCGGGAGCGGGAGGACGAAGCAGTCGCGCGAGCGCTTCGAGCGCGCGGAGAGGCGACGAACGCCGGAGGCACGAACGCGAATGGAGACGCGAACGCCGGCGGTCAAACGGAGGAGGAAGAAGAGAGGGTGTGTAGGATATGTTTCGCCGGTGAAGACGCTGGAAGATTATTTTCTCCGTGCCTGTGTCGAGGATCGATGGGACTGGTGCACGTCGACTGCCTCAACGAGTGGCGAAGCATGAGCCGTAACCCGAGGAGCTTTTACGGATGCGATCAGTGCGGATATCAGTATAATCTCGAACGCACGAGAGCGGCTCGGTATCTCGAGCGCGAAGAACCGGCGCTCGTGCTCGCAGCCCTCGGCGTCGTCGCCTTGACAATCGTCGCGGCGGCGACGTGTCGGCTCTCGAGCCACGCGCTCTTCTACGCCTTGACTCGCCTTCGCGGCGTTCTGGACCGTCGACGCGCTTTTCCAAAACTCTCAAAAACCCTTCGCGCGCTCACGGTGGACGGCATCACGACGCATCGAGGCGTCATCCTCCACGTCTCTCCGTGTTACGTCGAGGTGCTCTTTTACCGTCTCGTCCGATGGGTCCCCCCCTGGCGAGACTTCCGACGCCTCGACGCCTCCTGGATCCACTCTCCCTCCATCGCCGGCACCCACGCTCATCTCGACGCTCTCACCGGCGGTTTCTTCACCGTCGGTCTCGTCGCCTTTTGCGTCAGCATGTTTCGGAAATTCCGCCTCCTCGGCGCGCGCCGCGCCGCCGAGTACGTCGGTCCGGGCCTCGCCCTCACGTTTCTCGCCCACGGGTCGAAAGGGTTACGCCTTCCCCTCTTCGCCGGCGCGCTCTACGCGTACGCTCGACTCCACGCGGCGGCGAAAACGCAGAGTCGAGCCTTACTGACCCGCTTGGGCCAACGCGTGTTAGAAGTCTCGAGGTGATACAGAACGAGCCGACCGACCGCTAACCACCGCGCGTCGTCGATCCGTCGCGCCTCGCGCCACGCGTCGACGCGCGAATCTCGGTCGCACCGACGGGAGACGCGCGAACGAAAATTCACGCGCGCGTGGATCGCGTCGACGACGACGCGCGCGCGTGAATCGCGCGCACGCGGCGGTCCCATCGTCTGGACGCGCGAGACGACCGCCGCGCGTCATGTCGGACGACGACGACTACGGGTTCACGTACTCGGACGAGGACGAGTGCGACGAGGAGGAGGTGGACGTGGAGAATGCGTATTATAACGCCAAAGGTGCGCGCGGGGGAGGGATCGATCGCGGTCGCGCGAGACAGGGAACGCGAGGAAGAGATGTACCCACACCCACTCGCGCGTTCATGTCTTTCTTTCCTGAGAGAGAGAGAGAGAGAGGAAAGAGTGAACCGACTGACTGACGCGCTCGAACGCTCGCCGCGCGCGCAGGTTTGCTCGAGGATGGGGCGCGCGAAAATGCGTTGGAGGCGTTCGCGGAGGTCATCTCCATGGAGCGCGAGAAGGGTGAGTGGGGGTTCAAGGCGTTGAAACAAATTGTAAAGTTGTTGTATAAAATGGGCGACGCCGAGAAGATGTTGGAGAGATATAAAGAGCTGTTGGCGTACGTCAACGACGCGGTGACGAGGAATTACAGCGAAAAGGTGCTGAATTCTATCTTGGACGACATCGGGACGAACGAGGACATGGGTTTTTTACAAGAGTTTTACGAGACGACGTTGAAGAAATTAGAAGAGACGAAGAACGAACGCCTGTGGTTCAAGACGAATCTCAAACTGTGCGCACTCCTCTTTGACGCCAAGGAGTTCCCACAGATGCAGCTCATTCTGAGAGAATTACACAAGAGTTGTCAAAACGAGGACGGCACGCTCGATCAGCGCAAGGGGACGCAATTATTGGAGGTGTATTCCATCGAGATTCAAATGTACACGGCGCAAAAAAACACGAAAAAGCTCAAAGACTTGTACGTCAAGGCGTTACAAGTCACCTCGGCCATTCCCCATCCGCGTATCTCGGGCGTCATTCGAGAGTGCGGAGGAAAGATGTACATGACGGAGCGCCAGTGGGAGCTCGCGGCGACTGATTTTTTCGAAGCCTTCAAGTCCTACGACGAAGCCGGAAGCGAGCGTCGGGTGCAGTGCCTCAAATACCTCGTCTTGGCCAACATGCTCATGGAGAGCGCGGTGGATCCCTTTGACGCGCAGGAGGTCAAACCATACAGAGACGATCCCGACGTCACCGCCATGCGCGCCCTCGTCGGCGCCTATCAACGCAACGACATCACCACCTTTGAACGTCTTCTCTCTGCGCACCGCGCCCAAGTCATGGGCGACGACTTCGTCCGCGACTCCATCGAGGACTTGCTCAAAAACATTCGCACGCAGGTGCTCCTCAACCTCATCAAACCCTACACCACCATCACCATCCCACACATCTCCACCGAGCTCAACATTCCAGAGGATGACGTCGAGGCGCTCGTCGTCGCTTTAATCCTCGACGGACGCGTCGACGCGCGCGTCGATCAGCTCGCGCGCGTCGTGCGCATTCGCCGCCCGCCGGGCGCCGACGCGCGCGTCGACCCGCGCGCCGTTCGCGCGCGCGGACTCGCCCGATGGGCCGCGCGCCTTCGTCGCCTGCACGTCGCCGTCTTGGGTCGACTCGTTTCCAATCCACGCGCGTGACGCGCGCATGCAATCCATCCCGCGTCCCTCGCGTCCCTCGCGTCCCTCGCGTCTCGCGTCGGCGCGCGTCGCGTTGCGTTTCACAGTCTCCGGGTGCCGCGCGCGATGATGATCGCGATGACGATCGCGCGGTCCGCACACGCCCGCGCGTCGTGCGCGCGCCCCGAGCGAGGCCATGCGCCGAGGGAAGACATCGCGCGATCGACTCTCGCGCGCGCTGTGCGCGCTCGTCGTCGTCGTCGCGTCGTCGTCGCGGTCCGCGCGCGCGTTTTATCTTCCCGGCGTCGCCCCGATCGATTACGAGAGGGATGATTTAGTCTACGTCAAGGTGAATAAACTCTCGAGCGCGGTGACGCAGATGCCGTACGATTACTATTCGTTGCCGTACTGTAAACCGGAGAGGGTGAAACACGCGGCGGAGAATCTGGGAGAGGTGCTGCGAGGCGATCGAATCGAAAATTCATTGTACTCGCTGGAGATGCGATTCGACGATCAGTGCAAGGTGCAGTGTCGAAAGACGCTGAGCGAGAAGGAGGCGAAGACGATGGAGTCTATGATTCGAGATGAGTATCGAGTGCAGATGATTCTGGATAATTTACCGGTGGGGATGACGCAGTACGTGACGGATGAAAAGGGAACGAGGAAACGGTACGAGAGAGGCTTTCCGGTGGGATTCGCGGCGAACGACGGAAAGACGTACGTGAACAATCACGTGCGGTTCACGATTCTCTATCATCGAGATCCGGACACGGATTTGAGTCGAATCGTTGGATTTGAGTGCGTGCCGTTCAGTGTGAATCATAAGTATAAAAAGTGGTCGGACGACGCGCCGTCGTTGAAGACGTGCAATCCGAGATCCAAGGTGTACGTCTCAGAGGCGAGCCCGCCGCAAGAGGTCAAAACGGGCGAGGAGATCGTGTACACGTACGATACTTTGTTCAAGGAGAGCGATATTCGTTGGGCGAGTCGTTGGGACACGTATCTGTTGATGGTGGACGATGAGATTCATTGGTTTTCCATCGTCAACAGCATGATGATCGTGCTCTTTTTGTCGGTGATGACGGCGCTCATCATGCTTCGAACGTTGCACCGCGACATCGCCATGTATAATCAGCTCGAGACGGCGGAAGAGACGCAAGAGGAGTCTGGATGGAAGTTGGTGCACGGAGATGTCTTCCGTGTGCCGCCGAATTACTCGTGGTTATCCGTGTTCACGGGCACAGGCGTGCAGCTCATCTGCATGACCACCGTCACCATGTTCTTCGCCGTCCTCGGGTTCCTCTCCCCGGCGAACAGAGGTGGGCTCATGACGGCGATGGTGATGCTCTACGTCATCATGAGTTTCATCAACGGCTACGTCAGCGCCTTCTTGTTCCGGATGTTCAAGGGACAAGCGTGGAAGATGAATGCGTTGAGGGCGTCGTTGATGTATCCCGGCGTCGTCTTCGCGGTGGGAACCGTGCTGAACATTCTCGTGTGGGGCCAAAAGAGTAGCGGTGCCATTCCGTTCAGCATGTACTTTGTATTAATGTTTCTTTGGTTCGGTATTTCCGTGCCTTTGACCTTCGTGGGAAGTTACTTGGGATTCAAGAGAGAGCCCTTGGAGGAGCCGGTGAGAACCAATAAGATTCCTCGGCAAATTCCTCCACAGCCTTGGTACATGCACGACGTCTTCTTCGTCCTCGTGGGAGGCATTCTGCCGTTCGGTGCGGTGTTCATCGAGCTCTTCTTCATCCTCACGAGCATATGGCTTCAACAATTCTATTACATTTTCGGCTTCCTCGCTCTCGTCTTCATCATCCTCATCGTGACGTGCGCAGAGATCACTGTCGTGCTGTGCTACTTCCAACTGTGCACGGAAGATTACAGATGGTGGTGGCGCTCGTTCTTGACGAGCGGTGCTGCCGCGTTCTACATGTTCGCGTACGGTATCGTCTACTACAAGACTAAGCTGGTAGTGACTCACAAGATCACCACGTTCATCTACTTTGGATACATGACCGTCTTATCGTTTGGATTTTTTATCCTCACAGGTACGGTCGGTTTCTTGGCGTGCTTGGCGTTCGTGCGTGCGATTTACGGTAGCGTGAAAATTGATTAGCGTGCAGCGTGCAATGATGAATTACCAGTACTGCATTATTTCTATTTGTTACAAATCGCGCCACTACTTGCTCGCTTCAATCAACGCCTGAAATTCCGCGCTCTGTTTAGAGTACAAATGCGAGAGCACGTTAAACTTCAGCGTCAACATATTGTTCGACTTGCTAAGCATGTCGTGCGCTTTATTCAATCGTTCGTTCTCGACGAGGAGTCCTTGCAATTCGCTTCTCAAAAGACGTACGTCGTGATCCAAATCTTCTTCATCATCAAACGACATCCCGTCCAGGTAGTCGTCGCGACGCGACGGCGCGCGCGTCACCTTGGCCGCTGGCTTCGCACGAGCCGGAGGAGGGGTGCGGTTTTCACACTTGAAAAGCACGGCGACTAATTCCGCGATTTCCGCATTCTCATCTGCGCTTCGCGTCTCGGCCACAGCGCTACCGCTCGCCAAGGGCGAATGCGCGTTGAACTGCTCAGATGTGATCTTGATAAAGTAGTCGACGAATTCGGAATACGTCACGACACGTTTCTTGTCGATAGACATCGCTTTGAAGACGGTGGCGACCATCTTCTTGGTTCTCGCGGCGCTGTCGGTGATGCTGCTGCCGGCGTCGAGCGACATGGCGATGTCTGTGTTTTCGCTCAACTCGTCGAGGAATTCCTGCATCACGATTCGTTCCTTCTTTTCGTAATCAATGAGCTTGTACACGTCGCGAAGATAGCTTTTGATGACCAGTAAATCAACATCATCGATGGAGCTCAATTTCTCCTCTTTACGCTCCTTCTCGCTCTTCCTCAAACCAGCCTTGAGCGCTTGTTTGCTTATGAAGCGCACCCCTCGTCTGAAGGCGCTCATGCTTCTGACGCGAGATTTGTCCGCTGATTCGAGGAGCGCATTCTTCTCCTCTCTAGTGAGCCTGTTGAGCGCTTGGTTTTCATTCGCCGTCTGACGAGTGGTGAAGTATTGCACAAACTCATCGAACGAAACGCTCTTGTTCTGGTCGGCGTCCATGCGCGAAAAGACTTCGCTCACAATCTGCGAGACATCCTCGCCTGCGGACGTCCCTTCGTCCAGCAGAGTACCGATCTCTGGGTTCACGTGCAACGCAGACAAAAACTCCACGAGCGTGATCTCCTCGTTTTCATCGTAATCGATCAAATTGAACACTCTTCTGAGGTAATCTGTGTCGACGACGGGCTGCTGCTCCTTCGGAATCGATTTCTTCCTTCTCATGGACGATCTCGAATCCGTCGACATCGCCGGCTCGTGTGTCGCATCTGGTGTTTGCGCGCTCGTCACCTCATTCCGCGCCGAATTTTCTCTCTCCGGACTCTTCGCGCTTCTCTTCGACGTCGAGTCTGGTTGAGAACTCTTCTCGCTGACGTCGTCCTTCTTCTTCTTCGACGCCTTCTTCGGCGTTTGCTCCTTGGTCATCTTCTTCATCCGCTTCTTCGCTTCGTTCTCGCTCATCATGAACAGCGCCAAAAACTGATCCACGCTCACCCAACTCTGACTCGCCCGCTGCAACGAATCGAAGACGGCGTCCAACATCTCTCCAGTCGTGGAATCCTCCGTCGCCCCTTGCATGACGTCCGTCATCTTCGGATCTCCCCTCAATCGCTCGAGAAACTCCTCCACCATGATCTTCCCTCTCTTTCCATCGTCCAGTTTCGCGAAGCACTCTCGCAGGGTCTTCTCCCGCACGATCAATCGTCGAGCGTTCGGGCCCGATGTGATCGGCTTCGGGGCGGGTCGACCTTCGTTCGCCCCTCGCTCCTTTGTCGACGTCCCGTTCATGCTCGCGCCGCGCGAACCGCGCGAACGCGCATCGTCACCATCTTGCGAGACGCGCCTCGGCGCGCCTCGCGGGTCATCGCGCGGTCGTATCCGCGACATTGTTTGGCGCCGAGAGAATTCAATTTCCCATTTCAAGCATCCGCCTTGAGGAGAGTGGCTTGTTTTTAGATAGAGTTTAAATACATTCAGTACGTGACGAATGTCCTAAGTGCGGCGTGAATCACTTATCGCGCGCAACGTCATCACCGCGCGGCGACACCGAGCGACGCGCGACGCTCGAGGAGAGAGCGACGCGCGAGGAGAGGGCGACGCGTTCGATGATTTCGACGACCGCGCGCGCCGCGGCGGTGACCTCGGGTCTCGCGGTGACCTCGGTGACCTCCGCGAGACGCTCGACGAGGACGGGGCGCGGGGAAGCGACGAGACGGGACGCGGGGAAGCGACGGGGGATCGGTGACATCCTCGACGACGAGTTCAACTCGGATGGGAAAAAGAAGGAGAGGAAGAGTAAGGGTAAGCGCGCGGGCGATGGTGGGGCGCAGTTCGATCGCGCGGCGTCGACGAGCGGGGCGGACGGGGAGCGATGGATAAAGGTGGGCAACGTGTCCGAGTTGGAGGAGAAACCGATCAAGGCGTTGGTCCTGGCGAACGGGAACTTTTGCATGGTGAAGTACGGATCGATGGTGTTCATCACAGCGTGTAACTCGACGGCGTACCAGTACCCGTTGATTGACGGGGACCTGTTCGAGGGGCCGTCGGGGGCGGCGATTCGCGTGCCGCTTGACGGAACCGAGTACGATTTGGCCACGGGAGAAGTCATCACGTGGTGCCCGCAAAATAACATGATGCGTAAGTTTTTGGGTGGGTTGAAGAAGGCGGCGACTCCGGTGCCGCTCCCGGTTTACCCGACGAAGATTAACGACGACGGTGACGTGTTCACGTACTTCATCTGAGCGTAGAGGAGTCTAAACAACAATTCGCGCGTCCTATTAAATCGCTAATGCTACATTCATTCATTCATTGTCAACTTTGTTTTTGCCCTTTGCCTTTGTCGTCCTCTTTTGCACGAATCGCATGCCGATGCTCTTCGCCACTTTTTGCGCACCGCCGAAACGCTTGAGAGCGTTGACGATGTCCATGCGACCTCCGGCACTGAGCGCCTTTTGTGAAGGCATGCAATCGGGATTTCGCCGCACGTCGGGATCTTCCGAGTTCACGATGAAGTTTTTGATCTCCAACTCGAGCGTTGTGAGCGACCAGTACCCGCGCGGACGCGATTTTGATCCAGTCCAATGCAACATGTTCCCGACCTTGACGAAACCGCCAAGATTTTCTATCTGTTGCACGGCGTCCCAGTGATTGCCATCGCGGAGCTGCTGCCGAGTGGGCATGGTTTTGTCCTCACCAAAACCGAGACCGAGGAGTGTTTCTTTCAGTTCAAGCAGTTTCCTCTTCTGTACCTTGGTGCGAAGTTTCTGATCAGCCTCGAGGTACGCGTCCGACATGTCCTCGATGACGTCCTCTTCGTCCAAGGACATGGATGACCCTTTCATCGCGATATCGGCGACTTTGACGTCGATGCCCGTGAACGATTCGACTTCTTTGTTCGCAACGCTCTCCAAAAAATCTCTCGATTCCTCCAGCATGCTCGAAATCTCCTCGAATACGATGCGCTCATTGAGCGGGTCCACCGTGTTGCTCGCGTCTCGACGAATGTTTTGCACGACGCCTTCGATGGCAAACTTCAGAACTGAGGCCCGAGAATCGTCGGATGCGGCCACTAACCACTTGCCCTGAAGCGCACCAAACTTTGGGTTCTGTAAAATACGAAACTGTATCTCGTAACGGTCGTCTTTTTGCACGACATCCATTGCCGTCGATTCTTCCACGCAATGGAAAAGTTCGCACTTGAGAAACACGTGTCTCAGTCGCAATCTTTTGATGTTTTCCGATTCGGCGCGAGACATCGCATCTGCGTTGTAACGCTGGATGTACTCCGTGTGCATGAGGTGCGGCACGAATTTCGGCATATTGTCGTAATTCGTCAACAATTCCCATACCAGTGCGGGCGGCGCCTCTATGCGCACCGCGGCCAACGCTCGGCGGTGCAGTAAACTCTCCGTATCGTAACGACGCATGTGCACTTCGAGTGCGCCTGAATTTTCAAAAGGCGTGATGTCGCTCGAGAACCATTTCCCGCTCTGTCTGCTCCCACCGATGGCTTGCCAGCTCTTCGGCGCTTCAGACGCCTTCGCGCCGTTCTGTTCGCCCCTCGGTCGCATGTGCACACCATTCGCCGCGGCGTCTTCGTCTTGACTCGAATCTGCGCTCGGTATGGGCACGTTGACTTCACTCAAGCCGAGGTATTCGCTCGATTTCAATGCGAGCGGGTCTTTCTTATCGTCGAGATCGATGCTTCGCGCCCCGAAAGGGGTCTCGAGCTGCGGTAAAAATCCCGGCGATCGCAGTCTTCTCTGATCTCTCTTCACCGCTTGCCTCGTAATGCTCGCGCTGATGAACGGGATACTCTCGTCAACGGCTCGCTGAAGAACTTTCACGGGAACTTTGTACCTATTCGGTCGTAATTCTGCCCGATACTCTACTCTACACTTGTACGACTCGCCGAAGATGGGAAGAATGGCGAATGAACCGACGAGCGTAAATTCGCTCCTCTCGTCGACGTTTCTCGCCAAAAATCCAATCTTGCCCGGACCGTTCTCCCAGTTCGGCGGTCCTTTGGACTTATCGACGATGCGCACGCTCACCGTATTTAGCATTCTCGGCGTGAACAGCGTGTAATCCATCGCCAACATGCGTACCTCGGTCTCCGCCGACGCGTACTGCTTCGGTCCTCGCCTCGACACCAACAACGTCGGCACGAATTCCGACAAATTCTCCCCGTTCGACAGACACGTCCACACCGATTCAGGCGACGCGTTTATTTCCATTCGCGTCACCACCACCGCGTCCTCTTCCTCCTCGTCCTCCTCTTCCTCCTCGTCTCGCTCCGCCGAGACGCCGGCGGCGTCGACGACGTCTCCTCCTCCGACGCGTCCCGACGCCTCCCTGGACGACGACGACGACGACGACGACGCGCGAACGATCGCACTCGACCGCCTCCGCACCGTCTTCCTCGCCTCGACGCCGACGCGCGCGCCCCCGTCCCCGTCTCCCACCGTCGTCACCGCGCGCGCCCTCATCCACGGCCTCGCCACCGCCCCCTCGCGCCCGCGACGCCGCCCCCCCACCCCGCGTCCCGACGCCGACGCGCGCGACGACGCCGACGCCGACGCGCGCGACGACGTCGACGCCATCGCCCCGTCGACCGACGACCGACTGCCGATCGAATCGATCGAATCGCCCGCGCGCGCCCCGGTCGACCGACCGGTCGACCGACCGACCGACGAGTCACGACCACCCATCCCATACATACACACCGAAACTCAGTCTTTATGTATGTGACAATGGTCCGTCGTCCGGACACACTGGTCGACGGCCCGTATGTATGTGACAATGGTCCGTTTTTGTCGTCCCCTGTCGGTCGATCGACGCGACCGATCGCTCGATCGACCGATCGAATCCCTCCCCTCGCGTGCGCGCGATCGTTCGTGGCCGATCGTGACTCGTCGTCAGTCCCTCCCCTCGATCCCCACGCCTCGGCCACTCGTCCGCCCCGCGCGCGACGGGCGAGCCGAGACGCCGCGCGCGCGGCGGGCGTCGCATCACTCGCGCGCGCGGCGTCGTGGGTGCGTCTCGTTCGAGTCGATGCGATGCGATGCGCGCGAGAGAGGGAAAGGGGGTCGGGGCGTGGGCGCGCGTGTTCGCGCGTCGCGTCGCGTCGCGTTCGTCGTCGTCGTCGCGCGGGCGAGGACGACGGCGATGGATGATTACTCGCGCGCGCGCGAGGGTGGATGACCTCGCGGGGTGATCGGCCGCGCGCGATGGGACGGTGGTGGACGCGCGCGAACGCGCGAGGCGGGCGTGGAGCGGTGGACGCGGTGGAGGGAAAATAGTGGCGTCGCGCGCGGTGGACGATGCGCGCGGTGGACGCGTGGGTGCGACGCGGAGACGCACGAGGATGACCTCGGACGTGGGCACGGGCGCGCGAGACTGATGACACATCCGCTCTTTTCTTTTGAACGCAGATTACTCATGCCGACGACGACGGCGCGCGGTGCCGCCTCGGCGGTATCGATTCGATCGTCGAGAAATACATGTGCGTGTTCGTTCGCGCTCGTCGAGCGGTCGCGATCGCGAAGGGAGAGGCGCGAGGACGATGCGATCTCGTCGGAGAGTCGTTATCGAAGAGTCGATAAGGTGGATAAGGGAGGAGGGCGCGCGGGGGCGGGACGCGCGCGGGAGGCGTGCGGGCGCGGAGCGAGATGGGACGCCGAAGCGCGGTCGAGAGGGATGTGGTGAAGGAATATGACCGATTGGCGCGCGCGTGGAGGGTGAACCGACGGCGATGCGGCGCGAGAGAGACGCGCGAGGCGCACGCGTGCGCGCGGTTTTTAAAAAGAGCGCGAAACGACTGACGACGGATTACGCACTTTTGCTTTTTTTTACGACGCGTAGTTTTAGGCGATGTCCGCAAGGGCACTTCGGCGCGAGCCGCTGTGCGTCGCGCGGACTCGACGCGACGCGTTGCGATTGCGCGCGCGACGCAACGAGGCGACGAGCAGCAGACGCACGCCATCGCCGACGCTTCGGCGAGCTCGACGTCTTCGTCAAGCGCCGATGCGCTCACGAAGTACGTCTCCGAGCGTGGCGGTAAGCGTGTGATCCGTAAGGTTCTCATCGCGAACAACGGTATGGCTGCGACGAAGAGCATCCTCTCGATGCGTCGATGGGCTTTCAACACGTTTGGCGACGACCACGCCATTCAGTTCTTGGCCATGGCGACGCCGGAAGACATCGCCGCGAATGCCGAATTCATCCGCTTCGCGGACGATTACGTTGAAGTTCCGGGTGGTTCCAACAAGAACAACTACGCGAACGTGCCGCTCATTACAGAAATCGCGAAGCGTGAAGGTGTGGACGCTGTGTGGCCGGGTTGGGGTCACGCGTCCGAGAACCCGAAGCTCCCGACCTCGCTCAAGGCGATTGGTGTGCAATTCATCGGCCCGACTGCGCCTGTGATGAGTGTGTTGGGTGATAAGATTGCGGCGAACATTTTGGCGCAAACTGCGAAGGTTCCGTCCATCCCGTGGTCTGGTGACGGTCTCGAAGCCAACTTGACCGAGGAGGGTACCATTCCGGATGAAATTTTCAACAAGGCGATGGTCACTACCGTCGACGAGTGCGTCGAGGCGGCGAGACGTATTGGTTTTCCGGTCATGTTGAAGGCCTCCGAAGGTGGTGGAGGTAAGGGTATCCGTATGAGTGCGGATGAAGATCAACTTCGCGCGAACTTCGAGCAAGTCAAGGCGGAGGTTCCGGGTTCGCCGATGTTCATGATGCAGCTCTGTACGCAAGCGCGTCACTTGGAGGTGCAAATCGTTGGTGATGAGTACGGTAACGCTATCGCGCTTAACGGCCGGGATTGCTCCACGCAGCGTCGCTTCCAGAAGATTTTCGAGGAAGGTCCTCCGACCATTGCCAAGCCGGACATTTTCAGAGAGATGGAAAAGGCTGCGCAGCGCTTGACGAAGAACATTGGTTACATCGGTGCCGGTACCGTCGAGTACTTGTACAACGCAGAAACCGACAAGTACTTCTTCTTGGAGCTTAACCCGCGTTTGCAGGTCGAGCACCCGGTCACGGAGGGTATCACCGGAGTGAACCTCCCGGCGACGCAGTTGCAAGTTGCCATGGGTATCCCACTTCACCGCATTCCCGAAGTCAGAAACTTCTACGGTCGCGACACTGAGGCCACTGACGAAATCGACTTCATTGAAGAGGATTACATCATGCCGAACTCGCACGTCATCGCCGCGCGTATCACCGCCGAAAACCCGGATGAAGGTTTCAAGCCGACGTCTGGTGGCATCGAACGTGTCCAATTCCAGTCTACGCCCAATGTGTGGGGTTACTTCTCCGTCGGCGCGAACGGTGGTGTCCACGAGTTTGCCGATTCTCAGTTTGGTCACATTTTCGCTTCTGGTCGCAACCGTAACGAGGCGCGCAAGGCGCTCGTTCTTGCCCTCAAGGGGATGGTTGTGCGTGGTGAAATCCGCACCGCCGTCGAGTACTTGGTGCAACTCCTCGAAACCGATGAGTTCAAGGATAACACCATCGATACCTCTTGGTTGGATGGCTTGATTGCGAAGAAGGAAATCGCCAACAAGCAAGATGCGCACATGATTGTTTTCGGTGCTGCCCTCTTCCGTGCGTTCAACATGGCGAAGGCGGAAGAAGCTGCTTTCACCGAGTTCTGGCAGAAGGGTCAAGTGTCTGTTCAAGGTGTCGACAAGTTGATTCGCTTCCCGGTCGAGCTCACGTACCAAGACATCAAGTACAGTTTCGAAGTGACTAGAAACGGTCCGGATACCTTCACTGTGGAGACTCCTGAAGGACAGAAGATCGAAGCCAAGATTCGCGAGCGACCGGATGGCGCCCTCGTCGCCATGTTCGGCGGTGAGCAACACGAGATTGAAGGTCTCGAAGAGCCGCTCGGCTTGAGAATGATTCTCGACGGCCAAACTTGGTTGTTGCCGAATGTTTTCGATCCGTCTGAGCTTCGTACCGATGTCACGGGTAAGCTCATCAGATTCCTCCAAGAAGACGGCGCCGAGGTTGTCGCCGGCAAGCCGTTTGCTGAGGTCGAAGCGATGAAGATGGTTATGCCTCTCATTGCCGCTGAAAGCGGTAAGGTTTCTCACGCGAAGGCGGGTGGTGCTGTCATCGAAGCTGGTGACTTGCTTGCGACCCTTGAATTGAAGGATCCGAGCAAGGTGAAGAAGATTAGCACTTTCAGCGGTCAGCTCCGAGTTCCGGAAGCCGACGACGCTGCGGCCACCCCCGAAGAAGCGCTCGAGGCCGCCGTGACGCGTGTCAACATGTTCTTGGATGGTTATTCTTTGAATGGCGAAGAGTGCATCTCTGAACTCTTCAACGCGCTCACTACTCTCCCGGCTGACCAAGGCAGATGGGAGCGTGCCGCTGATGTCTTGGAGCAAGTCATTACTCGCTACTTGAGTGTCGAGTCTCTCTTCGAAGGTAGGAACCTCGATGCCGTCATGCAAGAATTGATCCGTGCGAACAGTGGCGACTTGACGCCAGTGTTGAACCAAGTGCGAGCTCACATGCGCTCCAAGGAGCGACAAGAATTCATCGTGTCTTTGTTGAAGCAAGCGCCGACCCTCCCGCAGCGAGTCCTCTCCCGAGGCCCCATTTCTTGGGCGGATGATCACGCGCCGATCTCTGACTCTCTCCGCGGTAACATTGACCGATTGTCGCATCTTCGTGGAGCCGAATACGGAGATGTTGCGCTTCAGGCGTCCAACATCCTCCTTGAACGACGATTGCCTTCAATCGACAAGCGGACAGAAGAACTTAAGAGAATCTTGCTCGGTGCGGCGCCCTTGGCGCGAGCCTGGGGCAACGTGCAAGCGGGTGACCTGCAATCTTTGGTTGAATCGCCGACGCTCGCGGTCGATTTACTCCCGGCTCTCTTCTCGGACAGCGATGAGAAGGTGCAAGATGCATCCCTCGAAGTGTACGCCAAGCGTGTTTACAGAGCTCACAATGTCATCAGCACGGCTGTGTCGAGAGACGACGGTATGACCTCTATCGCGTGGAACTTCAAGTTCAACACCTTCCCGGATGAGAGCCCGCTTCGTTGCGGTCTTTTGGCCCGCGTGGACAACGTCATGGATGCGAAGGCGCGATTCCCGGCGATGCTGGATCGCCTCGAAGCGAACATCAAGGAAGCTGGTGCGCAGAGCGACGACATGTTGCACGTTCTCCACGTTGCGATCTGCAAACAATCGTCGGACGATTCCGTCCCAGGTGAGCTCGAAGCCTTCATTGCGACGCAAAAGCCGAGACTCGAGGCTATGGGCATCAAGTTTGTGAACGCACTCGTCTACGCCGATCTCGAGCTCCCATCATACTACACCTTCCACTCTCAAAAAGATTTCAAGGAAGACATGTTGTATCGAGGTGAGCGCCCGACGGTTGCTCACTTGCTCGAGCTCGCGCGCCTTGAGAACTACTCCTTGACTCGTCTTCCGACGGTCAACCGTGATCTCCACATGTATGTCGGTGAATCTGAGACGGGCTCTCGCCGTGGCCCGGCCAAACACTTGTTGCTTCGCCGTCTCTCTCACTCCAAGGACACCATGGAAGGTGGTTTGGAGCGTGTGCTCAACAAGGCTGTCGAAGCTTTGTCCCTTTCCATGCTGGACAACCGCGCCAAGGGAGTTTCCTCGTCCAGAATTTACGTGAACTTCTTGCCGCATCTCGAGGAACAAAGTATGGTCGCCGCGATCGCCGCTCTCAAGACGAAGCTCTCTGACTTCATCAGCCGTGAGTCTGCCACGCTTCTTGCGCGACGTGTCGACGAGATTGAGATTCGTATCCGTGTCGGCAAGGAAAAGGTTCCGCTCAGATTGGTCGCCACTTCCATGTCTGGCCAATGGCTCAAGGTTGACATGTACAAGGAATCCTTGGACTCGTCCAGTGGCAAGGCCGAACAATTCTGTCTCTATGGCCCCAACGGCGAAGAGCAAGCGTGCTTCCTCGAGCCGTACCCGCAACCGGGTGCGTTGCAACAAAAGCGCGCTGTTGCGCGTGCCATCGGCACCACGTACATTTTCGATTTCCTCGGTCTCTTCGAAAAGGCTTTGGTCCTCGACTGGCGCGCGCACATTGCCGACGTTGGTGGTACTATGCCGGCTGAGTTTTTCAGCGCCACTGAGCTCGTTCTCGGTGAAGACGGTGTTCTCGTGAAGCAAGAGCGTCCGGCCGGCTCTAACAATGTCGGTATGGTCGGCTGGCACTGCTTCATGAAGACGCCCGAGTACCCCGAGGGACGTGAAATGGTCATCGTCGGTAACGATTGTACGTTCATGTCCGGTTCCTTCGGTGTGAAGGAAGATGATGTGTACGATGCCATTTCGAAGTACGCTCGCAACTTGGGCTTGCCGAGAGTGTACATTGCGTCGACCTCCGGTGCGCGCATCGGTCTCGTCGAAGAGCTCAAGCCGTACTTTAAGGTCGCCTGGAACGACGATTCCAACCCGGGTATGGGCTTCAAGTACTTGTACTTGACCAAGGAAGATTACAAGGCGTTCCCCGAGGGAACTGTCGCCGCTGAAGAAGTTGTCGATGCTGGTGAGACCCGAATGAAGCTCACCGACATCATCGGTCAAATTCACGGCATTGGTGTTGAAAACTTGCGTGGCTCTGGTATGATTGCCGGCGAGCAATCTGCCGCGTACGCTGACGCTTTCACTTTGTCTTACATCAGTGGCCGTTCCGTCGGTATCGGTGCGTACTTGTGCCGCTTGGGTCAACGTAACATTCAAATGACCAACGGTCCTCTCATTCTCACCGGTTACCTCGCCTTGAACAAGCTTCTCGGCCGCGAAGTGTACACGAGCCAAGACCAGCTCGGTGGTCCGCAAGTGATGATGCCGAACGGTGTTTCTCACTTGCAAGTTGATGATGACCAACAAGGCGCGCGAGCCATCTTGAAGTGGCTTTCTTACACTCCGGCGACTGCATTCACTCGCGCGCCGGCACTTCGTGTGTCTGACCCGGTCGACCGTGACATTGAGTTCATGCCGACGAAGACGCCGTACGATCCGCGCAATATGCTCGCAGGTGTCGACATGGATGGTTCTTTCGCCAAGGGTTTCTTTGATACCAACTCGTGGACCGAGACGTTGCCGGACTGGGGTAAGTCTGTTGTTACGGGTCGCGCCCGTCTCGGCGGTATCCCATGCGGTGTCATCGCCGTCGAGACGCGCTTGATGGAGCAGCGCATCCCCGCCGATCCGGCCAACCCGGAATCTCGTGAAGCTGTGTTGGCCCAAGCTGGTCAAGTGTGGTTCCCGGATAGCGCTCACAAGACTGCGACTGCCATCCGTGATTTCAACAACGCCGAAAACTTGCCGCTCTTCGTCTTCGCCAACTGGCGTGGTTTCAGCGGTGGTACCCGGGACATGTACGGTGAAATCTTGAAGTTCGGTGCGATGATTGTCGACGAACTTCGCGTGTACCGTCACCCAGTGTTCATCTACATTCCGCCGAACGGCGAACTTCGTGGTGGTGCTTGGGTCGTCGTCGATCCGACCATCAACGAGGCCAAGATGGAAATGTACGCAGATGTGGAATCTAGAGGTGGTATCCTCGAACCGCCGGGTATCTGCGAAGTGAAGTTCCGTTCCAAGGATCAACTTGCGGCGATGCACCGCTTGGACCCAATCCTCGCCACATTGGACGAGGAGCCGGAGGCGAACAAGGAAGAGATCAAGAAGCGTGAGGCTAATCTCTTGCCGATGTACACTCAAGTGGCGCACGAATTCGCCGACCTTCACGACCGCAGTGGCCGCATGAAAGCCAAGGGCGTGATCCGTGATGTCGTTGAATGGAAGGATGCTCGTCGTTACTTCCACGCTAGACTTACTCGCCGACTTGCTGTCGACGAATTAGCGAGCAAGGCGAAGGCGCAACTCGGTGACGTCGAGCTTGAAAAGCCGATCGAAGCCATGATCGAAGACGCCATCGCCGCCACCGGCACCGATGCCAGTGACGACCGCGCCGTTGCCGCTTTGCTTGATTCTAACTCTGACAAGGTCATGTCTACTGTCATGTCGAAGGGCCGCGCCGCCAAGGTAGCCCAATACGTGAGTGAATTGAAGGGCCTTGATGCGGAAGAGCTCCGCGCCATTCTGGACTCGATGTAGAAAATTCCGATTCAATTAATGCTTTGCAAGATTAATACAAAAACAAACATATTCAAATAATCAACCCATGCATTACAAATACATGGCGGTCGCGCACGGTGCGCTCACTGCAAGAGGACGAGGATTCGTCGACACAAGGCAGCCGACTGAGCTCTCCAAAGCAAGTCTCCGTACGTCGACTTGGGTGAGTGCACGCACACGACGAGCGCCGTCGCTAAATCACTAGTAATATCTAAATCCGCGTGAAGCGCGGCTAATCGGACACTATGATATAGATCCCGCGTGAATCCAACTTCTCCGTGCGGTAGCGCGTACCGCTCATACGCTGCCCTTATCAGACGTTTGAGCGCCCACACGATGGCTCGCTCCGAACCGTGATTCAGAGCGTCTGCGACGTCGCGGCGCACGCTCGTGAGCGCGCGCGGTTTCGGCACTCTCGCGCTCAAGGGTAGCAAATCTGGCAGAGGAGAACCGCAAATCGTGACGCTCTGCGTGGACAGAACGAAAACATCCACAGAGTGCGCTTCACCTGAGACGACACTTTCGACGGAATCCGCAAACTCGAAACGGATATCAAACTTCTTTACCACGTGCGAAAATCGAGGCTTCAATCGACGCGTCACGTCTTCGCGTATTAAATCCTCGGGAACGTCAGCGCCACGCGTCACGACGATCAAATCAACGTCAGAAATCATCGACCGCGCTTCGCCTCGAGCCACCGAGCCGCGGCAATATATACCGATCAAATCATCCTCCACGATGTGTTCGCGCGCTATACTCGCGGCATCGATCGCCGCGTGTCGCCATTCGTCGTTCTCCGTCGACATCCAGCCCGATTGATCACCCCGTTCCACTTCACCCGAGCGCGCATCGCGCGGCAAAACGGCACCGATGCATTCATCGACGAGGCCCGACGACACGAGCCTCGCGAGTGCGTTCGGTCGATCGCTCTTCTCCATCCAGTGCCGAAACTTTGCCGCGACGGTGTCGAGCCGCCGGTCGTCGCGAGGACGCGTAAACCGCTGCGTGACGGCGATGGACACGCGGTCGCCCAAACTTTCCGTGTAGTGCGCCCAACGAGGCGGAAAGACCAATACATCGCCTGGTTCGATGACAGCCTCCCACGCGCACGCACTCTCGGGGAAATGTCGACCTCTTCGACGCAACGGATGCCAATTCGGATACAAACCGACGCTCCGCAACGCGTAGGGCTGATACAATAACATTCGCCGTCGTCCCTCGCCGATTTGCGTCAGCGTCGACCACGACGCGTCAAAGTGCAGCGGCGACACAGACCCCGCCAGCGCGAGCCACAGACGACGCGTCTGCGACTCTTCACCGAGCGCGTCGAACGCGTCGCTCGCCCCTCCCTCGCACGCGCGGAGCATCTCCGGCGGCGCCGCCGTCTGGACGTACGCGCCGCCGCCTCCGTTCACGCGCAACACCCCCGCCACCGCCGTCGCGAACGGCATTCGAACCATCACGCTCGGCGCCTCGAACGTCCCATCTCGCACCGCTGGGTGCGATTCCTCGCAGTACGCGAACGTCCGGCGCTCGGCGTCCGCGTCGGCGACCACGCGCGCGTCCACGGCGGCCGTCGCGTGCGCCTCCACCAGTCCATCCAACGACCAATCCTTCGCCTTCGTCCACGCCTCGGCCCCCCCGCGCAGCACGAGGGGTTCGCGCAAGTCTCGGAGCGCGCGTCGGAGCGCGTCCTCGCCCGCCGCACCGCGCGCGAGCACGTCGTCGGCGTAAGAAATCTCAGCCACGGGGCCCACTGCGCGCGGTCGATCTTCTTCCGCGAGCGTCGGCGGTGTGAGCGGCGTTCGACGGCCGGGCGCGAGTTTGAAGCCGAGCGCAACTTGCGCGCGAACGCGCGCGCCGTCCCACGCGTCCCGCGCGCGAACGCGCGCGTCGGCGAGCATTTGTGACGCCCGCAGCCTCGTCAGCGCACCGACGGGACGGGACACCGCGCCGCGCGACGCCGCGCGCGTCGAGGATGACCACCGACGGTCGACCGCCTCGAGTGGTCCAAAATCTCTTCAGGGATGCCGTCGATCGCGTCATCGAGACGGAGGTGTCGCCGAAGAAGGGGGAGGCGCGCGAGTACTCGTCGTTTTGGGAAGTGGCCAAGGCGATGCAAAAGCGCGCGTCTCGAGCGCGAGCGCGGGCGCGAGAGGCCACGCGCGGGCGCGTGGTGAACCCTCTTCCGGTGTTTTTCGATAAGGACGGGCGAACGGGGGCGTCGGCGGTTTGGTGGCGAGACGCGTTCGCTGTGTCCGCCGCGTTGGACGGCGACGGCGGGCGCGCCGAGTCGGCGGCGGAGGAAAGCGATCTCGGTCACGCCGCTCGAGCGACGCTCTTCTTCGCGCAGGACATGTCTCGCGAGTTACTGTATGATTTACGCGTCGCCACGCACTCGCTGAGCTTTTGGGAGGTGCTCAGAGACCGTCCGCGGGGACAGGCGCGGTTTTTGTTATTCAACACCGGGCCGAGAAATTTCACGAATTTGACGCGAGAGGGGGCGTATCGGTTTTGGTGTCACGCGCGCGCGTCGCTCACGGGTAAGGATGCGAAATTTGCGTTACCGAGCGCGAGCGCGCGAGTCATCATCGACGGACGTGTGCGCGCGCTCGGTGAGTTACAAACGGCGTTGGCGAGCGTCGTCGGGCGCGTGCACCATCACGCCGATAGAATCGCCAACGCGTCATTGGCGGGCGCGCGGTCGATCGAGGAGACGCGACAGACCATCATGGACGCGGCGGACGGACTGTTGGAGTGTTTGGATGAGGTGCGAGAGTACGCGACGAAATCGAGCGAGACTGTGGGGCACTTGGAGCGAGTGACGAGCGCGTCGACGATGACAGCTACGGAGAGCCCGAAATTGTTGAAATCGCTCAGTCGATTGTCGAGGAGCTCGCGCGCGAGAGACGCGATGCCGGATTTACCAGAACCGACGCCGAGATCGAGGCGATCGAGCGAGGATTTAGATCACTCTCCGGACCCGGTACCTCGACCGCAAAGTCGTCTGCAACGATTGGCGAGCATGGATTTGAGTCAACACGCCGACGCCGCCGTCGCGCATCGGTTTCGGCAACCGCTCGTCGTCGACGGGAAGCCGTTGCCGTTGCCACGAGTGAACGACACGCTATGGCAAGCATTGAATAGGGTGGAGGAAGAGTGGTTGAACGTGCGCGACGCGTCGCACGACGCGTTGGATAGACATGCGAAACCATCGAAACACGTGCGGAGATGGTTGGCGTACACCATCGGCGGCGTCTCGCTTGCCGTCGCCGCCGCCGTGACGATTCGACACAGTCGACTGTGTGGAAGCGAGGATTTAGAAAACGCCATCCGTGCCTCGCACGCCGCCATCCTCACATTTCTCCGCACGCGTCTGTTCGATCCAGTCAAAGAATTGCGAGACGAGCTCAAAGCCGCCTTTGTCTCCGACCGTCCCGACGACGCCATCGAGCGTCTCGAGGAGAGCAAATCCTCCCTTGACCGCATGCTCGGCGAGTACACCCGTCAGGCGTCTCGTCCCGGGTACTCGGACTCCCTCTATCGCGCCTACAAAGCCGTCGGTGGCGGCAGTAAGGGCGAGGGCGAGGAACGCGTCGTCGTCGTCCCCGACGCCACGCGTCTCGTCACCGCGCGCGTCGAAGAGGAATTAAAATCTCCCCTCACCAACATGCTCGCCGGTGATCTCATGCAACTCTTACTCCTCCAGACGCAGGTGATGAAAGTAGAGATGGAGAGCGCGTTGATGCAGATGGATCAACTCATGCGCGCGAATCGGTTAAATTTTTCCCTCATGGCGTGTTTCCCCGCGGCGCTGTTCGCCTACTTCTCCGCCCTCACCCTCAAGGCATCACTCTCGCTCTCCGTCTATCGCCGACGCGCCAAGCGTCGAGAGGAGATGCGCATGCTCTTACACGAGGCTGAACGCGCGTTGACAAACTTAAAAATCGCCGAGCGGCGAAGCGTGCAACAGGGCATGCTCATCTACGCCCTCGACGCCCTCTACGCCGCCGTGCAGAGACATCAACACTTATTCACGCGCGACGAGTGGCGAAGCGTTCGCATCGACGTGTTAGAACTCGCCGATCCACGGGTACCGATCGATAATAAATTGGTCACCGTGACGCGCTTGGCGAGAACCAAGGCGCTCGTGCCGGAGCCGCACCGCGTCGCCGGGCGACACCTCTAGGCCAAGAAACGCACCGTAGTCGTTGGAAACAACTCGTTTCGATCTCCCACGCGATCGCCCGCTCGCGTCGCTCTCTCGCGCGGTGCTCGGCGCGCGTCCCGGCGACCGTTTCCGTTGGACCGTTTCCACGACGATTCATGGCCCCGACGCGTCACTGCGCGAGGCGCGCGCGATCGGACTCGAAGAGGAGCGAACGCGGAGAGAAACGGTGTCATGTTGCGGTTTGTCGCGCGCGCGACGGCGCGACGCGCGTCCGTGACGACGACGGCGTCATCGACGACGACGATGGAATCCAGAGCCTCGACGACGAGCCGATGGATCGCGACGACGGCGACGCGTGAGATGGACGGCGTCCGCGCGAGCGGTGGTGGAGGCGGGAAAATGATGTTCGGCGTCGTCGCGTGTGGATTGGTGGGCGGCGCGTACGCGTTCGATGCGTCGTACGGACCGATGAGTCGACCGGATGAGGATTGGGAACATTGGTTTCTCCATCGAAAGATGTATTATTCGAGGGAACTTAATAAGCTGAAGTCGTACGCCACGAGTGGGTTCTCGAAGGAGTATAAACAGGATGTGTTTTTTAGTTACGAGCGACGATTGCGAACGTTTTCGCCGCCGGAAAAGGTGTTTGATTACTTTGCGAGTCAGAGGCTGAACGGGACGACGTACATGACGCTGAGCGACTTGGTGCGCGCGCTCTTGCCCTTGCATCCCGCGGTCGGGAGCGAAGAGACGCGGGCCGGGAAGCTGGCGGGGGAGATCGCGGGTGGAATCTCGAGTGCGAGCGTGGTGACGTCTGAGGTGATGCAGAGTAAGCTGTTTGAACTCTTCGATGTGGATAAAAACGGCTTGTACGATTTTTCCGAATATCTCTTCTTCTCCACGCTCGTGGGCATCGATCGACAGCGCGCCACGGCGACGTTTCACAAGTACGACGAGGATGGAAGTGGATCGCTGGATGAAGGCGAATTCAGGGCGATGATGAAGGATATGCGTACGCAGACGAGGCGCGCGAGCGGCGTGCGCACGGGTCTCGACACGGGTTCGACCAACCTCGACGACATCGGCGCCGGTTTGCTCGATTATTTGTTCGGACCGAAACGCAACAAGCGCCTGAAACTCAAACAATTCCACCAATTTCTACAAAATTTACGTTGGGAGATGGACAATCTAGAATTTAGGCACTACGACTGCAAGAAAAACGGTTGGATCACGCCTCGAGATTTCGGCTACGCCCTCGTCGCCGGATCCAAGGTGGACCAACTCCCGACGTTTTTACACCGAGTCAAGGAGCTCCCCGGGCTCGAGGGCAAGCGTCAGATCAGTCGCGCCGAGTTCTTAGCCTTCGCTCGCATCGCCAAGCACGGCGACGGCAAGTTTCAAATGCACATGAAGGAGGTTTCCGACTCGGGCGCGCCAATCACGCGCAAGCGGTTTAAAAAAATGGCCAAGCGCTGCGCCGGCATCAAACTCAGCGACGAGGTCGTGAACATCGTCTTCCACGTCTTCGACGTCGACAGCGACGATACATTATCCTACGACGAGTTCTTCAACGCCCTCATCACGTGGAAGTAGCGGCGCTCTCTCGCGCGCGTTTGTATTCCCACGTCCCGACGCCGCGCGCTTTTTGTCCCCTCCTCATTCCTCGACGCGCTCCTCGCGTCATGAAACGCGACCGTCGCGCGCGCGTCTCGTTCGAAGACCCCGACGATGAGAACGACGAGGACGACGTCGTTCGACACGCTCCCGGGTCCACGGCGGCGCTCGTCGCCGACGTGCTCGCCGCCGAGGGCGCGCACAAAAAGCGGGACGAGTCCAAAGCCGACGAAAACGCCGCGCGCGCCACCGTCTTACCGAGCGGAAGAGACTCGGACGATGAGGAGGACGAGGATGCGCGTGATCGCACCGTTCCCCGCGCGAATGATGCGGATGAACTGGCGAGACGCGCGGTCGGGGCGGCCGAGACGAGGGCGCTGTTGCGGTCGGAGATGGCGGCGGGCGTGCGCGCGCGCGACGACGTCGAGACGAGAGCGAGCGTGGAGGACGCCGAGGAGGGACGAGAGGCGACGGGGAAGGAGAATGATGGATTCATGGCGTTTAATCTGGACGAGGAGCGGCGAGATGGGTACTTTGACGACGATGGGAATTACGTGGAGTACGCCGAGGAGAAGGACGAAGCCGACTTGTGGTTGGACGAGGACGCCAAAGTGGACGAGAGATTCGCGAGCGGGGCGATCAGGCGAAGCACGGTGGCGTTGGAGGAAGAGGAAGACGCAAAGGCGATGAGCGAGGGCGAGGTGGCGGTGATGCAGCGCGAGATTGCAGGATACTTGAATCCGGGAGAGACGGTGTTGGGCGCGTTGAAGCGTTTGGGCGGCGGCGCCAAGCCCGGAGGCGGACGCGCGGGGAAAAATAAAGGGAAACCGACGAAAACGATGAGCGAGGAGGAGAAACGAGCGTTCGATAAATTGACTGAACTCTCGAGCGCGTTGATGGGGCAGGGTGAGTACGAGGTGTACACGTTTCGTAAGGAGGCGTTTGAGCGCGCGGCTCGACTCTACGCGCCGACGCCCTCCGTCGTCGAGGACGCGAACGACGGTCAAGACATGTTCGCGGACACGGACGACGAGGCGGAGGAGCCGGCACCGGCGGCGAAGAAAGTAAAGACGACAAGGGCACCGAAACGGGACGAAGCGCCGACGAAGTCGACAGCGTTGGACTTTTCCGCCATGAGCATCAAGGCGCTCAAGGCGTACATCGTCGCGCACGGAGGCGCCGTCGACGGTCACATCGCCGAGAAGAGCGAATTAGTATCGCTCGCGCGATCGCGTCCACGCGTCATCGTCCCAGAGGGATACGTCTGGAGCGTTGAGCGTTCGATGTACTACTCCGAGGCGAGTGACTTGTGCTACGAACCCGCGAAGAATTTGTTTACGGACGGAGCAGATGCGTGGTGGACGTACGACGAACAGCGCGGATTCGTGGAGTGGCGCGGCTAGTAGAAGAATTGCATTAAAAAACAAATAAACAAACGACGATCGATCGTTGACATCAAGACTCGAAGATTCGTCGAGACGCGTCAAACGTTGCCCCCACGCTTCGATACAAGGCGGAGTTTTCCTCATCCTTCGCCTTTTGTTCCTCCGTCGGCCGTTCGGGATCTGCCGTCTCGTACGCCTGCGCGTTCAGAATGTACAGCGTCCCGTCCACGATGGACACTGACGTGTACACACGCTTATTCCCATACGTCGTGATCAAACGATACTCGTAATCATAAAAAACCACTCCAGATTTCTCCCCTCGCCGCCTCGTCGAGCGCGTCACCGTCACCCCGCCCGGAACCGTGCTCTCCTTCGCCGCCTCCGCCCGCGCCAGCCGCTCACCGATCTCCTCCAACGATCCAAACTTATCCAACGAATCAATCGTCACGGGCGTCACCGTAACGCCGATGTTACTGTACTTTTCATCCGGATTTTTAAATAAAACCTCCGCGCCCGGTTTGCTCGCGACGACCCACGACGCCGGGTAGCCCACCTCGAACGCCTTTCTTTCGTCCGCGTACCTCTCGAGCGACGGCGCGGGAGAGGACGAGGACGCGCTCGACGACGCCGTTCTCGTCGTCACCACCGCCGCCGTCGTCGCGAGCGCGACGAGCGTCGCGCGTCGAGACTCGCGAACGGGTCGGCCGCGTTCGAGGTGCGCGGGGACGACGACGACGTTCCCGTCGTCTCGCGACGCGGACGCGCGCGCGACGCGGGTCGACGCGGTCGCGCGCGCGCGCGACGTCGGCGTCGTCGTCGCGCGCGAGACGGGCGTCGGCGTCGACGTCGACGTCATCGAATGAATGAATGAATGAATGAATGAAGGCGCGCGATGTGACGCCAGAGCGCGTCGTGTCGTGCGTCATGTCCGACGTGGACGCCGGTGGTGACGCGGACGCGGGCGGGGAGTACATCAATCCCGCCCCGGTCGTGCGCGCGAAGCGCATCGCGCGCGCGAACACGTCGCGCGCGCTTCAAGAGGCGCGCGAAACCGCTCGGGACGCCATCGACGCCGAAGAAATCTTTGACCACGTGCGGGATATCAACGATCCCGAGCACCCGTACTCGCTCGAGCGACTTAACGTCGTGCGAGAGGAAGACGTTATCGTCGATGACGCGGGGTGTCGAGTCAAGGTGTCGTTCACGCCGACGGTGCCGCACTGTTCCATGGCGACGCTCATCGGGTTGAGCATTCGCGTGAAGCTCGCGAGGACGCTTCCGAAGAGGTTCAAGGTGGACGTCGTCATCGCTCCGGGGACGCACTCGAGCGAGAGGGCGGTGAATAAGCAGTTGAACGATAAGGAACGCGTGGCGGCGGCGTTGGAGAATGTCAATCTGCTGGAAAAGGTCGATTTGTGTCTGAGCGGGAAGACGGCGGTGTGACGACCGACGACCGAAAGAGAAAAGAGGAAAAATTCTTTGTTTGTACTGTACGTTTGTTTTTGTCAATAGCTAGATGGATGCACTAATATAGTCGTGAATGATCGCGTTCGCGCGCGCGCGCTCACCCGACGTTGAGACGGAAGACGTCGTTGAAGATGAAGTAACTTCCCGGCGCGAGTCCCGCCGCCTCGGTGGGCATGAGCTGAAACGTCTGCGAAAACTTTTGCGCGTGCTGTTCACCATCGATGAGCAGATTCCCACACACCATCACGATCACACCACCGTTCGGCGACGGTTGCGTGTCCAGCGTCACGACCTGGTGTTTCACCTGTTGAAACGGAAGCGCGCGGAGCTTTTCGACGATCGCCGCGCTTCCCTTGTACTGTCCGGGTCTCGCGTCGCTGTGTTCAAAGTTTAACATCGAGTACGACTCGTTATACAGCGGACCGAGCTGGGAACGATCGGCGTCGAAGGTGTTGTAGTAGTGTTCCGCGAACGCCTGTTCGATGACGTCCGTCGTCAGTCGTCGAGTCGATCGATCGATCGAATCAATCGAATCAATCGGTTACAGTGCGCGCGCAATCGTCGACGCGGAGACGCGCGCACCTTGCCCACTTGGTCGAAATTCGCGCATATGTTTTGCATCGGGTTCGCCATCGCGATCGATCGGTTCGTCTCGCGCGGATGAGGTCGCGCGTGCGTCTGACGAACGTGTCGGCTCGATCGCGCAGCTTTTCGGCGTCGCCGTCTCGCGGAGAGGCGAGAGGCGAGAGGCGAGAGCGACGCCTCGCCCGGGTGATGACTGGAGAGGCTAATGTAGTTACATCTAATCTAAAATACGGCGTAGGAGCACGCGGTGCCGTTGGCGTAGGTGAAGGAAGAGTCGAGGAGACGCTGGGCGGCGGAGCCGACGAGCGAAAAGGCGACCGAGTAGACGCGGAGCGGATACAGGGAAGGCACGACGCAGTCGGCGTGGGTGGAGTTGTACACGGTGGCACTGACGTACACGTTGCCGAAGATACAGCGCGCGCTGCCAGATTCGTAGGTGAAAGATGTGCCGTTGATGGCGAAGACGGCGCCGCCTCGCGCGTTGCCAGCCGTCGGAGAGACGGCGGTGACGGTGGGCGCGGCCTTAGCACGCACGCCGAAGGTGTTCGCGACGGCGGCGATCGTCTTATTGGTCGGTGATGCGGATAATTCGATGGGTTCCGACCCGGTCAAGTCCTCGTCGCGACCGATGAATAGATTGAACTCATTCTTATCGCCGTCGAGGTAACTCGCCAGCGTCTCGCACTTGACCAAGGCTGAGGAAACGTACGTGGCTTTGAACATCTTGGTCGAGTACGTGAATCCGCAGTGCAGCGGAGGGCCGTTCGGCGAGATGTAGATGTCGGTTCCGGAGATGTCCACGATGGAACCGCCGTCGACGGTCAGAAATCTCGGGTACACCGTCTTCGAGCGTACCGGTTCGAGAATCTCCAACTGGTGTTCAAACGCGGGAACCGCGGACGTGCTGTTCAAAGAAATGGTGACGAATCCGGGGGATAGCACTCGAGGTATCTCGCACCCGTCGCTCGTGGTGAACGACGTCGGGTCTATTGATAGACCGTAGTAGCATAGCGTCGGAATGGGTTGAACGTTCGAAATGTACCCTTGAGCAACCGCTTGCACGCCGCCAGCAGAGGCGGATGGAAACCACGTGGTGACCAAACGCGTCAGCGACGTGGCGGCCGTTCGCGTTTGAGGTGTAAACCACAGGGGTATCAACGTTCTCGGTGCGCCTGAGTATAAACTGTTCGCCGAGACGTGTACGGAAGACCATACTTTTGACTCCGAGATGGGCGCTTCGCACACGACGAGCGCAGATGAAATTATCGTCGCAACCCGAGTGGTGATGACGCCCGCGTCCGACGTAAACGTGCAATTCGGATCCCCGTAGGCGCCGTGACCAAACCCTTGACCGGTTCCGACCCAACCGCTGCCCGGAGAGGAGATGAGCGCGTGCGTGGTGCTGATCCATTTGAGAGGTTCCCAAAACTGGGGAGACTGTTCTCTGCCGATGACAGCGAGCGTTTGGATTGTCTCCGGAGTTCCTGGTAGGGTTACGATGGAGTCGACGTACGTGTCCGCAATCGTATCCGAGGAAACACTACCGAGCAGTAACGAGCCTTCGCCGTTTGGTCCGACGAGTCGGACGTCGAGAGTGCTTCCGCGAGCTAAGGATGTTGAAAGACAGCTCAAATCGCCATACGGCTTCTCCCTCGCGGCTACGCGCACCGTGCCAAATAAGCACTGCCAATCATAGAATTCGTTGCGTTGCTTTGTCAACGAACCTGTCGCGCCGAAAAGACTGATTTCTACACCACCATCCGTCATCACACTTATTCCACTGTTGTCTTTGTAGGCTGTGGGAGTGATGCTCGCGTCGAAATCATCAACGAAGGAGTAATCGCCGTATCCTATCACTGGATACGTGGGATCACCTGCACGTAAACTTGTCGAGACTGCGCTGCTGGAAGATGGACTTTCACACATCGCGACAGCCGACGAAATCGCGACTCCACTTGACGTGACTGAACCAAACACGCATGACAAAGCCGTGGGGCCGCTGTTCGCGAAGAACGTGGAGTCCGCATCATACTTCTCCCAATTGGACGACGATGCCCCTGCTCTCAAAAAGTTTCCAGAAACGGTGACGATGGTTCCTCCAGAAACGGTGCCTTCAGCTGGCGCGACAGAAGTGATGTATGGAGATGCGGTCAACAGGAGCGTCAGGTTGGTGTTACTCGTCATGAGGTTGCCGGCATTGTAGAACTCGACGATTGTGAAACCGGCGTACTTCGTCGAGGGTGATAAACACGAGACGGCGTTGATCTTTGTACCTTTTACCGTGCTATCACTGCCCGAAAGCACTGAACGAGCGTCCGCCGACGCGACCGTTGTCGCTGCTGTAAACTTATCACCCCATCGACACTTCTGATTCGATGTTTGAGTACCCAACGTAGCGAGTGATGACATATCGACACCGTCTACTGTCACATTAGTACCACCGTCGATGTATGCTCTCGGAGGTGAGATACCTCTGATGGTGGCTCGAAATGCAACACCAAAAGTGCCCGGCGAATCGAGCTTTGTTGTAACGGTACCTGCAGTTGAGTCAAATGCCGCACCATACACAGACTTTACTTTCACTCCTTGCTTGAAAAGCACAAGATTATCATTGCCTTCTTGCGAAGTTGAAGAGGACTCATCATATTTGAGCAACAGCTTTACCGACACGCCAAATTGATAAGCGTCGGGGGTGAGCACCATCGTGTATGGGGTGACGCCATACGCGTTGATGTTGTTGGTATACCACAATGAATTCAGGGCTGATGTAGTCAACGTGCTCTTTAAGAACGTAGATGTTATGCTTCCTAGCTTTGGAACAGATCCTTCTTCGAATGTCACACTGGACACGTCATCATCACCCAAAAGTATTCCACCCGCGTAGCCAACCACATTAGTTGTGATATAACGTGATGAAGACGGCGGAAACGACACGACGACGCGCTCTTGTTGAGCGGTGGCGAACCCATGTTGATCGTAACGAAGTGAAGAGTCAGTTCCGACCCACGTGTTCAGAGAAACAAATCCACTGGATTGAAGTTGCTGCACGTCCACTGACACGTCGCCGAATGAATCAAACTCGTACACACCGGGTACCAGAGTAACATCTACGACCACTTGATCAGTTGCATTATCCAACGAAATACCGTCAACTTTTTGGGAGGCTTCGTTAATACCCGGTGCTGTGATGGAACCGTAGTCATACCACGACTCTGATGCAGAACTTGCATTTATGATAACACGCATGTTCGCCCCAAACGAGCACGCGTTCACTTCATCAGATTCCGACGCATATTGATTGTACGTTGGATAAGACGCGTCGATACACCCTGGCCCTGTGATGCGAGCACTCTTTGATCCCTGGTCACTAGCCTCTGAAGATGAGTAGCTCCAATAGCTTATCTCCGTTGCTCCCAACCCAGACTGTCCAGATACAGTACTGAGAGAAGCATTCAGAGCTCCGTAGAAATGTGCGATATACGTACCACCCGGATAGGCCGTGAACTCGTGGTACACATCTTCCGTGTAATCTGCCTCACCACTCCCGGTTGGAAACGAGTCTGAGACGTAAAACCCAGGTCCTTCAAACTCATACACGGCGTGCTCGACCACGCCCCAGACACTCACGTTGAAATGCACTTTTACACCACTCACGCATGAACCATCATCGCTCGTGGCAAAAGGGTTGTAATTTGGTGCAGATTTATCCGTACATCCGGGACCGCGGATCCGAAAGGTTCTTGCCATGCTGTCCGTGACTGATGATCCAGTGTATCCAAAGTATAAATGGTTTGTTGAATCCTTTACCATCGCCTGCATCGATCCCTCAAACTTTACGAAGTAATCTACAGATGGGTGTGCACACATTGTAATCTCGTGTTCTTCACCAAAGTACGTGAGTTCACCCGAGAAGTGGGTGGTTTCATTGTACGGGGGCCCATTAATGGAGTACCGCCCGTAATTCAATAACACCAGATCATGACTTTCCACCGTTCGCTCGACATCTGCCACCGATTGTATCGTAAAAGTGACGTCAACCGGTGATTCTATATGTACTTTTCTCATGGCGTGGTTGCTCTTATCCGCAACCACGTAAGATGAATCAGTCACGTATGATATTGATACCGGCGTGTTCAGGAGAGCGCTGCTTCCGTAAGTGCTATCTAAGAAGCCAGATTTTCCGTTATAGCTACCACCGACGCTAACCACCGTCGCAGCGTTCGAAGCCGTGGAGTCTGACAAAACAATTTTCCTCAACCGATGCGTTCCACGATCGGATACTATCAATACACCACTACTGAGGCCAGTGTCGTAATTGTATGCGATCCCAGCAGGGTAGTTGAAGCGTGCCGGTGTGGCCAACTCACCATCCGAGTCCAACACAGTAGCGCTCGATGATATCGTACCGTCACCGAGGACCGTCGTCACTGCCCCCGTCGATAGCACAAACTTTCGTATCGCATGATTTCCGGTGTCAGCGATGTACAATGTACGATTCGCGGCGTCCAACGTCAAGCCTTCCGGCGCCGAAAATCGCGCGCTACTGGCGGTCGCACTATCCACCATTCCCGCCGTGGTTTGGCTACCAGCGACGCTAGTCGCGCTCACTGCGTTGTACGACAACTTTGAAAGGTGATGGGTTGAATTGCTAAGGAAATAAATCGCTCCATCACTCTCGTCCAATACGAGTGCCATCGGCGGCGTCGACAAACCGGAAATCACTGTGCTCACCGTCTTGCCGGATACTTTTCTAATCGCATTGTTACCCGCGTCTGCTACCAACACATCACCCCGGGAGAAATACGCGCTGGTTTGAGAGACGAGCACGACGCCCTGTGGTGAACTAAACAACGGCTCTGTGGGATTGCTACTCGAACCGCACGCCGCCTCAGACGCCTGTCCATCTCTCAATCCCGACGATCCCTCGGACGACCCTGCCAAGTGCACCATCTCGTTTTTCGACAGCGTTAGCGTCTTTATCGCGTGATTTCCCGAGTCCGACAAGTAACACAGCGTTGAGTTGCACGACACGCTCGACGGTGAGTTGAGCAGACTCTTTTCAAACCGTCCATCGCGGTTTCCCGCCACGCCCGCGCCGACGATGTTGCCGATCACGGCGTTATCGTGGCAGTCAACCACGGCAAATGACGCGTCGGTGCGCGCGAAGAGCGCCGAGAGGACGACGACGACGAGGCGCCACGCGATGGGACGACTACTTCGAAATGGCCGCGCCATGTTTCACGAGCGGTTACGTCTCACTACGTCGACCTGAGCGCGCCTTCGTGCGCTAGAGTCATCGCGCGACGCGAATGTTTCATCGAGACGCTTTCCACGCGTTTCGGTGGCGCTCCGAGGACGGATCGAGACTCGGTCGGTGGTCTCGGTCTCGTCCGTCAGAGCCAACGAGTGAGGAATGCGCGATGGCCGCTGCGGGAGAGAACCGACGACGCGCGAGGACCGACGCGAAGACGCGATGACGACGCTCGAAACGATGATGAATGATGTGTATTTGGTACTCAGATGATAGTATACTGACAACGGTGAGTGCGTTGAATGGAGAAAATCAAAGACGCCGCGTTACTCTTTCCGCCCGTCACCGACGCGTTCGAGTCTCTCGCATCCCACGCCCTCGGCTCATATCTAGATTATCAATGACTCCAATTAGCTTTCAATAATACTCTCAGCTGTTGTTGATCTCCTTAAGCGCGTGCGCTTGCTCGATACCCATGGCCTGTAAAATCGTGATGACGAGCTCCTTGCCGTCGTCGAAGCCGGCGCGAATTTCGTCGGATAACTTTTCCACATCGTCGTGACCACTCGGAAGCTTCAAATCTTCGCGAGTGTCACCCTTGTCGTCCATGAGGGACATGTGATCGTCTTCATCGATGTCCAACAACGTGTATTCCGCGCGCGAGACAACCGGCACTTCGAGGTTGTGCGACGACGGCACGAGTTCCTCCATCTTCTTGTTGGTGAAAATGTCGAGCGCGGTGAAGTGGCACTTGGCGTGACCGTGCTTACCGGTCTTGGACGTCGTGACTTCGATCACCTTGGTCGGGCGACCCTTGATGACCTGCGAACATCGACAGAAAACGTGCGCTCAACCGTCAGTCTCCGAGCTCCGATCCCGATATCTCCAGGGTTTCCCCGCGCGGTCCGCCGCCGCGCGCGCGACCGTCTCCACGCGCGCGCGATCGCGTTCGACGCGTGACCGCGACGCCGCGCGAACGAACGAAAATTGTCCCATCGTTCCATCGCGCGCGCGCGTCTCCTCGCGCGTCGCGCGCGTCTCGCCCGAACACGAATCCACCCTCCGCGCTCGCCGTCGCATCGCGCGCGGGGCGCCGTGAACGCACCATGAAACCACCCTTGCGCACCGAACCGGCCTGCATGGGCACCGTGTGGGAGGCGCCGGCGTCGGCGGATTCAAAGGTTTCGACTTCGTGTTCGCTGTCGGACATGATTCGCACGCGTGAGATGTGGCGACGCCATCGCGCGAGGGCGCGTCGTCGTCGATTCGGCTCGGCGGGCGCGCGGGGGGATGGTCCATCTCGTAGTGTGCTGGTTTTGAAAGCCGTGTGGGATGCAGAGAAAAGGGGGTGGGTGATAAACGAAAAACGCCGCGTGTGCTTTCGAATGATGATCGGTGGGGAGTGATGGGTACACACACACCCAAAGACGAGTCGTGAATCACCCCATTGTACGAGGTACACGCACGACCTCGACGCACCGTTCGACCGACGACCGACGACGCGGCAATGCGCCGCGCCGCGACCGCGACGATCGCGCGCGCGGCGACGATCCCTCGCGCGCGCGCGGCGACGATCCCTCGCGCGCGCGCGGCGACCATGTCCGCGTCGTCGTCGACGGCGTCGTGGTGTCGATACGAGGGGCGATTTCTGTCCTCGAGCGAGGCGCGCGCGTTGGACGAGGACCTCATCGCCGGTATCGGATGCGAGGCGTCGTCGCTCGAATCACTGATGCGCACGGCGGGGAAGAACGCGGCGACGGCGACGTTAGCGCGCGCGGTCGGACACGACGCGTTCGTCGTGCTGTGTGGTCCCGGGAACAACGGCGGCGACGGGTTGGTTTTGGCTCGAGAGGTGGCGACGAGACGAGAGAGGTCCGAGGTGAAGGTGTGGTATCCGAAGGGACCCGGGAAGAGCGAACTGTACGCGAAACTCGTGGATGAGTGTCGAGAGACGCGCGGGGTGACGTTCGTGGACGAGGAGGAGGTGTTGAAAATGATGGACGCGCACGCGCCGAACGCCGCGGAGGTGAAGGCGACGTGCTTCGTGGACGCGATGTTTGGATTTTCGTTTCGAGGGGACGTGCGAGCGCCGTTCGTGGAGGTGATGAAAAAGCTGATAGCGCTGACGAACGCTGAACGCGATGAGCGCGCGTTGTTCACGGTGAGTCTGGACATTCCGTCGGGATGGAACGTCGACGGCGCGCCGAGCGGAGACGAGGTGTTTGTGCCAAACTTGTTGATTTCACTCACGGCGCCAAAGTGCTGCGCCACCTTTGACGATCCCGCGCTCGGCGAGCCGACGCCTCGAATGAAGAGTTTGGCGCAGACGCACGTCGTCGCCGGGACGTTTTTGACGGAGGAGATGTGCGAAAAATACGGTTTACTCGCCGTTCCGCTCCGACGCGACTCGGTCGAGGAATACGCGCCTTTAGATTTGTCGCGAAAAGCATAGGACCTAGTTTGTTGTTGTTTTACACAAATTGCGACGCGTTCGTATACACGGCGAAAGAACTGACCATGCGATCGAGCACAGCCTTCTCCGAACGCCACTTGCTCGCCGGCGCGGTGACGACGAAGGCGAACAGTCTCCCCGTGTTATCAATTGTGATTTTCACGGTATACTTACGATCGGCGTCCACGTCGAACACGGCGTAATCCTTATCATTCTCCGTGATCCTCGAGCTCTTCACCCGTCCATTCGAGATGGAATCTTGCATCTCGCTCAGCGCACCGGCGACCGCTTGCAACGACGAATCTGTCAGAGCGAACGACGCGCCGTCTTGACCCGCGCGGTTGAGCGTCAAACAATACGCCTTCACCTCCCCTCTCGAACCTTTTTTCACCCATCGAGAGTCTTGCCCACCGCTTCCTTTCTCCACCTTGGACGTCGCTTCCTCCACCCACGAGCTCGCGACGTCGTACGAGTACTTGGCCAAGGATTTTTTCGTCCCGCCCAACCCGCCGTACGTCGCCGGAGGATCCGCCGCGCCGTAAAACGTGTCCCAGGTGACCTCCGTCGCGTCTTCGCCGCCACCGCCGCCGCTCGCCGAGCCGTACGCGGCGTCGCTCGGGCGCGGTTCGACGAGCGCGACGGCGCCGAGAACGGCGAGCGTGGACGCGCTCAGGGAGAGCGCTCGTCGAGATACGACGGGGACGTCACGATGATGATCGGCGTTCGACGCGCGCGTCGTCACGGCGCACGCGCGCGAACGAGACGAGACGCTCGGACGCGCGCTTGAGACGCGCGTCGCGGTCGGGATGGAGGAGAGGGCGAACATGTCGGCGCGAGTCGACCGTCGGACTGTGACGCGGGGCGGACGCTGAGTCGGCGGTTTGGGTACGCGCGTCTGCTACTGTTTTACTACCGCGAGCGAGGATGAGATCTACGCCGTGGCGTCGCTGTTGTTGAAAGCTTCGAGGGTGTGGTTGGCCACGAAGGCGGGTATGCACTCCAGACGATCGATGAAGGTTTCCGCCGAGCGTTTCACCTCGGGCGTATCGACGAAGGTGGTTGGTTTCAGCGTCACGGTGGAAGCCTTTTCGTCGTACTTGAAGGCGAACGTGTCGGTGGGCTTGACAGCGAAATCAGAGAGGAGTGAAAACGTCGCGCCACCGTCTTGACCTTCGGTCATCTCGATCTTGTAACCGAAGATTTTGTGACACGCCTCTCGGAAGGCGGAGATTTGACGCTTGAAGACAGTCATCAAACGTTGCTCGCGTTTCTGTAAATCTTCCACTTTCCGCTTCAAGATGGTCATGTCTGCCTCGTTCGCGGACGTTCCAGAGCCATCTTTGAGCCTCGATAACGCCTCGCGCAATCCATTGGCTTCGCTTCGCAGTGATTCCAACTCTTTTTCCATGTGGCTTCGCCTCGCCGCAGCGACTGGATTCGATTTGAAATGAAGCACTTTCGTCGCCTGCGGATCTGGAACCGCGCTCGCGGCGGCGCGTTTCAATCGTTGCACGAGTTCATCGCGTTCGCGTTCCAGAACTTGCACGCGAGTGTCCGTTTCCGGGGTTTCCTCGCGCTTCGTCGCAGCCTCTTGCGCCGCCTGTTCGGCAGCTTGCGCTCGCGTTTTCGTCTCATTCAACTCTTTCTCGAGCGCGGAGACCTTACTAGTCGCCGCATCCTTCGCCTTTTCGAGCGAAGATATCTTCTTCGTCGCCGCATCCTTCGCCTTTTCGAGATCTTTGCAACGACGTTCCAATTCGACCTTTTCTTTGTTCGAATTTTTCGCCGCCGCGACGTTCGCCTCGTCTTCGTAAGACTTGACGAGGCGTTGCAAGCTTTCCATCTCGTTCTTCATCAGCGATTTTTGGCGCTCGGCTTTCGCGAGCGCACCGGTCGCTTCCGAAGCCCTCGTTTCGGCGCTTTGACACTTTTCTTCAGCCTCGGACGCTCGTCGAGCCGCGGTGGTTTCGTTCATCTGAGCCTCAGCGAGATCGGACATCATCTTTCCTTTGTCGCCGGCTTGCGCGGTGAGACGACTCTCGAGCGTGATGACACGCTGCACGAGATCAGAGGGGAGTTTGACGTCACCGGTCACGCGCTCGATGACTGAAGCCCAATCGTTTTCGAGATACTCGAGTTTGGACAGTCTCGTCTGCAAAGAAGACGTCTCGATGACACTCGCCTCGGCGCGAAGCGCTCGCGCCTCGGCGGCCATGGCCCGCTCCTCACACGTCGCCGCAAACTCGGATTTCCGCCGCAGCGTCTTAACCTCGGCCGCTTCTTTCGTCGCGATGCGAAGTTCTTCTTGTAAGACTTTATTGGTGGCGCGCAACTCTTCAATCTCGGGAGTCGTCTGCGTCGGCGACATTGACGTCGCCGCGTCGAGCTCCTTACGCATTTCAATCATAGAGGCTTCGGCGACGGCCACCAGCCCCTCGCACGAGCGCACCGCCTCTTCGCTCTGTTCGACACGTTCCGTGGCTTCGTCGCGTTCCGCTTCGGTGCGCTGCAGACTAGTCTTCAGACTCATGTTTTCTCGCTTGAGATTTGAAATTTCGTCCAGGTGCTCGGCGACGGCGTACTCCAACTCTGCAGTCTTCTCCGATAAATCCAATATCTCCGCCGCTTCCTCCGCGGAATCGTTTGCGCGTTCCCGATCGATGCTAGCTTCTAACTTGACGCGCTCTTCCTTCTCCTGAGCCAACTCCAGCGCGAGAGTTTTCGCTCGAGACTCGGCATCGCACGCGCGCTCGACTTCTCGTTCCAGCGCCAACATGTTCGCCTGCCGCTCTTCCGCGAGCTCATCTCGCATCGCGTTCTTGCTCTTCTCGTGCTCTGACTTTAACTCTCGCAAAGTTTCCACCTCAGCCTTCACCGCCGCGTGTAAAGATTCCGCATTCGCCGTCTTTTGTCTCAATTCGATCGTCTCGCGTTCGAGTTCAATCAACTTTTCGCCGCGTCTCTCAAACTCCGCGACGAGCTCTGATTTCACCATGTTCGTCATCTCGTACGCGTTCACCGTCGAACCACCGTGCACAACCTCCAGAGGCTCTTCGTCTTCATCTGCACCGCTCGCGTCGCGCCCACGCATCGTGTTTCGACGTCCTCGCGTCGCCGGCGTCGGCGCCGTAGCGTTGGATTCTCTCCTCTTTCCTCGCGTTAATCTCGCCGCGCTCGACTGTACGACCTCGTCCAGGGCCGGAGACCGCGGACGCTTCCCTCCCCGACGTCCTCGCGTCGCCATCGTCGCCGGCGTCGGCGCGTCGACGAGCGGTTCGGTCGTCGCGAGCGACGTCATCTCGGCATCCGAGGCAGCCGCGCTCAGGCGCGCGCTTCTTCGCGTCGACGACATGGCGCGCGCGCGAGGGAACGAACGAGCGCGCGAGGTAGAGATGGATCGAACGTATTATTCGAGTCGCGTTCACCTCTCGTCCGCGCGCGCGCGACGTCGTGTGCGGTGAGATTGAGCGATTCGATTGAATACGCGCGCGCTCAACCGCGCGCCCGGGACCAAGATTGTCACCCGCGCGCGATTTCCGGGGACGCGTCGACGCAGAAATTTTTCGAATGATACGTGTATGTATTGATAGCTCCCTCAATCACCCTATGCGTTCCCCGTCTACTCTATTTCCCCGCCGCAGTCAAAAGCGTGCTCGCCGTGGCGGAGTCGTACTTGAAGGTCGGTTCAAGCTTCTTGGCGAGCTTGTAGTAACGAGCCAAGCGGTGGATTCGGGATTCGATGAGAATCAAGCGGAACTTGGAGTCCATGTCCTTGCGGTTGCGCTCCAAGTGCTTGCGCACGCTCACCGCCTTCTTGATCAAGCAATAGAGATCCTCCGGCAAGGACGGCGCGAGGCCCTGGCCGCGAAGGATGCGCAAGATCTTCGAGTTGGTCACCGTGCTCACCTGCGCGATGCCTTGGTTGTCGCGAAGCATGACACCGATCTGGCTCGGCGTCATCCCCTTCTTCGCCATCTTGACGATCATCTCCGTCACCTCCGTCGGGGTGATCTTCAACCAGCTCGGCGCCGAGCGCTTGTAGGGCAAGGCGGAGCCGGACATGCCCTTACCGGGCGTGTGCATGCGACCCATGGTCGGTGTTCTCGCTGTGTTTTACGACGCGAAGGATCACTCGATGACTTCTCGAACGTTCGCTCGAGTTCGCACCGACCGCGCTCGTTCGCGCGCCTCGGAAAGGCGGCGTCGGCGTCGTCGATCGACCTCGCGTCCCCATCGCGAGGTGTTCTTTTCCGAGGGACTTTTCACCGATCACGACTCATCGATCGTTCCCTTTTTTAGGGTTTGTCTCACCACCACCCATGGGTCACGATCCGTCGAGGGTCTCGCTCGGTCGCGTTCGCGAGTCACGACCCACAAACGAGTCCCTCACCACCGCGCGCCCCTCGCCTCGCCTCGCGTCGTTCCCGTGCGGCGCCACGACGCGACTCGAGCGGGACGACGACGATGCTTCGACGAGCGATCGCGTCGGCGACGCGCGTCGCGAGACGAGAGGTGCGCGCGCGATCGATCGAGCGAGCGATGCGGCGACGAACGACGGCGACGAGACGAGGCGAGACGAGGAGGATCGCGCCGATCGAAACGGGCGAACGGGGACGCGCGCGCGAGGCGGTGGTGGTGGACGCGCGCGAGAGAGAGGCGCGCGAACGAACGAGCGAACGAGTGACTGACGATGATGATGGCGCGATGATGCGCGGTGCGCGCGCGCAGGCTCTGTACGCGTCCGTGAGAGCCTCGAGCGGGGGGGTGGTGACCAACTTGGAGAACGCGACGGGTTTGTACAAGGCGGAGCTCGAGGGGAAGATGCGAGGGGAGGATATCTTTGATCACCACGCGTTTTTGCGCGCGCCGACGGGGACGGAAGAATCGCCGTGTGTTGTTGAGTCCACGATGGAGTACCGCGTCGTCGGATCGCCGGATCCGGACGACGACTCCATCATTCACTGGGGGCGTCTCGAGGAGGGCGCGCCGCCGATGAAGATTGGGAGCGAGTGGTTCGTGCACAAGCGCGTGCCGGGAGGAGGCCATCACTGAGTGAGAGTGAGGTAGCAAGAAACGTTCGTTTTTCGTTTGAACGATTACTTTCGTTCGTTCACTGTCTCGAGACGTTTCTCTCGCGACGGTTTGTTCTCGCGCTCGACGGACGACACAGACGACACTTAGCACGCTTGTAATCATGTGAACAACAATAATCGAGAGCACATTGCGAGACTGCAGAATGCATGCAATGCACACAGAAAAAAATCACACGCGGCGACGACGCGGCGCGCGGGAACACCGCGGTACCGCAGTGTGTCAAAAAGAAACAAACCCGTCAAAAAAGTCTGTGGAGCTGCCAAGTTTCGATCTCGGTACCTCGCGCATGCTAAGCGCGCGCTCTACCAATTGAGCTACAGCCCCTCGTCGAAACGCATGTGCGGCGCGAGCCGCACGCGCGTGGCGATCGCACGCTCGTATTGAGACGTGCTTTTCCACTGTGTACACGCGTCTGACAAAACATAACCAATACCTCACCCACGGTGACTCCGCGAAAGCTATGGGTCACTTTTGGGCGAGAGGGGAACGGAGGTGCCACTCGCGACGAGTCAGGTCTCGTCGACCCACCGATGCGGGCGTCACATCGACGTCGCGCGCGCGCGTGCGTGCGTTCGACGTTCGCTCGACGCGTCGACATGAGCGCTCGAACGGCGCACGCCGACGTCGCCGAGGCGTGGCCCACGCGTCCGCAGCGCGATTTCGACGCGAGCATGCGGTGTGGGATCTGCGGTGATTTCTACGAGATGCCGGTGAGCTTTCGAGGATGTCATCACGCGTTTTGCTCGGATTGCGTGCGCAGGGCGTTGCCGGTGATGGAGAAGTGTCCGACGTGTCGAGAACCGGCCGAAGAGAGGGATCTCTTGCCGAATAAGGCGTTGGAACACGCGGTTGAGTGTTATAAGAGGGTGAGAGATGAGTTATTGGGGACGACGCTCGCGGAGAGAGACGCGCGGGCGAGAGGGGAACGGGAAGGGACGATGACGACGACGACGACGGGGAGAATGGGATCGTCGGCTCGCGTGCGAACCGTGGATCAGCTCGACGAACCGTCTCGACCGGTGATCGAGCGAGACGATGAGTTTGTGGAGGAGGAGGACGACGACGACGAGG